>Ga0307417_10001371_pt1 | contig 10193 bp, 14 predicted proteins | sample SalMarWE160210MG_2_FD_202514 | JGI IMG/M metagenome (GOLD analysis project Ga0307417, IMG submission 202514) | Salt marsh sediment microbial communities from the Plum Island Ecosystem LTER, Massachusetts, United States - WE1602-10 | ecosystem: Environmental > Aquatic > Marine > Intertidal zone...
TAACAACTAAGCCTTTTGAGGTAAGGATAGCCAGTGCTTGCTCAGGAATGCGGTCTCCAAACTCGCCAAGGGTAAAAACATTAGGCCGCAGCTCTTCAACTCTATCAATCAACACGGGTTCTGAACCGTGGTATCTAATATTCTGAATAACTTCATTAGGAAAAGACTTCGGAACATAAACGCTTATGGCAGAATTTACCTCTAGGAATTCATCCAATCCGCCCAAATGATCATGGTGGTCATGGGAAATTATGACCAAATCAATTCTCACGGGATTGATCTTCAATTTATCCATATTGCGCAGAAGCAGGGCGCCATCACTACCTGTGTCAAACAGTAGTGTCGTTTCTCCAACTTCCACCACACAACTAAATCCCCAATCGGTTTGAAGGTTAGGAACCAAGGGATTGTTATCATAGACAACAGTGAGATGTACATCCGTAAAATCCTGTTGGGATTTGTCTGTTTGTAAACTCTGGGTACTCATGATCTGCTCCTCATTGTTTGTAAACAAACTTGCCCAGAAAATTGGGATTATTAATAAAATGCTATTCATATCTCATCTCCCAATAAAAAGTCAAATTTTCAGATTTTATACGCTCTCTTCAGTTCGGTTAATTTCTTTTGGAACAAAAATTTCTCTGCAAGAGGGGCATAATCAGTGATCAGAATTCCATTGAGGTGATCTATTTCATGTTGTATGACTCTTGCCATCAACCCCGTCAATTCATATGTAATTTCCTTCCCTTCCTGACTAATGCCCCTAACAGAAATCATTTTTTTGCGTTCGATTTCCACCTGAATGTCGGGCAAACTCAGGCAACCTTCTTCCAATCTGTCCTCATCTTCTTTTTGCAGAATTTCGGGATTTGCCATAGAGAGCAATCCGTCTCCTATATCTGCAGTAATAACTCTCTTGAGTACCCCAACCTGTGGAGCGGCAAGCCCGATTCCTTGATATGAATACATAATTTCCGCTATTCCAGCTATCAATTCTGATATGTCACCATCAACATCATTAACCGGCAAAGCCTTTTCTCTCAGCACAGAATCGGGATATAGTCTTAGATTGTAATTCATGGCGCGATCCTTTTGTCTCAATCATAAGACAATCAGGTTGTCTCATCAGTCGAAATTGGAGGGATGATTTTTTTCCATTCCTCGGTTTCCCATGTGCCCAGTGCGAGATGAGTTTGATAATAGTTTTCAGGAATGGGATGTGTCCCATAAACGACTTCCATTCCATATTTTTCTTTGATGAAATCGTGAAAGTAGGTTAAGTAAGGGCAGGGTGGATATCCTACAATCAATCCGGTTGAGAGGTGAATAACCTGAGCACCATTTTTCTTCATTTCAGCCGGGGCATACTCCACGTTTCCGCCGGGGCAACCACAACAAGTTGTAAAACCAACCAGTTCTATTTTCTTATCCTTGTATTGGCTAAATGCTCCTTCACGGTTATACAGCGAACGAAAACATTTGCCTCCTGCACAGGATCGATAACGATCACAAATGATAATTCCTAGCTTAATGACATTTTCCATTCAATTTTCTCCTTTTTCCAATATTAATTTTTCTCGGGTTTGGAAAACTTCCGCATATAAAATTTATTATGATTGAAAGTAACTTCTGTCAATTTATTTTCTTGAAGCAGTTTCTCAATCGTCTCCCAACTTGCGTCAGCTCTGGCTAAAATTTCGCGCACGGCATCTTTTCGCATGGGATGAACAGAGGTAATGCTCAGCAAATCTTCTTCGGGATTTCCGGTAGAGGCAAAGGCATTACCCTCATAGCCGATAAGGTATTCTACATTGGCGATTTTTTCGCTAAGAATTTGATAGGACTGAATTATTATTTCTTCGTCTGGAGGTCTGATTTGTTTCTCTGCCGGAGGCCGGGTCGGGATGGCTAAGTAGGCAATGTCTGGTTTTAATTTCTCTAAAAATTCAGCAATTCCCTTTAAATTATCTTTATTGTCATTGTACCCTTTGACAAGCAGGGTTTCTGTAACTAACTTTCCTTGATAGGTCTTAGAAAACTCCAGCATTCCTTCTAAAATCTTGTTCAAATCCAACATGCGGTGTGGTCGGTTGATTCTTCGCCACACTTTCTCATCTACGGAATCGATCTTAAAACTAACCCACTCAGCATCTTGGAGATCTGCCTGAACATCGGGGCGCCAAATGAGAGATGAGTTAGTAATGACAGCAACCTTTTTTCCCAAAGGTTTCAGGAGATTAATTTCCTTCCCAAGGTTAATATCTAAGGTAGGTTCACCATCGGGTACAAAAGAGATGAAATCGGCGTTTTCTCCAAATTGTAGTAGTGTTGCAATTTTCGCTTTCACTTCCTGTACAATTTCTTCCGGGCCATAAAATTCCTGACGATCAATCTGCATTTTCATGGTGCGCCCCACCTGGCAGTACACACAGGAATAAGTGCAAATCTTCGGTGGAATGTTGTTAATTCCCAAACTACGCCCTAAACGTCTTGATGGTACGGGACCAAAAGTTTTCATCGCTCACTCCCTGTTTTCTTTGCCTTCATTGAGGAAAAGATATTTTCAATTCCGGCTATGATGTCCATAATAGCCATCGAGATGCGAGCTTCTCTCTTTTCCAGAATGACCGGCTTGCCTTCATCACCCAGCTTTCTTGCCTCTAAACTTATTGGTAATGATCCTAAAAACCTCACATTCATTTCTTCTGCCTGCTTCTTGCCGCCGCCGCTTCCAAACAAATCGATTCGCGCGCCGCAGTATGGACAAATTAAAATTGACATATTTTCTACAAGACCAATTAGAGGAATTTGCATCTTTTTAGCCATGCCAATGGCTCTTGCGGAATCAATCAACGAAACCTCCTGCGGTGTAGTAACAATGATAGCCAGGTCCGGAGACATTTTTTGGGTCATGGTTAGGATCTCATCACCGGTACCCGGTGGAAGGTCTGCCACCAAATAATCCAACCGCCCCCATTCGACATCGCCCAAGAATTGATTCAACAAATTTGAGCGCAGTGGTCCCCGCCAGACAACCGGTTGATCAGGTGGAATAATGTTGGCAAGGGAGATAACCTTTACATGGTTTCTTTCCTGAGGGATAAGGCGGTTGCCTTGCATTAAAACGTGACCATTTATCCCGGTCATTTTTGGTACATTGGGACCCGTTACATCCGCATCCAGTATAGCGGTTTTATATCCTCTGGTCTGCAAACCATAAGCAAGATTAACACTGACTGTTGTTTTGCCAACGCCTCCCTTACCGCTGAAAACGACAATCCGGTGTGCGATATTACCCAGATTCTCCGTTATCTTTTTATTTTGTAATTCAATATGTTTTTGTTGCTCTTGAGTAAGCATTTTGATTCGCTTCAAGTTGTTTTAAAATGGGAGACTTCTCTTCAAAGCATTGTTCATCAGCCAAAACTCGCTTAATTGCGTTTTTTAGTTTACTTGGATCACCTGATTTCATAATATATTCTGCAGCTGCCCAGCTCATAAAATTGCTCTTATAATGAGAATAAGCGCTATTGATGATTACTGGTAAAGTAGAATTGATACTAAGCATCTTACGCAGACACTCAAGACCATTCATTCCGGGAAGTGACAAATCCAAGACAACGAGATCGGGATTCTCTTCGCAAACTTTATCCAATGCTTCAATGCCGTCTTTTGCAAAGATTACATCATATCCCATTTCCGATATTTCAATTTCATAGAACATCCTGAGAAGTTCATCATCTTCTACAATTAATACTTTTTTCATTTCTCACCTGCTGGTTTTAAAGCTATTAAAATCTTCATCTTAATAATTTAGTCCTCGCTACCCTTCAAAACCTTCAAAAAGCATTTTGTAATCGACATAGGGGGTTAATTTTTTGCTGGCAAGTGAAACATATGTTCGTGCTAACGTATCCTTGCCAATTCCAAATACCGTACTGATTAGTCCAAGTGCATCGGCATATGCAATCGGACGTAACTTACTTAAAATTTGATTCCAGATAATTTCTTCAAGTATATTGATGGCACTCTGTACTTCGTAAATATCATAACCGTGTGAAAAGCGTTCCCGAGGGATTTTTTGAATATACTCAATCATTGGAGCCACATTTTTCTCCTCAACACTTTGCAAGGAGAGGGCATAGAGTTTTTTCAGAAGCTGCTGAGTTTTTTCAAGTCTTTCTGCCCCATTGTGTCTTAAATGGGAACGCTTTATGGCCTCCATTGCCTCGACAATAACTTCATTGTCTTTCTCTTTTAAAAGTTGAATAAGATTGTTCATGGATTCATTCCTTAATTTCTCAGTTTAATATCCAACTCTTAACCTTTTTCTATCTGCAATAGTTAATGTAATTTCCTTTATTATGCTCTTTTAGACAGCATTTTCCAATCTGCATACAATTTGTTTTACCTCGTCCGTAGCTTTACAATACCCAATTGATGTACCCTCTAGACCTGATTTTAAAATCTTAGGATATTGACTCGCTTTACCAATAGCTTTTACTTCCCTGTTATTTAATTCTGTAAGCATTATTGATTCAACTTTTTGGGAATTGACTTTGTTTAAAATAGCCCAAACATGGTCAATTTCCATCAATTGACACAGTTTTGTTATCCTCCCAGCTATTGTAAAAGATTCAAAATTAGGATCAACGATTATCAGAACAACATCAACGTTTTGTTCGATGCCCCGTCCAAAATGCTCGATGCCGGCTTCCACATCGATCAACGTAACATAGTCTCCGTCGACAATAAAATCTCGCGTGACTTTTGACATGGGACCGTCGCACCCTTCATAGGCTTTTTGAATTTTACCTACCTGAAGCAGGGTAATGTTTTCTTTCTGAACATAGAAGTCAGGGGGGATCTCAGCCAGATCGATATGTTTCTCTGGAATAGGCCAATAATCGTTGTTCCTTGTCAGTGGGGAGGGATCATCTACTGGGCATTCTACCCTTTCTCGCCCGCCAAAAAATTCTATCAGCGGTTTGGGTCCGTTCTTCAATCCTAATGCCAATCTGGCCAAGCCACCAGGATTGGAGGCGTCGCCGTCCAACAACAAGATTTTATAATCTTTCTCCTGAAGCACATTTGCCATCAATGTAATAATTGAGCTTTTTCCGCTTCCTCCTTTTCCGCAAACTAAAATTCTTAATCCTGATAAGGGTTTCATAATTGATACTCCCAATTATTTTGCATTCTCTGGCTCATTTCTGGTTTCCCCAGCATTCTTGAATCAGGTTTTTGAAATGTCTTTCTACAATCAAAGGTATTATTTCGCTGACACACTCCTTTTCAAATTCCTGGTATGCATGATATGCAATCAATTCTGCTTCCTTGCGGGAGTCTGCGGAGCAGATGTTGTCTTTAATACCACTGCAATACTTTTTTATTAACTCATTAACAAGTGGAGCACCTGCCATCACATTTTTTTCGTCAAGTGAAATTTCTTCTTTCATTTTTAACTTCTCCTCGAATGAGGCTTCCTCATACCGCTCAGGGAATATTTCAAACGGTTCTATTCTTGCCATCATATCTTGTCCATTTTGAATCTCTTATTGGGACTTTCCATTATCTTTTTTCTTTTTATCAAAAAGTTGATAATGATATGAACCTTCTCTCAGCATTTTAGCGCCACACTTAGGGCACTTTTCTTCCTCGCAGGCCACGCCTTGCTGATGGGATATTCTTTCTCCACATTTTGGACACACACAAGATCCATCGGGACCTAGTCCTTCATGCTTATGTCTATATTTGTGATCGTGCCTGTGTTTGTGCTTATTTTTATGGTGTTCCATTTTGATAGCTCCTTTCTAAGCTAATTCAAGGATTTCGTTTACATACTCTTTCTCTTCCAAAGCACCGTAAAAGCTTTTTCTATCGTTTACGACCGTCATGGGAGTACCACGGACATTATATTTCTCTGCCAATTCCATAAACTCATCTGCATGGATAATATCTACTTTAAAATCATCACTGGCGACAGCTAGTTTTATACCCAGTTTAGCTAATGGTAGAGAAAATGGGCAATTACGAGAGATGAAAATTTTTAATTGAATCGGCTTCTTGGAACGTACCAATTTCATGGCAACATCGGTTTTGAGTGTAACCTTTGCGCTGGAAACATAGATGATGTAATCGAGGAAATTGTTAATCTCGGTTCCCTGCGGATAACCGTAATAACGGATACCATAATCCTTTTCTCCGATAATAGCGAGGGTGGGCACGGCGAGAACTTGATATTCCCGATCCTTTTCTTGATTAATTGCGAAATTGTAAAAATCGAACTCAATCTTATGGGTTATGGAAGCGATATTTTCATATAGCCTTTTCGCTTCTTTGCAGTGGGCGCAGTCTGATTCCCGGGTGAAGAATATGAGTTTAACATCATTCTTTAAGGCGCAGAGTTTGGTTTCCACAGCCTCTAAATCCAAACCAAATGTTTCTAACATGATGTTCTCCCTTCTTTAAATCTTCCTGAAAATAGGAATTGTCTTTTTTCTGGTTGCATCTGCTACCGTTTTGATTTCTTTGAGCATCCCCTGTGATATGGGGACTTTCGTTTCCTCTGTTGAAAATGGGGCATTTTTCACTCTGGATATTCTCAAAAACAACCTCATGGGATTTTCCACTCTCGTAAACATCAAATTATCTGCTGCATTTTCCCATGTTGCAATCTCATCCCCTAAAACATTATTGGTGACCGAAAAGATATAGCTTCTGGTTTTATCGGTTTCTAAAATCCCTTTTATTTTCTTGATTATGCTGTTTTTGTAGGTTGGAGAAAAAAGAAGCAGGTTTAATGCCGATCCAAAAACCAATAGTTCTGTTTCGTTTACTACTAGACTGCTTGCCGCTTCAATGGATTCATCCCAAAGTTCCGGCTTGAGAAGATTGGTTTTGAAAGTATCATCGCTTATTCTCTCGGTGCCAGCAACCATGGAGTCGAATTGTACATAGGCTATTCTGCCTTTGTAGTCCTGCAAATCAATCCCATACAGGGTCAGCATTGCATTTTTTACGAATTCCATTGTCCGAAATTGGAGGGGAATACCAATAGCGCTTCCACCATTTTTTAACCAGGAGGCAACAAATGCTAATTCAACCAGTGGTTTTCCTGTTCCACCCTTTCCACTAATAATCGTTGAGGAGGGAATTGGAAGACCGCCTGGTAGCAACTTCCATAAGCTGTGATATTCTAATTTTAGCCTTTTCATTTTACTATCACTTTTTAACTTCATTTAAAAAAGAATTCAAAAAATAAGCCAAGATTTGAAAGAGGGATAAGTTATTGTGATAAAACAAATTGGAAAAAATGGATAAAGGGGAGGTATTGCAATTTTGCAATTGTTTGGAATTATTAGTAATAGAAACGCAATCCAATAATGGAAAAGATTTTGTTTATTGATTTGCGACGGAAAATCCAAGTCGTGTCATATGAATGTATCCGTTGATCTTTTTATTTCGAATGGTGCACCGTGTCCGGGAATGATCACATCTGCATGGGTTTTTATGAATTCCATATGTTTATAGATCATCTCTTGTTTCCATGATGATCCGGGCGGTTCCCAATTGTCAAAATATCTCTTATTTAGAAATGTATCACCAGCCCACGCATAGATGATGCCGGATATATTTGCGAAAATGACAGTGGAACCCCTGGTATGGCCCGGAATGAGATGGAGGTATAATCTCTCCCCAAGTAGTTGAAGGTCTGGGAGTCCATTGATATACTCTGGTTTCAAAATTCCATTCGAGCCCAGATCAAACAATACGTCACCGTCTAAAACCAGTTTTTTATCATTTTTAAAATAAAAGGCAAGCTTCTCTGCTGCCTGAAATACAAAAGCCGCCTTAGTAAATATCTCTTTATGACCTATATGGTCTGGGTGCAGGTGAGTAAAAATCACTGCATCAATATCCCCTGGGGTGAGACCCAATACTTTAAGGGCTTTGATATAATCATTAACTTCTGTCTTGGGATGTTCGATATCGATAACAACCTTGAAATCATCACAGATTATCAGAGACGATGAAGGTCTGTTTTCCTTTACTCCATCTGCTGGTGTTATTTCTATAACACCTTGTCGTATCAACCTAAATTCCAACTTTATCTCGCAAACAAAAAAAATAATTGGATTTTTGTCAAAGAGACTTTGTTTTTATTATTTGCAGTGCAATTCTAAGAACATAAATAAATATTATTTGTTAAAGCCCCAAAGACAATCCTATAAATCCGATAATAAGCCCAACGACTAAATTTATTAATTTAACATAAATAAAAGATCTTCCTGAATGTGCTAACATTGGCAGCATCCCATGTCCATCCTGAACAATAGAACTAGCCAAAAGAATACTTATTGGGATAGTTCCTTCAGCGAAAAGGGTTACAAAAATCAAATGGGGACCCGATTCCGGAATTAGGCCCACCAGACAGGCAATAAAAAGAACTATCCATTTACTTTCTCGAATCACACCTTCAAGATGAAGGTAATCTGTTAGTATATGCATTAAGAGAAGTGTTCCAAGAGTCCATAAGAAGATACGGGGAAGATGCTGACGTGCAACATGATTCCAGAGATGCTCCTCCAAAAAATGCTCAGGAACTATAGCAACAATAAAGAAAGAGAATGATAATACGATTAGAATTGTAATCCTGATCCAGTTCCAGGTTGTAGGACCAATTTGTCCGGAAATTATTGCAATTATGAAGATTATTAGGACAATCGATAGGATACCTCGAGTTGCTGACAATTCTCTCCATTGTTGTAAAATATTCCCATGAGAAAAACATTGACATTGATCTATATTATGAATTTGTAAGCCTGAGCAGCTTTCAGTTTGAGTTGTTTTATGTTGACCTGAGATAATATCTGTCATCGCGCCAGCAGCAATGCCTATTATGAAGAGTAAAAACATTATGGTTAAAGCTTGTTTCGGAATCATGGCTAACATAACAAATGCTTCGTCGCCACTGGTGGCAATCATTGCAGCTACAACTGCTCCTATCGTCAGTGCCCGGTGAGAATACATGGCTACCACCACAAAAGCACCCAAACAGCCTGGTATTGCCCCTAAGAATGAAGCAATTATGTACTGTCCCAACTTATGCTTGGCGAGCCTTTGCTGCCATGCTCCACTTGTCAACACATTAACATACTCAATCACCAGCATCATCACAAAAACAAAACCGGTGATCATAATAGAACTGTTGAGAACCTCAAACATTGTACTTCTAGTTTCAATTTACTTTTATATGTTAAATGTATCCTCAAGATTAATGCCAATTTCAGGATGTATAGAAATAAGGAACGGTAATAATTGAAAAGAAAAATATGCAACACTGCAATTGCAATTATGCAATGAATTGGAAGATGAACATAAACCACCTCCTTTCTTTGAGTTCTTGAAAACTGTTCATTTTAGTTACAAGAAGTTCTGATCGGTTTGTTGGCATGAATTGTGCTTTTTTTGATCATGAAAACTATGTAATTCAAAAAGCAAACATCGGAAAGGAGATTACAATGGATGATGAAAAAGATGATAGAGAAGAGATGACTACCGATACTCATAAGCCTGCTCGTCCATTGAAATATTTCAAAGATGTAAATGGAGTTGGTTGGCTTTGTGATAAGGATATCGATCCAAAAAAAGATTTAAAAGCACAAGGGTGTTGGCGGTGCGATGAGATGGCTTTCCCAACTGGTGGACGGTAGAATTTTTATTCGCATTTAATGGTATATTGTGGTAGATCATCTATCTTAAGATAGTTTACCGGAAATTTATCAAAGGACAAGAAATTTTGCGCAAAGGGAATATAAAGCAAGGTTTCCGATCAGCTAAAGCTGCAACAAAAGCGGGTAGGAACTTTGCTCAAAGAGGCCAACTCCAGAAGGCTTTATTCGCATTTACCACAGCCATCGTAATGGATTGCTACCAATGGGATGCGTATAGATTACGAGGAATTGCATATGCCAAAATGGGTCGATACAGATTGGCCATGAAGAATTTGGATATAGCTATTCAGCATATTCCCCTCTGCGCCGGCTGCTTTTTTGAACGCGGCACAGTAAAAATGCTTTCCGGCAAACTTGAAAGCGCTTTGGAAGATTTATCCCAATGTGTGAAGCTAGAGCCTGAATACGCACCTGCCTATTCATCTCGTGCTGCAATATTTACCCGGAAGGGTTTTT
>Ga0307417_10001374_pt1 | contig 10185 bp, 9 predicted proteins | sample SalMarWE160210MG_2_FD_202514 | JGI IMG/M metagenome (GOLD analysis project Ga0307417, IMG submission 202514) | Salt marsh sediment microbial communities from the Plum Island Ecosystem LTER, Massachusetts, United States - WE1602-10 | ecosystem: Environmental > Aquatic > Marine > Intertidal zone >...
TAACAACAGGCATTGGGTTGGTATGGGGAAATCTGGCTCTCGATTATGCTTATGTACCATTCAAATTAGGTATTGGTAATGCGAGCATGTTTTCTATACAATTCAAATTTTGATAAACTTAATATTTTATCTGATTTTTAATAAGAAAATTGAAATTAGAAAAAGCACTAAACTTCCTTCAAAGTCACATCAAGATACTCCTTACTATTTATATTCTCATTCAAATTAGTTACGTCCTATTTTCAAACTTAAGCTATCACAGTGATTCCCTTTATTATTTTACCTTAGCTCAAGATTGTTTAAGACTTCATACTTTTTATCCCGCTCCGGTTCATCTTTACCAGGATTATATTACTGCACCTTTGTATATAAATGTGCTCATTATTTTGCTCTCAATTTATAATTCTCCAGTTACAATCGGATTATTTAATATCTTCTTAAACTTCCTTCAGTTGTGGCTTGTTTATAAAATAACATATATTTTATTTGGTAAGGGAGCAGGTAGGAGCCTTATAGTAATATATATTTTTTATTTGTCCACTCTTGGGATGATCTTGTTTAATTTCACCGAACTTCTGTTTAATGTTCTCATATTTTCAAGTGTATATTTTTATTTACAAAAAAGAAATTATACTTTATTTGTGTCGGGGATATTTCTTGCTATGTCTGTTGCTGTTCGTCCAATCGGGTGGGCACTGCTTGCTGCATATTTGATACTGGAGCTTTTCTCAGGTGATACATTAAAAAATTTATTTACTAAGTCGGGCCTTATTGTTTCAGGGGCTCTCTTATTTATTATACTGTTCGGATTGTTTAACTATTCACATTTTAATAAATTTATCTTTACATCTACAAATGGACCAGTCAATCTTTTAATCGGTGCGAATGACGATGCAACCGGTGCTTACAACGACAAAGTTTTTGAGAAGGCTAAAATTGGCTACATTCCGAACCCGGAAAGTAGAACATATATTGAAAAAGGAGGATACTGGCTAAAACAAGCTTACAGTTGGATTTACAGCCATCCTTTAAAATATATCTCTTTATTTCCCCTAAAAATAATTCATATGTTTATCTGGGATGATTTTTCAGTTTCACGATTATTGAGTTTTACAGATTGGAATCTTTACAGAGTGATGAAAAATATCATTACAGGGAGCGATGAGCAGTTATTAGGCAATAGACCATTTCTTATGAAGATTTTCTACTTTATTCTTCTCATTCTGCATCATCTGTATTATTTTTCGATAGTGATTCTGTTCCTTTTAGTAATAAAAATTAATTTTCGGAATATAGCACGAAATAGTAAATTTAGATTATTTCTGCTCTTTATGGTACTTGGAATAACTATTCATTTACTTACATTCGGCGATGCGAGGTATAAATATCCATATATAATTACAATGATGATTTTTGTTGCACCGGTAATTTATCAGTCAACTGTTTCTAAAAAACTAATATTGAAATATAAACCGATAACAAATTAAACTATGTTCAAATTTATTCCTTTTGAAAGATCGGGCCTTGCAGCAGAGGAGTGGGATATTTTTGTCAATGGCTCAGATAACGGCACGATCTTCCACACGAGAAAGTTTTTATCATATCACCCTAAATCCAGGTTTAAGGATGCTTCAATTGTCGTATTAAAAAATGATAAATTATTCTCAGTATTGCCAGCTGTTGAGGTAGAAAGAGAAGAGAAAAAAATGTTTTCTTCCCACAGTGGAGCATCATATGGAGGATTCGTTTACAATATAGATTTGAATCTAAAGGATGCATTTGAATTGGTTGAGGGATTACTAAATTATAGCGGTTCATCTAAATATGATAGAATTCAGATAACACCTCCTCCTATTATTTATGAATCGAAGTATTCTAATTACATAGATTTTGCCTTGGTCAAAAATAGGTTTAATTATTTGAAGAGAGAGATCTCAAGTGTTGTTCAACTTGATATTGAAGCAGGGCAATTACTTTCGACATACAGAGCTGAAGCGAGGACAGCTGTAAATAAATCTATAAAGAAAGGAGTAGTAATAAAAGAGTGTGAAGCATTTGACGATTATTATAAAATACTAAAAAAGAACTTGAAACTTCGTCATGATGTTACTCCCACACATACAGTTGAAGAACTTAAAAAGTTAAAGAAAATGTTTCCCGAAGAAATAAGGTTGTGGGGAGCCTTTCTGGACAAAAAATTAATTGCCGGCGTTTGTAATTTTAATGCAAATCCCAAAGTAGTCCTGGCCTTTTACATCAGTCATGATGAAGATTACCAGGAATACCGTGCCGTAAATCTTTTATTTTATGAGATAATGAAAAAATATCAGGAAGAAGGATTTCGTTTCCTTGATTTTGGAATTTTTACAGTCAATATGGACCCTAACTGGGGCCTGGCACGATTTAAAGAAAATTTTGGGGCAAGAGGGATTTTCAGAGACACATTATTTAAAGATCTTTAATGCTTAGAATATTACACATCGCTCCGCAAAACTATGCCGGTGTTCCCTATGATTTTTATAAAATGCATAATCAGTGTGGTGATCAATCGCATCTTGTGACCTTACATAAAAATCCGCTTGACTTTCCTGAAGATATATGTCTTAACTTACCTCTTCCTAATTTCAACCTGGCGAAAAAATGGAGGAGGAAAAAAGTTACATTGAAGGAAAATATCAGTGAGCATCAAATAGCTCCTTTTAAGCCAGGAAATATTTTTGAAAGTATCTATTTCAGGATTAATGATTTTTCAAGACGATCAATTGTTAATGAGACAATTGCTAAATACAATCTGAATGATTACGATATAATTCATTTCGATGCCGGTCTGGATTTATTTAGAAATGCGTCTCAGGCAATAAAATGGAAAAAGCAGGGGAAGAAAATTGTTTGCTGTTATTATGGGAGTGATCTAAGGATTCGAGGGCTAATAAAAGAATTGGATGCAATATCTGATTTGAATATCACATCTGAATACGATCATCTCGATTTGAAGAAAGATCTTCGCTATTTATTCTACCCTTACGATCCATCAGAACTGCCTCAAAAAAATGAATCAGAGAATGAGAATATTACTATTATACATACACCAACGAACAGGAAATATAAAGGTACGGAGTTAATAATTTCCGTGGTTGAAAAAATCAAAAAAGAAAAGAAAATTAACTTTATATTGCTTGAGAATGTTTCACGAGGCGTAGTGCTTGAGAAAAAGAGTAAGTCTGATATTTGTATAGATCAGGTTGGAGGTGCGATGGGGGGGACTGGTTACGGGAAAGCCGGACTTGAGACTCTGGCGATGGGTATTCCAACAGTTACAAATATGACTGATGAATATCGTAATTGGCTGCCTGAAAATCCTTTTATTGTGGCCAGCAATGGCAGTGAATTATATTCTAAATTGAATGAACTAATTAAAAGCAGTGAGCTAAGGATCAAACTTGGCAGGCAAGGAAAATCCTGGGTGGAGAAATACCACGGATATAAAAATGTGAATGATAAATTAAAAGAACTTTACAGAATAAATAAAATTATTTAATGGCAAAGAGCCTTTCAAAATCTGTTGCATGGTACGGACTTGGAAACCTTTTTATCCGTTCTGTGAGTTTTGTCTTACTTCCTTTTTATTCCAACTTGATCAGCACATCCGAATTTGGTAATTATGCACTTTTGATGTCTGTTTACGCAATAATATCTGTTTTATACCAGTTCGGTATGCACGGTACGCTCAATAAATTCTATATAGAAGAAGATGACGAGGGAAGAAGAAAAATAATATTTTCCACTTTATTAAATTTTATAATTCTTTTCGGAGTTATCTTTACTGTATTATTTTGTTTGACTGCAAAGCCTATCTCAGAAATCGTTTTTGGTTCGACTAAATATTCATCCCTTTTTATTTTAATATTTAATTCACTATTAATAGAAACTCTTTGCTTTTATATCCTGCTGCTTTTAAAAACAAAGGAGCTCTCAAGGCTAGCCGTTACTTATTCCGGTACTGGAGCAATTTTGAATCTGATTTTCAATATTGTCTTTGTTTTCATTCTCAGGCTTTCAGTAGCAGGGATTATATTTGCTCAGTTGATATCAAGTATGATACTTTTAGTAATTATGCTAAAGGTAATACGCGATGATTATGTCTTAAAGCTCGAAACGAATATTCTAAAAGTGCTGCTAAAATTTGCTTACCCGTTATTATTTGCAGGTTTTCTTTCAGCTGCCGTGGATGTGGCTGACAGATTCATTCTAAATTATTTTTTAGGGACTAGTGAAGTTGGGATATATAGTCTGGCATACAGAATTGCTATGGTGATGAATGTGTTTGTAATTTCATTTCGAACGGCATGGAATCCTTATTCTTTAAATCTATTTTATTCTGAGAACTATAAATCCACCTATGGAGTTACATTAAGTAAATTAGTCGCAATAAGTTGTATTATTCTTCTGACAGTTTCCTTGTTTTCAAAATATTTGTTTGAAATTAACCTCTTTGGTTTCCATTTATTTAATCCGATGTATAAGTCTGGAATAATAATACTTCCACTTGTGCTGACAGGATATATATTTAGTGGTATTTCTTCCTTTTATTCAGTTTACCCGAATATTTCAAATAAGAGTTTCCATTTTCTTGCTTCCGATTTGATTGCTTTTGTAAGTAATATAATCGTGAATTTGATATTTATTCCGAAATATGGAATTATTGGAGCGGCTTTTGCAACGGCGATCGGATTCTTATTTGGTGCAGCCTATTTGTTTTTTATTTCAAGGGACCAAATAAAAATAGATTATCAGACAAAAAACCTTTCAATTATTATACTAAGTGCACTAATATTTTTATTTGCGGGTTTAAATTTGAGGAATATATTTGCGGATTTTATTTCAATTGGAGGTTATTTAATTACACTTAGATTATTTGTGAAGTTAAAAGTGACTAAGATGTTTAGGTTAAATTCTTAATCAGGGTTATCAGTTTTTGTGATTCCGCTTCCCAATTTTTCCCATTTTCAATGAGTGCCCGTCCGTTTTCTGAATGTTCAAGGAGAAGTTTACTGTTGGATAGATACGTTTCAATTTTATTTACTATCTCATTGAAATTATCCGGGTTTACGAGAAATCCAAAATTAATCTGATCAAATGTTTCGGTAATCGCTTTAATATTGGAATAAATGACTGGCTTTCCACAAGCCAAATACTCAAAGAATTTTATGGGAATTGAATCATAAACAAAATTTAAATCGCGTAAATCGAAACAAATGTGAACGTCCCTGAGCCCTTCGGAAATTTTATCATAACTTGAAAAATGAATTATTTCGAGAGAAATATTTTTATTCATAAAGGAATTTCTGATTGCAAGTTCATTTTCAGGCAATAAATCTTTTCCGCTTAAAACAATAGTAAACAATATATCCTTATGTCTTTTTGCAATGTAATTAACGATATTTATAAAACGGTAAAATCCTCTTTCAGTTGATAATTTGCCGGAGAAGTTTAAATAAAAATTTTTTTTATCAAAAATCGGTGCGGAGTATTTGAATTTTCTTAAAACAGGGTAGTAGGCAATAATTACTTTATGTTTTAAGGGTGAAATTGAATTATATCTTTTCACCTTGTTATTTTCACCTAAAATTAGTGCATCTGCCAAATTTGTAGTATAAATATTAAAAAGATACATAACAAAATATGAGAACCACTTTTTTATGCCGTGATGTTTAAATGCCACATTTTCAGGATACCATTCAGTAATATCCGAAATAATTTTGCATTTGTTATTAACAGACTTTTTATATTTGTAAGCAGGAATGATTGCGGATACTTCCGAACAAATTATTAAATCCGGTTCAAAATCCCTGATCAGACAGTATAGCTTATTTAGTTTCTCTTTTCTGCTTAATGAGTCATCTTTAAATCCTTTAAGCAGTATGTTATCTTTTGGGGTAGAAATATTCTCTGTTGAACAAAAAATAGCAGTTTCATAACCATTTGAAGAAATGCTCAGGGCAAATTTCCAGAATATTCTTTCGTCAAGCGGAGGATGACCAGTAGTTACAAGAGCTATCTTTTTTATCATATTGTAATCTAATAAATATTAAAATTCTTTTTAATTTAATTTGAATCCTAATCCCAGAATATTGATCGTCAGGCCTGATAGAATTGGCGACGTAGTCTTATCAACCCCATTACCGCGAGAGATAAAAAAGGCTTATCCTCACAGTTTTGTAGCAGTTCTGCTTAGGGAATATACCGAGGCAATTTATTTTAATAACCCCAATGTTGATGATATAATTATTTTTGATGAAACTGAGAGTTCAATAGATTTAGCAGGGAAGTTGAGAAGATACGGGTTTGATTATTCTCTTACATTACTGCCGACAGAAAAGCTTAACTGGATATTATTCTTTGCCGGTATAAGGACCAGAATTGGGGTGGGGCATAAGTTCTACCAGTTTTTAACAAACACAAAAAGCGTTTATAGACATAAATATGTCCCTTTGAGACACGAAGCTGACTACTGTCTGGATGAATTAAGAAAACTCGGCATCAAGACGGATTTTTTAGATTCGGAGATTCATTTTAGCGAGGAAGAACAAATTATAGCTACAAAAATGAAAGAATGCTTATGTCCGGAAGGCGAAATACTGATTGGTATAAACTCAACAAGCGGAAACTCGGCGCCAAACATGCCTTTGACAGAATATTTAAAGTTGATCAATAATCTAAAAAAGGTCGATAATGTTAAAGTAGTAGTGACAGATGTAAAAATTCCTGTTGAATTGAGAAACCTGGATAATATAATCTATCCGAACATTGAAAAACCACTGCGTGAATCAATTATAAATTTTAGTACACTTAACCTTCTTATTTCATCCAGTACGGGCCCTATGCACTTAGCAGCTGGACTGAGAGTGCCTACATTATCATTGTTCTGCCCATTGATAGCTTGTTCTCCCCAGCTCTGGTCGCCAAAAGGTAATAAATCAGAGATTATTTTGCCTGAAAAGGACTATTGCCAGAATAGATGTCAGGGTGATCCCAAAATATGTACTTTCCAGGGAAAGGGAGGGATTGATGCAGATATTGTATTTAATAGAGTAAAGCAAATCCTAAAAGTAAAATGAAAAAGATACTCCTTGCTCCTAATAGTTATAAAGAATGCTCCTATTCTACTGAAGCTGCTGATAGTTTCGAAAAAATATTAGGGAAAGATAGCAAGCTTAAAATAACGAAATTTCCGATTTCCGACGGCGGCGATGGATTTCTCCAGGTATGTTGCCGAAACTTTAATTTAGAAGTACTAACTTTCGAAGTTACAAAGCCTTACAATAATGAGTTATTTGTCGTAAAGACCGGGTATTCTGCAAATGATAAAAGCCTTTATATTGAATCTGCAGAGGTTATTGGATTAAAACTAATTCCGAATGAGAAAAGACATCCTTTATTATTAAATTCAAAGGGATTAGGGATGTTATTTAATTTAGTTATTGAGAGTGGACTAAATGTGGATAAAATAATTTTGGGAATTGGTGGTACAGGAACGTCGGACCTGGGTTTGGGCTTTTGCTCCGCCTTTGGGCTTAGATTATATGATATTTTTGAAAATGAGGTCGAAATCATTCCAGCTAATTATGTATTAGCAAGCAAAATATCATGGCCAAGATTTAGATTACCTTTCAGTATTGAACTAGTAACCGATGTGGATAATGAGCTGCTCGGGCCAAATGGTGCCGCAATTACTTTTGCAAAACAAAAAGGAGCGACGGATAGAGAAATAGATGTCATGGAATTGGGTTTTACTAAAATGCTTAAGCTATTCAAAGATAATGGATTAGTTGAATCTTCTGCGGGCTTAAGCGGTGCTGGGGGCGGCCTGGCAGCCGGGTTGCAGATTTTTTTTAATGTGAAGATTATTATGGCAAAAGATTTCATAACTGGAATGTTGTCAGGTAAGATTGATGAAGTTGCTCCAGATTTCATCCTTACAGGAGAGGGAGCATTTGACGGCCAAAGCCTTATGAATAAAGGAGCAAAGGTTGTGATCGATAATTGTATTTCCCGGGATATACCTGTTTTTCTTGTTTGCGGAAAAATTGATAAAAATTCCATAAGCAGCTACGGTGATAAAGTATTTCCGATAGAATTACAATCTTTTTTTAAGAATCAGCAGGAATCCATCAATAATTTTCAAAAAGGGATTGAATTAGCAGGTGAGAAAGTCATAGATTATATCTTCAACCGTTAGTTTATCGCTACTCCATTTTTTATTAAATTTGTTCATTACCTAAGAAAAACTTAAACCATGGATTTTCAATGAAGCAATATCTGGATCTTGTAAAATTAGTGCTTGAGGAGGGAGTCAGGAAAAAGTCTCGCACTGGTGTTGATACCCTTTCATATTTTGGAGCTTTTTACCGTGTTAATCTGGCCGAAGGATTTCCGCTTTTGACCACAAAAAAAATGGAGTGGAAATCACTACTTCACGAAGTTCTCTGGTATCTTTCTGGTGAAGATCACATAAGAAATTTAAGAGAGAAAACCAAAATATGGGATGCCTGGGCTGATGAAAATGGAAATCTCGATACTGCTTATGGCTACTACTGGAGACATTTTCCAAGTGCTCAAAAAGATAAAAATGGAAACTGGGTGGTCAGGGAGGTTGACCAGATAAAGTATATTATTGATGAAATTAGAAGAAACCCAAATAGCAGAAGGCTCGTGGTAAGTGCCTGGGAACCAGGCAATGCAACAACCAGCAAACTTCCGCCCTGTCATTACACTTTTACTTTTAATGTTAGTGCTGGTAAACTGAATTGTCATCTTACACAAAGATCGGGTGATATTGCTCTTGGAATACCATTCAATCTGGCAGCCTATTCATTACTGACTCAGATAATTGCTCAGGAAACCCGTTTAGGACTGGGTTATTTTGCGCATACAATAGTCGATGCTCACGTTTATTATGCTGAAAAGGGATCTCAGATGGAAAAGTTTGACCATAGTGAAGGTCTAAAAGAGCAACTGAAGCGCGAACCGTTACCATTACCAAAACTCGTTATTGCAAAAAAGCCAATAGATGAACTGGAGTTTGAGGATTTTGAATTAAAAGAATACAACTACCAGGATAAAATTAAATTCGAGGTAGCGGTGTGAGGATCATTATCATTTCAGCCGTTGCAAAAAATGGTGTAATTGGCAGATCAAACGGCGAAATGCCCTGGCACGTTAAAGAAGAATTTCAACACTTTAAAAATACTACGCTTGGTTTTCCTGTCATCATGGGAAGAAAAACTTTTGAGACTCTTGGCAAGCCTCTAAAGGGACGATTAAATATCGTCTTAACTAATAGAAAAGGCATAAATTATCCATTTGAAGATGTTAAAATATTTCATAGCTTGAATGAGGCGTATTCATTCTGCAATAAAGAAAATTATGAGAAGATTTTTATTATTGGGGGAGGTGAGATTTATAAACAAGGTATGGAAAGTGCAGATGAGATGCTGATTTCCTATATGAATTTTGAGGCAGAAGGAGATGTGTTTTTCCCTAAAATTGAAGATGATAAATGGAAGATCGAATCGACTGACAAAAGAAATGAATTTGAGATTTACAGGTATATAAAAAAATAAATGGCTGAAAAGAGAATAAAAATATTACCCGAAAACATTGCAAACAAAATTGCTGCCGGAGAGGTTGTACAACGTCCTGAATCAGTCGTAAAAGAATTGCTTGAAAATGCGATAGACGCAGATGCAAAAAATATTGATGTTATAATTAAAAGAGCCGGAAAGGCTTTAATCCAGATTTTTGACGATGGTTCAGGTATGAATGAAGAAGATGCAATAATGTCAGTTCAAAAACATGCTACCAGTAAAATATTTAGTTATGAAGATCTGGAAGCCATTCAGACACTTGGGTTCCGCGGTGAAGCTTTAAGTTCAATTGCTGCTGTTAGCCAGCTTGAAATAAGAACAGAAATGTTCGAAGAAGAACTGGGTACACTTTTAAGATTTGATGACGCTCAAAATATTATTAAGGAAAAAGGTTCATATCCCAAAGGCACATCTGTTTCTGTTAAAAATTTATTCTTTAATACACCTGCCAGAAGGAATTTCCTTAAAACGGATGCGACTGAGTTGAAACATATCATCGATACGTTTAACAAAATTTCGCTCAGCCATAGTGAAATCC
>Ga0307417_10001375_pt1 | contig 10177 bp, 10 predicted proteins | sample SalMarWE160210MG_2_FD_202514 | JGI IMG/M metagenome (GOLD analysis project Ga0307417, IMG submission 202514) | Salt marsh sediment microbial communities from the Plum Island Ecosystem LTER, Massachusetts, United States - WE1602-10 | ecosystem: Environmental > Aquatic > Marine > Intertidal zone...
GAACCACCGGAGGTGCACGCCGTGGCGGCGAGTACGGCGATGACCACTGTGGTCGTGAGCCGGAGATGCACTGTGTCCCCTTTGGAATGGTCCCGGTGCAGTCTGTCCCGGCGGAGCCCGCCTGGCAAGTCGAGGTGGCTGCCCGGGTTTGTGTCACAGCGGTCCCATACGTTGTGATCATGCTTTCATGTGTCATATCTGTTGTTCTCGTCGGCGCCGAACCGCGCCGGGTCGACGTTGAGGTGTTTGTCGGGGGCGGCGGTCCCCACTTCCAGATCGTCGGGCTTCCCGACACCGCCGTGCGGGAGGCCAAGCAACGCGTCATGGCCGCCATCAAGGCGTCAGGATGGTCGTTCCCGGGGCGGCGGGTCATCGTCAACCTTGCCCCGGCGGACGTGCCCAAGGGCGGCTCAGCGTATGACCTGCCGATTGCGCTCGGTGTTCTGGTCGCTTCGACTGCCGTACCGAAAGGCGCAGGCAATGTGGTGGCGCTCGGCGAGCTGGCGCTGAATGGTCAGGTTCGCTCGGTGCGTGGTGGCCTGGGGGCCGCTCTGGTTGCAGAGAGGATCGGTCTGCGGTGTCTGCTACCGCCCGATTCGGCTGCGGAGGCGGGTGCGCTGGGCGGTATGTCCTCGGTGACCGCGGTCCGCCATCTGCGGGAGGCGGTCGAGGTTGCCCTCGGGCAAGGTGACGGTGCGCCGATTCCCGAGCTCGCAGCGCCACCGGGTCTTGTCGCGGATCTGGGCGAGGTACGGGGCCAGGCGTTGGCTCGACGCGCTCTCGAGATTGCCGCTGCGGGCGGCCACCACGTGCTGATGACCGGGCCACCGGGTGGTGGCAAGACGATGATGGCACGTTGTCTGCCGGGGATCCTGCCCCGTCTCGCCGGACCGGATGTCGGGGAGACTGCGCTCACCTGGGCCGCGGCGGGTATGGCGCGACCCGATCCCACCCTGGCCCCGTTCCGCTCACCACACCACTCGGCGTCGCTCGCTGCCCTCATCGGTGGTGGCTCGGGGATTCCGGTGCCGGGAGAGATCGCCCTGGCGCACCACGGCGTCTTGTTCCTCGACGAGTTGGGGGAGTTTCCGGTCGGTCATCTCAATGCGTTGCGGCAGCCGATGGAGGAAGGTCACGTAGTCGTCGCCCGCAAGGGTGCCTCGGTGCGATTCGACACGGCGTTCCAGTTGGTGGCGGCCACCAATCCATGTCCGTGCGGGTATGAGGGGGATCGGATCCGGCAATGCTCCTGCCCGCCGGGGGCGCTGGCGAAGTACCAGAGGCGTCTGTCTGGTCCGCTGATCGACCGTTTCGACATTGTGGTGCGGGTACCGCGGGTAGAGGCCGCCGAGATGGCGGGCGCTCGGGGGGAGGCGAGCGCCGACGTAGCGCACCGGGTGGCCGCGGCCAGAAAGCGGCAGATGGCCCGGGGGAGGCGCAACGCCCGGCTGCGTCGGGCGGATCTGGATCTGCTGGCTTGGGACGAGCCTGTGGCAGGGATGCTGGAGCAGGCAATGCGCCGGTCGGCGTTGACGGCACGGGGGTGGGACCGGGTACGCCGGGTGGCGGCGACCATCGCCGACCTCAACGAGTCCGAGGTGATTCTCGGGTCGCACGTCGCTGAGGCTCTCGCCTACCGGGGTCAGCGATGAACGACGCCAAACTCCAGGTGGCGTTCGGTGGGCTCCATCCGGATCGGGTGGCCACCCTCTACGAGCGCTACGGTCCCGCAGGGGTGCGCAAACGCATCATGTCGGGAGCCATCGAGACAACGGAGCGCGTTCGACGCGCGGTAGGTGTCCCAGCAGGAGAGCGGCGTGCCGAGCTAACTCGGGCCGGGATCGAGGTGGTCGGAAAGGGTGAGGAGGTGTACCCGGCGCATCTGGGAGAGCTCCCTGATGCCCCGGAGCTGCTGTTTGTTCGGGGGAGCCTTCCCGGGTTACCGGGGGTGGCCATCGTGGGTACCAGACGATGCACCGCATACGGCAGGCGGATCGCCGGCGACTACGGCCGGGCGGTGGCCGCTGCCGGGTGGGTGGTTGTCAGCGGTCTGGCGCGGGGTGTCGATGGTGCGGCGCACCGGGGCACGGTGGCCGGCGGCGGAGTCGGTGTTGCCGTGCTCGGGTCGGGCATCGACGTCATGTACCCGCGAGAGCACGCCGGGCTGGCCCGGCAGCTCATCACCGGTGGTGGCGCCGTGATCAGCGAGTCGCCTCCCGGTACTCCTCCTGAGGCCTGGCGGTTCCCGCCGAGGAACCGGATCATCAGTGGTTTGGCGGGTGCTGTGGTTGTCGTAGAGGCGACTGTGAAAGGTGGTGCTCTCATTACGGCCGAGACTGCGTTGCGTCAGGGACGCCAGGTGTTCGCCGTTCCCGGTGATATCGATCGGGCCTCGTCGGCGGGGTGCAACCTGCTGATCCGTGACGGTGCCTTTCCGGTGCTGGACCCCGACGATCTCATCGAATCACTCCAGCTGGTGCTCGGCCCGGCGCCGGGCATCGCGTCGCAGGTGGCCGCCTGCGATCTGGGCGACGACGACGCCCGGTTGGTAGAGCTGATTCGTTCCGGTGCCGATGACCTCGATGCCCTGATGGGACACGGGCTGGGCGCCCCCGGTGAGATCCTGGCGGCGCTAGGTCGTCTCGAGCTGAACGGTGTGCTGCGGACGGACGGACCGGGGAGGTACGCCGTGACCCATAGGGTCGGTCGTTGACGAGGCGTGGTCGAGCGGCCACGATGGAGGGTCAATGGAGGACACGCCCACCATCGCCGATGCGGCCGCCGACTTCATCCACCGGGCGGCGGTTGAGCGCGGGCTTTCGCCACACACCCTGGCTGCCTACGAGCGGGACCTGGCACAGTTTGCCGATTTCTGCGAACAGTGCGACGTTATCGAGCTGGATGCCGTGAACCGACGGCTGGTGCGACGCCATGTCTCCCAGCTCTCGGTGCAGGGATACGCCAGGAGGTCCGTCGCCAGAAAGATGTCGGCGGTCCGCTCGTTCTTCACCGATGCGGCGAGACGAGGTCTGGTGTTGGCGAACCCGGCGAACGGGATCCGGCAACCGAAGCTTCCCGCTTCACTTCCGAAAGCGTTGTCGGCACGGGCCGTCGCCGGTGGGCTCGATGCCATCTCGGGGGATGGTCCGGTCGACCTTCGCGATCGCGCCATGCTCGAGCTTCTTTATTCTTCAGGGCTGAGGGTCTCCGAGCTCGCCGGGCTACAGGTCGGGGACGTGGAACACGGTGATATGTTGCGGATTGTCGGGAAGGGAGGCAAGACCCGAGTGGTTCCGGTAGGCAGAACCGCACAGGGCGCGGTGAGACGCTACGTGGTGGAAGGTCGTCCCCGACTCGCCGGGGATCAGGCATACTCTGCATTGTGGGTCGGCGTGCGCGGCGGTCCATTGGATACGAGAGGAGTCAGAAGAGTGGTGCGAAATCGGCTGGGGACGTTCCCGCATGCTCTGAGGCACTCGTTTGCGACCCATCTCCTCGAAGGGGGCGCCGACCTCCGCTCCGTCCAGGAGTTGCTCGGGCACGTTGAACCCGCCACCACCCAGATTTACACTGCTGTCTCCCGCCGGCATCTTCGGTCAACCTACGAAAGAAGCCATCCGCGTGCTTGAACGCGCCGAACACGAGCTACACGATCTCTGGAACGACTTCAAAGAGAACGCCGACCCCGCCGCTCGGGAGGGTCTGATCCTCCACTACTCGGCGCTGGTCAAGTTCGTCGCCGGCAGGCTGAAAGCCGGTCTGCCGCGCAGCGTCGATGCTCAGGATCTTGTCTCGTATGGGACGTTCGGGCTCATCGACGCCATCGACAAGTTCGAACTCGAGCGCGGCTACAAGTTCGAGACCTACGCCGTCAACCGCATTAAGGGGGCCATCCTCGACGAGCTGCGGGCGCTCGACTGGGTGCCCCGATCGGTGCGCGCCCGCGCCCGAGAGATCCAGCGCAGCCTCGGTGAGTTGGAGCACAAGCTACAACGCAGCCCGAGCGACGAGGAGCTGGCCAGCCACTTAGGGGTGCCCGTCACGGTGTTGCAGGATCGTTTGGGGGAGATCTCAACTCTCGGGATCATGGCGCTCGATGACCTGCTCAATCCCGGCGAGAGGGATTCGTCGACGATGGGTGATCTGCTCGCCGACCCGGCAGCACCCGACCCGAGCGGATCGTTCGAGCGTCAGGAGACCCGCTATCTGCTGGTAGACGCCATCAACCGCCTCTCAGACCGGGAGCGGCTCGTCGTCACCCTCTACTACTACGAGGGGCTCACGCTTGCTGAGATCGGCAAGGTGCTCAGCGTCACCGAGTCGCGGGTATGTCAGATCCACACCAAGGCGGTGATGAGCCTGCGCAACCGTCTCATGGAGCCCCCGCCGGCCCGAAACTGATCGACGCGCCGTGTCTCAGGCGTCGACGATGTCGCGATAGCGCTCCGCGTAAATGGGCCAGCCGTCATCTGCGGCCAGCGCCTGGCGCATGCCCTCCCAGCCGTCACCGTGGCGGTCGAGATGACGATGCTCCAGCACCACGCGGGTTGTGCCCTCAGCGGCGGCGAGGAACTGCACCTCGACCTCGCTCGCACGCGCCGGGTCGGTCTGGACCTGCCACTGCGGGCTGATGTCCCACGCCAGCACGATGGAGTGAGGTGGATCGACAGCCAGAACGCGACCCCACTGGCATATGGAGCCGTCGACACCGCGGTCGTAGAGACGACCGCCCTGCCACGGTTCGAGAACCGTCTCCGCGATGTCGACGTCGAGCAGGTTGTGCTCTCTTGGCTTGATGCGGTCGAACTCCTGGGTGAAGAGCTGGTAGGCGCGGGGGACGGGAACTTCGATCGCGATCTCCAGCAGCACAGACGTTTGCTTGTCAATCATCATTTGGGACCTTCCTCACCTTGCTCTGCGATGCTCTTGAGGTTCTCCAGGGCCTGAGACCAGAAACGCTCGAGCTCTCTCTGCATGCGACGGAGACCATCCGGTTGCACCCGGTAGACACGCCGTCTGCCCTCCTTGCGGGCCGCGACCAGGTTGGCTTCGGCCAGTACCCGGAGGTGTTGCGACACTGCCGGACGGCTTACCGGGAGCCCCGAGGCGATCTCCGCGACCGAACGGGGACACTCGGCCACCCGTGCCAGGACCTGGCGTCGTGTGGGATCGCCGAGAGCCATCCATGGATCAATGGTTACTGTCACAAACCGTAAGCTACCACTTACGCATATGGACGACAACATCTGGTGAGGGGCACGGTTACGGGCATACCGAGAGTCAGACGCTGTCCCTCGAGCCACGGGAGTAGCCGTATTTCCCGAGTCCCGGTACACTCACGGCCCTACTACGCACGACCACTGCAAACCTCCAGGGTCGGGGAATTCCCCGGGGAGGCTCGACGGTGTCGGCAACATTGCCGTCGCAGGGTGGTCGGAGGAACCAACCAAACAGGAGGATCGCATGGCAGTGACTATGCGCGAGCTGCTCGAAGCCGGTGTCCAATTCGGCCATCAGACCCGTCGCTGGAACCCGAAAATGCGCCCGTATATCTTCACCGAGCGCAACGGCAACCACATCGTCGATCTGCGGCTGACGGTTTCCCAGATCGAGCAGGCCGTCAAGCGTGTGGAAGACATCACGGCCGGTGGAGGCGCGGTGCTGTTCGTCGGCACCAAGAAACAAGCACAGCAGGCCATCGAGCAGGCAGCCAAGAACTGCGGCATGCCTTATGTGAACCAGCGTTGGCTGGGCGGCATGCTCACCAATTTCCAGACCATCCACCGGCGCATCATGTACATGCGAGAGCTGGAGCGGATGGACAGCTCCGGCGAGATGGATGTGCTGCCCAAGAAGGAGCGGCTGCGTCTCCGGCGCGAGCTGGTCAAGCTCCAGACGGTGCTCGGCGGGGTGCGCGACATGCACAGCGTGCCGGAGGTCGTGTTCATCATCGACATCAACGAGGAGCACATCGCGGTCGCCGAGGCGGCCCGGCTTGCCATCCCGATCATCGCCGTTGTCGACACGAACTGCGACCCGGACCTCATCGATATGGTGATTCCCGGCAACGACGATGCGATCCGAGCAGCGTTCCTGCTGTCGAACGCTATGGCGGACGCGGCCAACCGGGGCCAGGAGACCTACCACGCCGGCCGCAAAGACAAAGAGTCCGACAAACCCGCGAAGACAGCACCGGCCGCCGAAGCCGGAGACACAGAGCCCAAGGAGTAGCGAGCAATGGCCAACATCACAGCCAAGGACATCCAGGCGCTCCGGCTGGAGACGGGCACCGGCATGATGGATGCAAAGCGGGCCTTGCAGGACGCCGCCGGCGACGTCGACAAGGCAAAAGACCTGCTCCGGGAGCGAGGCCTGGCTTCCGCAGCCAAACGCGCCGAGCGGACCCAGACGGAGGGCATCATCGGCTCCTATCTGCACATGCAGTCGGGCCGCCCGGTCATCGGGGTCATCGTCGAGCTTGCCTGCGAGACCGACTTCGTGGCAAAGACCGACGGCTTCCGCGACACCGCAGACGACATCGCGATGCACATCGCGGCGGCCCGCCCCGGCTGGCTCAACCGTGACGACGTCCCGCCCGAGATCATCGAGCACGAGAAGAACATCATCGAGGCGCAGGCGCGCGGCGAAGGGAAGCCCGACAACATCATCGACAGGATCGTCGACGGTCGGCTCAACTCCTTCTACAAGGAGAACGTCCTCAACGATCAGGTGTTCGTCAAGACCGAGAAGTTCGACGGGACCATCGGGGACATGGTGAAGGGTCTCGCCGCTTCGCTCGGCGAGAACATCTCCATCACGCGTTTCGAGCGGATCCAGGTCGGCGAGTCATCAGAGTGATGGCATGCGACGCGTCGTCCTGAAACTCTCCGGCGAGGCCTTCGCCGACCAGGAGCTCAAATACGGCATCGATCCGGTCACCGTTGACCGGGTCGCCGCCGAGATCGCCCAGGTTGCCGGCGAGGGCTATCAGATCGCGGTTGTCGTTGGTGGCGGCAACATCTTCCGAGGGGTCAGCTCTACGGCCAAAGGCATGGACAGAGCCAGCGCCGACTACATGGGCATGCTGGCGACGGTCATCAACGCTCTCGCGCTACGGGAAGCACTCGAGAAGGCGGGAGCACCCACCAGGGTACAGAGCGCCATCACGATCCAGGAGGTGGCCGAGCCCTACATCCGGCTCCGAGCGATCCGCCACCTGGAGAAGAATCGGGTCGTGATCTTCGCCGCAGGGACGGGAAACCCGTTCTTCACCACCGACACTACGGCCGCTCTCCGGGCAGCGGAAGTCGGTGCCGAGATCGTGCTCAAGGCCACCCGGGTCGACGGGGTCTTCAGCGCCGATCCGGAGAAGAACGATGACGCCGAGCTCTACGAGGACCTCACCTACATGGAGGTCATCAACCGGCAACTCCGGGTGATGGACTCGACTGCCATTACGATGTGCATGGAGAACGACATACCGATACGGGTTTTCAACCTGACCAAAGCAGGGAACATCGTCTCGGCCGTTAGAGGAGAAACGATCGGGACTCGAGTCCATTGAGGTGAAGCTGTGATCGACGAGCTGTTGGCAGAGGCAAAGAGCAGGATGGACCACGCTATCGAACACACCGTTGGCGAGTTCGGAACGGTGCGGACGGGCAGGGCCAATCCAGGTTTGTTGCACCGGATCACCGTCGACTACTACGGCACGCAGACCCCGCTCCAGCAGATCGCCGGCTTCAGTGTCCCCGAGGCGAGGATGCTGCTGGTCCAACCGTACGACAAGTCATCGATCAACGCCATCGAGAAGGCGATCATGAAGGCCGACCTGGGGCTCAACCCGTCAAATGATGGCAACATCATCCGGCTCGTGTTCCCGCAGCTCACAGAGGAGCGGCGCCGTGATCTGATCCGGGTGGTCCGCCAGCTCGCCGAGGACGGCCGGATCGCGGTTCGCAACGTGCGGCGGCACGTCAAGGACGGCATCGAGGCGCTCGAGGGTGATGTCTCCGAGGACGACGTGCGACGCGCCGAGAAAGAGCTCCAAGAGATGACGGATACCCACGTCCAGAAGATCGACGAGCTTCTCGAAAAGAAGGAAGAAGAGCTTCTCGAGGTCTGAGACCGGTTGAGAGCCACCGAGTAGAGGAGACCATGTGAGCCATCGCGACGGTGACGGGGGCGATGTTCCTGAATCCGGTGATGAGGAGTTCTCGGCGGAGGACGAGTTCCGTAGGTGGGCAGAGGAAACCGGGGCAGGCCCCGACGAGGAGCCCGGTGGTCGCCAGAGTTGGGCCGCCCGTATCTTCGGCCGCAGGGACAAGACCGAGGAACCAGCCGCCGTGGATGACCTCGAGCCCGCTCCGGAGCCCGAGCCCGATCTAGGGCCCAGCCCCGCTGACCTCGAGGATACCGGGCCGGAACAACTCGGAGTGTTTCCTATCATCCGCGCGGGCGATACGCCACCTTTCGAGCTACACGCAGTGGGATCTCCCGACGACACCGCCACCGAGCCGGAATCCGGCGCAGGAGCAGATGACAGCAAAGACGATGTCGCCGCAACCGAGCCGACTCCGGAATACGTCGCGGCAGGCCAGGAGCCGGTGACAGAAAGCGCGGTACCGGAGCCCGGTACGGCGGCCGTACCCGAGCGCGACGAGGACGACCAACCGGTGAGCACGGGGGCACCAGCGACTGGAAGCGCCGATTTTGCCCGGCTGTGGGGTGGGCACGCAGAAGGGGATCCCGGCGAGCGGGGCGACGACGTGGCCGAGTTCACCAACGAGGACTACCTGGCCGCCACGACACGGGAATACGCCGGTCTTGCCGAGGCTGTGGCACGCGCCGAGGAAGAGGGGACGCAACAGATCGCCGTATCTGCCGGGATCCGCGGTCTCGAGACCGGGCTCGTCGGTCTCGACGATATGGTCGACGCCGCAGGTGGTGCTGCCTCTGCGGACGTAATCGAGCCGCCGTCGGGTTCGGAGCTCTCGATCCGGGTTCTCACCGCGACGGGGCTCGTCGTCTTGTTTGCCGCATCGCTGCTGTCGCCGTACGGAATCGGTGCTTTGATCTTCGTGGTCCTCGGCATCGCCGCAGGAGAGATGTTTGCGGCCTTCATTCGCGGCGGGTACCGGCCGCTCTCGATCTTCGGTTTCCTGGGCATAGCCGGGGCCTTTGCCGGAACCTGGGCGGCAGGACCGGTGGCGGTACCGGTTGCGTTGCTGATAACCACCGTCGCCGTCTTCTTGTTCTATGCCACGGTGCCGGGACGCCGGGCCGCCGTTGAGAACGCGGCGTTGACCGTGCTCGTGACGGCGTGGATCGGGGGCGCAGGCGCCTTTGCCTTCGATCTGCTCGGCTCCGAGGACTACGTGTGGCTCGTCCTCGCCCTCGTGGTGACGGTGGCGGCGATGGACATCGCCCAGTTCTTCATCGGACGCCGGATCGGTCGCAGACCGTTGGCGCCGGTTGTCTCACCAAAGAAGACGGTCGAGGGCTACGTGGCGGGGGTTGTCGTTGCGATCGCATTCGGGGCCGCGTTTGCCTGGGCTCCTCCTTTCGAGCTCAGCGACGGCTTGTTGATCGGAGTGATTGTCGCCGCTATCGGCCCGCTGGGTGACCTCGCCGTCTCGGTGCTGAAACGCGCGCTCGGCGTCAAGGACATGGGCTACATCCTGCCCGGGCACGGCGGTGTGCTCGACCGGGTCGATGCCATGATCTTCACGATCCCTGCGCTTTGGATCGCCTACTCGTGGATGGGGCTGCTCAACTGAATCCGCTCTGCATACTCGGGGTCACCGGATCGATCGGGACCCAGGCTCGTGAGGTGGCCGCCCATCTAGGCATACCGGTCACCGGCATCGCGGCAGGTCGTGGCTCGAGCGATCTCGTCGCCGCAGCGCGGGAACTGCCCCGGGCAAGGGTGGTCGCCGTTCATCCCACCAATGAGGAGGCCGAGCGTCTCACCGACCTGCTCGGCCCCAGGGTGGCATTCGGCGCCGAAGCGCTGCTCGAACTGGCCGGTACCGCCAACACCACTGTGGTCAACGGGGTCGTCGGCGCTGCCGGTCTGGCGCCGACGGTCGCGGCACTTGAGGCCGGCAACCGCGTGGCGCTGGCCAACAAGGAGAGCCTGGTGGCGGGTGGCCCGGTCGTGGTCGAGGCGGCAACC
>Ga0307417_10001376_pt1 | contig 10177 bp, 8 predicted proteins | sample SalMarWE160210MG_2_FD_202514 | JGI IMG/M metagenome (GOLD analysis project Ga0307417, IMG submission 202514) | Salt marsh sediment microbial communities from the Plum Island Ecosystem LTER, Massachusetts, United States - WE1602-10 | ecosystem: Environmental > Aquatic > Marine > Intertidal zone >...
TTCTCGGCGATGCCGAGGGACTCCATGAGCCTCTTGGCCTTGATCTTGCCCGTTCCGGGCATCGCGGCGATGAGTGACTCGACCTTGAGCCCCGCCAGCAGGTCGTTGGACTCGGCGCGGGCGAACAGTTCTGGAATGCGAAGCGAGCCGGTCTTGAGCAACTCTTTGACCTCGGCGCGCACTCGACGAGCCTCGGCGGCCTTCGCCAGCGCCGCCTTCCTCTGCTCGTCAGTCAGTTTGGGGGGTTGAGCCATTCCTCCTCCTAAAGGTGGTGCCAACACGGGCGACCATAGCGAGGCCTGGTCACGCGTTCTGGATGAGCGAAGCAGCGATTTCGCGAGCTGCCGCCACTGGATCGGCGGCTCGTGTCACGGGACGACCGATGACCAGGTAGTCGGCGCCGGCCGTCACGGCCTCTACGGGAGTGCCCACCCGCTTCTGGTCGTGCCGTTCGTCGCTGGTCATCCGGATCCCCGGAGTGAAGATCTTCAGTGCGGAGCCCTCCGCCCTGATGGCAGCGACATCGCCGGGAGCGCACACCAGCCCTTCCACACCAGATCGGTCGGAGAGAGTGGCGAGCCCGACCACCTGGGTCTCCACTCCGGAAAGGACACCGATCGTCTCGAGATCGACGTCCTCGAAGGAGGTGAGGACCGTGACCGCGAGCACTCCCTCTCCCCCCATGCCCTCATTGGCCGCTTCCATCATCGTTGCGCCACCTGCGGCGTGCACGGTCACCCAGCGAGCACCCGCCGCCGCCAGCCGACGTGCGGCCCTTTCCACCGTGTTGGGAATGTCATGCAACTTGGCGTCTGCGAAGACCGGCCTGCCCAACCCGGCAATCGCTCCGATCGCGTGAGGCCCTTCGGCCATGAGGAGCTCCAGGCCGACCTTGAAGCCGGCGACGTCGTCGACGAGGGGGGCTGCCACGGAGCCCGCCTCTTCCAAGGTGGGGAAGTCGAGGGCGATGATCAGCTTGCTCATCTCGTCACCGCAGTTCCGACGAGATCGCTCACCGACGTATGCCCGATGCGGCGCAGACCCGCGAGCAACTCGTCCTTGATCCTCTTGCCGGCCCTCGGCTCGGCGAGATGAACGGTCCCCAGCTCCACGGCCGATGCGCCGGCCATCAGGTACTCGATCACGTCGCGTCCGGTCGTCACGCCCCCACACCCGACGATCGGGAGGCCGGGAAGTGCCCGGGCCACCTCGTAGACACATCGCAGGGCGACCGGCTTGAGCCCCGGTCCCGAGTAGCCACCCACGGCACCGCTGAGCAGTGGCGCGCCGGTGCCGACGTCGATGCCGGTTCCCAGGGCGGTGTTGGTGAGCACCACGAAGTCGGCCCCGGCCTCGCGTACTGCCGATGCGACTTCGACGATGTCGGGCGTGTTGGGCGAGAGCTTGGCTCCGACAGGGACCGAAACGGCATTGCGGACGGCCATGACGGCCTCACCGGCGAGGCCGGCGGAGAAGGAGAACATCACACCGTCCTCGAGGTTGGGACAGGAGAGGTTCACTTCGAGTGCGGTGACTCCGCAGCCCTCCAATGCGAGGGCGACCTTGGCGAAGCCTTCGACTTCGGTGGCGACGGCAGATCCCCACACTTGCACACCGAGACTCCCCACTCGCGGTGTCATCGTCTCGACCCACCGGTCGATCCCGGGGTTCTGGATGCCAATGCCGTTGAGCATTCCCGCGGTCGTGGGTGCCAGCCTGGGAGCCGGTCTGCCCTCCCACGGCTCCGGGGAGACGGACTTGGCGACTGCGGCCCCGTAGCAGGACACGTCGGCGACGTCCGCCCACTCCCAGACCGAGCCCACGGTGCCCGAGGCGGCGATGAGTGGCGAGCGAAGCTGGAGAGGGCCGAGCCGGGCCCTCAGACTCGGCGGTGCCATTCCTGAAGACTGCGGGGCCTGTTGATGGCTCCGGGGCCGGCACGAAGGCTCCGGGCCACTGCCAAGCCTCCCTGGACGGTCGTCACGCACGGAATCGAGTTGCGGCGGGCGATCTGGCGAATACTCATGCCGTCGGAGCGTGCCCGTCCACCACGAGGAGTGTTGACGACCAGTTGAATCTCGCCATTCTCGAGTCTCTCTCCGATATCACGGGGCCCCTCGCCGATCTTGTTGACGGTCTCCGCCGCGATCGCGTGGTAATCCAGGAATCGGGCCGTGCCTCTCGTGGCGATCAGCTCGAAGCCGAGCATGGTGAATGCCTGGGCGACGGCGAGGCCGACCGGCTTGTCCCGGTCGGCGAATGAGAGAAAGACCCTGCCCCGGTCGGAGAGAACGTTCCCCGCCGCCAGGAGCGCCTTTCCGTAGGCGACGCCGACATCGGGGCCAATACCCATGACCTCCCCGGTCGACTTCATCTCGGGGCCGAGGATGGCGTCCTCCTCGGGGAAGCGATTCCAGGGAAGAACGGCATCTTTGACGGCGACGAAGCTGCGGTCCTCCACCGGATCGACCACGAGACCGTTGGCGCGGAGCTCTTCCAGCGTCGCCCCCATCATGACCCTGGCAGCGATGTTCGCCAGGGACACGGCCTTCGACTTGGAGATGAACGGGACAGTGCGGCTTGCACGGGGGTTGGCCTCGAGTACGTAGACCTCGTCGCCCTTCACCGCGAACTGGATGTTGATGAGCCCTCTCACCTCCAGGGCTCGCGCCAGCTCGTTGGTTCCCCGGAGAATCTCTTTCATCGCCTCGTCGGAGATCGTCGGTGGTGGGGTGACACATCCCGAGTCGCCGGAGTGGACTCCGGCCTCTTCGACGTGCTCCATCACACCTCCGACCAGCAGCTCCTTGCCGTCGAACACGGCATCGACGTCCACCTCGACCGCCGATTCCAGGAACCGGTCGATGAGTATCGGGTTGGCTGTCACCTCGGGGTCGCCTTCTCCGTAGATCTCCCGCACGTATTCCCCGAGCTCCTCGAGGCTGTACACGACACGCATCCTCCGCCCACCCAGGACGAATGAGGGCCGGACGACCACCGGAAGGCCGATCTGGTCCACTACCTCCTGGGCGGCAGCGGCCGACATGGCCGTGCCCGCCGCCGGTTGGCTCAGGCCGAGGTTGCGGCATATCTCGGCGAATTGCTCGCGATCCTCGGCCAGGGCGATGGCTGCCGGGGACGTCCCGGCGATCCGCACGCCAGCACTCTCCAGCTGCTCGGCGAGGTTGAGCGGGGTCTGACCGCCGAGTTGGACGACGACAGCCTCGGGTTGCTCGGCATCGATCACCCCGAGAACGTCCTCAACGGTCAGGGGCTCGAAATAGAGCCGGTGTGAGGTGTCGTAGTCGGTCGAGACCGTCTCCGGGTTGCAGTTGACCATGACCGTCTCGTAGCCGGCGTCGGCAAGGGCGAAGCTGGCGTGCACGCAGCAGTAGTCGAACTCGATGCCTTGCCCGATGCGGTTCGGGCCGGATCCGAGGACGACCACCCGCGGCCGTTCGGCGGGGACCACTTCGGACTCTTCCTCGAACGTGCCGTACATGTACGGGGTGTGTGCCTCGAACTCGGCGGCACATGTGTCCACGGTCTTGTAGGTGCGAACGATCCCGGCGCCCAGGCGCCTGGCACGAACCTCCGACTCGGTCTGACCCCACAAGTAGGCGATCTGACGGTCTGAGAAACCGAATCTCTTCGCGGTCAGCAGCAGTGACGGCGAGCCGTTGGCACGGGCGTCACCGGCGCTGCCGGGGCCCGTCGTCTCCAGCTGCTCACGGACCTCGACGATTCCGGCCATCTGGTCGACGAACCAGGGGTCGATCGAAGAGAGCTCCGACACCCTTTCCACCGACCATCCGCGGCGCAGGGCCTCACCAACGGCGAATACGCGCTCGGGTGTGGGGACGACGACCATCTGCTCCAGCTTCTCATCGTCGACGGAGCCGAACATCTGTCGCTCCGCGGGGTCCGCGTTCAAGCCGGCGCGCCCGTTCTCGAGGCTTCGCAGAGCCTTCTGGAGGGCTTCGGGGAAGGTGCGCCCGATGGCCATGGCCTCCCCCACGCTCCGCATGCTGGTGGTCAGCGTCGTAGAAGCCGACGGGAACTTGGCGAAGTCGAACCGTGGGATCTTCACCACGGTGTAGTCGAGGGCGGGCTCGAACGAGGCCGGGGTCGCCTTGGTGATGTCGTTGGGGATCTCGTCGAGGGTGAAGCCGACGGCCAGCAACGCGGCGATCTTCGCAATGGGGAAGCCTGTGGCCTTGGAGGCGAGGGCCGAGGAGCGGCTCACTCTCGGGTTCATCTCGATGACCAGGCGGCGGCCCGTCTCCGGGTCGACCGCGAACTGGACATTGGAGCCGCCGGTCTCGACGCCGATGGCCTCCAGCACGCGCAGGCCGTCGTCACGCATGTCCTGGTACTCGCGGTCACTGAGGGTCTGGACAGGGGCAACGGTTATCGAATCCCCGGTGTGCACCCCCATGGGGTCCATGTTCTCGATGGAGCAGACGATCACCCCGTTCCCTGCTCGATCACGCATGACCTCGAGCTCGTATTCCTTCCAGCCCAGAACCGACTCCTCGACGAGGATCTCCCCGACGGGCGACGTGTCCAAGCCGTTTCGCGCCACCACGAGGAACTGCTCCTCGTCGTCGGCGATGCCGGTTCCGCCGCCTCCGAGTATGAAGGACGGCCTTACCATCACCGGGTAACCGATCTCCCTGGCGATCTTCATCGCGTCGCTCATGGAGCGTGCGTAACCGGCGCGGGGCACCTCGAGGCCGATTGCCTCCATGGTCTCTTTGAACAGCCCTCGGTCTTCGGCGCGTTCGATGGCCTCGAGCCCGGCCCCGATCATCTCCACCCCGTGACGCTCCAGCACCCCGGTTCTGGCCAATTCGGCGGCCACGTTCAATGCCGTCTGCCCGCCGAGTGTCGGCAGCAGAGCGTCGGGACGCTCTCTGGCGATGATCTCGGTCACGACGTCGGGGGTTATCGGCTCGATGTAGGTGGCGTCGGCGAACTCCGGATCGGTCATGATCGTGGCGGGGTTCGAATTCACCAACACCACCCTGTAACCCTGGCTGCGAAGCACCTTGGAGGCCTGAGTCCCCGAATAGTCGAACTCACACGCCTGGCCTATCACGATCGGCCCCGAGCCGATGAGGAGGATCGAGCGAATGTCTTTCCGCCCCGGCATCAGATCCCTGCCTCGATCAGGTCGTTGAAACTGTCGAACAACCCGGCCGCGTCATGAGGGCCCGGCGCTGCCTCAGGGTGATATTGAACAGAGAACGCCGGGATGTCTTCGAGGACCATGCCCTCGAGCGTGCCGTCGTTCAGGTTCTGATGAGTGGGCCGGAGAGGCCCGAAATCGGTCTCGACGGACGCGGGCAGCATCTCGGGCCCGGCCAGCCCTACCAGATCGGGGGCGGTCTCCCCGGTCAGGGCCCACAGGTCGACTGCGAAGCCGTGGTTCTGTGCCGTTATCTCGACCCGGCCGTCGTCGAGGCGACGGACGGGGTGGTTGCCACCGTGATGCCCGAAAGGAAGCTTGAAGGTGCTCGCCCCCACTGCCAGCCCGAGTACCTGATGTCCGAGACAGATCCCGAACAACGGGACCCGCCCCAGAAGCCCACGCAGAGTCTCGGTGGTGGCCGTGAGCGGCTCCGGGTCTCCCGGCCCGTTGGACACGAAGACCCCGACCGGGTCCAGGCTCAGGATCTCGTCGGCCGACGTGGCGCCGGGGACGACCTCGACGTCCAGCCCACGGGCAGTCAGGTTGCGAAGGATGTCACGTTTCATGCCCAGGTCGATGGCCGCGACCAACCCGTGGGAGGGCCCCTGTGCCTCCAACCTATAGGGCTCCTTGGTGGTCACTTCGCTCACCAGGTCACGGCCCTCCATCGACGGGGCCTCGGCGGCGATGGTTCTCAGCTCGGCCTCGCTGATTCCGGCGCCCATTGCGACGGGCATCGCACCCCGTTCCCTGATGTGACGTGTGAGCCGTCGTGTGTCGATCTCGGCGATGGCCACGACACCGTGACGCTGGAAGTACTCGGGGAGACTGCCGCGAGATCTCCAATTCGATGGCCGAGTAGAAAGTGACCGGAGCACGAATCCTGACACCGCGGGCCCCGCCGACTGCTCGTCTTGGGGAGCTACGCCGTAGTTCCCGATGTGTGGCGAGGTCATGACCACGACCTGACCGGCATAGGAGGGGTCGGTGAGGATCTCCTGATACCCGGTCATGGAGGTGTTGAAGACGGCTTCACCGGTGGTCACTCCCTCGGCTCCGACCGAAATACCGTTGAAGACCTCTCCGTCGGCGGTGATGAGCTGCGCCCTCTCCCCCGTCATGACTGTTCACTCACGCGGAGCACCAGGTCACCGTGATGGAGGGTGGCGACCACCCGGCCTTTCATGGTGGAGCCGAGAAAAGGGCTGTTCGCCGACTTCGAGGCGAATTCGTCGGCCACCCACTCCGCCTCCGGATCGAAGACAACGAGGTTGGCAGGGTTACCCGGGGCGATCGGCAGACCCTGCGCGCCCAATCCCATGGTTCTCGCCGGGTTGATCGACATGACCTCGAAGAGCTTGGTCTCTTCGCCGAGGGCCGCCCAGACGGCGGCAGCTGCGGTCTCCAGTCCGATGACGCCGCGTGGGGCGTCCGTGAAGGCTTGTGACTTCTCGTCGGCGCCGTGTGGTGCGTGGTCGGTGGCCACGACGTCGATGGTCCCGTCACGGAGAGCGGCTACGAGCGCGGCCCTGTCCTGGTCGGTTCTCAGCGGAGGGTACATCTTGAAGTTGGTGTCGAGAGCCTCGAGCTCTGACACGTCGAAGCTGAGGTGGTGTGGCGTCACCTCCGCGGTGACTGGCAGGCCCTCGGCCTTGGCGTCCCTGATCAACTCGATGGTCATCTTCGACGAAACATGCTGACAGTGGTAACTGGCTCCGGTTTCACGCACCAGCCGGAGATCCCGCTCGACCACGCTCGTCTCGGCCTCTGCCGGGAGCCCGCCTATCCCCAGGCGTCTGGACAGCTCACCCTCGTGCATGTGGCCACCGGCGGTCATCGAGACGTCCTCGGCGTGCTGGGCGACGATCGCCCCTGGCAGAGCCGCCACGCGAAGCATGATTCCCCGCAACGTCTCCGTGTTGGCGACCGAGTCGCCGTCATCGGTGAACATCCGGACTCCTGACTCGTACATGGCCTCCAGGTCGCTGGCGGCGGCGCCCGCCCGTCCGACGGTGAGTGTCCCGGCGGGAATCACGTCGACGAGTCCGACGCGATGGCCAATCTCCTGGACGAGCCCGGTCACCTTCGGCGAATCCGCCGGCGGGACGGTGTTGGGCATGGCCACCATGGCGGTGTAACCCCCTCGCACTGCCGCCATCGAGGCCGACGAGACGTCCTCTTTCCATGTCTCACCCGGCTCCCTGACATGGGTGTGGATGTCGACGAGCCCGGGGCCGACGAGACATCCCGATGCGTCGACCACCGTCTCGGCCCGCAGCCCCCGCCCGACCTCTTTGACCTTCCCCGACTCGATCAGGACGTCGGCGTCGCGCCAGCCCGAGGTGGTGAGGACCTTGCCCGACTCGATGAGGATCAAAGAGCCCCCTCCGCGATCGCTCCGAGAACAGCCATCCGCACCGGCACGCCGTTGCGGACCTGCTCGGTGACCAGACAGCGTGGAGACTCCGCCACTTCCTCTGCGATCTCGACGCCCCTGTTCATCGGTCCCGGATGCAGGATGACGGCATCGGTGCCCAGTGAGGCCGATCGGGCGCCGTCGAGCTGGTAACCATCCACATAGCCGGGCGTGATCTTCCCGCCCCGTTCCGTCTGGACTCTCAACAGGTACACCACGTCGACCGTCACCAACACGTCGTCCAACGACAGCGAGGTGCTGCACCCTGCCGTCTCGTCTGGAAGCCACTCGGCAGGGCCCACCAGCGTGAGATCGACTCCGAGAGCCGGCATGCCCCTCATGAGGCTCCCTGCGACGCGACTGTGTGACACGTCGCCGACTATGGCCATGCGGAGACCTTCGAGCCTCCCGAAATGGCGCCACATGGTCACCGCGTCAACGAGCATCTGCGTCGGGTGCTCGTGAGTCCCGTCGCCGGCGTTGACCACCGGCAGCCCGCTCCATTCGGCCACCCTCTGTGGCACCCCGTTCTGCTCATGGCGGACGACGAGAATGTCGGCGCCAATGGCGGCAATGGTCAACACGGTGTCCTTCAGCGACTCACCCTTCTTGGTCGATGCCGTCTCCGGGTTGAAGGTGATGACTTCGGCACCGAGGCGCTGGGCTGCGAGGTCGAAGCTGAGTCGAGTCCGCGTGGATGGCTCGAAGAAGAGGTTTGCGACGCACATCCCGGCGAGTGGTCGCTCGACCTGGCCGCCGGCATCGAGACGGTCACGAAGACTCGACCCTCTCCTGGTGAGGGCGCCGAGATCCGCCCGGGACAGAGAGTCGATCGTGGTGAGGCCTTTCATGCCGCCCGGGTCCTCTCGATGAAGACGCCAAAGCTCCCGTCGGTGTCCGGCAGACGCACTCGAACGACTTCCTCGCGCGAGGTGGGGATGTTCTTTCCCACGTAGTCTGCTCGTATGGGGAGCTCGCGGTGGCCCCGGTCGATCAGAACGGCCAACTCGGTGGTCAAGGCCCGGCCTATGTCGGTGAGAGCATCGAGGGCGGCCCGAACCGTGCGACCGGTGTACAAGACGTCGTCGACGATGATGACGTGACGATCAGAGATGTCGACCGGGATCAAGGTCTGACGCTTGGCGATGTCGCTGCGAAGCCGGCGATCGTCCCGATAGAGGCCGATGTCGAGCTGGCCGACCGGGACTTCGCATGACTCGAACGAGCCGATCGTCTCGCCCAGCATGCGGGCCAACACCACGCCTCTGGTGTGAATGCCGACCAACACGATGTCTGCTGCACCGCGATGGGTCTCGAGGATCTCGTGGGAGATACGACGGACGACCCGGCCTATGTCGTCGCTCGTCATCACCTGTGGCAAGGCGCTTCCTTCCCGGCCTCACTGGACCGTCCTTAAAGGTTCGGAGCAGACCATAACTGGTCGCGCGCCGAATCACCTAACCATCGCGAATCGTCTTGGCGAGCGTGGCGAGGACACCGTTGACGAAGGATGGAGACTTCTGTGTCGAATAGGTCTGCGCCAGCCGGACCGCTTCGCTGATGATGACGGCCGTAGGGGTGGTTCGGTCGCTTCTCAACTCGTGCAGGCCGATGCGCAGCACGTTGCGATCGACGACCGGCATGCGGGCAACAGACCAGTGCTCGGAGACGGACTCGATCATCTCGTCGAGCTCGTCGACGTCGCTCAGCACCCCGTCGACGATGGCCCCGGCACGTCCACCCGGGTCCGATCCCAACTCTCCCCTGGTCTCGTGCTCGTAGAGACATTCGAGAGCGAGATCACGTGGTTCCACCATCACCCGCTTCCCAAGCTCAGCGCACACGGAGATGGCGAGATCGGCGCCGAGGACCTCGTCGGGGCCGGCGTCGTGATCCCGGGCGCGCAAGACGTCGAGGATCCGGGGCAGATCGAGGCCTGTCGCCTCGGCCAACCCTGAGGCGGAGACCCTCACCGGGATTATCCGGGCGGGGCCTTCGGCGTTCATGCCCTGGTCAGGTACTCGCCGGTTCGGGTATCGACCTTGACGCGATCACCCTGTTCCACGAACAGGGGTACCTGAATCTCGATACCTGTTTGGAGGGTCACTCCCTTGGTGGCCCCCGTCCTGGTGTCCCCCTTCACGGCCGGCTCCGCGTATGTGACCTCGAGCTCCACGGACGCCGGCAGCTCCACGCCCAGCGCGGTGCCCTCGAACATCGCGAGCGTGACCGTCATCCCATCCACCAGATAGCCCGCTGCGTCGCCGACGTCCTCGGGCGAGAGGACGATCTGGCCGTAGTCGGTGAGGTTCATGAAATGATGGCCCAGGTCGTCGGTGTAGAGGTATTGGTGGTCGCTGCGATCGATGATGGCCTGCTGGACGTTCTCGTCGGCCCGGAATGTCCGGTCCAGGACCTGGCCGGTCTCGATCTTCTTCAGCTTCATCCGGACGAAGGCCTTGCCCTTCCCCGGCTTCACGTGCTGGTACTCGATGATCGTGAACAGGCCGTCGTCCAACTCGAGGGCCATTCCAGGGCGAACATCGTTTGTGCTGATCATGGTTTCG
>Ga0307417_10001377_pt1 | contig 10172 bp, 5 predicted proteins | sample SalMarWE160210MG_2_FD_202514 | JGI IMG/M metagenome (GOLD analysis project Ga0307417, IMG submission 202514) | Salt marsh sediment microbial communities from the Plum Island Ecosystem LTER, Massachusetts, United States - WE1602-10 | ecosystem: Environmental > Aquatic > Marine > Intertidal zone >...
GTCATCCTGAAGCCCCTGTCTGATCCGGATCTGGATGAGATCATCATCAGCGACTGCCTGTTCGCCATCGGGCGCTACGAGGCCCCCTTCGCCTCCTATGATAAGGAACTGGTGGCCAACCTCTCCAGGCGCCACGCCCGCATCTTCGAGGAGGGGGGTTCCGTGTACGTGGTGGATCTGGGCAGCCGCAACGGGACCCGGCTCAATGGCGGGGCCGTGGGTCAGACCCCTGAGCCTTTGCGCCGTGGGGACCGCATCGGGCTCGCCGGGAAGCTGGAGTACGAGGTGGAGATCCTGGGTCAGGCCGCCGTCAAGGACCCCTCCACCTACCGTCCCCCGGATCTGTGTCTGACCCTGGTGCCCGCACGGGATCACGCCGAGATCGAGCCCATCGTGGTGAGCCGGTTTCCGTTTCTGATCAGCAAGTCCGACGAGATGTTCGCCCGTTACAAAGAGCGGTTCCCCAAGCAGGTGGACTATATCTCCCGGCGCCATGCCCATGTGTTCCTGAAGGAAGGCAGACCGTATATCGAGGATCTGGGCAGCACCAACGGCACCTATGTCGATGGGGAGCGCCTGGAGGAGCAGGCCAGGACGCTCCAGGAGGGGGACCGTGTGGCCTTCGGCAGCGAGTACTTCTCCTACCTGGTCAGGATCGAAAAGGAGCACAGCGTGGTCCCGGCAGGCCGCACGGAGGGGGTTGGGGCCACGGTCATCAAGCCCATGGATGCCACGGAGTATTCCAAGACCACCTTTGTGACCACCGCCAACTCGTTTCTGGACATCTTCTGCGCACAGGACGAGGACCCCGACACCGACGGGGAGGCCGCGGGGCCTGAATCAGGGCAAGGAGACAAGGCAGCGGGCGATGCCGCTCAGGCCCGCCCAGGGCGGCCCGGCATACTGGGCAGGGCCCGAGTCTTTGTGCGCGAGCTGCGCGGTTCGGTCTCTGAAGAGGGGGCCACGCCGAGGCGCCGTTGGCCCTACGGGGTGGTGGCCCTGCTCGCCGTGGGCCTGGCCGTGGGCGTGTATCTCTCAGGGGCCCAGCAGCGCGAGATCAAGGCCCTGATCGAGGCGGGCGAGTACGCGCGCGGCGCCGAGCTCGCCACCCGTTATCTCCAGGGCCATCCGGACGATGAGCAGGTGCGGGCATGGGCCACGGAGGCCCTGATGAAGGATGTCGTGCCGCAGTGGATGGCGAGTGTGCAGGACCAGGACTTCGATGCGGCGGGCGAGGTGCTCAACCGCGCCCAGGCCCTTGCTGGCAACGACCCGGAGGCCGGGGATTTGCTGGGGATGCTGGGCTGGATGGGGCGCCTGGAGCGATTCGTCGCCGAGCGTGGAGGAGTGGAGGCCCCCATCGTGATCTACCGCGACGAGGGGCGTATCGAGGCCCTGATAGACTGGTGGGAGTCCGATCCAGGGGGGCGGCGCAATGCCTTGGGTCGGGTGCTGGCTCTGGTGCCCGAGTTCAAGGATACCCAGGTGCAGGCCCTGAGCCACCTGCGCCGGCTGCGCAGCTCGAGCGCGGTCTATCTGGCCGCGATCGAAAAGCTCAAGGCCACCATCACCGAGCGCCTGGAGAGCGGCAAGATCGAAGGCCTGGGGGCCGAGTTGGAGGCCTTCGAGGGCCGTTACCCCGGCGTCGGCGGCCTGGATAGGCTGCGTGCGGAGTGGCAGGCCTATCTGGCCGTGCGCCGGGCGGTGGAGGCGCAGAACCTGATGGCCGCAACCAAGCTCAGCCGCAAGGGCATGGAGGTCGAGCCCTTCAGGGAGGCCATGGCCAAGCTGAGGGAGACCGAGCTGCCGCCGGCGGAGATCGCCCAGGGGTTCGACGAGGTCCGCCAGGCCTGGGGTGCCGGACAGACGGCGCGGGCATTGCAGAGATTGGACGGCCTGCGCCAGGGCCCCTGGGGTGAGTTGGCCGAGCGCCAGTGGCAGCGCAAGAGCCGGGTGGCAGAGGACTTCGAGGCACTGAAAGGGATCCGGGCCACCCCGCAATATCCTGAACGGCTGCTCGAATTCTACGCTAGGCTCTCGCCCGAGGAGGACGGGTTTTTTATACAGGCCCTGAAGAAGGACTACCGGGCCTACCGGGACCGCGCCCTGGCCAGGGCCGAGCAGGCGTTTCGCCGCGCCGAACAGAGCTGGAAGGACTATCGGGGGGACGGGGGGATCAATGGCCTGCACCGCCTGGAGGCGAAGGTCTCGCCACGGTTCAAGGAGCAGGCGCGCCGGTTGACCGAGGCCTATAATCAGGCCCGGGAGGGCGCGCAGCTCTATGACCTTCTAGACCAGGGCTATGGCCCCGAGTGGGGCGAGCTCTATGGGGAGATCCAGGCCGAGACGGCCTTGCAGCGCCGCTCCCTGCAGGAGCTAAGCATGGTGCTGAATCCGACCCTGCTGGATGCGAAGCTGGGCCTGCTGGCCGTGCCGCAGCCCGCGGGTGGCGCGCCCTAATCAAGAGACGTGATCTGGGAGATCGAGGATGGGCAATGAAGCACAACGCCTGAAGCGGCTCAAGGAGGCCCTGGAGGACCACAGTGCGGAGGGCATCGCCATACTCGCCTCGGAGCCCTCGCGCCTGATGCGTGCCACCATCCTGATCATCATGGGCCTGATGGTCAGTGCCTTGGCCTGGTCCTTTGTCGGCCGGGCCGATGTCATCGTCATGGCACCCGGCACCCTGGGGCCCGATTCCGAGGTGCGGCGTTTCTATGCACCCATCGAGGGGGAGCTGGTGGATATCTATATCGCCGAGGGTCTGCCCGTGGCACAGGGCGATGTGTTGGCCAGGCTCAATGCGCGTGGTGCGGTGCAGGCGGCGGCCAACGCCCTGGAGGCGAACCTCAAGCTCGCCGATGCGCGGCGCGAGGTCCGCCATTTCCCGGAACGCAAGCGGCTCATGGAGCGCCGGGCCGAAGCCCTCAAGCGCCAGATCGAGATCGCCCGCAAGCAGCACGAGAAGCGGGTCGCCGAGGGCATCCAGAAGCTGGCCGAGTCGCAGCGCGCCAAGCTGGAGGAGGCGCGCGGGAATCTGGACAAGGCCCGGCGCGCCCGCGACGTGGCGCGCCGCGAGCTGGCCAAGTACGAGCGCCTGTTCAAGCGCCCCGGCGGCGGCGGGGTGTCCAAGAATCAGGTGGAGGACAAACGCAGCGAGCTGCTCACCGCCAATACCAGCTACCGGCTCGCCGAGGCCAAGCTGAGCGAGCTGGATTTCCAGCTGAGCAACGAGTACGCCGAGGCCAAGGCCGCCTTGGAGGGCAGCGACCAGAAGCTCATCGAGCTGCAGATCGAGTACGAGACCCTGCTGGAGAAGATCGAGTATGAATCCAACAAGGTGGCCATGGCACTGCGCAGCGCGGAGCTGGAGGCGGAGGCGGCCTCTCGGATCAAGTTCGAAAACATCGATGAGGACAATTTCCTGCGCATCGTCGCGCCGGTGTCGGGGGTGATCACCGAGGTGAGCTTCACCCAGCCGGGGGACAAGGTCCAGGCCAATACGCCTTTGGGCGAGATCGCTCCCGAGGACTCCCGGGCGGTGCTCAAGGTCGAGATCGAAGAGGCCGATCGGGCCTTCCTGCAGGTGGGTCAGATGGTGAAGATGAAGTTCAATGCCTTCCCCTTCCAACGCTACGGATTTATCGAGGGGACGCTGGAATACATCTCCCCCTCGACCCTGCCCTCGGTGCGGGACAAGCACCCCGTGTACAAGGGGAGGGTGCGGCTCGCACAGGATTATTTCGCCATAGGCGAGAAGCGCTACCCCTTGCGTTACGGGATGGAGGCCACCGCGGAGATCGTGGTCCGCAAACGCCGCTTGATCGATTTCGCCCTGGATCCCTTCCGCAAGCTGGCCGGATAGATCCGATCCCAAGTTACCTCAGACCAGGAGACCACAGATGACAGGCATCGTTAAGATCGACGACGAGACCCTCACCACCGAGGATTTCATCAAGCTACTCAAGCTCAATGGGCGCTTCGACGGCCTCATGGAGGACATACTCAAGGACAAGCTGGCCGCGCACGGCGCCAGGCGTCAGGGGATCTCCTTGTCCGTGGAGGAGATCCAGGAGCGGGCCGATCAGTTCCGCCGGGTGCACGGGCTGCACCGCGCCAAGGACACCAACGCATACCTGGACGCCATCGGGGTCACCCTAGACGACCTCGAGGCCTTCATCACCGAGGCCCTGTATCAAGAGAAGGTCATGGCCGAGGTCTGCAACGATGCCGCGGTGCAGGAGTATTTCTCGCTGAACTCCCCCAAGTTCGACAGCATCGAGGTGAGCCATATCGTGCTGGACTCAGAGGGCAAGGCCAAGGAGATGATCTCCATCCTATCGGACGAGCCCGCCGGCTTCGAGGAGATGGCGCGCGAGCACTCCCTGGCCGATACCAAGGAGCAGGGCGGCGCCATCGGCAAGGTGTTGCGGGGTTCCCTGCAGACCGAGATCGAGGGCAAGGTGTTCAACGCCGCCGAGGGGAATCTGCTGGGTCCCTTCCCCATGGGGGACGGTGCCTATTTCGAGATCTTCATGGTGAAGACCAGGCATCCCGCCACCCTGGACGAGGAGACTCGCGCGGAGGTCCGCCGGCTGCTGAAGGAGCGTTGGCTTGCGGCTCGCGCCTCGGAGCACCGCATCGAGGTGCTGTAGCCCCTTCACCGCAGCTGTGCAGTAAAACCATTCCTTAATTTCAGGAGGCGGGTCGTTGAGCGAAGAGATCCTGGTTGATTTCCTGGCAACGGTGGAGTTTTTCTCGGCCTTCGAACGCGATGCGTTGGCCCAGTTGGCCGGGCACGCCGAGTCCCGGTCCTTCGATTTCGGCGACACGATCTTCAATGCGGGCGACCGCGGAGACGGGCTGTTCGTCGTCAAATCGGGCACCGTGCGGATCTTCACCGAGGAGCAGGGCAAGGAGATCAGCATGGGGGTGCGCAAGGTGGGGGATGTCTTCGCCGAGATCGCGGCGCTCAAGGAGTCTCGCCACGAGTCCTCGGCACGGGCCTCGTCCAAGACCGAGCTGATCTTCATCCCCCGACAGACCTTTGCGGCGGTGCTGGTGCGCAACGAGGCGGCCCGCAGCTTCATCGCCACCTTTGTGGCCATCAGCTCCGCAGGCGGTTTTGTCACCCGTCTGTTCGACCTGCGGGGCAAGGTCGAGCAGCGTGAGATCGAGGACTTCATACGCAGTGTCGGCGTGAAGCGGGTGCGGGCCGGGCGGGTCATCCTGGAGCAGGACTCCCGTGAGGACCGCCGCTTCTATGTGGTGCGCCAGGGTACGGTGAACATCGTGCGCCACGACAACGGTATCGAGTACCCGCTGGCCACGCTCACCCAGGGCGAGGTGTTCGGAGAGAAGGCCTGCCTGCTGCGCCAGGAGCAGCCCGCCAGCGCCATCGCCCAGAGCGATGTGGTGCTGCTGGTCGTGCCCGAGCAGACCGTGCACTTTATCCTGGGTCGCAATCCCAGGCTGCGGGAGGTGCTGGAGGAGCGGATCCGCTTCACCGAGCGGGAGCTGCAGCGCCAGAAGAAGATCGCCGAGCGCCGGCGCCGACCGGCACTACTGGATCTCAGCACCAAGCCCAAGCTGGGCGAGCGGGTCATCAAACGATTCCCGCTGGTGGAGCAGGCCGAGGAGATGGACTGCGGGGCGGCCTGCCTCGCCATGATCTGCAAGCACTATGGCATCCCCATGACACTGGGCAAGCTGAGGGAGATGGCCAATGTGACCACCGAGGGGGCCACCATGGACAGCCTGGCCCGGGTCGGCGAGTCGCTGGGCTTCACCACCCGCGGTGTGCAGTGCACCTTTGAGGCCCTGCTGGGTTTTGATCAGCCCTTCATCGCCCACTGGGAGGGCTATCACTACATCGTCGTCTACGGCGTCTCCAAGCACCATGTGTGGGTGGCGGATCCGGGCCCCGGGTTCAAGAAGATGACGGTGGAGGAATTCGAGCGGGGCTGGAGCGGGACCTGCCTGCTGTTCACCCCCAGCAGCGACATGGTGCAGCTGGCTGCCACGCGCTCGCCTTGGGTACGCTTCGTCGGTTTCCTGCGGCCCTACAAGGCCATCCTGGGCCATATGTTCCTGGCCACCTTCGTGATCCAGATGCTCGGGGTCGCACCCCCTGTGATCATCCAGCATATCCTGGATAGCGTGGTCGTCCACCACAACGTGTCGCTGCTGAACCTGCTGATCGTGGGCCTGGTCATCACCAACGTGTTCACCCAGCTCACCTCGGTGATGCGGGCCTATCTCTCGAACTTCATGGTGCGCAATATGGACTTCGCCATGATGTCGCACTTCTTCAAGCACGCTATGTCGTTGCCGTTCGCATTTTTTGCCAAGCGCCGCACCGGCGACATCTTCGCCCGTTTCCAGGAGAACCAGACCATCCGGGCGTTTCTAACCGAGTCCACGGTGACCACGGTGTTGAACCTGCTGATGGTGTTCATCTACTTCACCATCCTGTTCATGTACAACGTCAAGCTCACCCTGGTGCTGATCGCCTTCGTGATCCCGGTGCTGGGCCTCACCGTGGCGGTGACCCCGAAGCTCAAGCAGTTTGCGCGGGATGCCTTCCAGGTCTCCACCGATGCCGAGGCGGTGTTGATGGAGACCCTGGGCGGGGCGGAGACCATCAAGGGGATGGGCATCGAGCGACCCATGCGCCTGAAATGGGAGCGCAAATACGCCAAGTCCCTGGATGTCCAGTATCGAGCGAAACGCTTTGGTATCCTGGTGGGGCTGGCCAGCCAGGTGCTCAATTCGGCCACCACCGTGGTCATCCTCTGGGTGGGCGCCAGTCTGGTGCTGGCGCAGCAACTGACCATCGGCCAGCTCATCGCCTTCAACGCCCTGATGGGCAGCGTCATGGCCCCCCTGATGGGTCTGGTGGGGTTGTGGAATCAGGTGCACTCGGCTGGGGTGGCGATGGAACGCCTGGGTGATGTCCTGGACATGGAGCCCGAACAGAAGCCCGAGGAGGCGGCCTCGCGGGTGATGCTGCCGGATCTGCAGGGCGACATCCACTTCGACTCCGTGTACTTCCGCTACGGCGGCAACGAGACCCCCTATGTGCTGGAGAACGTGAGCTTCGAGATCCAGCCCGGAGAGCTGGTGGCTATCGTGGGCCAGAGCGGCTCGGGCAAGACCACCCTGGCCAAGATCCTGGTGGGTTTCTATTCGCCCAACGAGGGCAAGATCATGGTCGACGGCTATGACATGGCGGTGATCGACAAGGAGTACTACCGGGCCCAGATCGGCTATGTGATGCAGTCCAACCTGTTGTTCTCGGGCACGGTGGCGGAGAACATCGCCTCCGGGGACGAGAACCCGGATCGGCGCCGGATCGTGGAGGTGGCGAAGATGGCGGACGCCCATGGCTTCATCAGCGCCCTGCCGTTGGGCTACGAGCAGGTGGTGGGGGAGCGGGGCATGGGCCTTTCCGGTGGCCAGATCCAGAGGATCTGTATCGCCCGGGCCCTGTATCGCGATCCCCGTCTGCTGATCTTCGATGAGGCCACCTCCGCCCTGGACACCCAGTCCGAGAGCAATATCCTTAGGAGTATGCAGGTTATCCTCAAAGGGCGCACGGCGGTGGTCATCGCCCACCGGCTCAGCACCATCATGCAGGCCGACAAGATCCTGGTGCTGTATAACGGGGCGATCGTGGAGCAGGGGTGCCACGACGAGCTGGTGAACAGGCGGGGCATGTACTTTCAACTGGTCCAGAAACAGATGTCGAGTACGGGATGAAACTCTATAACGTCAGACCTCAAGGCAGCGCCATCTCCTATGGCGGGCTGCTGGAGAAGATCGAGATCCTGCGCTCCACCCTGCGCTGGGCTTCGAGTCTGGATCGGTCGCAGATTCAGAAGCTGCTGAGCCAGAGCAACGCCCTGCGCGAGGAGGTGATGCAGCTCTCGCACAAGGAGCGTTTCCTGCAGGCCTCCGCCAGTAGTGAGCAGCAGTCGCAGCCCGGGTCGGTGGCCGAGCGCCGCCAGGCCCTGTTGGATCGCAGCTTCGTCTTCGAGGGCGTGTTCGGTGAGAACCCCAAGCTGCTGCAGGCACTGGAGATCGCCGAGAAGGCCGCGCGCACCGACCTGCCGGTGTTGATCGACGGGGAGAGCGGCACGGGCAAGGAGCTCATGGCCAAGGTGATCCACGCCAACGGCAGTCGCTCGGATCGCCCCTACGTCTCGGTGAACTGTGGCGCCATCCCGGAGAATCTGCTGGAGTCCGAGCTGTTCGGCCATAAGCGCGGGGCGTTCACCGGTGCGACAGGGGATCGCAAGGGCAAGTTCGAGAGCGCCCACAACGGCACCATATTCCTGGATGAGATCGGCGAGCTGCCCCTGCCGGGCCAGGTGAAGCTGTTGCGGGTCCTGCAGTCCAACGAGATCCAGCGCGTGGGCTCGGATCAGACCCTCGAGGTGGATGCCCGCATCGTGGCGGCGACCAACAAGAACCTGCGCAGCTTGAGCCAGGAGGGCCGGTTCCGGGAGGATCTGTTCTACCGCCTGAGTGTCATCCATGTGACCGTCCCGCCACTGCGCGAGCGCAAGGATGAGATCCCTCTCCTCTATGAGTATTACATCGACGAGGCCGCCGAGAAGCTCAACCGTGGTCCGATCAAGCTCAGTCCGCGCCTGCGCCGGTTCCTGCACGGCTATGACTACCCCGGCAATATCCGTGAGCTGCGCAATATAATCTACCGCATGTCCTGTCTAGCGGGGGAGACGGCGGACATCGAGCATCTGCCGGAGGATGTGCGCCCGCATTCGCCTGGGCCGAACCTCCCGGCGGAGGTGTTGAACTCCGAGCTCTCCCTCAGCGAGATCAAGAGGGCGGCTAGCGACGAGGCGGAGAAGCTGTTCCTGGAACAGGGTCTGCAAGAGGTACAGGGCCGGGTGGCGGAGTTCGCTAGGCGTATCGACATGAACCGCTCCCATCTGCAGACCCTGCTGAAGAAGCACGGTCTGCGCTCCAAGGAGTTCCGCCCCAAGCCAGGCACCCAGGTCTCGGAGGCGTAAGCGCCGCGAAGGGCGCATTCCACGTACCGCACCGCCATGGCGCGGCCGCGTCCCCCCAGCGGCCAAGGCGGCTCAAGCCTGATCAGGCCGGGGGCCGGGGATTGATGATCGTCTTACTGGAGTCCGATTCATCCTCTGCCCGGATCACCACCACGGTCACGTTGTCCCTGGCGCCGTGGTCGACAGCGAGCTTGACCAGATTCTCGGCCGCCTTGGTGCAGTCCCCGCGCAGCAGCTCGGTTGCGATCTCGTGCTCGCTCACCTCGTTGTACAGCCCGTCGCTGCAGAGCAGGAACATGTCGCCGCCTTTGACCTGCATCATCTCGTCATCCAGATTCAGCTCGTATTCCGCGCCCACGGCGCGGGTGATGGCATTGGACGAGGGATGGTTGTCCGCGTCGGAGCGATCCAGCAGCCCTCGGGCGATGAGCTCTTCCACCTGGCTGTGGTCGCGGCTGAGCTGGGTGAGTTGTCCGGCGCGCAGCAGATAGATCCGGCTGTCCCCCGCCCATAGGTAGACACAGTGCTTCTTATAGGCTAGGAGGATCGCAACCGTGCTCCCGATGAGGGTCACGCCGCGGGCGGTGGCCTCTTCGCGAAGTTCGCGGTTCGCCTGCCGAAGCCGGGACCGCACGTCCTTGACAAAGCTGCCGAGACTCCTGGGGGGCGGGAGCTCTGTTAATGTCTCCACCACCAGGCGACTGGCCACATCCCCCACGGCATGCCCGCCCATACCGTCTGCAACCGCCCACAAGCCCTTCTCGCCCAGATCCAGATAGGCGTCCTCATTGAGTTCCCGCACCGTGCCCACATGTGATCGGGCAGCGGACGACCAGGTGAAGGGGTTACTCATCGTGGCAGATTATAGACTTCCATACGAAGTAGATTCTTGTGGGCCGCCATGACGTGAGGGTCAGAGGGATCGTCGTTCCACCTCGTAGTAAGGATAGCATGGAAAACGTTGCTTTTCGGCTGGACCGGAGGCCGAAATCAGCCTGAGGAGGTCTGGTGACCTCCTCAGGCTAAAAGAGCTTGCGATCCCTGGGGACGCAGATCAATTGCGGTCCTGATGCACGAGCCGCTCAGGCCGGCACGTAATCCACGGTGAGGCTATTCTGCGCATCCCCTATCACG
>Ga0307417_10001378_pt1 | contig 10171 bp, 8 predicted proteins | sample SalMarWE160210MG_2_FD_202514 | JGI IMG/M metagenome (GOLD analysis project Ga0307417, IMG submission 202514) | Salt marsh sediment microbial communities from the Plum Island Ecosystem LTER, Massachusetts, United States - WE1602-10 | ecosystem: Environmental > Aquatic > Marine > Intertidal zone >...
GCCGATCGGGGCTCGGCCGGGCCGTTCTATTTCCTGTGGCGCCAGCTCGCCTACGTGGGCCTCGGACTGGCGTTGGGCGCCGGGATGCTCAAGACGCCCCTGGCGGTGTGGGAGCGGCTGGGAAGGGCGCTGCTGGTGCTGGCACTCGTGGTGCTCGGTCTGGTGCTGGTGCCGGGCATCGGCCGGGAGGTCAACGGCAGTGTTCGATGGCTGGCGCTGGGCTCCGTCAGTCTTCAGCCCTCAGAGGCCGCCAAGCCGTTCTTCATCATCTATCTCGCAGGCTATCTGGTGCGTCAGCGAGATGCGCTGCGCACCAGCCCAACGGGCTTCCTCAGGCCCATGCTGGTGCTCGGGCTGCTGGTGCTGCTGCTGTTGCTGGAGCCGGATTTCGGCGCGGTGGTGGTGCTCACCGCCACGGCTTTGGGCATGCTATTCCTGGGCGGCGTACGACTGTGGGAGTTCGTCGGCCTGCTGGCGCTGGCGGCGGCGGGACTGGTGGCCCTCGCGGTATCCGAGCCCTACCGGCTGGCGCGCCTCACCACTTTCCTGGATCCCTGGGCAGATCCCTTCAACAGCGGGTTTCAGCTGACCCAGGCCCTGATCGCCTTCGGTCGCGGCCAGTGGCTGGGTGTGGGCCTGGGGGACAGCGTCCAGAAGCTGTTCTATCTGCCGGAGGCCCATACCGACTTCCTGTTCGCGGTCATCGCCGAAGAGCTCGGTCTGCTCGGAGCACTGGTGGTGATGGGGCTGTTTGCCGTCGTGGTCTGGCGCGCCTTTGCCGTCGCTCACGCCGCCGAGCGCAGCGGGCAGCCATTCGCAGCTTGGCTGGCTTATGGCCTCGGACTGTGGCTGGGGCTGCAGACGGTGATCAATCTCGGCGTCAACATGGGGGTGCTGCCCACCAAGGGCTTGACCCTGCCCCTGATGAGCTACGGTGGCAGCAGCATCCTGGCGAGCTGCGTGGCCGTAGGCCTGCTGCTACGGGTGCACCTGGAAGCGTCCCCCGGCGCCGCCCGGCGGAGACGGGCTCCATGAGCAGGGCGACCGCGGACATGCGGGCGGCGCGGCCCATCCTCATCATGGCGGGGGGCACAGGCGGGCACGTGTTTCCCGCGCTGGCGGTGGCGCTGGCGCTGCGGGCTCAGGGTTTTTCCCTCGCTTGGCTCGGGACTCGCAGGGGGTTGGAGGCGAGGCTCGTGCCCGAGCACGGCATTCCGCTGCACTGCATTTCGGTGAGCGGACTGCGGGGCAACGGTCTGCTGAGCTGGCTGCTGGCACCGCTCAAGCTGAGTCTGGCGTTGCTCCAGAGCCTGTGGGTGGTGCTGCAGCTGCGGCCCCGGGCGGTTCTGGGAATGGGCGGATTCGCAACCGGTCCCGGGGGGCTGGCCAGCTGGCTGCTGCGCCTTCCCCTGGTCATCCACGAGCAGAACGCCGTGGCAGGGCTCACCAATCGCCTGCTCGCGCGCCTGACCGACCGCAAGATGCAGGCGTTCCCCGGGGGGCTGCCGGGGCCCTCCGTGCGGCTCACCGGCAACCCGGTGCGGGCGGAGATCGGTGCCCTGCAGCCTCCCGAGACCCGTCTCGCGGAGCGCCGGGGCGCTCCGCGGCTGTTGGTCCTCGGGGGCAGCCAGGGCGCCGGAGCCATAAACGAGCTGGTGCCCGCCGCCCTCGGCACCATGGCTGCGGCCAGCCGGCCGGATGTCTGGCATCAAACTGGGCCACGGCTGCTGGAGGCGACCCGGGCGCAATATGGGGCGCTGAGCATCGATGCCCGTGTGGAGCCCTTCATCGCGGACATCGCCCAGGCCTACGGCTGGGCCGATCTGGCGCTGTGTCGCGCCGGGGCGCTGACCGTGAGCGAGCTCGCGGTGGCCGGCCTGGGGGCGATCCTAGTCCCCTACCCCTATGCGGTGGACGACCACCAGACCCGCAACGCCGCCTTCCTGGTGGATGCCGGGGCCGCCGTGGTGGTGCAGGAGGCGGATTTGGCAGCATGCTCCCTGGCAGCCCTGCTGGGTGAGTTGAGCGGCGATCGTGAGCGCCTGCTGGACATGGCGCGGCGGGCCCGCAGCCTTGGAAGACCCCAGGCCACCGACGAGGTGGCCCGTATCTGTGCGGAGGCAGCCAATGGCTGAGCCCGCCGTCCCGATGCGTGATGCCCACCGTATGGCCCGGGTCCAGAGAATTCATTTCGTCGGCGTGGGCGGCGCCGGCATGGGCGGTATCGCGGAGGTTCTGCTCAACCTGGGCTACCAGGTGTCGGGCTCTGACCTGCACGAGAACGCCATGACCCGACGCTTGGCGGCGCTCGGTGCGCAGGTCGACCTGGGCCACGACGCCCATCGGGTCGAGGGCGCGGATGTGGTGGTGACGTCCACCGCCGTGGCTCAGGGCAATCCCGAGCTCAGGGCGGCCCGCCGGCTGCGGGTGCCCGTGGTGCCGCGGGCCGAGATGCTCGCCGAGCTGATGCGATTCCGCTACGGCATCGCGGTGGCTGGAACCCACGGCAAGACCACCGTCACCAGCCTCATCGCCAGCCTGCTCGGGGAGGGCGGTCTGGATCCCACCTTCGTGATTGGCGGTCTTCTGAACAGCGCGGGCACCAACGCGCGTCTAGGAGAGGGCCACTTCTTGGTGGCAGAAGCCGATGAAAGTGATGCGTCGTTCCTCTATCTGCAGCCCATGCTGGCCGTGGTCACCAACGTCGACCGGGATCACCTGGCCGCTTACGGTGGGGACTTCCAGCGTCTGCGGGACACTTTCGTGGAGTTTCTGCATCACCTGCCCTTCTACGGTCTGGCGGTGCTTTGCGCCGACGATCCCGTGATCCGGGAGCTGCTGCCGCGGGTCACCCGTCCCGTGCTGACCTACGGACTGTCAGCCGGTGTCGACCTGCGCGCCGTCGACATTCACCAGAAGCTCACCCAATGCCGGTTTCGGGTCCTCTGGGAGGGTGAGCGCGAAGGCCCGTCGGTCACCCTCAACCTGCCAGGGCGCCATAACGTCTCCAACGCGCTGGCCGCGATTGCCGTGGCCCGCGAGCTGGGTGTGGGAGAAGAGGCCGTGAGCCGGGGGCTGGTGGGATTCCAGGGCATCGGGCGGCGCTTCCAGCTTTACGGCGACTTGGCCATCCCGGGGGGCACCGTCACCCTGGTCGACGACTATGGCCACCATCCCCGGGAGATGGCGGCAACCCTCCAGGCCATCGCCGCGGCGTGGCCGGACCGCCGCCTGGTGGTGGCGTTCCAGCCCCATCGCTACTCCCGCACCCGAGACCTGTTCGAGGACTTCGTCGAGGTGCTGTCGCAGGTGTCCGTGCTCCTGCTGTTGGAGGTCTATCCGGCCGGCGAGGCGACCATCGCGGGTGCCGACGGCCGCAGCCTGTCGCGGGCCATCCGGGTGCGTGGTCAGGTGGACCCGGTATTCGTCGACGGGGCGGGGAATCTCCCCGGACTCCTCGCCGGGGTGTTGCAGCACGGCGACGTGCTGCTGACCCTGGGTGCGGGCGACATCGGCGCGGTGGCGGCCAGGCTGGCAGATTCTGGAATTCCCGAGGCGGAGGCAGGCCGATGAGCGGTCAGCCTGGAATCGGCCTGCCTGGATTGACTCGTCTCCGAGGCATCCGGCGGACCGAGGAGCCCATGTCGCGCCACACGACCTGGCGCGTCGGCGGGCCGGCCCGCTACTACTACGAGCCCGCGGATGCCGACGATCTGGCGGAGCTGCTGCCCCAGTTGCCGCCGGATGAGCCGCTGCTTTGGCTGGGCCTGGGCAGCAATCTGCTGGTGCGCGACGGCGGATTCTCCGGGACGGTGATCGCCACCAGCGGCGCACTCGCCACTCTGGCGCGGGTCGGAGACGACTGTCTGTGGGCGGGTGCGGGAGCCGCCTGTGCCAAGGTGGCGCGACAGGGCCGTCGCAGCGGGCTGGTGGGGGCCGAGTTTCTCGCCGGCATCCCGGGCACCATGGGCGGTGCTCTAGCGATGAACGCCGGGGCCTTCGGCGGCGAGACCTGGAGCATCGTGCGCGAGGTCGAGACCGTGGACCGGGCAGGGCGCCGCCGGCGTCGCAGCCGCGAGGACTACCGGGTCGGCTACCGGGAGGTGCACGGTCCTGCTGGCGAATGGTTTCTCGGCGCCCTCTTGGAGCTGCGAGCCGGTGACGGTGATGCCGCGGGCGACCGCATCCGGTCGCTGTTGGCCCAGCGCGCGCGCACCCAGCCGACGGGATTGCCTAGCGCGGGATCGGTGTTCCGCAACCCTCCCGGGCGCAAGGCTGGACGCCTCATTGAGGCCTGCGGCCTCAAGGGCCGGCGCCAGCGCGGGGCACATGTCTCTGAGAAGCATGCGAATTTCATCATTACCGAGAGCGGGGCGACGGCCGCCGACGTGGAGGCTCTGATTGCCGAGGTTATGGCAGTGGTAGAGCGGGTTCTGGGCGTGCGGCTGCAGCCCGAGGTGCACATCGTGGGTGAGTCCCGGCCCGCTCGCTCGGCGGCAGGCTTGGATCTATGACGGAGCAGAGCATGAGCGGACCCGTGGCGGCGGAAAACTTCGGCAAAGTGGCCGTGCTGATGGGCGGGCGTGCTGCCGAGCGCGAAGTGTCGCTAAAGAGCGGCCAGGCGGTGCTGCAGGCATTGCGCAGTCGGGGCGTGGATGCGCATCGGGTCGATCCTGCGGCCATGGCCTTGGAAGTGCTGCGGGCGGGCGGCTACGACCGAGCATTCATCGCATTGCACGGGTGCGGCGGTGAAGACGGGGTGATTCAAGGGGCCCTGGAGACCATCGGCCTGCCCTATACCGGGAGCGGTGTGCTGGCCTCGGCCCTGGGCATGGACAAGCGACGCTGCAAGCTGCTCTGGCAAGGCGCGGGTCTGCCCACGCCGGCGTTTCGCGTGGTCGCGAGCGAGCAGCAGCTGGCGGAGGCCTGTCAGGTGCTGGACCTCCCCCTCATGGTCAAGCCTGCACGGGAGGGCTCCAGCATCGGTATCACCAAGCTCATCGCTCCGGAGGACCTGACTGCCGCCTGGCGGGCCGCGGAGGCACAGGGCTATGAGGTCATCGCCGAGCAGTTCATTCAGGGGGCGGAGTACACGGCCGCCATCCTGGGTGAGGAGGCGCTGCCCTTGATTCGGCTGGAGACACCCAGAACGTTTTATGACTACGAGGCCAAGTACCGCACGGATACCACCCGCTACATCTGCCCCTGTGGACTGTCGCGGGCCGACGAAGCCGCCTTGCAGGACCTGGCCTTGGCGGCGTTTCAGGCCATCGACGCCCGCGGTTGGGGGCGAGTGGATTTCATGTGCGATGGCGCCGGTCGGCCCTGGCTGCTGGAGGTCAATACGGTCCCGGGCATGACAGACCACAGCCTCGTACCCATGGCGGCGCGGGCGCGCGGGATCGATTTCGCCGAGCTGGTGCTGCGCATCCTGCAGGAGACCCTGCCGCAATGAGCATGGCGACGATCACCCGCTCCCCTGCCGGCCCGGATCTGCGGGCAGGCCACGTGGCCAGGCTGCGCCGCTACGGAGGCGCCTTGCTGGTGCTGGCGCTGGCGCTCGGACTGGGGTTCGGGACCCGCGTCATCATCGATCCGCGCACCTTTCCCGTGACCGCCGTACAGGTGGAGGGTGAGCTGCGGCACGTAGACCGGGCCGCGGCCGAGCAGCTGGTTGCGCCGCATGCAACGGGCAGCTTCTTCACCGTGGACGTGGATGCGATTCGCGTTGCTCTCGTGGCGCTGCCCTGGGTGCGGCAGGTGGAGGTCAGACGCGTGTGGCCGCGCACCCTGAGGGTTGTCATTGCCGAGCAAGAGCCCTGGGCGCGGTGGGGCGAGCGCGGCGTGCTGAGCACCAGTGGCGAGGTCTTTGTGCCACCCCTGAGCTCCGTACCGCCAGGCCTGCCTCGGCTGGTCGGTCCCGCCGGCACCCAGGCGCTGGTGGGCAGGCAGTTCAGGCGCATGTCGAGGCAGCTGGGGGCGGTCGGTGGCGGACTGCGGGGCCTGTCGATGGACGCACGCCACGCCTGGACCCTGGAGCTGGCGGAGGGCACCCAGGTGGTTTTGGGACGCAGTGAGGTGCCGGTGCGCCTGCGGCGTTTCGTGGCCGCCTACGCGGCATTACGGGACGCCGATGCTGGGCGAATGCAGCGGGTCGACCTGCGCTACACAAACGGCATGGCCGTGCGCTGGACTGAGCAGGACTCGGCTGCAGACTCGGCGGACGGCGCACGGTCGGTCGGTTAGGACGCCTTGGGGAGTCAAATGGTCAAGAAACCTGAAAAGAACCTCATCGTTGGGCTGGACATCGGGACTTCCAAGGTCGTGACCATCGTCGGGGACATCACTGTCGACGACAAGATAGAGATCGTCGGCATCGGCTCCCATACATCGCGCGGCCTCAAGCGCGGCGTGGTGGTCGATATTGAGTCCACAGTGCAATCGATCCAGCGCGCGGTGGAAGAGGCGGAGCTGATGGCGGGCTGCCAGATCCACTCCGTGTACACCGGTATTGCCGGCAGCCACATCCGCAGCCTCAACTCCAACGGCATCGTGGCCATACGCGACAAGGAGGTGACCCCGGCGGACGTGGAGCGGGTCATAGACGCCGCCCGCGCCGTGGCAATTCCGGCGGACCAGCGCATCATCCACATCCTGCCGCAGGAGTTCATCGTCGACAACCAGGAGGGCATACGCGAGCCGGTGGGTATGTCTGGGGTGCGCCTGGAGGCCAGGGTGCACATGGTGACCGGAGCCGTGAGCGCCGCCCAGAACATCATCAAGTGTGTGCGCCGCTGCGGGCTGGAAGTGGACGACATCATCCTCCAGCAGCTCGCCTCGAGCCATGCCGTGCTCACCGAGGACGAGAAGGAGCTGGGCGTCTGTCTGGTCGACGTAGGCGGCGGAACGACGGACGTGGCGGTGTTCACCGAGGGCGCGATCCGCCATACGGCGGTGATCCCTATCGCCGGAGATCAGGTGACCAACGACATTGCGGTGGCGCTGCGCACGCCGACCCAACATGCCGAGGACATCAAGATCAAATACGCCTGTGCACTCACTCAGCTCGCCAGCCATGAGGAGACCATCGAAGTGCCGACAGTCGGCGAGCGACCGCCGCGGCGTCTGGCCCGCCAGACCCTGGCGGAGGTGGTGGAGCCCCGCTACGAGGAGCTCTTCACCCTCATTCAGGCGGAGCTGCGACGCAGCGGCTTCGAGGATCTCATCGCGGCCGGCATCGTGGTGACTGGAGGTAGCGCCCGCATGGAGGGCGTCACCGAGTTGGCGGAGGAGGTGTTTCACATGCCGGTGCGGCTGGGGCTGCCGCAATACGTGACGGGCCTGGTCGACGTGGTGCGCAACCCCGTCTACGCCACCGGCGTCGGGCTGCTCTTATTCGGACTGGAGCAGCGTCACAACCGCGTCCCCGGCAGCAAGGGGCCGCAGGGATTCAAGGGAGTCTGGGAAAGAATGAAGGGCTGGTTTCACGGGCACTTCTAGGCCCGTTGCGAAGCCGGCCCGAGGCCGGCGGGACCGCGGCTTTATCAGGTGCAGCGCATAGTTGTGGAGGAGAAAGGGTATGTTCGAGCTAGTAGAAACTGACAACCAGGCGGTAATCAAGGTCCTCGGCGTGGGTGGCGGTGGCGGCAACGCGGTCGCGCATATGGTCAGCTCGGGCCTCGAAGGCGCGGAGTTCATCTGCATCAATACCGACGCTCAGGCATTGCGAAATATGGGTGCCAAGACCCTGCTGCAGGTGGGCGGCAACATCACCAAGGGTTTGGGCGCGGGCGCCAACCCGGAGGTGGGCAAGCAGGCAGCGATGGAGGACCGGGATCGCATCGCCGAGGTGGTGAGCGGGGCAGACATGGTATTCATCACCGCCGGCATGGGCGGTGGGACGGGCACCGGCGGCGCGCCCATCGTGGCCCAGGTGGCCAGGGAGATGGGCGTACTGACCGTGGCGGTGGTGACCAAGCCGTTTCCCTTCGAGGGCCGCAAGCGCATGCAGGTGGCCGAGGACGGGATCCGCGAGCTCACCGAGTACGTGGACTCGTTGATCACGATCCCCAACGAGAAGCTTCTGAGCGTGCTGGGCAAGAACATCGCGCTGTTGGAGGCGTTTAAGGCGGCGAACAATGTGCTGCTCGGCGCCGTGCAGGGCATCGCCGAGCTGATCACGCGGCCGGGGCTGATCAATGTGGACTTCGCGGACGTGCGCACAGTCATGTCGGAGATGGGCATGGCGATGATGGGCACCGGTGCTGCCCGGGGCGAGGGGCGCGCGCGGGAGGCTGCAGAATCGGCCGTGGCGAGTCCGCTCCTGGAGGACGTCAACCTAGCTGGCGCCCGGGGTATCTTGGTGAACATCACCGCAGGCATGGACATGGCAATTGGTGAGTTCGAGGAGGTCGGCAACACCATCAAGGACTTTGCCTCCGACAACGCCGCGGTGGTGGTCGGCACGGTCATTGATCCGGAGATGAACGACGAGCTGCGGGTGACGGTGGTGGCCACCGGCCTGGGCAAGGCGGAGGAGAAGCCGGTGAAGCTGGTGCACAAGAACAGCAACGGCGCCGTAGACTACGCCCAGTACGAGCGGCCGACGATTATTCGCAACAAAGCAACACCGGATCGTGCTGCCGCGCGGGCCGACGAGGATATGGAGTACCTGGATATTCCGGCATTCCTGCGCCGCCAGGCGGACTGAGCTGGGGCGCGGGTCGCCGCCGCGCGCGCACTTTGGGCGGCTTGCTCATGCCCTGAGCCAGGGAGTGGTGAGTCCACGGAGACGCGCCAGTGCTATGCTGGGCGCGTCTCCGTGTGGTAGTATGCGACGTACTGTTGCATAAATGTCTCCCCCCTGGGGGGGGAAGGCCACAGACGGGTAGCATGATCAAGCAACGCACGCTGAAAAACGTCATTCGTGCCACCGGCGTCGGGCTGCACACCGGCGAGAAGGTGTACATGACGCTAAGACCCGCCGCGGTCGACACCGGCATCGTGTTCCGGCGGGTCGATCTGCCGCAGCCTGTGGAGATTCCCGCCCGGCCCGAGCACGTGGGGGACACGACCCTTTCTACGACGCTAGCGCGCGGGGAAGTGCGCATCTCCACGGTGGAGCATCTGCTCTCCGCGTTTGCCGGCCTCGGCATAGACAACGCCTACGTGGACCTCAGTGCACCGGAAGTGCCTATCATGGACGGCAGCGCCGGACCCTTCGTATTCCTGGTTCAGTCGGCTGGAGTCCAGGAGCAGGCCGCCCCCAAACAGTTCATACGCATCAATCGCTCGCTCGTCGTGGAAGACGGCGACAAGTGGGCTCGCTTCGATCCGTTCGACGGCTTCAAGGTTACCTTTGCCATCGACTTCGACCACCCCGTCTTCAAGGGCTGCAGCCAGGAGGCGTCGGTGGATTTCTCCACGACCTCCTTCGTCAAGGAGGTCAGCCGAGCCCGGACTTTCGGCTTCATGCGGGACATCGAGCTGCTGCGCGAGCGCCAGCTGGCGCTGGGCGGCAGCCTGGACAACGCGGTGGTGCTGGATGACTATCGCATCCTCAACGAAGATGGACTGCGCTACGAGGACGAGTTCGTCAAGCACAAGATCCTAGATGCCATCGGCGACTTGTACCTGCTCGGGCGCAGCCTGATCGGTGCCTTCAGCGGCTACAAGTCCGGTCATGCCCTCAACAACCGGTTGCTGCGCTCCCTCATGGTTGACGTGGATGCCTGGGAGCTGGTGACCTTCGACGATACCGCAGGCTCTCCCATTTCCTTCATGCATCCCGTGCTGGTCACCTGATGCTGGTGTCGGCTGCTTCAGCGGGAGCGCCGCGACAGGCGCAGTAGCGCGGCACTCAGCGCGGGGTGATCGATGGTCGCAGCCGTCGCGCGCAAAGCCGCAGCGGCCTCTGTGGGCAGTCGAGCGGGGCGGCTCGGCCGGCTCGGCGGCGCCGCTCCGGCGAGACGCACCTTGACATCGAGGGCCCGAGCACTCTCCGCCTCGGGTCGCGCGAGCAGCCGCTGCTGGAGCTGCGGTAGTAAAAATCTCACCCGCGTGGCCCAGGCGGCCGAGTCCACCGTCAACACCAGCGTGCCCGGCCGACGCTGGTCTGGCGCTAGCCGACAGTGTGGCCTCAGCGCAACATCTAGTTGGGCGAGCAGCCAGG
>Ga0307417_10001379_pt1 | contig 10170 bp, 7 predicted proteins | sample SalMarWE160210MG_2_FD_202514 | JGI IMG/M metagenome (GOLD analysis project Ga0307417, IMG submission 202514) | Salt marsh sediment microbial communities from the Plum Island Ecosystem LTER, Massachusetts, United States - WE1602-10 | ecosystem: Environmental > Aquatic > Marine > Intertidal zone >...
GATGCGCCTGTAGGAGCTTGCAGGGGCGGCCGGGATGCCCGTGGAATGGTTTTCGGCGCAGAATTTCCGCTGTCTCGCGGGGATCGAGTTCGAGCCTGGGCCGGGAAATAATCTGATCTTTGGTATGAACGCCTCGGGGAAGACGAGCATCCTCGAGGCGATCGCGTATCTGGGCCGCGGAAGGTCATTCCGGGGCGCAGCAAGCAGGGAACTGATCCGACACGGGGAAGAGGAATTTCTGCTCCGCGGCCGAATTCGCGACGGCGGGCATGTGGTTCGGGCCGGGGTACGAAACGGGTCTGGGGGCCTTGAGACCCGCGTCAACGGCGCGACGGCCGGCGCAGCGGGGCTGGCAAATATGCTGCCGCTGCAAGTGGTGGATCCGGACGTTCATGAGTTGGTGGCGGGCTCCCCGGACCGGCGGCGGCGATATCTGGACTGGTTGGCGTTCCACGTGGAACCCGGCTACCTGGAACAGTGGCGGCGGTTCCGGCGCGTGCTGAAACAGCGCAACGCTGCCCTGCGCACGGGCGCCGGACGCGCGGCGATAGGGAGCTGGAACAGCGAGTTCGTGGGAGCCGCTCTGACGGTGGATGCGGCCAGGCGAGGCGCTCTGGAGGCTGTGCTTCCGGCGCTCGAGCGGACCGGCGAAGCCTTGCTGGGTGGTGTCATGGGCTACGCGTACCGGGGCGGTTGGAGTGCCGATCGGGAACTCCTCGAAATGCTCGAGGAGGGACTTGCCAGGGACCAGCAGCAAGGCAGCACACAGGCCGGGCCGCAACGGGCGGACCTGAAACTGTTGTACGACGATCGGCAGGCGAAGCGACTCGTGTCTCGCGGCCAGCAGAAGCTCCTCGCCTGTGCAATGGTGCTGGCCGCAAGCGAGACTGTGCAGGCCAGCCTGGGTCGGCCACTCCTGCTGTTACTGGACGACCCGGCCGCCGAGCTCGATGGAGCGGCGCTGGTCCGGCTGATGCACTGCGTGAGCGCCCTCGATTGTCAGGTCATCGCGACCAGCATCGAGCCGGACACGGGGATTTTCGATGTACCGCCTGCGGTGTTTCACGTGGAACACGGTGTTCTGGAGGCGCTTGCCGGGAGCGCCGGCCGAGCGGGATAAAAAGGCCCATAATTCCTTAAAAAAGAACGCTTTGAGGCTGCTCTTCCGGGCCGATTTTGATAGAATAGTCCGGTTTTCACCCGAGGCTCGCGAATGGCCGGCAAATCCGAATATACTTCCAGTAATATCAAGGTCTTAAAGGGACTCGAGGCCGTCCGCAAACGGCCGGGAATGTACATCGGCGACACCGATGACGGCACCGGTCTGCATCACATGGTTTTCGAGGTCGTCGATAACTCGATCGACGAGGCCCTCGCCGGCTTTTGCGATGCCATTACTGTGACGATCCATGCCGACGAGTCGGTGACGATCACGGATGACGGCCGCGGCATCCCGGTCGACATGCACCCGGAGGAGGGCCGGTCGGCGGCCGAGGTGATCATGACCGTGCTGCACGCGGGCGGGAAGTTCGATGCCAATTCCTACAAGGTGTCCGGCGGGCTGCATGGCGTCGGCGTATCCGTCGTCAACGCGCTGTCCGAGCAGCTCGTGCTGACCATCCACCGCGACGGCCGGATCTACCAGCAGGAATACGCGCACGGCGAGCCGCAGCGCCCCCTGGCAGAGGTCGGGGACACCGATCGCACCGGGACGACGATCCGCTTCAAGCCGAGCAGCGCCACCTTTACCAACATCGAGTTCAACTACGACATCCTGGCCCGCCGTCTGCGCGAGCTGTCCTTCCTGAACTCGGGTGTCCGCATCCACCTGGTCGACGAGCGCGACGAGCGCGAGGACACGTTCGAATACCAGGGTGGCATCCAGGCCTTCGTCAAGCACCTGAACAGGAACAAGACCCCGATCCACGAAACGGTGGTTCACTTCTCGACCATGAAGGACGACGTCGGCGTCGAGGCGGCCCTGCAGTGGAACGATGGATACCAGGAAAACATGTTCTGCTACACGAACAATATTCCCCAGCGCGATGGCGGAACCCACCTGGCCGGGTTCCGGAGCGCCCTGACGCGGACCCTCAACGCCTACATCGACAACGAGTTGAGCGGCCGCAAGGAGCGCTACACGCCGTCGGGGGACGACGCGCGCGAAGGCCTGACTGCCGTGCTGTCCGTGAAGGTGCCGGACCCCAAGTTCTCGTCCCAGACGAAGGATAAGTTAGTTTCATCTGAAATTAAATCCATCGTCGAGCAGGCGATGTCGTCACGCCTGGAAGAATTCCTGCTCGAACACCCGCAGGACGCGAAGATGATCGCCTCGAAAATCGTCGATGCCGCCCGGGCGCGCGAGGCCGCGCGCAAGGCGCGCGAGATGACGCGCCGCAAGGGCGCGCTGGACGTCAGCGGCCTCCCGGGCAAGCTGGCCGACTGTCAGGAAAAAGACCCGGCAAAGTCGGAGCTGTTCCTGGTCGAGGGCGACTCGGCCGGCGGCTCCGCCAAACAGGGGCGCGACCGCCGGACGCAGGCCATACTGCCGCTCAAGGGGAAGATCCTCAATGTCGAGAAGGCGCGCTTCGACAAGATGCTGTCCTCTGCTGAAGTGGGCGCGTTGATCACCGCGCTGGGCTGCGGAATCGGCCGCGACGACTTCGATCCCGACAAGCTCCGCTATCACCGCATCATCATCATGACCGACGCGGATGTCGACGGCTCGCACATTCGCACGCTGTTGCTGACGTTTTTCTATCGGCAGATGCTGGAACTGATCGAGCGCGGCCACGTTTATATCGCCCAGCCGCCGCTGTACAAGATCAAGCGGGGCAAGCAGGAGGTCTACGTCAAGGACGACGCCGAACTCAGTACCTACCTGCTCAACGCCGCCCTCGACAACGCGGCGCTCCACGTGAACGAGGAGGCGCCGCCACTGACGGGCGTCGCGCTCGAGACGCTGGCCAAGGAGCACATCGCGGCCGAGAAGATCGTTGCGCGCCTGGCCTCACGCTACGACGAGTCGGTACTCCGGGCCGTCGCCGGACTGCCCAGGATGACGCCCGCGATGGCCGAGGATCTCGACCAGCTCGAGGAATGGACGACGGCGCTTTCGGCAGCCCTGCCGCAGCGGCGCAACGACAGGGCGTCCAACGGGAATGGCGGTTCCTACACGGCGGCCCTCGAGCGCGGCAACGCGGACGGCGAAGGTGTGCGCATCGCAATCACGAAAGTCCAGCACGGCATCGGTACGACCCGTTACCTGCCGCGCGAGTTCTTCGGCACCAACGAGTACTCGCACATCATGATGCTCGCCGAGAAACTGGCCGACCTCATCGGCGAAGGAGCCTTCGTACAGCGCGGAGACCGACGCCAGAGCGTTTCCACGTTTGCCGCGGCGATCGACTGGCTCATGGACGAGGCCCGCCGCGGGCAATCGATACAACGTTACAAGGGCCTCGGCGAGATGAACCCGGAGCAACTCTGGGAGACCACGGTCAACCCGGAGACGCGCCGGCTTATGCAGGTGAAGATCGAGGACGCCGTCAAGGCCGACGAGATCTTCACGACGCTGATGGGTGACCAGGTCGAACCGCGCCGCGAGTTCATCGAGAAGAACGCGCTCACGGTTGCGAATCTCGATATCTGAGCCGACCTCACTCGCGCGCGCGCCAGCGCAATACGAGCGGCAATACGGTGAGATTGCTGACGACCGCGGTTGCCAGGGCGAGCGCACAATATGCGGCGAACTGACGGGTTGTGGGAAAGGCGCTGAACTGACACAGACCGAGCCCGAGACACAGCATCAGTGTGCTGAGGATGACGCTGAACTCGATGCTGCTGCCTGCCAGCCGATCGCCGGCCGCCCCGACGAACAGGATGTGAATCGCGTCGTCCACGATCACGCCGAGAGCGATCAGGAACACGAACACCGTCACGAGGTTGAGCGGATTGCCGATCAGCCAAACCGCCCCGCAAACGACCGCGAGCGGCACGGTATTCGCCAGCAGCGCGCTGACTATCGCACGCCACGACCGGAACAGCGCCAGGATGGCGCCGAAGATCAGCGCAGCCGAGGAGGCCAGCGACTCCAACAGTGAGCGCATCGCCTGCCGATCGATTGCGTCGTAGACGAGCCCGGCGTTGCTGTAAACGACGTGCACTCCCTGCGGCAGGCCGCGACGCACGCGTTCCATCAGGGCCACCGTCGCATCGAGCCGGCCATCGTCGGTCATGAGGGCCGATACGAGATAGGCATCCTTGCGGCCCGCGGCCGGTTCCATGTCTACCTGGCGAATTCCGTCGCTGCCGGCGAGCGCATCCCGCACGCTACCGGCCTGCCGGAGCGCAAACAGGGAATCCCGGCCCGGCGCATCGACCGAGACCAGGACCCTGAACGGGGAGAACACGTAGAAGTCTTTTTCGAAGGCGCGCAATGCACGGGAAAACGGAGCGCCGTCCGGGAGGAACGCGCGCGGATCCGATCGGACCGGGAGGCCGGGAATGGTCGCGAGGCCGAAGACCATCGCCGCCACGAGGAACGCGCCGATCGGCCTGCGGTGCGCGGCGAGCCACCGTGACCCTGCGGCGAACAACCGGACCCCGTGCAGAGGGCCGGGTGAACGGGTCAGGTATTGCCGCAACCCCCAGGGCGCCCCCAGCAGGAGGAGCAGGAACACGACGGACAATGCCGACGCCGATACCAGGCCCAGGTCCGAAATAGGCGGTATATCGTTCAGGCCGAGAGAAGCGAGCGCGATGGCTGTCGTCAGGCACGAGAAGAAGAACGCGGGGCCGACCCGGCGCAGCGTGGTACGGACGGCCGCAGAGATGTCCGGGTTGCCGTGGTGCAACTCCCGTGATTTCGCAATGAAATGGCAGCTGTTCGCCAGGGCGACGATCAGCACGATCGGCAGGGCGAGCAGTGTGATCAGGTTGATCGCAACGCCGGCCACGGAGAACGCCGCCAGCGTGACGGCGACCGAGGCAAAGCTCGCGAACACGGGGAATATGAGCGCCCGCCAGCTGCCGAATGCGGCAAACAATGCCGCGAGCATCGTGATGACGATGGCCGGGATGAGCACCCGCAGATCTCGCAGCAGGGCGTGTGCGATGTCGTGCTCGAGTTCTGCGCCGGCGAGGACGCGCCAGTCATTCGCGTCGTCCTGCCCGTGCAGCAACCGAACAATCTGCCGCTCCAGTCTGCGAGGGCAGCCGATGACGATCAGGAACCGCCGTGCCTGCGAGTCGATGATCCCGGCCGAGCGAGGCGTGTCGCGCAGATCCGCAAGTAGCCGGTGCACGGGGTCTCGCGTCGTCAGCCCGTAGAGGAACAGCTGGTCCCGGGCTGCGTCGATTGAAGACATCGTAACGGCGGCGCCGACGCCGGCAAGCCGGCTCCGCAATGACTCGAGCCGGGCAAAGGCCTCGCCAATGGTCTCGCCGTCGGGCTCGACCACGACCGCGACGACGGCCCGATCACCGGTCGCCGCGCGGATCTCCCGGGCGATGGCGGCCTGCGGGTTGTCACCGGACATGCGATCGATCATCGATCCGTCGATCGCCGGCGGCCCGATCGAAGCCGCTACACCGGCCGCGGCGAGCGCCGCAAGGGCCGACAGGCGCGGCCATGCCGCCGGCCAGGCCAGCAGTCCCGGCCAGTCTCTCTTCGCTGCGGGTTGCATCGACCGTCGAGTTTACCGGCAGGTCTCGACGCGTGCGGGCTCTCGTTACAATGCCGCCATGATTCGTCGCCGCCGTCTGATTCACGCCGCCTTCCTCACGGCCCTGCCGCTCGTCGTCGCCGCGTTCGGCTTCAGCGTCCTGACCACGATGCTGCTCGTTGCCGGGATGCTGGTGTGGCGCTGGCTGATCGTTCTCTCAGGCCTGTCCCTGGCGGCAAAGGCGCCGCCGATCGTGCTCGAGACTATGTCCGCCAGTCATTTCGTGGAGAAGGTGCGCTGGTGCATGGACCGGCTCGGCATCGACTACGTCGAGCGTCAGAGCGCCGCCACACTGGGCGCCTTCTTCGCCGGGCGCACCTTGCCGCAACTCCGGGTCCGGACCGGTGCGGTCGAATCGGTGATCGGGAATTCCCCGGAAATCCTGCGTTACCTGTGGGGCTTCTACGCGGCGCCGCTGGGTGAGCGCGCCGAATTCCTCGCCCCGACGCCGGAACGGCTCCAGCTGGAGCGGAAACTCGATCGCTACGGCGTGAACCTGCAGGTCTGGGTCTACCACCACCTGCTGCCGAGGCGTGATCTGACCCTCCACGTCTGGGGCGCCGACAGTCGCCGCGTGCCCGGCTGGCAACGGCTCACGGTCCGGCTCCTGTATCCGCTGCTGGCGGCGCTTATCCGTCGTGCATTCGGAATCACGCCCGAACGCCATGCGAAAGCGGTATCCGGTATCGAGGAACTGCTCGACGAGATCGAGACCCGACTGGTCGATGGTCGCCCTTCCATCCTCGGCGGCGACGGTATCAACTACACGGATATCACTTTCGCGGCATTCAGCGGTCTCTGGCTCCAGCCCGGCAACTATGCGGGCGGCCAGGGGGAAGAGACACGCCTGGAGCGGGACCGGATGCCGGCGCCCATGCGCGCCGACATCGACCGATGGCTTGAAGACTATCCGAAGGCTACTATGTTCGTCAGGACGCTGTATGAGCGAGACCGCTTTGTCTAACGGCCTCCGGGAGGTCAAAACGATGAACAGGCTTTTGCCGGTGGTTGGGCTGTCCGTTCTGGCGGCGTGTGCCAGCCGTACGGTGCTGGACAGGGAGGCGGTCGCCGATTTCGTTGCGGCAAGGCACCTGGAAGAGGCGCCCTACATCAGCAGTGACACTTCCGACGGCTGGGAGAGCCTGAACGACTACTACCTCCTCTACCATAACCGCCGTGGCGAGTATCTCGTCGAGTTCGCGAGCCGGTGCTGGGACCTGAGCACGAATCGGGTGATGCCCGACACGCGCTGGGACAGCACGCGCATCGAAGCCAGGTACGACACGATCCGCGGTTGCCGCATCGGCAATATCTACAAGCTGAAAGAAGAGGAAGTCGCCGAACTCCGCAATCTCGGTAAAGCCCCCGGCAGCCACAACTGATCGCGGCGGGAAACCGTGTCAGGCTCCGGTGAGGCGCCTGCCGAGTTCGACCACCACCGCGGCGAGTGCCTCGATGTCCTCGTTGCGGGTCCGCCAGTTGGAGAAGGCGGGACGGAAGATCGTGCTCTGACCCAGCTTCGAAGTGCCGACGAGGAACCGGCCGTCGTCGATCACCGCTTCGCCGAGGCGTTCATTGAGGGCATCGAGTTCCGCTTCGGACACCCCCCCGGGGTTGTAGCGGAAGGCGACGATATTGAGCTTCGGGTCGTTCATGAGTTCGAGTTCCGGCGTGTCCCTGACGACCTGCGCGAAGTGGAGGGCGATGTCGAGGCAGTGTTCCACGATACGGCGATGCCCGGCGCGACCGTAGGCTTGTAGCGTCGCCCATACCGCGAATCCGCGCGCGCGTCGCGAACTCTCCGGGCCGATGGCGCCGTATGTGGGTCGCGCATCGTTCTCGTCGGCGAGGTAGTTCGCAGAATATCGGAATGCTCGGGCCATGAGACCGTAATCGCGCACGAATGCGTAGCCCGAGTCGTAAGGGACGTTCAACCACTTGTGGCCGTCGACCGTGGCGGAGTCGGCTCGGTCGAGGCCCGCGACCAACTCCCGGGTCCGGGGCGAGACGGCCGCGAACAGGCCGAATGCTCCGTCCACGTGCACCCAGCAATTGTGTTCGCGCGCGCGATCGATCATCGCCGCGAGCGGGTCGAATTCCCCGGCATTGACTTCGCCCGCGTTGACCACGACGAGCGCCGGGCGCCCGCCGAGCTTCTCCAGGGCATGATCAAACGCCTCGAGGTCCAGCCTGCCGAAATCGTCCCGGCAAAACTGCCGCACGTTCTCCCGCCCGATGCCTTGCAACGCGAGGACCTTGAGGGTACTGGCGTGGACGAAACCCGACGTCAGTACGGGCATCCGCGGCAGACCCGCCAGGCCGCACTCCGACGGGTCGACGCCGTGTTGTTCTCCCCACCATTGCCGCGCCGCCGCCAGGCATACGAAATTGGCCATCGTCGCGCCGGTAACCATCACGCCGGACCAGGATGCCGGCAGCCCGAGCAGCTCTTTCAGCCAGTCCAGCGCCTGGCGCTCCATCTCGACGCCGACCGGGGACAGGATCCAGGTGTACGTCACCGCATCGAACGCGGTCGCCAGCAGATCGGCGCCGAGCGCGGCCGGCGTGTCGCCGCCGATGACGAAGTGGTAGCAGCGTGGCCCGGCCGTGTTTGCTCCGGCCGTTTCGCAGAGCCGCAGCAACTCTTCGATGGCAGCCTGTGCGCCGCAGCCCGTCTCCGGGAGGGGGCGCCGGAAACCGGCGAGCGCCGCGGCCGCGTCCGGTTGCAGGGCCGGCCGATCATCGGTACTCAGCAGCACGGCCGGGATCGCCCCGCGGAGCTGATCGACGAGCCTGGTTATCTCTTCGCGAAATGTTGCGCCGAGGTCGGGGTCGACCATTCCTTCTGCTCCTGCGGCCGGATCAGCGTCGCATTCTAGCTTTTCTCGATGCCGACTCGTCAGCGGCGGGAAATTCCGGCTTAATACTCACCTATGGACGTTGCCGTTTTCGGGGGCACGGGTTTCGTCGGCGGTTACCTCGTCGATGCGCTGGTTGGCGCCGGTCACCGGCCGTCGGTGCTCGTGCGGGACGGGAGCATCGGCAAGCTCCGCGAGGCCGCGCGGTGCCGGGTCTCCGCGGGCGATCTCGACGATACGGCGGCGGTCCGGAGCGTCGTCGACGGCTGCGGCGCCGTGATCTACAACGTCGGGCTGTTACGCGAGTCGCCCCGGACGGGGGCTACTTACGAGAATGCGCACTACCGCGGCGTCGTGACCGTGGCGGGCGCGGCAAAAGCCGCCGGCGTCGAACGGTTGCTCCTGATGAGCGCCAACGGCGTCAGGAGCGATGGCACGGCCTACCAGGCGACGAAGTGGCGGGCCGAGCAGTATGTCGCCGGCCGGGCTTTCGCGTGCACGATCTTCCGGCCCTCGGTGATCTTCGGCGATCCGCGAGGCACGATGGAGATCGCGACTCAGCTCTGCCGTGACCTGGTCAAACCGCCGCTGCCCGCGGTCGCGTTCCATACCGGTCTTGCGGGCGCCGTGCTCATGTCGCCCGCGCACGTGCAAGACGTGGCCGATGCCTTCGTTGCTGCCCTCGCGGATCCGCAGACCATCGGCAAGACCTTCACCCTCGGTGGCCCTGAGGCGTTGAGCTGGGAAGAGATGTTGCGGCGAGTCGCGGCGGCGGCAGGCCGCAAGAAGTGGATAGTGCCGATGCCGATCGGCGTGATGAAATTCGCTGCGACGCTGCTCGACCGCCTGCCATTCTTTCCGGTTACGCGCGACCAGCTGACGATGCTCGCCGAGGGAAACACTGCGCCGCCGGCGGAGTTGCGCGCGCTGATCGGTCGCGAACCGCTTGCCTTCGAACCCGAAAACCTGCGCTACCTGTCGGTAAGCTGATTCTGCCGTGCGCCCCGGGCGGGCCCGTCATACCTCGTGCGGCGCGTCTCGATACAGGGCGCTGATCTCGCGCATCCTCGCCTCGATCCAATCCTGCACCAGGAGATTGGTCTCCCGCGGATCCCTGTCGCCGGGCTCGATCGGTGGTCCGATCACGAACCGGATCCGCCCCGGATACTTGCGGAATCCGCGCTTCGGCCAGAAGTCGCCGGCGTTGTGCGCGACGGGGATGATCTTGCAGCCGGCTTCCTGCGCAAGAGCCGCGCCACTGACACCGTAGCGCCGGGTCTGCCCGGGCGGCATGCGCGTGCCCTCGGGGAAGATGCAGACGGAAAGACCGCGGGCCAGGCGCTCCTTCCCCTGCGTGATGACCTGCTTGACGGCGGACCCGTGCGCCGTGCGATCTATCGCGATCGACTTCATGACGTAGCCGATGGCCCAGCCGAAGATCGGCAGACGCAACAATTCCTTCTTGAGCACCCAGGCCTGCGGCGGCAGCGCGGCGATCTGCCAGTAGGTCTCCATTGCTGTCGTGTGCTTGATCAGGAACACGCTGGGTTCCGCGGGTATGTTTTCGGTGCCTTCAGTTCTGACGT
>Ga0307417_10001380_pt1 | contig 10168 bp, 10 predicted proteins | sample SalMarWE160210MG_2_FD_202514 | JGI IMG/M metagenome (GOLD analysis project Ga0307417, IMG submission 202514) | Salt marsh sediment microbial communities from the Plum Island Ecosystem LTER, Massachusetts, United States - WE1602-10 | ecosystem: Environmental > Aquatic > Marine > Intertidal zone...
GAGCCGCCGCGCCCCTGGGCCTCGCGCTTGACCGCGATCTGGTAGCGGTCGCGTTCGACGGGATCGTTGCACAGCGAATATTTGCGCAGCAGGCCGTTCGGTACCCGAATGGCGATATGCGCGCCGGCGGAAAATTCCGGCAGCGGCTTGCCGGAGGTGTCGCGGAATTCCAGGAGGTGGATGCCGTCGGCGATTTTATCGTTGCGCGTCACGCGCAGCGGCATCATTGGTGGTTGTTCATTCGTGGTCATTGCACATCCGCAAAGCGCTTCCAGCAACCCTCAGATGGCAACTTCGCCTGCCCGCCGCAAGCGAAACATAGCCCGCGGCCGCAAGGGAACGCGGGACATGCACGCAACGCAGCCTAGATCTGGCGGATTGAGCCGAAATCGAAATTTTCGCCCTTCGGGTTTTCCCCAATGCGGATCTTGGCATCGCTGACGAAATGATAGGGCGGGACCAGCAGGTTGTAGGGCGCCGGTACGAAAGTTCACCGCGCCCCATCACTTTTTGGCGATAACGTGCGCCTGCGGCGCGAACAAATAATTCGGCTGCGCGAAGGCGACGCGCGCGTCTTGCTCGAGCGCGCGCGCCACCGAAGTGACCGACCGGCCGTCAGGTATCCGCCAACGGAACAAGGTCGTGCCGGACAATTGGAACTTGTGGGACTCGACGCGCGTCAGCCGATAACGGCGTTGCAAGGCATCGATCTGCGCCGCGCTCACCGAATTGGCGACCTCGATCACCACCTCGTCCGGCACGTAGCCGTGCTCACTGGCCGGCAGCGCGGTTATTGGCGCTTGGCTGACGTAGAAATTCTGCACACCCTTGCGGCTAAGCCGCTCTTGCGCGCCGGCGGCGCAGGGCAATGCCACCGTTAGCGCAGCCGCGACCAGAAGCAGCGCATTGCATTGCACGCGCATTGCTCGACCTTCAAAAATAATTGCTCAAATATCAAAAATAGCTCTTCAATCTATCGAGCCTGACGATGACTATTGAGCAGTGGCAATAAAAACGACAAGTTTGTTTTCCTGCAACTTCTTAACGATACGGGCGAGCTCGTCCTTGGGCAGCGCGGTCTGCGCCACGCGCACCTTGTAGAGCCCGCCGGGCACGGGTCCTGCCACGATCGACAGCTTGTTGGCTTCGAGAAACTTGTTGATGTCATCGAAGCTCGCCTGCGGCGCGAAGCGGATGAGCGTGAAAGCGCCGGCGCCGGGTGCCGTGCGCGGCGCCGAAGCGGTCTCATAGCCGGCCGGCTGGTTTTCCTTCAGCACGATGCCGGCGATCAGTCCGGCTTGCAGCAGGATGACAAGCGCGGCGGCGCTCGCCGACCAGGCAAGCTGGCGCGGCGTGAGATTGGCGAAGAAACCGGCGAGCCGCGCGCCGAGGTTGGGCGACACGGCGGGCCGGCGCACCGGCTCGGCATCGATCTTTGCGAACAGCGTCTCCATCGCGCGCACGGATGGTGCGCCTAGCGTCTCGTTGAGGTGGATGGTTTCGGAGAGCTCCTCGCGCACCAACGCGTAGCGGCGGGCAAGCTCAGGATCGGCAGCGAGCGCCTGCTCGACACGCTGGGCGTCACGTCGGCTGAGCGTTCCCGCCGCATGCCAGGGCAGCAGTTCTTCGACGTCGCGCTCGGGCGCTTCATTTTTCGTCGCGTTCATGGCCAACCTCGATCAATCCCCTGCTCCTTCAGGAGCTCTGACAATTTCTTGCGCGCGTAGAACATGCGCGTCTTCACGGTCGCCTCCGGGATGCCGACGATTCCCGCCACCTCCTCCACCGACTTCTCGTGATAATAGACGAGGTCGATGACTTCCCGGTGTTCCGCCGAAAGCGCGGTCAGGCATTTCTGCAAGACCGCACCTTTATCCTTCTTGGCGAGAGCCGTCTCGGGATCGTCCGTCTGATCCTCGATCTGCTCCGCCGTCTCCTCGCCCAACTCCTCGACCGGCCGGCGCCGCAGCGCCGAAAGGGCTTTGAAGCGGGCGATGCTCAACAGCCAGGTCGAGACGGCGGATCGACCCTCGAACTTGCCCGCTTGCCGCCAGACGTCCAGAAAGACGTCGCTGATCAAGTCCTCCGCCGTCGCTTCGTTGCGCACCAGCCGCAGCACGAACCGGTACACCCGAACATGGTGCCGTGCGAACAGCACCTGCATGGCGAGCCGGTCGCCGCCTGCGATCCTCGCGATCAGAACCTCGTCCGAAGTCGTTTGCATCGGCAGGCCAATCGGCTCGTGAATAGGTCGCTGTGGACGGGGGTCCAGGTTCAAGGGAAATTGAAGAAGTCTTCGATAGTTAACGCCCGGCCGGTCCGGGCTAGGGTGCACCTTTCGGGTTCCGCTGGGCAAGCGCAGGACCCCAATAGGGCCGCTTATTGATGCCTTCGCGCTGAAACGGTCCGGCCACCCCGTCGGTAGCGTCTCAGCGACCTATACATCCGAAAATAACTTTGAACCCTTTCGCGAGGGTCGGCGACCTACGGACAGGATGTGGGAGACACGCCCCCCTCAAACAGGAGAGACCGCCATGATCCGCAAGCTCATTCTCGCGCTCGGTGCCGCCGCTGTGATCGGCGCTGCCGCGCTGACCCCGACCGCCGCGTCGGCCAAGCATTGGAATCACTACTGGTACGGCGGCCGCATCGTCATCGCTCCCACCGTTTATGCCGCGGCATCGGACTGCTACCTCGTCAAGCGCGTCTACTGGCGGCACCACATCAAGTTCGTCCGCTACGTGCGGGTCTGCGACTAAGCGGTCAGCCCCATGGACGATTGATCGTCCTGGCTTCGCCGAACGCGAGGCTGGGACTTTCCTTTTGCGCGGTCCAGGGCGAATCGCTATCCGATTGGCCGCAAATGGTCCAATTCGTGCCGCAACAGGGGAGCGGCGGGCCCCTTGGCTCCCGCCCTCGCGCCTCCGGTTAAGTTCTGCTAGTGGGTCGCGCGGCGCCTAGTTTGGCGCGCGGCATCGAGGGGGTGTTGGGACCCCGCGCGCCGACCCGGAGGACGAATGCTCAAGTCGCTGCGCGCGGTGGCGCGATTTTTTCAGAACAATATTGGCTGGCATCGAATAGGCGTTCTGCTCAGCCTCGCCGTCATCGCGGTGGCGGCGGTGGTGCTGTTCCACAGTCTGCGCGGCCTCAATATCGATGAGGTGATCGCGGCGGTGAAGGCGACCGAACGGCGCCACATCGCCGCCGCGGCGCTTTTTGTCGCCGGCGGCTATTTCACGCTCACGTTCTACGACTGGTTCGCCCTGCGCACGATCGGGCGCAGCGAGATTCCCTATCGCGTCGCCGCGCTCTCCGGTTTCACCAGCTATTCCGTCGGCCACAATATCGGCGCCACCGTATTCACCGGCGGCGCGGTGCGCTACCGCATCTATTCGGCCTATGGCTTGAGCGCCATCGAGGTCGCGAAGATCTGTTTTGTCGCGGGCCTCACCTTCTGGCTCGGCAACGCCACCGTGCTCGGCCTCGGCGTCTTGTTTGAACCGCACGCTGCGGGGCCGATCGACCAGCTGCCGGCCTGGGTCAATCGCATCATCGCCATCCTGATCCTGATGGCGCTGGCATCCTATGTCGGCTGGGTCTGGAGCGCACAGCGCGAGATCGGGCAGGGCGAATGGAAAGTGAAGCTGCCGAGCGGTCCGTCCACGCTGGTGCAGATTGTCATCGGCTTGTTCGATCTCGGGTTCTGCGCGCTCGCCATGTATATGCTGCTGCCGGACGAGCCTCACGTCGGCTTCGTGACGCTGCTGGTGGTTTTCGTAACAGCGACCATGCTGGGCTTTGCCAGCCATGCGCCTGGCGGTCTCGGCGTATTCGATGCCGCCATGCTGGTGGCCTTATGGGAATTCGACAAGGAGGATCTCGTGGCCGGCCTCTTGTTGTTCCGGCTGCTTTATTATCTGGCGCCGTTCGTGATTGCGCTGGCTATTCTGGGCATACGCGAGATTATCTATATGCGCAGCGGCAAAACGCTGCCGGAACCAAGATCGGTGTCGGCGGCCGAGCCGCTGCGCAGCGAAATTGAGTCCGAGAAAACCGACGCCGGCTGACGATGGCGACGCACGAACAGAGCGGAAATTTCCCAACGCGCGCTAATTGGCTCGGCCGCTTGCGCGAAGCCTGGCACGCGTTGTTCGGCCAGGCCGGATTGAGCGACGCATCCAGCGACGTGGCGCCGACGGCCGGTCGCGTTACCCCGTCCGCGCAAGCCATGCTGATTGAATCGCTGATCGGCGCCTTGCCCAATCCGGCCATCGTGCTCGACCGCGAGGGGCGGGTGATCGCGTTCAACGAGGCCGCGGCGACAATCGCGCCGGCGCTTCGCCGCGGCGAGCCCTCTTTAATCACCTTGCGCATGCCGGAACTGGTCGATGCCATCCGGCGTGCCACAAAACGGCGCGAACCGCAGCGCGTGGAATTCTTCGAGCGCGTGCCGCTCGACCGCTGGTTCGAGGCATTCGTGACCCCGGTGCGGCTGACCGCAGGCGACGCCGGCTCCGACATTCTGCTGATGACGTTCAACGACCTGACGCCGCTGCGACGGGTCGAGGAAATGCGCGCCGACTTCATCGCCAATGCCAGCCACGAATTGCGCACACCGCTGGCAGCCCTGCTCGGCTTCATCGAGACGTTGCAGGGCCGCGCCAAGGACGACCCGGCCGCGCGCGAGAAGTTTCTCGCCATCATGGAAACGCAGGCGGCCCGCATGGCCCGCCTGATCGACGACCTGCTGTCGCTGTCGCGCATCGAGCTCAACGCCCATCTGCAACCCAACACGCCGGTTGACCTGGCGCCGATCGTGCGCCAGGTGGCCGACGGCCTGGAGACGCTGGCGCGCGACCGCGCCGTCGAGATCAAGGTCACCGCGCCCTCGGAGCCGCTGATCGTTCTTGGCGAGCGTGACGAATTGATCCGCACGCTCGAGAACCTGGTGGAGAACGCGCTCAAATACGGCGCCGCCGGCAAGCGGGTCGATATCACGCTGACGCGCGGGCAGACCCGGGCCGGCACCGCAGAAGCACGTCTGACGGTACGCGATTACGGCCCTGGGATCGCGCCCGAGCATTTGCCGCGGCTGACTGAGCGCTTCTACCGGGTCGACGTAGCGGAAAGCCGCGCCCACGGCGGTACCGGATTAGGACTGGCGCTGGTCAAACACGTGCTCAACCGTCATGGCGGCCGGTTGACCATCGAGAGCACGCCGGGCGCTGGCGCCGCTTTCACCATGCATGTGCCCTTGCCCACCATCGATTCGACAGTTACGGACGAATTGCTATTTAAATCAAATGGTTGAATTGTCATGTGAATGTCACCGAACGTTTATACAACGGTGACACGCGACGCTTATGGCTGACCTCGGCTTCGGATTTGCGCGAGCGACACCAATAAAATTCCGTCCGAAGTTGAAGTCTCGGAGTGCGTCTTAAAGCAACAGCGGCCGCCCGGACCACGGGCACGGAGGTGTACGACCACGGGCAGCCATGCCCGCGGAACGCCTTCGGCCGCAAACAATGGAGAGATCCCGTGAAACACTGGACCGCCAGAATCTTTACGCAGGCGGCGGCCGCCGGCTTCATCGCCGCTGCCGCTATCATTCCCGCGAACGCCGCCGACATTTCCGGCGCCGGCGCCACCTTCCCCTATCCCGTCTATGCGAAATGGGCTGACGCCTACAAGAAACAGACCGGTATTGGCTTGAACTATCAGTCAATCGGCTCCGGCGGCGGCATCAAGCAGATCAAGGCCAAGACCGTGACCTTCGGCGCCAGTGATGCGCCGCTGTCGGGCAAGGATCTCGCCAAGTACGGTCTCGCGCAGTTCCCGATGGTCATGGGCGGCATCGTGCCGGTCGTGAACGTGCCCGGCGTCGAGCCCGGCGAGCTCGTCATCGACGGCGCGACGCTGTCCAAGATTTTCCTGGGCGACATCAAGAAGTGGGATGACCCGGCGATCAAGAAGCTGAACCCGAGCGCCAAGCTGCCGAGCTCGGCGATCGCCGTCGTGCACCGCTCGGACGGCTCGGGCACCACCTTCAACTTCACCTACTATCTGTCGGACGTGAGCGTCGACTGGAAGAAGAAGGTCGGCACCAACAAGGCCGTGCAGTGGCCGGTCGGCATCGGCGCCAAGGGTAACGAAGGCGTCGCCAACAACGTCGGCAACACCAAGGGCTCGATCGGCTATGTCGAATACGCCTATGCCCTGCAGAACAAGCTGACCTACGCCAAGATGATGAACAAAGACGGCAAGGTCGTCGCCCCGACCGCCGAGGCGTTCGCGGCCGCCGCGGCCAACGCCAACTGGAAGTCCAAGCCCGGCTACGGCGTCATCCTCGCCAACCAGCCCGGCGCCCAGTCCTGGCCGATGACGGCCGCCACCTGGATCCTGATGTACAAGAAGCCGAAGGATCCGAAGGCTTCCGCCTCCGCGCTCAAGTTCTTCGACTGGTGCTACAAGAACGGCGACAAGATGGCTTCCAGCCTCGACTACGTCCCGATGCCCAGCAATGTGGTGAAGGACGTCGAGAACTACTGGAAGAGCGAAATCGAAGCGACGGCCATGTAACTGGCAACCTGGGGAAAGGGCGCCGCCAAACCGGCGCCCTTTCCTTGTCCACTGCCGCCGGCGGGGCGGCTTGTCTTGCGGCCTCAAGGTCGTTTCAGTGTGCTCTCCCGGAATGCGTGACCCCTGAGGGAGAGCCGGATGCAATCCAGCGGGAGGCGACCCGTGGTTGACGTGGCGTTGCAGAGCGGGGCCATGCCGGTGACCCGGCAGGTCGACCGGAGCAAGGTTCTCCAGCGTCTGCGCCTTCGCGACTCGGGTTTCCGCCATCTGACCCGCATCGCTGCGATCACGGTTCTGCTCATCCTCAGTGGGATCATCGTTTCGCTGGTCCACGGCTCCTGGCCGGCGCTGAATACCTTCGGATTTTCGTTCCTCTACACCGAGGTCTGGAACCCCGTGACCGAACAGTTCGGCGCCATCGCGCCGATCTACGGCACCGTGGTGACCTCGCTCATCGCCATGCTGATCGCGGTGCCGATCGGCCTGTTCATCGCGCTGTTTCTCACCGAACTTTGCCCGATGTGGCTGCGCCGCCCGATCGGCATTGCCATCGAGCTCTTGGCCGGAATTCCCAGCATCATCTACGGCATTTGGGGCCTGTTCGTGTTCGCCCCGTTCCTGCAGCAATACGTGCAGCCGTTCATCATCGAGGTGTTCGGCCCCATACCGGTGCTCTCGACCCTGTTCGCCGGGCCGCCCTATGGCATCGGCATCCTGACCGCGGGCCTGATCCTCGCCATCATGGTGCTGCCCTTCATCACCTCGATCTCGCGCGACGTGTTCGACGCGGTGCCGCCGGTGCTCAAGGAGGCGGCCTATGGCGTTGGCTGCACCACCTGGGAGGTGGTACGCTACGTGGTGCTGCCCTTTACGCGGGTCGGCGTCATCGGCGGCGTCATGTTGGGCCTGGGCCGCGCGCTCGGCGAAACCATGGCCGTCACCTTCGTGATCGGAAATGCGCACCGCATTTCCGGCTCGATTATGGCGCCCGGCACCACCATCTCCGCCACCATCGCCAACGAGTTCACCGAAGCCGACGGCGATCTCTATACCTCGTCGCTGATTGCGCTCAGCCTTATCCTGTTCGTCATCACCTTCATCGTGCTGGCCTTGGCGCGCTACATGCTGATGCGGCTTAACGCGCGGGTGGGGGCCTGACCATGGCGCTGCAGGACACCCGCCGCCGCCGCAACCAGCTCGCCATCGGACTGGCGATCGGCGCCACCGGCTTCGGGCTGACCTGGCTGGTGCTGATCCTGGCGGTGCTGCTGTGGAACGGCTTCAGCGGCCTCACTCTGGCAGTGTTCACCGAGATGACGCCGCCACCCGGCTCCGCCGGCGGTCTGCTCAATCCGATCATGGGCAGCCTGGTGATGACCTTCATTGCCGTGCTGATCGGGACGCCGCTCGGCATCCTCGCCGGCACCTACATGGCCGAGTACGGCCGCTACGACAAACTGACCTCCGTCGTGCGCTTCATCAACGACATCCTGCTGAGCGCGCCGTCGATCGTCATCGGCCTGTTCATCTACGAGGTCATGGTCGTGCAGATGGGCCATTTTTCCGGCTGGGCCGGCGCCGTCGCCCTGGCCGTGATCGTGGTGCCGGTAGTGGTGCGCACCACCGAGGATATGCTGACTTTGGTGCCGGATACGCTGCGCGAGGCCGCCGCCTCGATCGGCCTGCCGCGTTCGCTGATGATCCAGAAGGTTGCCTACCGCGCCGCCCGCGCCGGCATGGTCACCGGCGTGCTGCTGGCCGTCGCCCGTATTTCCGGCGAAACCGCGCCTTTGCTGTTCACAGCCCTCAACAACCAGTTCTGGAGCACGGACATGAACGCGCCGGTCGCCTCGCTGCCGGTGGTCATCTTCCAGTTTGCGCTCAGTCCCTATGACGACTGGCAGCAACTGGCCTGGACCGGCGCGCTGATCATCACACTGGCGGTGCTTGCGCTCAGCATCATCGCCCGTCTCCTCGCGGCACAGAGAAAATCGACATGAGCGTAGCAAGTTTCACCACGCCCACACCGACCGCCATCAGTTTGCCCGCCAGCGCCGAGGGGCTCACGGAGAAGGTCTCGGTCCGCGATCTGGATTTCTTCTACGGCGACAACCGCGCGTTGAAGAGCGTCAACGTGCCGCTGTACCTGAACAAGGTCACCGCCTTTATCGGCCCGTCCGGCTGCGGCAAATCCACGCTACTGCGCATTCTCAACCGCATGTACGACCTGTATCCGAACCAGCGCGCCGCCGGCCACGTGACGATGGATAGCACCGACATTCTTTCGCCGTCGCAGGATCTCAACCTGCTGCGCGCCAAGGTCGGCATGGTGTTCCAGAAGCCGACACCGTTTCCGATGACGATCTACGAGAATATCGCCTTCGGCATCCGGCTCTACGAACGGCTTTCGAAATCCGAGCTGGACGATCGCGTCAAGCACTGTCTGGAACGCGCCGCGCTGTGGGACGAGGTGAAAGACAAGATGAACGCCAACGGGCTATCGCTCTCCGGCGGCCAGCAGCAGCGCCTTTGCATCGCCCGCACCGTCGCGGTGCGCCCCGAGGTCATCCTGTTCGACGAGCCGTGCTCGGCGCTCGACCCGATCTCCACCGCCAAGATCGAGGAGCTGATCGACGAGCTCAAGGAGGACTACACGATCGCCATCGTCACCCATAACATGCAGCAGGCCGCGCGCGTGTCCGATTACACCGCCTTCATGTATCTCGGCGAATTGGTTGAGTTCGGCGAAACCACGACCATCTTTACCACGCCGAGCGATCGCCGCACCCAGGACTACATCACCGGCCGCTTCGGCTAGCGCACGATCCCGAAAGGTGGGAACCGGTTATGAACCGGGCCCGGCAAGGACAACGACAATGACCGACCACACGATCAAGGCATTCGACAGCGACTTGCAGGATCTCGGGCGCATGGTCGCCGAAATGGGCGGGCTGGCTGAGAAGCAGGTCGCCGACTCGGTCGATGCTTTGGCCAAACGCGATACCGCCCTGGCCCAGAGGGTCACCCTCGCCGACGACAATATCGACGCGCTGCAGCACGAGATCGAAGAAAAGGCGGTCAATACCATTGCCCGTCGCCAGCCGATGGCGGTCGATCTGCGCGAGGTCGTCGGCGCGCTGCGGCTCGCAAATGACCTGGAGCGCATCGGCGATCTCGCCAAAAACATCGCCAAGCGCGTCGTCGCGCTCAATGGCGAATTTCCACCGCCCAAGCTTATTCGCGGCGTTGAGCACATGACCGACCTGGTGCTGGAGCAACTCAAGACGGTGCTCGACGCTTACGGCCGCCGCGACATCAGCAAGGCCATGGCGGTGTGGCGCGGCGACGAAGAAATCGACGCGGTCTGCACCTCGGTGTTCCGCGAGCTGCTTACCTATATGATGGAAGACCCGCGCAACATCACCTTCTGCATCCACCTGATGTTCTGCGCCAAGAATATCGAGCGCATGGGTGACCACGCCACCAACATCGCGGAATCGGTACACTACATCATCGAAGGCCGGCCGATCGCGGACGAGCGGCCGAAGGGTGATACCACGACCATCGCCGCCTTGCGGGTCGGGGA
>Ga0307417_10001381_pt1 | contig 10161 bp, 9 predicted proteins | sample SalMarWE160210MG_2_FD_202514 | JGI IMG/M metagenome (GOLD analysis project Ga0307417, IMG submission 202514) | Salt marsh sediment microbial communities from the Plum Island Ecosystem LTER, Massachusetts, United States - WE1602-10 | ecosystem: Environmental > Aquatic > Marine > Intertidal zone >...
CAATACCATACTTTTGAGAATCGGATTTGAGGATGTTCTATCAGATACTTGCCAGTGCCGTGGTTCTAATCCATTTCGCCTTTGTCATATTTGTTATCTTTGGCGGATTTCTGGTGCTTCGCTGGCGATGGCTATTGTGGTTGCATTTGCCAACGGCGATATGGGGAGCGCTGATTGAATTTGCCGGTTGGATATGCCCGCTAACGCCGTTGGAAAATCAGTTTCGCATGAGAAGCGGCACTGCCGGTTACGAAGCCGGTTTCATCGAACATTATTTATTACCAATCATCTATCCTGAGGGCTTGACACGAAGCCTACAGATCAAATTAGGAATTATTGTTATCATAATTAATGTTTCAATTTACGGCTTCCTACTTTATAAAAAATACAAAAGCAGGTAATAACAAATTAGCTTCAATTTCACAATTGTTATTGGAGGTTGGATGTTCGTGTCTTATATTAGATTCCAATTTTGATCAGCTTTCAACTTTTATCAACGATTCATTTACATAAGCATTTCTCTTAATAATAAGGATGAGATCTATGAAAAGGTATCCAACTGAAAATAATTTGCGATTATTATGCGGCTTATTGTCTTTGACTTTCTTGCTTTTTGCATGCTCTGCATCAAACGAAAATCCGGACACTAAAGCCAATCCTTCCGCGAAGATAAAAGCAAAAATTGTTTATTTTTCCATCCCCGGCTGACCCTACTGCGAAAAAGTGACAACCATCGTGAATGGTTTAGAAAAAGAATATGATGGCGTTTTACAGGTGGAAGAAATTTCCACGACCAATCCAAAGAGCAAAGAGATGATCAAAGAGTATGGACTTACTACTCACGGAATGTTGATCTTTGATGGAAAGGGGAATTTAGCCAAAACATTGGATGGTCATTTTCTGGATGAACCTGAGATCCGAGCTGCGGTAGTTGAAGTGGTTGGACATTAAAACTATCCCTCATTTAATCTGGTAGTGGTCGGGTATTAAATCTATATCATTATTCTAACTAATCATGGCTAACTACGCATTTCTGGTTCCAAACTCAGTTTGGAACCAGAAGCATTATCGAATCACAATCCATACAGACAATAATTTAGATTGATGCTGTTTTGGGAAGTACTTTTTTTGTATTTTTGCGGCAGAAAATAGACAATATGTATGTACAGACTTATCCGAAAGATACTCTTTTTATTAAATCCTGAAACCGCCCACTCCTTTGTTTTATCCTTATTGAAATTCCCTTTTTTCAGCAAACTTCTGGGATGGATTTATCGGCATGACAATCCCTCTCTGTCCCGAGAATTATTTGGATTACAATTTAAGAATCCCGTAGGATTAGCGGCTGGATTTGACAAAAATGCCAAATGGATTGATCAACTCGCCGATCTTGGATTTGGGTTTATCGAAATTGGAACGGTGACCCCTGAACCGCAAGCAGGTAATCCAAAACCGCGCTTATTCCGTTTATTAAAAGATCAGGCTTTAATCAACCGCATGGGTTTTAATAATGATGGCGTCGGAGCCGCCGCCAGGCGTTTAAAGAACAGAAACCGGAAAATCATTATTGGCGGAAATATTGGCAAAAATAGATCCACTTCCAATAAAGAGGCTTTCCGGGATTATGAGAAGTGCTTTATGGCGCTTCGGGATGCGGTCGACTATTTTGTTATTAATGTTAGTTCCCCGAATACGCCGGGCTTGCGAGAGCTTCAAGAGAAGGAGCCGCTCACAAAAATCCTGCGGCATATTAAAAAGCTGAATGATAATGTTCCCGAACCGAAACCCATTTTATTAAAAATTGCCCCGGATTTGAGCGATTCGCAATTGGATGATATTATTGAAATCGTAGATGAAACCGGGATTGATGGGGTGATTGCTACCAATACGACAATCTCCAGAGCAAACTTGAGCGCATCGCAGGGAGCACTGGGAAAAATCGGCGACGGCGGTTTGAGCGGAAAACCGCTCGGCAAACGTTCGACGGAAGTGATTCGCTATTTGCACCAGAAATCGGGTGCCGCATTTCCAATTATTGGAGTTGGAGGAATCGATTCCCCTGAAGATGCGTTGGAAAAACTAAACGCTGGCGCCAGTTTGATTCAACTGTATACCGGATTTATTTATAAGGGGCCAGGATTGATAAAAAAAATTAAGAGGGAGTTGGGAAAAATTATGGAGCGTGTCGAATCAATTTAAAGAGAATTTGGACTCGATGAAGCTAAAAGAGCCTTTGTGGTTTAGCATTTCTAAAAATTCTTTCCATTGCTTTTCAAAGGTTGCTAAACACTGTTTTTTCTCCTGCTCCAGGTTTTTAATAAACCTATCATAAGACTTTTTTTGAAAAAATGACTGATCAGCATAATTCTCCATAAAATCATAAAGAAATAGAAGACCTATCTCATCATCATGCCATTTACCCAATGCGCGGTGCAAATCTCGGATTTTAAGATTCAGATCTTCAAAATGGTCCAATTCAGGAAAGCAAGTCTGCAGGATTTCCAAGGCATAACGCGTTTCTTTTGATAGAATGCGGATTTTATGGTAATCATTTGCAGTAAATGGAGCTTTTTCTTTATAGCTTATTAAATCATCGATAAGGCTATAAAACCTTTCCTCGGTTTTGAACTGAATATAATTTTCAGGCAGGATGTTTAGGGCGCTGTCAATTTTAATCCAATTCTTATTAAACTCATTGATCTTAAATGTTTTTGCCACGCCGCTAAAGGCCGGCTGTTTTCGAATCACCTGTTGTTTTAAATGATTGTAATATTCACTTACTTCGAGATTCGACTCTGCTATCTGCGTTCTGGTTACCTCCTGCTGCACATGTATATCCCGGATTTTTCCCGCTGCTTTAAATATCACCCTGATTTTTTTAAAATTCTTTTGGGCTTGAAAATCGGGATTGATCCATTCCACGAGATTGAAGAATGCCCGAAATCTTTTTATTTCAACACGCATTTCATGAATAGCCTTGGAATCAAAATATTTCCTGGCAAGATCATATTGCATCACAATTTTTTCTGCTTGTGAATGGTAGTAGTCTTTAAATGATTTTGGTGTCAATCGGATATCCCGATAAATTCATTTTGGTGCTGATTAAATTGTATTGTTTTCTTTGTGCTTTTCATAGAGAATATGTATCAAGCCATCGGCGAGTCCGATTTGGGGTACGAACATCTGCTTAATTTTCCCCCATTTCATGACCGACATATATATTTGGGCAGCGGGCAGGATTACATCAGCCCTGTCCGGCCGCAGGTTAAGGACCTTAACTCTTTGTTCCAATGTGAAGGACCGGAGATAATCACTAATTTTCTTAATATTTTTGTATGTCAATGGTTTCTTTTCGCTCTTCATGGACAGCCGGAAAATCTTGTTAATGTTCCCGCCGCTCCCAATCCCAAAGAGCGGCTGGAATTCAACCGAGGTTTCCTTGATCCAATTCTTCATATCCTTCCAGCTTGTCTTTGGTACTAAATTTTCAAGCAGCCTAACGGTGCCAATATCAAACGATTTAGAGGTAACGCTTTCGTTTTTTGAAAAAAGGGTTAACTCAGTGCTCCCGCCTCCTACATCGATGTAAAGGTAGGAGCTATCTTGATCAAGCTTTTTTTCAATGTGATTGGAATTAATGATTTCAGCTTCTCTTTTTCCATTTATTATTTCCAGATTAATACCGCTTTCCTTTTTAATTTTCTCAACAATCTCATTGCCGTTTTCCGCTTCACGCATGGCTGATGTCGCGCAGGCAATGTAATCAACTGCTTCATATGCCTCAATCAGGTTTTTAAAACCAATCATGGTTTTTATCAAATTATTGGTCTTTTCCGCAGAGATTTTCTTTTGAATAAATGAATCTTCCCCCAGGCGGATTGGGATGCGGATGAGCGATTCTTTTTTAAATAAGGGCTGGCTTCCGTTTTCAATCACCCGGGATAATAATAAGCGAACTGCATTTGAGCCAGTATCTATTGCAGCAAACTTCACCCGAATCTCCTTTTAGGATTGCTCCGATTTTGCCTTAGTTTTTGGCAGTTTATGAAGCTCAAATTTTTCATTAGTATTCTGGCTTAATTGATCTTTTAAAAATTCATAAATTTTATCCTGTGCCCTGATTTTCTTAATTGTAGATCTCTGGGTATAGAAATTATTTAGTCCTTTATCAAGGATACGACTTTTTACGTTGTCATTCCACTGAATATCCAAAAATTCCCTTAATTCTTTTTGGATATCCGGATCGTAAATGGGGCAGGCTGCTTCGACCCGTTTATCAAAATTGCGGGTCATCAAATCGGCAGAGGATATAAAATATTTTTCATTCCCTCCATTACAGAATACGAATATTCGGGTGTGCTCAAGAAATTTATCAACAATGCTGACCGCCTCAATATTCTTACTCAACCCTTTCACGCCGGTGATTACCGAAAACATTCCCCGGTTAAGTATCCGGATTTTGACTCCAGCTTCACTGGCTTCATACAACTTTTCTATGATTTCGAAATCTGCAAGATTGTTTATTTTTAATATGATATAGGCATCTTTTCCCTTTTGGGCATTTTGGATCTCGTTTTGGATAAGGCGGGCTATCTTTTTCCGCATACTAAATGGGGAAACAAGGAGATGCTTGAATGTAGCGACTTTAAATGGCTGTTCAATAAAATCAAATATTCGCGTCACTTCCCTGGTAATTTTGCGGTTGGAGGTAAAGAGGCAGTGATCACTGTAGATTTCTGCGGTTTCCTCGTTAAAGTTACCTGTGCCTATGATAGCGTAAGGATAAGATTTGTCATGATCTCTTCGGGTTATCAGGCAGCATTTGGCGTGCACTTTTAAGCCGCGGACGCCATAAATTACCTTTGCGCCCTCTTCCCTGAGCTTGTCAGCCAAATTGATATTAGCTTCTTCATCAAAGCGAGCTTGAAGCTCCACCACAACGGTTACCGATTTGCCATTCTTCACTGCGTTGATAAGCGCAGTGACAATGCTCGAGTATTTAGCAACCCGATATAACATAATTTTGATGGACGTTACTTTCGGATTAATTGAAGCTTCCCGAAGTAAATCAATAATATAATCAAATGATTGATAGGGAAAATGCAGAAGCACATCCTTTTCTCTGATTGCCGCCAGCAGGCTTTTTTTATCGTGAAGATCTTTGTGAGCGAGTGAAATGCGCGGTCTATTCTTCAGGCTCTTTGGACCTATATCGGGAAAATCATAAAAGTCCTTAAAATTATGATGTTTCGATCCGGGAATCAGCGCATCGCTGTTTTTAAGATTGAGCTTTCGGATCAGAAAATTCAGCAGTGGCTTAGGAATTTTTGAATCATAAACAAATCGAACTGGAGTCCCTTCTTTGCGCTGTTTTAGACTTTTATGAACTTTCCTGATGTAACTTTCAGAGACGTCCTCATCAATATCGAGCTCAGCGTCCCGGGTAAGCTTAATCGTATATGCTTCATAGGTGTCAAATTCGAAAATCGAAAAAATATCTTCTAATCCAAAACGCATGACATCATCCAGCAAGATGATAAATTTATTTCCATCGATGCCGGGCAGAGTTAAAAAACGCGGCAGCACTCTCGATGGTATTTCTATCAACGCATATTGGAATTTTTGCGGGATACCTTTTACGGAAAGAATTACCGCGAGGTAAATAGATTTATCCCGCAAATCGGGAAATTTGCCTTTTTCATCCAGCATGATTGGGATCAACTTTGGACGGACTTCCCGCCGGAAATATGATTTGACAAAATAGCCTTGTTCCTCACTGAGCTGCTTTTCATCAATAATGAAAATCTTAAGAGTAGCCAGATCTTTTAAAATTTGCTGATAAACTTTATCAAATTCATTCTGCTGGTTTATAACAATTTTCTGGATCTTTTTTAGCACTTTATTGGGATCATGCCCAATTATTTTTTTGGCTTTTTTGCCTAAATTAGCCAGTCGTCGGAGGGTGGCAACTCTTACACGAAAGAATTCATCTAAATTGGAGGAGAAGATTCCCAAAAATTTGATTCTTTCCAACAAGGGAACGGTAGGATCGGCTGCTTCCTGCAATACTCTTTCATTGAATGATAACCAGCTTATCTCTTTATTTGAGAAAATGACGTTGTCTTTATTCATAAAGATGGGTTGTTTATTGCCGTATGTCCCTTATTTTGCCGTTGGATTCTTTTCTATTTTTGTCTTGTTGGGCTTGCCTTGGTTAGCTTGTTTTTTTTGAGGCGCTGAACCCTTTTCTTTCTTTACATCTGTTTTGGATTTTCCTGAACTTTTTTTAGCCTGTCGTTTTGACGGAAGAGTTTCGCTGATTCTTTTTGCTTTATATGTTTGGGTAGCATTTAAAAATTTGTTTGCCAATTTCTTACTATACTGCTCAATCTGTTCACTAATATTCGCAGTTGTATTACGGTCGATTTCTGCAAGGATGCGCTTAACCTGGTTTGCGATCCGTACTTCAATTTTTCCCCGGAAATCATCGTGTATTTGATGCTTCTCCGTTTTGCGAATCGGATATTCATAAAATTGCACTTCACCTTTCCCCTTGGCGATAGTTTTCCAGAGCATATTCTTGCAGCGAAGACCAACAACTCCTGTGGTTGAAATGCTCTCTTTAAATTTTGGGCTTAGAAAATTCGCAAAATCATCAAACGAAGGATTGTGCCCGAAGATCATTATCGAAGAGTACTTTTCGTCAACTTCACGAACCATCTCCAATATTTTTTGGGGAGAAGTCTCATTATACAATGTATCTTTGATTACTATTTTTTGAATAGGGTATCCAAGCTCTTTCGCAAAGATGTGAGCGGTTTCCAATGCCCGGTTTGCGGGACTGGATATTAGCAAATCAGCTTGGATGCCATCCGAATTCAAGATGGCGGCGATCCTCTTAGCGTCTTTCTGCCCTTTTTTTTGAAGCGGTCGGTCAAAATCGGGGATATCGAGTTTTCTGCTGGCTGCCTTAGCATGCCGCGCAAGAATGATTGTTTTCATATTTTCCTCCTTTGCAAACCTAAAACGATTTTATTTCAGTCTGATTAAGAAATAATTAACAAACGGTTACAAAGTTTTTCTGAATATTTCGTTTGTTTAAAGAATAAAAACTAATTGTGGAATCTTCATGGTGAGCGGAGTCGAACCATGAAGGTTTTTATGTTACTTATGTCATCCTTCGACTCCGCTCAAGATGAAGAATAACGAACCTTTTGAAATATCTGAATATTCTCATTGCTTGTCAGCGTCTTTTAAAATTAACCATGCCTTGTGCAGCCTTGCCAACTTTTCGAAGTTTTTGTCGGATAAGCTATCCATCCTTTTCGGATTCATGTTATCTTCAATATCGGCAATTTTGACTTTTCGGGCAATAGGGTTTCCCTTCAATCTGTCGATGTATTCCATGTATGGTTGTGAATCACGACGCGTCAAAAGATCAACTGCTTCGATTATTTCCTCATTAAATCCCTGCTCGCGAAGCTGTTCAGAAGTCCGTTCCGTTTTTTCAATTACATCATGCAATATTGCCACAATCATTTCTGTTTCGGTTTCACACTGCATCATTACCCGGATGGGATGTAAAGTGTAAGTTGCACCGTAACGGTCTTTCTGTCCCTGGTGCGCCTGAGCAGCGATCAGAATCGCTTTATCTAAGGTTGCCATAATCGTTTCCGATTTGATCAATTATAAATATTTTTCCAGTGTTTCCACCACAGTTTTTAAAACTTTTATTCTGGCATACCATTTACAGTTTCCTTCAACAATTGTCCAGGGGGCGTATACAGTGCTGGTTCTTAACAGCATCTCATCAATGGCAATCTTATATTGATCCCACTTTTTTCGGTTTCTCCAATCCTCATCGCTGATTTTCCACTTCTTATGTGGGTTGCTTTCGCGAGCCTTAAACCTTTTGAGTTGCTCATCGGGATCGATATGTATCCAAAATTTGAATAATACAGACTCGAAATTGACCAACTGCTCTTCCATTTCATTAATTTCCCGGTAGGCGCGCTTCCACTCTTCTTCTGTGCAAAATCCTTCGATTCTCTCGACAAGCACCCTGCCATACCATGATCTATCGAAAATAGCAATATGACCCGCTTTAGGGAGTTTTGACCAGAAGCGCCATAGATAATGATGATCGAGCTCCGCATCATTAGGAGCAGAAATAGGGATCACCTCATAGCCCCGTGGATCCAGTCCCTGCACTAACCGTTTTATATTCCCGCCTTTTCCTGAAGCATCCCACCCGCCATACACGATGATGACCGGAAGCCTTTTAAGATAAACCTCATGCTCAAGATCCCTGATCCTTTGTTGATATTTCTTCAGCTCCTTTACATAATCCTTTTTATTTAAAGATAAGGAAAGGTCAGCCTTATCCAAAATCGAAGAGGTTAATTTCGGTATTTTCGTGTTTACTTCGCGTAATTTTTTCTTTCTCGATTTTTGCATTCTTTTTTCCTGGATTCTGCTTTCAATTATGTTGATGACGGAGTTAAAGATTTTTATCGTAGCAAACCGGCGGTCATGAGCTTCGATAATCGTCCAAGGTGCAAATTCTGTATCCGTTTTCGCCATCATATCTTCGTACGCCTGAAAATATTTTTTGTATTGCTTATGATGCTGCCAGTCCTCATCAGTAACCCGCCAGCGTGTTGAAGGATTGCTTAGCAGTTTTTCAAAGCGCTTTTTTTGTTCTTTTTTGGTAATATGAAGAAAAAATTTCAGAATGATATAACCGTCATCGGATAACTGTCTTTCGAAAAAATTTATTTCGTTGTATGCATTTTGCCAGGCTTTCTTCTTTATAAGCTTATCGATTCGTTCATATAACACCCGCCCGTACCAGCTTTTGTCAAGAATGGCAATCCTTCCTCTTGCGGGGATTTTAATCCAAAATCTCCATAAAAAAGGCCGGAATTTTTCTTCTTCCGTAGGAGAAAGCGTATTAAATACATTGAATCCGCGCGGATCCATCGCCAGAATCAACCGGTTAATGAGCGTACCTTTACCAGCGGCATCCCATCCCTCAAACAATATGATAACTGGAATTCTTTGTTCTTTAGCTTCTCTTTGAAGCGTTCCCAATTTCAATTCCAGATCAGATATGAGCGCCTTGTATTCGTCTTTGGAAAGTTTCTTAGAGATATCAATTTTTTCAAGCATTGGGCATCCTGCGGAAATAGGTCTCAATATTTGCGCATTTGAATGGGAAAGATAATTAAAATCAACGATAAAGAAAAGTGAGGGATAGAGTGTTTTAGGCAACATTGGATTGAAACTTTCAAAACAAAGCAAAGTTATAAAACGTCAAAATAGTTTTTTGAAATAAAAGGAATAAAATTATGAAACCTGTTTTTCAATTGGCATCTCAGAGAGACCATGGGTTAAATAATAATAAAGATCAATATGAGCAATTCGTTGCTAAGGAAACGGAGGTTTCCGATCAGCTTCTGGATTCATATTCAAGGGCTGTAACGGATGCAGCCGCGAGAGTCAGTCCTTCAGTGGTCAATATTCATGTGAAGCATCGACCAGGAAGCCGAAGAAATGTACAGCGACGTCCGCAGCAAAGGGGTGGTACTGGTTCGGGTTTTGTCTTCACGCCGGATGGATTTATTCTAACCAATAGCCACGTTGTGCATAGTGCTTCCGAGATTGAAGTTGTGCTTGCTGATGGACGGCGCATTCAGGCCCAACTGATCGGCGATGATCCCGATACTGATTTAGCTGTCATTCGCATTGATGCTCCTGATTTAGTCGCCGCCGAATTTGGAGATTCTGAAAAACTAAAAGTAGGTCAATTAGCGATTGCCGTGGGTAATCCGTTTGGATTTCAATGCACTGTCACAACGGGAGTTGTCAGCGCGCTCGGCAGAACCCTGCGGTCCCGCAATGGCAGATTAATTGATAATATCATTCAAACCGATGCAGCTTTAAATCCTGGTAATTCCGGTGGTCCTTTGGTGAATTCCCGCGGGGAAGTGATTGGGGTGAATACCGCTATCATTCTCCCGGCACAGGGAATCTGCTTTGCGATTGCCATAAACACTGCAAAGATCGTCGCCGGACAATTGATCCGCTATGGCGAAATTAAAAGAGGATACCTCGGCGTCGCCGGTCAGAACATCAATCTGCATCGCCGCCTGGTGCGCT
>Ga0307417_10001383_pt1 | contig 10157 bp, 7 predicted proteins | sample SalMarWE160210MG_2_FD_202514 | JGI IMG/M metagenome (GOLD analysis project Ga0307417, IMG submission 202514) | Salt marsh sediment microbial communities from the Plum Island Ecosystem LTER, Massachusetts, United States - WE1602-10 | ecosystem: Environmental > Aquatic > Marine > Intertidal zone >...
GGCATCGGTGACTACCGCTTTGGATATCATCGAAGAACAGCCCGAATTAAGGGCCCGGCTTTGGAGAAATACGCACAAGATGCTGAGAGGATACAAAACGCTCGGGTATGATACAGGAACGAGCGAAACTCCGATCATTCCCGTCCTTATTAAAGACACCATGAAAACTTACCAGATGTGCAAGCTCCTCTTCGAAAATGGTGTTTTTGTCAATTCGGTCATCAGCCCTGGAGTCCCTCTAGGACGAGAACTCCTCAGGACAAGTTACATGGCGACCCACACGGAGGAACAGCTGGATAAGGTCTTGGCTACCTTCGAGAAGGTGGGAAGACAGGTGGGTGTGATCTGATGGAAACCGAGGGCATGACGACATTTTAATCATTTCTTCGTATTTTATTGCTATAGTAAGTTTGAGAACGGAGGAAACAGCAGTGTCGACCACTTTGGAAAGACTGACGCAACTTTTTTTAACCCACTTTGATTACAAGATTGAGCAACTTGGGGCCGAAACGGTCCTCCAAGATTTAGGCCTCGATTCTCTCGATATTATCGAATTCATGTTTGATATCGAAAATGAATTCAATATTAGAATTCCTGACCAAGAATTTGGGGTAAGAACGATACAGGACATGGTAGATGCTGTGGACCGCTTCATCTCGGAACAAAACATAGGGTCTTCAAGTCATCATTAAGCTCAATATGAATGGGGAGATTCTATTTATATGAAACGGAGAGTTGCCGTTACAGGACTGGGCATTATTTCCTCTTGTGGAAATAATATTGATGACTTCTCATCCAATCTCATGGTTGGCAAGTCTGGAGTCAGAAGAATCTCTTCAGCCTACTCAAGCCTGCTTTCAGTAAAGATTGCCGCTGAAGTCGATTTTAATCCTCTCGACTATTTCATCAAGAAACAAGTGTCCAGTATGGACCGTGTCAACCAATTCGCTTTAGCTGCCGCTTCTCAAGCCTGGGAAGATTCAGAACCATCTCTCGATGCGAAAGAGAAAGAGCGAGCGGGAGTATATATCGGTTGCGGTATGGGTGGCGGAAATACCATAGAGGATTTATACGATCAACTATTTAAGCATAACGCCGACAGGGTAAAACCACTCACGGTGCTCATGGTGATGAATAACGCTTCTGCCTCCCACATATCGATAGAGTATGGTCTCTCAGGGCCCTGTTTGACACTATCCACTGCCTGTGCTTCCTCGGCACATGCTATCGGGGAGGCTTTCCGGCAAGTCAGAGATGGATATGTTGACGTGATGCTCGCAGGAGGGGCCGAGTCCTTTTTGACCTATGGAGGTTTCCGAAGCTGGGAATCTCTCAGGGTGCTCGCTGTTGAAGACCCTGAAGACCCGTCAAAATCGTGTAAGCCATTCTCCAAAAACCGTACCGGTTTAGTACTGGGTGAAGGTGCTGCCATGGTGGTGCTTGAGGAGATGGGAAGGGCCGTAAGACGGGGAGCACCGATTTACGCAGAGCTTATTGGCTATGGCTCCACATCCGATGCCGGTCATATTACCAGATCCTCTCTCGAAGGGCAGGCACGAGCGATGGCGGAAGCACTCAAAGAGGCAGGCTTATTGCCCGAAAATATAGACTACATCAATGCTCATGGGACAGCAACCCAGTGGAATGATCGATTGGAGACACAGGCCATCAAGAGGGTATTCGACGATTATGCACGTAAAATTCCCGTCAGTTCTACAAAATCGATGCATGGCCACACCATGGGAGCAGCCGGCGCCATTGGATTTATTGTTTCACTGCTTGCGATAAAAAACCAAGCCGTTCCCCCAACGATTAACCTTGACCAACCTGACCCGGAATGTGACCTCGACTATGTTCCGAATATTGGCCGTAAAGGGGTGAAAGTGAATACTGTGATGTCAAATTCTTTCGCTTTTGGGGGAACCAATGCAGTGCTCATTGCCAGGAAGGTGGAGGAAGCTGCCACTTAGTCCTTTTCGAGAAACCGGCGGCAGACATTCGCGATGTTAAGGGCCGCCGAACCGTGCTGAACCGGCATCAGCCGACGCATTTCGTCCATACTGAAGTCCGAGTAGGTTTCCTTGCCGAGCGCAAGGCCGACGAAAGCAGTCGACGAAAATCGTGTGATCAGGACATCGCAGTTCGCGATCATTTCCTCAGCGCTGCCGGTCGCGAACACCATGGCTCCAGGCGCGTGCCGGTGGATTTCCCGGGTAGCACGTCCTATGTTTTCGTTCGGGTGAAGTTTGAAGATGAGGCGCCGCCTGCCGGCTAACTCGACAGCTCTTCGGATGAAGGCCTTGCGGTTCTCGACCCGGAATGTCTCCCTCAGCGGCGACGTGCAGGCCAGAACGTAATGCCTATAGGGAAAGTTGTTGCTGCAGTATCGACTGCAGTCATCGAAATTGGGTATTCCCGTAACGACGATCTTCTCAGGGCGTACGCCTTTTCGGATAAAAAAATCGCGGTATCCCTCGCTCGCGACGCAGAAAGCCCGGTATGCATCGCTGAGACCGGTCATTGAAGTACCCGCCCACCAGAGAGGAAGGAATCGGAGGCGTTTGACGAGATGGAACATCATGGATTCCGGGTCCGTAATTCCCTCCTGAACCAGCACGATCCTGTTGTCTCGAATGTTCTTCTGAAGATACACGTCCGAGCAGGTAACCACCAGGTCGTAGGGCTGATTCCTTCCCTGGTAGTCGATGGGGAGGCCGTGATCCTGAAGATACCTCAGGCAGCGTCCCGCCAGTTTGTTTCCTGAGATCGTGAACTCGGTCAACCCGAGTCTTCGAAGAATTTCGTCAAAGCCGTGGACGTAGTAAGGCGAGAAGGAGTGCTCGTACTCGCGAAGGTGCTCGGAGACCTGGAGCATCTGGGTCGTCTGATTCATCGAACCACATATAAAGAATATTCTTTTTCTCATCGCGCACCTCACGTCGTGGCCCGGGAGCCCCGACGACTCCCGAACGCCTGGGCGCCCGGCGGTCATTTTCCCGGGGCAGATGACATGATACTGTCTTCCCGCAATCCTCGCATTCGCCTACCGCCTGCATACCCAATCGCAGCAAAGACAGGCCGGAAACCCGCTATAGTCCAACTTTCCAAAGTTCCTTCTGATCGCGGACAACACAGGCCCATTCCAGATTTCCATGACACTCTGGAAGTTCAGATCTCCTACGCCCTGAACGCCATTGTAATCCATGCAACAGGTAACGGCCCTTCCGTCGCAGAGCACCGACAGGGCTGTCCAGGGGTAAAAACAGACAGACACTATTCTTTCTCCCACGCGGTTGTACCCCCTCCCGCCTCCATAGTTGTGCAAAGAGCTGCGATTCAAACAGTCGCCGGCCCTCTTGTCCAGAACAGAGCGCCACAGAGATTGAAACTCCTCCGTCTTGGCCTCATTGGCTTCCTGAGGCAGGTATTGAAGGATCAACTTCGGATTCCTCTTCTTCAGTTCCTTCCTTATCCTCACAAACTCCCTGATGTTGTGAAGCGCCACCTTGAAATCCAGCCGTCCCATGGTGGCGTGATACGATTCTTCGTCGGTGCCGTAAAAACTGATCTTCATCGCATCCAATCCTGCATTAATGATCTTTCTCGATGTCTCGGGGAACAGCAGCGAAGCATTGGTCACGATATAGGTATGCTTTATCCCGCAGGTCTTTGCGAGCCTGATTCTTTCAGGCAGTAGTGTATCCAGAAGCGGTTCACCAAACCCGTGCAAATGCACAACGGGTTTGTGCCTCGCACTGGACAGTTCTTTCATGATCTTTTCGAACAATCCAAACTCCATGAAGCCGGGTTTCCGGGTGAGCTTCTCGCGAGGGCACATGACGCACCGCGCGTTGCAGCAGTTTGTATTCTCGATCATGATCACGGATGGCAACGGAAGATGATACCTGTAGTACGGATAAAAGAGCAGGGGGGTCTTGGCCAATGACAACAAACACCTGGTTGTCTTGTCCCGTGCATTGAGAATCATGTTGCCTCTTCGCTCAATGTGGTTATCATTATGCCAAGAACGAAGACCACGGCGGCGAAAATTCCTATGACCGCAGCATATCTGAGCGCGGCCGTGTTGTCCACAGATACCATGGATGCCCGGAGCCCCTCATTCACATAATAGAGAGGCAGTACTTTGGCAAACTTCTGCAGGAATTCCGGCATCATCTCGACCGGGAAAAAGGTCCCCGAGAGGAACATCATCGGGAACATAAGGGCGTCTGCAGCGGCGGCGGCGCTCTCCGCCTCCTTCGCGACGCGGGTGAGTATCATCCCGAGCCCGACGAACGCAAAGACGTCAAGCGCAACGAACACCAGGAGCCAGGCATTTATCACAAGGCTGACCTTGAACACACCGTAGCTCACGAGCAACATCACAATCGTGGACAGAACCGCGAGGATGAACTGGTACAGGACGTTCGACAGGATCCAGTCGGTACGGGTGATGGGGGTGGTGGACAGCTTCCTGATGACGCCCTTCTGCAGGAGTTCCGCATTCACGTTCACCGCACCGAACAGGCTCGATGTCATCACCGCCATTGCGATGATCCCCGGGACGAAGAACTCGATGAACCGGTATTTCTTTGTAAGTATCGATGTCTCTGCCGACTTGATGAAGGGGGGTTTTCCGGACATTTTCTGGTTTATCCCGGCAAGCACCATGTTCAGGACCTGCATCTTGGTGGTCACCCCAAAGGAACTCGGGTCGTGTATCTCCGTGAGGGTAACGAATGCATTGGGGTCGTCGAGCCCCATCCTGTGCATCAAGGACTCTTCAAAGCCTTTGGGAATAATGAGGACAAGGTTCCGCTTCTTGTCCTTGGCATACTGTGCGGCGTTGACGGCAGGGGCGACCTGGGTAATCTTGAATCTTCCGCTGAGCCCGATAGTCTTCACGAGCTGGGCGGACGACGTCGTCTGGTCGAGATCCTGCACGTCCAGATTGAAGATTTCGTTGTCTCTTTCCATGAAAATGGTGCCGAATACGAGTATCAGGATCACCGGGAAGGCAATCCTGAAAAACACGACCGTCTTGTCGCGGTAGAAGCTCTTGATGCTCACAACGAGATTTGCGACGACGACATGCAGGTTCATTCCGCCCCCCTTTCCCCGGCGGGGTCCTCGTGGAGAGTTTCGCCGGTGAGCTTCAGAAAGACCTCTTCCAGGTTGGGCTTGCGAACGTCCAAGCCGAGGAACGACGTCCCGCCCTCCTTGATGGCGTTTAGTACCTTCTGGACATCGTCCGTGTGCTCCAACCGGATCTTGATGTTGCTGTGGTTGTCATGGATCGGTTCGAAGCCAATCTTCCGGATGATTTCAGAGGCTCTTTCCTCGACGGATCGAAGCGTGAGGACCATGTAATTTGCGTTGTCTTCTATGAGCTGAACGGGAGAGTCCATCGCAATGATCTTACCCTTCGCGATGATTGCGACCCTGTCGGCAAGAAGCTCTGCCTCCTCCATGTAGTGCGTGGTGAGGAATACCGTCTTCCCCTTTTTCCTCAGTCCCAGCAGAACTTCCCACACCTCGCGCCTTGCGCGGGGATCGAGCCCTGTCGTCGGCTCGTCGAGGAACACGACTTCGGGGTCGTTCACGAGCGCAACGGCGATTCCGAGGCGCTGCTTCAAGCCCCCGGAGAGGTCCTTGAACTGCTCTTTGGTCTTTTCCTTGAGGTCCACGAGCTCTATCAGCCCATCGACATCGGTGTTCCTGCAGCTGAAAAGCCGCGAATAATACTGGATGGTCTCCCTGACTGTTATCCTGTCGAACGAGTTGAACCCCTGCGGCAGGACGCCGATGCGGGTGACAATGTCGCGTTTCCTTTTTGTGACGTCCATCCCGAGAAGACTCACCTTTCCCGACGTGAGCGTGCGAATCGTCTCGATGATCTCGACGGTAGTGGTCTTACCGGCGCCGTTGACGCCCAGGAACGCGAACACTTCGCCTTTCCTGACAGTGAACGATATGTCGTTGACCGCCAGCAACTCCCCGTAACGTTTCGTCAGTCTCTCGACTTCGATTGCGTATTCAGTCTCTTTGGTCATGGATCGACAATTTACCTCTATAGGGCACTGGAGTCAAGATACCGGGTCCAGCCATCGCGTCATCGATGTTGCCCATTCAAGAGGGCGATGGAAAGCCACATCTTCACCTGGGGAAACGAACGTACCCATAGGGGCCGGCCGGCAGTTATGGGTACCCGCACCAGGGCCTTCCCTGAGCCCACCGGAAAGGTATACCCGCCGTCCCCCCCTACCGACGGATAGACGGTGATTTGCCGCGGATCCACGAGATGGAACGCGCATCCCAGGGCCTTGACAACGGCTTCTTTGATAGACCAGAGAAGGGCCGATGCCTTTCCCAAATCTCCGCCCGCCAACCTTAGGGCATGTTGAAGCTCTTGTGGATGGAAGACCCGGTGAAAGGGGTATTCGCTCTGGAATTCATCGGTCCCTGCCACATCAATGCCAATATCAGACTCATCTCCACAAAGAGCAGCCCAGACTTTTCCTCCACCCTCGCTGAAGGAGATGGCCGGACCCCGATATTCTCCAAACAGGAGATGAGGCCTTCCAAGCAGGCCGCGGACCACCTGTAGTGGAAAAGCTTCTCTGTTGGAAGATTGACAGCGTTTCCAAAGAGGACTTTCCGTAGCCACAAGGTGATCCCACAGGGCGGAGACGAGGCGGTGCTTGTCCCCTTCGCCTTTCGTCCCACACCCTTTGAGGGATTCGTTGGCACATGGCATGGATGCATAGAAGACGGGTCCCCTTCCATGAACGAAACTCACGGCATGAACGGTTAATCCTTGGCAATCCTTTACCACATCCACTCCCATCTTTCCAGATCCGCCTCTTTCCGGGCCCTGAAGGCTCAGTCCGTAACCCAGTGCATCCGCAACCCATAAACCTCCATGATGGTGCGGCCTTGATCGTCAATCCCTCTGGCGTCCCAGGTGAGGCCCTCGTCGTCCTGCGTCCGCATACGGGCCTCCAGCGCTATCTTTTCCCCTGTCCGGCATATTCTGAAGAACCTCATCTCCCCGATCTCCATGGGAATCATCGATCGCCGCTCCAATGGGTCCGTAGCAGCGATATAGAAGCCAACCAACTGTAAAAGGGCCTCTAAAAGGTAGGGAGAGTATTGGTACCGGGCGTTCTGCAGATTTGCGAAATCACTTGTCTCCCGGTAGGTGGTTCGGCCCCGCACCACCCCCGGACCTGCACCGTCAAGGAACTCCATCACGCGATATCTGCCTTCAAGGCCGCTGCGGTCTTTGTACCATTTAAGTATTTTTTTATTATTCATGGGCCTCGTCCGCAGTTCGTCCTGCCGGACAGGAAAATCCGGGAGCCCCACCCCGAGATATCCTCCCCCTCCATCCCCGCCATCAAGGGCCACCTGGCCCTTGCAGTACGGGGTGAAGCGGTCGGTCAATCTCCCGGCGGGGGAGATCTCCTGTGTTGCGAGAGAGACCTCGCATAATACCTCCCGAAGACCGGTGCCGGTTCGGCGGCAGGAGATCCTGGAAGGCCGTGAAACCCCGGGAGGACATTGGATCATGTCCATGAGCCGCACCTGGCGAACTCCTCGCACCTGAAGGTGGGGATACAGTATCCGGGCGGCTTCCATGAACGTCTCCAGAACCATGGCGGCTGAGACCAGAGGATGCTTGAGGAACTTGAAGGGTCTGTGATCCGCGATCCAAAGATCCTTCTCCAGGGAGAAGGATCTAAAGGCCTCCAGTTCTTCCCGGCGGATGTCCAGGAAGGATATCCTTTCTATCATGGGGAAGTCCTCGGGGCTGAAGGACACGGTGCCTCCATCCAGTTCGCCACCGGGCGAAGGACGGGTTGTATCATTGAGCAGTGCCGTCCTCACGGAGGGCAGTCTCCTCATGAACATCACCCAATCGTCTTCTGCGGAGGCTATAAAGAGCTCCCGGCAGAAAAGCCCTGCAAGCTCATTTACATGGATGTACGCCGCGCCCTTCCGTTTCATCAGCTCACGGACCTCCGGATCCTCGGCCATGCCCGCCCCTTCGACAGGGGGAAGCATCAATGCCTTGAACCGGATGGAGCCGTTTTTTCGGTGGAGGGTTCTGAGTAACTCAGACATCATCCGATTGGCGGCAGCGTAGTTGGCCTGGCCAGTATTACCCTGGATCGCGGCCGCCGAGGAAAGGCCCACGAAAAACCTCAAACCGGCCCCCTTTGCAGCAGAGAATAGATTCCAGGCCCCGAGGAATTTGACGTCCGTAACCATGGAGAAATCATCCGGGGTCATTTGGCTTAAGGGACCGTCCCTGAGGACTCCGGCGCCGTGAATAATCCCATCGATCTTGCCATAACGGCCTGCCACCTCGCCCATGACCGCGCGGACCGCCTCGGAGTCGGTCACATCACAGGTATGGTATGTTGCCTCGATCCCTGAGGAGTGTAAATCCGCCAGGGTCCGGGCGATCTCCAATGCCCTCGGGTCGAAAGTGAACGCCTCGGAAGACGAATGTTCGGGGTGCGGATTTGCGGGATTGATGCCTGGATCGAGAGGGGTCCTCCCCAGAAAGACCAGGCGGGGCGTGAAAGGCGCAAGGCAGCGGGCCAGGTGGGCGCTGATCCCGGTTGCGCCCCCGGACATGACGACAACGTCTCCTGGGCGCAGATTCAGACTTGACGAATCCCCGAAGACCACCGGGGCTGAGCTCCCCTCCGAAGTGAAGACCCTTCCATCACGATGAATGTTCTCCACCAATGTGCATCCCCTGTCCAGAGCGCCGCGCAGCGCAACGCGAAGGTCGGTATCCCAGTCGATTTCCAATGTGCGAAACTGGACCGATGGGTGTTCCTGCGCTGCGCTCAGAAAAAGTCCGAGCATCCCTTCCGCCAGCACCCGACCGGGAGTCTCGGTATCCTCCCTGGAATGAATCAGCACCACGAATTTCTTAGCTGGTGATTGAAGAAATGCCTTCAGGAGGAGAAAGAGTCCCCTAAGAAGCCGCGAAACATCCTCCATGCCTCTTAATCTTCCCGACCCGCCTTGAAAGAGGTTGATGACCATCCCGGCAAGGGACGACAGGCCTGCTATTCTATCTACAGCCCGCAAGGCCCCTTTATCGGTTCGAATGTCGTGGCCCTCTTCACCAGGACCGAAGTTCCCTTGCATGAAGTGCATTGGGAACGTGTCAACCCCATAATCCAGCCGGAGGATGTCCCCTGCGCTTCCGGCAATCCCGTCATCCGCGTCAGGTGAGAGAAGGAGGGCTGACTCGCCCGGGCCCAATTCCATGGGAATAGAGGCCGTCAACTCTACAGTGGCGTGGTTGAATACGAGCCGCTTTAAGCTCGCATCATCTTTTGAAGACTTCGGGATTTCATCCCGCCCTGGGTCGGGTTCAACAGCCTTGGCGGCTGGTTGCAGGCCGGCGCCTCCCTGCCTGTCGATAACCGTGGAGACCCTCTGGGCGATGTCCTTCACGGTGCGGACGCCTATAAAATCCTCCAATTCAATAGTGATCCCGAATTGGCGTTCCGCAGCATCCATGATGATGGGGAGACGGCTGGATCGGATGGAGAGGTCCCTTCTGAGATCCATATCGGGTTTAATCTCGTCCCTATTGAATCCCGTAGCATCCATGATGATTCGAATAATCCTCTCCATAAGATCTTGGCCCTCAGACTCATCGCCTGGGGGAGGTGAAGTCTGTTGCAGAATGGCAGGAATCGACTCGGGCGGTGGGGATGCCTGTTCCCCGGGAGAGACCTGCTTCCGGCCCTCGGGAGGCCCTGAACCCGCAAACATGGATTTGATAACGGATGATAGATTGCCTTCCTGAAATGTTGGGTCAAGTTCTTGGCGGATGGCCTCCAGGATGTTGGGCTTAAGGAAACGGCCGAAGGTCTCTATTGCGAATCGGTTGATTTCCCTTTGGATAATCCCCTCCGCCGGATTGGAACCTACAGGCCCAAGTTCCGACGGTCGTAACGCGGGTGCCGGGGTTTCTCGATGAGATTCGGGAGTTTTTCCGAATGCAGAAAGGGAAACAAACCTCGGTTTTTCTTCAATCTTCATATGACCTTGAACAAAGAGCTGAACAAGAGCGGTCTTGTAGGTCAGGTCTTCTGCGGAAGGAAGGCACGTCTGGATGCATG
>Ga0307417_10001384_pt1 | contig 10155 bp, 8 predicted proteins | sample SalMarWE160210MG_2_FD_202514 | JGI IMG/M metagenome (GOLD analysis project Ga0307417, IMG submission 202514) | Salt marsh sediment microbial communities from the Plum Island Ecosystem LTER, Massachusetts, United States - WE1602-10 | ecosystem: Environmental > Aquatic > Marine > Intertidal zone >...
TGACCTACTGTACGGGCATCATGCTCGACGCCGGATTGGTGTTTGCGTCCGACTCACGCACTCATGCGGGGGTCGACAACTTTGCGTGCTTCAGCAAGATGACCGTGTTTGAGCGTGCGGCTGACCGAGTCATCGTCCTACTGAGCTCCGGCAACCTGGCCGGGACGCAGGCCGTCATCGGCTTGCTGAAGCAACGCAACGCCCGGGACGATGCGCCGAGTCTATGGGCCGCGGAGACTCTGTTCGATGTCGCGATGCTGGTGTCGGACGCTATGCGGGACGTCGATCGGCGCGACGGCAAATACCTGATGGCGAGTGACGTCGGCTTCAATGCCTCGTTCATACTGGGCGGCCAGATCGCAGGCGAGCCGCCGCGGCTTTTCAGGATCTACGCCGAGGGGAATTTCATCGAGGCCAGCGTAGAGACACCCTATCTCCAGACCGGGGAGACAAAATATGGGAAGTCGATCCTCGACCGAGTGATTACTCGCTCGACCGCGCTGAACGATGCCGCCAAGTGTGTCCTGGTCTCGTTCGATTCGACGATGCGCAGCAATTTGTCGGTCGGCATGCCGATCGATCTGATCTGCTATGAGCGCGACAGCCTTGAGATTCGGATGCGTCGCCGCTTCGACGAGGGAGACACGTATTTTCTCGCGCTAGGCCGGCAATGGACTGAAGGCACGCGACAGGTGTTCAGCGAACTGCCCAAGCTCGACTGGGGGCAATGAGCTTCCTGGCAGGCACCTATGTAGCCATCGAGCTGGAGGTCCGCCAAAGGCACTTGAGCCAGACGGGCGGGCCATCGGTTAGGCGCTGCGCAAACCGACCTCCGAATCGCTCTGCGGGGTGCTCGCGCGCCGCTACGCGGAAACGTCCCCTTAACCGATCTACCCAAACGACACGTCAAGCCCATCCGCCGGAACCCCCGCTTGCGCGGTACCGGTGGTCGGCGGGAGTCCGTCCATGAAGATCCGCATAGGCTATGAGCTGGTGTACGACTGCCCGCAGCCGACCCCGATGATCCTGACCTTGAGCGTCCACTACACGCGCGTTTCCGACATGATCATCCCCGATCACGTGATCGCCGACCCGCCCGTCCCGATTACCGCCTATCGCGACAGCTTCGGCAACTGGTGCAGTCGTATCCTTGCCCCCCCGGGACAGGTCCGGCTATCCGCCGATGCCCTCGTGAGGGACACGGGCCTTCCGGATGTGGTCGTCCCGCATGCGCGGCAGACGCCGGTGGAAGAGCTGCCCGACGAGACCCTGCTGTTCCTGTTGGGGAGCCGATACTGTGAGACCGACCGCCTGTCCGACATTGCCTGGCAGTTGTTCGACAAGTCACCGACCGGATGGGGACGCGTTCAGGCGATCTGCGACTATGTCCATCGACATGTCGTTTTTGGCTATGAGCACGCACGCCCCACCAAGACCGCCTTCGAGGTGTTCCACGAGCGCACCGGCGTCTGCCGCGACTACGCGCACCTGGCCATCGCCTTCTGTCGCTGCATGAATATCCCCGCACGTTACTGTACCGGCTACCTCGGCGATATCGGCGTGCCGCCGCCCTACGGCCCGATGGATTTCGCCGGCTGGCTCGAGGCCTATCTCGACGGCCATTGGCATACCTTCGATGCCCGCAACAATACGCCTCGAATCGGACGGGTATTGATCGCCCGCGGCCGGGATGCCGCCGATGTCGCCATCAGCAACACCTTCGGGCCCAATACCCTGAAGAGTTTCACGGTGCGGACCGACGAGGTGAGCGAGTAGCGAGCCGCCCGAAGGGCAGCGGGCCCGGGGGCGTAGCTCCAACATACACCAGGGACAACCCGGGCATCCTCGGGGACCACGGGCATGCCCCTCGACGCCGGCTGCAAACCGGAACCGGCCAACCCCGTCCGGTGGGGGAGAGGACGGGGTCGCTACGATAACGAACAGACCGGGCCGGAAGATAGGGCTAATGTCACGTGCGAGGAGGCCGGACGACGGCTTCTCGAAGCCGGGAGACCCGGGCGGGAAGGGACGCCGTGAAGGCGGCAAATTGACAACGGCACGGGATATGGCATGCAAGCCGCACAACCACGCCAAGATCCGCGCCCAAACCTTCGGCCCGGCACCATCCCGCGTGAGCCGGCCCACGGCACATCGGGCCACGTTGTGCCCACAAGCGTCGGGCCGTTGAAGGAGTGTCCGGGGCGCCGGGCCGTGATCGTCGCAACACCCGTCGACCAAGCCGCCGCAACGGGTCACGCATGGCCCACGCCATCATCGGCGCCGCGCCGGTGGCGAAGCTTCCCCGGCGGAGCGCGCGGAGATGGCGCGCGTGTGGGAACTGGTGGGGGCAACCAACGGTTGCGCGCCTATCGCGCGCAGGTGTCGACGCCCCGCCCGGCAGCGGACTACACGGCACGAGTGATCCCGTGCCTGCCTGGCGCGTCGGCTCCCCTGGAAGAGGCCCATATCCTTATAGCAGCATAGCAGCGATGATCCTGATGCGAATCATTCATCCTGGTACGTTCACTACCGCATAGAAGTAACTCGCCTCAGTTGTTAGTTTCGAGCTGTTGCAACTGAGCACAAAGAGCCTTCACCATGAATCCCATCACATCCTTCCTGGTCTTCGTCTGCGTCCTCGCGGGCCTGGCCGTCGGTAATTGGGTCAATCTCTCCCTGGCTTTCGTGTTCTTCGCGGCCGCCATCGTCATTGCCCTGGCGCTGAAGATGGCCAACGCGTGGCAAAAGTTCGTCATCCTAAGGCTGGGCAAACTGCAGAGCGTCAAAGGGCCGGGAATGTTCGTCATCATTCCGATCATCGACAACGTGGTCGCCGTCATAGATGGGCGACTCCAGACCACGGCTTTCAATGCCGAGCAGGCGCTGACCCGGGAGACGGTCCCGGTCAACGTGGATGCGATCATTTTCTGGCATGTCCATGACTCCGAAAAAGCCGCGCTGGCCATCACCGATTACCGCGAGGCCATCGACCGGGTTGCCCAGACCTCGCTGCGCGAGATGATCGGTTCCTCTATGTTAGCGGTGCTGCTATCCGACCGGAAGGACGCGGATGAGCAACTGAAGGCCGAGATCGGCGCGAAAACCGCACTCTGGAGCATCACGGTGACCTCGGTGGAGATTCGCGATGTCGCCATCCCTGTGGCCTTGCAGGATGCCATGTCGCGCCAGGCCCAGGCTGAACGCGAGAAGCAGGCGCGCGTCATTTTCGGCTCGGCCGAGGCCGCCATCGCGGGGAAATTCGTCGAAGCCGCCGAGATATATGCCGGGCATCCCGAAGCGCTCCAACTCCGGGCCATGAACATCATCTACGAGACCACGAAGGAGCGCGGAGCCACGATCCTGATTCCGAGCTCGATGGTCGATAGCCTGAACCCTTCGACGGCGACGCTGGCGCTGGCAAGCAAGGCCGCGCCGGGTCCGGAAGCAGCTTAGCCGCTACGCGGCATGGAGAGCGAAGCGAAGGCGCGTAGTCCCCGGTCGGCGTGGGCGCGGGCGTATGGCCGGAATTGGCGTAGGGGCCGCAGGTCCTGAAACCGACGCAGGCCATGTGTAAGCGCATCCGACACGCCGTCACGCCATAGGCGGGCGTGGTGCGAAGCCGGCGTCGAGCCTGCGAAGATGTCGGCGTTGCGCCACGGACGCAGAACGAACCGGGGCCCAAAGGCTGTCGCCGAGCGCAGCCATTTTGGGGTCTTGGATGTCCCACAATGTATTAGGTCTGCGTGAGAGCTGGACGCGGGGAAAGCCCTTTTTCGCCTTCAGTTGCTGCACAGCACTTCCGTGTCGTGACGTGGTAGGCTCGACGAATCTTTCGACGGTCAGGCTGGTCCTAACCTAGAGCTCAAGCAAAGGAGTCTCGAATGCCCATACAACTCATTGAAGAGAGCGACAGCAAGCTGCTCACCATTCACGTCAGCGGCAAGCTGGTAAAGGACGATTATGCAAACTTTGTGCCTACATTCGAGCGACTCGTCAGGCGGCACGGGAGGTTGCGGCTGCTGTTCGACATGTCCGGCTTCCACGGCTGGGATGCCGGCGCGGCGTGGGAAGACACCAAGTTCGCCATCAATCACTTCGCCGACATCGAGAGAATCGCAATGGTCGGGGAAAAGCAGTGGCAACACGGCCTGGCGACGTTCTGCAAGCCGTTCACAAAAGCGACGGTCCGATATTTCGATCACGCCGACGCCGCTAAGGCGCGGGAGTGGCTGTGCGAAGCATAGCGGATTCTGCTGCAACGCAACGAATTCATGCCGCGATGGTAGAGACATGAGCATGACAACAACTATCCGGCAACTCATGAGACCTGCGGCATAGCAAAGGGCAGGAGAATAGCCATTATGAAACCCGATACTGACCCGCCCCAAGCCGCCGAATCGAAGCCGGATGCGAAGCCCAACGCGAACGGTGATTTAAAATCCCTGCCCTTGGCAGAAGTGGAGAAAAGACTGGGCTCGTCGCCGGACGGCCTCACGCAAGCCGAGGCGCAGAAACGGCTGACCCAATACGGTCCCAACGAGATCCAGGAAAAGAAGACCAATCCGTTCCTGAAATTCCTCACCTATTTCTGGGGCCCCATACCGTGGATGATCGAGGCAGCCGTAATACTTTCGGCGGTAGCCGGGCATTGGCCGGACTTTGGCATCATCCTGGTCCTGCTTCTGGCCAACGCCGTAGTCGGATTCTGGGAGGAGCACACGGCGGGCAATGCCATCGAGGCCCTCAAGGCCAAGCTGGCGGTCAAGGCCCGGGTAATACGTGACGGCAAGTGGGTCAACCCGGCGGCGCGCGAGCTGGTGCCGGGCGATGTCATTCGCATGCGTCTGGGCGATATCGTGCCGGCGGATGCGCGCCTTTTGGATGGAGATCCCATATCGGTCGATCAGTCCGCGCTGACCGGAGAGTCGCTGCCCGCCACGCGCAAACCGGGCGACGCGGTGTTTTCCGGTTCCATCATCCGCCGGGGTGAGAGCAGCGCGCTGGTGTATGCCACGGGTGCGAGCACCTACTTCGGCAAGACCGCAGAGCTCGTGCAGGACGCACACACCGTCAGCCATTTTCAAAAGGCGGTGTTGAAGATCGGCAACTACCTGATCATGCTCGCGGTGGTGCTCGTGGCTACGATCATTACCATCGCGATTTACCGCGGCGACCCGATTCTCACCACCTTGCAGTTCGCCCTGGTGCTGACCGTTGCAGCAATTCCGGTGGCGATGCCCACAGTGCTGTCGGTCGCGATGGCGGTCGGCGCGCGTCTGCTCGCCAAGAAGGAGGCGATCGTCAGCCGCCTGGTTGCCATCGAGGAACTGGCCGGCGTGGACATATTGTGTGCGGACAAGACCGGCACCCTGACCCAGAACAAGCTCACGCTGGGCGATCCGTTCAGCGTGGACAATGTCCCTGCCGAGCAGGTCATTCTCGACGCCGCGCTGGCGTCGCGCGCGGACGATAAGGACACCATCGACCTGGCCGTGCTGGGCGGCCTGAAAGATGACAAGGCCCTGAAGGGCTACCAGGTGGTGCATTTCCAACCGTTCGACCCGGTGCACAAGCGCACCGAAGCGACCGTTAAGGGCGCGGATGGAAAACAATTCAAGGTGACCAAGGGCGCGCCGCAGGTGATCCAGGCGCTGGCGGCCAATGCCGGTGAGGTCAAGTCCGCCGTCGACAAGGCGGTCAACGACTTTGCGGCGAGCGGCTTTCGGTCACTCGGCGTCGCCTGGGCAGATGAGGAAGGCAAGTGGATGCTCGTTGGCGTGTTGCCCTTGTTCGATCCGCCGCGCGGAGATGCCAAGGCAACCATCGCGACCGCGTTGGCGATGGGCGTGAAGGTCAAGATGGTGACGGGGGACGCACTGGCCATCGCCAAGGAAACCGCCAAAAAGCTGGACATGGGCGCAGATATCCTCGATGCCTCCAGCCTGGGGGACTCGAAAAAGGAAGAGACCGCAGAGGTGGCCGAGTCCATCGAAAACGCCGACGGCTTCGCCCAGGTGTTTCCCGAGCACAAGTTCCACATTGTGGATGCCCTGCAAAAACGCGGCCACATCGTCGGCATGACTGGGGACGGGGTGAACGACGCCCCCGCGCTGAAGAAGGCCGACTGTGGCATCGCCGTGTCGGACGCGACGGACGCGGCGCGCGCGGCGGCGGCCATCGTATTGATGACGCCGGGCCTGTCGGTGATCATCGATGCCATCAAGGAGAGCCGCAAGATCTTCCAGCGCATGAACAGCTACGCGATCTACCGCATTACCGAGACCCTGCGCGTGCTGTTGTTCATGACGTTTTCGATTCTGGTGTTCAACTTTTATCCCGTTACCGCGGTGATGATCGTAATGCTCGCCTTGCTCAATGACGGCGCCATCCTGTCCATCGCCTATGATAACGTGCATTATAAGGATCAGCCCGAGGCCTGGAACATGCGCATGGTGCTGGGGATTGCCACGGTGCTGGGCCTTGTCGGCCCCATTGCCGCGTTTGGCCTGTTCTTCCTTGGCGATCGGGTCTATCACCTCAACCATGCGCATCTCCAGACAATGATGTATCTGATGCTGTCGGTAGCCGGGCATCTGACGATTTTCCAGACGCGCACGCGCGGCCCATTCTGGTCGATACGCCCGGCGCGGATTTTATGGGGAGCCGTGCTCGGCACCCAAATTCTCGCGACATTGATAGCAGTTTACGGGCTGTTCATGACACCGCTGGGCTGGGGTTGGGCGGCGTTCGTCTGGGGTTATGCGCTGGCGTGGTTCCTGGTGACCGACCCCGTGAAACTGCTCGCCTATCGGATTCTTGATCCGGCCACAGCCGAGCCGAAAGTCAAGACGACTTCAGATTTGACGCCGTAGCTGGTCAAGCGAGTGCATGAGCTGTACGAGGAGTTGGGACGCCAGGAGGTTCGATCCGTTGAGGCATTGGAGAAGCCGGAGCGGGAGAATAACCCGATGGACTCAAGAAATAGGCAGCTCTTAGCAACACGGCTCTGATAACCTAGAGGACGAATATGAAGATCAAATCAAAAGATTTCCGGGTGGAGGAAGGCGAAAATGTCGAACTAAAGAAGTGGTCGACGCTGGTGAAGCCTGCGTACAAGTCGAAAAAGGAGTACAAGAAATGCCTTGAAGAACAAGTGGAGGAGTTAAGTGAGCTGCAGCGCATTCACTATGCATCCAACCGCTATGCGGTGTTGCTGATCTTCCAGGCCATGGATGCGGCCGGGAAGGATGGTGCCATCCGGCACGTGATGTCCGGCGTCAACCCCCAAGGTTGCCAGGTCTTCAGCTTCAAACATCCGAGTCCCACCGAACTGGAGCACGATTTTCTGTGGCGAACCACTCGTGATCTACCGGAACGCGGCCGAATCGGGATCTTTAATCGATCCTATTATGAGGAGGTGTTGATCGTTCGCGTGCACCCAGAGATTCTCAGCGCTCAGGGGCTTCCGGATGAGGTGCTCTGTGAGGAAACGATCTGGCAGGATCGATATCGTTCCATTGTGGATTTGGAGAACCATCTCTACCGAAACGGTACACGAATCATCAAGTTCTTCCTGCACCTTTCCGAGGAAGAGCAACGGAAGCGCTTTATTGCTCGCATCGACGAGCCCGAGAAGAACTGGAAATTCAGCCTTGCCGACATTGAAGAGCGGGGATTCTGGAAACAATACATGCAGGCCTATGAGGCGTGTCTGAGCGCAACGAGTACGCAAATTGCGCCCTGGTATGTGGTGCCCGCCGACGACAAGAAGAACGCTCGGCTGATTATTTCAACGATAATTCTCGACACTTTCAGGGCGCTCGAAATGCACTATCCCAAAACTGACGCAACACGTCGACGGGAATTGCTGTCGTTACGAAAACAGCTTGCAAAGCAAGAATGACGAGACTGAAGAAATGATCTATCGGTTGAACAGCGGAAACAGGAATGAGTGTGATAAGCCGCCGGAAGCCACGCTACGGATCTTTGTCTGACACAAGTCAAGGCTGTCGTGGAGGTATTGATTTGTATTCATGGCGAGCCCCGGCTACATCGGAACCGCAGCGCCAAAGCTGTCGTTCCGCCGACCACGGCGTGCGTAACCTGAAATATGTCTGCCAAGAAAGAAACACATGCCTGGCTCAGTCCTGGTTTGCTGCAGCCGCTCGACTGGCTGCTGCTGGCCGTGCCGGCGGCTTTCGTCATCCGTTATGTTCCGGCCTGGAAGAACGAAACCCTGCTTTTCATCGTCACGGGCATCGCGATCATTCCGCTGGCCGGCTGGATGGGCCGGGCTACCGAGCATCTGGGTGCCCGTGCCGGACATGGCGTCGGCGGGCTGCTCAACGCCACCTTCGGCAATGCCGCCGAGTTGATCATCGCGCTGATGGCTTTGTCCAGGGGCTTGACTGGTGTGGTCAAGGCCTCCATCACCGGCTCGATCATCGGTAACATTCTCCTGGTGCTCGGCGCCTCCATTCTGGCCGGCGGGATGCGCTTTCACCGCCAGACGTTCAACCAGACGGCCGCACGTATTTCCGCCACGTCGCTCAGCCTGGCGGCCATCGGGCTGATCATTCCGACGATTTTTCACCTGTCGGCCGGTCGGCAGGCGGGCGGCTGGTCGCCGCAAGCCGAGCAACATCTTTCCCTGGCCATCGCCGCCGTGCTCTTTATCAGCTACCTTCTCTCGCTGGTCTTTTCGTTGATCACGCACAAGGCGCTTTTCGCCGGAGAAGGTCCCGCCGAAGGCGAGCGCGGTGAAGAAAACGACACGGCCTGGTCCGTATCGAAGGCCATCACCATTCTGGCCATGGCGACGACGCTGGTCGCGTTCATGAGCGAGTTTCTCGTCGGTTCGGTGGAGGCGGCTTGCGGAAGCCTCGGGCTGACGGACGTGTTCGTCGGGGTCATAATCGTGGCGTTCATCGGCAACGCAGCCGAGCATTCCACGGCCGTGTCGGTGGCGCTCAAGAACAAGATGGACCTGAGCCTGGGCATTGCCATCGGTTCGAGTCTGCAAATCGCGCTGTTCGTCACGCCGGTGCTCGTCTTTTCCTCCTACCTGTTTGGCCAACCGATGAACCTGGAGTTTTCGCCCCCGGAAATCGTCGCCGTCGCGCTGGCCGTCTGGATCGTGGCCGGGATCAGCGGCGATGGGGAAAGCAACTGGCTGGAAGGCGTGCAGCTGCTTTCGGTGTACCTCATCATCGCGATTCTATTTTTCTTTCTGCCGGAACCTGGTTATCCACACTGACGAGGAGCTCATGATCGTGAGGTCCTTTACCCGCATCCTCAATTTCGACTTACTGGTGATGGACACCATCAATCGGCTGCCGCAGACCGGCGACAAGGGCATCTACCTGAAGCAGTAGCTCAAGGACAAGCTGATCGAGCACAAGCAGTACATCGACAAGCACGGCCAGGACATGCGGGAGATCCGCGACTGGAAGTGGCGAGGATGAGGCTGCGATGGCGCTGCGCTTGATCGAAATGGTGTTGAAGGAGACGGACGGCGGTGAAGTCCGCGAGCTTCTCAAGGATTATAACGTGCTCGAGCACCGCCAGATCCGATTGCCGGATGGGGAAGTGCGGGTGCGGATTCATCTGGACGCGGAGCAGATCGAGGCGGCGCTGGGTTTGTTGGAGAACCAGTACACCAGGGAGGAAGGCAACCGGGTGGTGATTCTGCCTGTCGAAGCGACCTTGCCGCGTGCCACAGCGGAGCCGGAACCCGAGCTGGCCATCACGCCAGAACAAGCGCCGACCGAGGAAAAGCCGCCGGAGCGGATAGCTCGTGGGGAGTTGTACGAGGACATCAAGGATACCGCGCGCTGGTCACGGGTCCATCTGGCCATGGTGGTGTTGTCCACCATCGTGGCGGCCATCGGTCTGTATTACGACAGCGTGGCCATCATCATCGCGCAATGGTGATCGCGCCTTTGCTCGGGCGGAACATGGCCATGGCGCTTGCCACGACCTTGGGCGACTTGCCGTTGCTGTGGCGTGCGTTCCAGACCGGCCTGGCTGGAATCGGGACGGTGATGGTGCTGTCGGCGATCCTCGGCGTGCTGCTGCGGGTGAACCCGGCATCGCCGGAAGTGGCATCGCGCGATGGGGTGGCGTTGGGTGACATCGCGGTCGCTCTGGGGTCGG
>Ga0307417_10001385_pt1 | contig 10150 bp, 10 predicted proteins | sample SalMarWE160210MG_2_FD_202514 | JGI IMG/M metagenome (GOLD analysis project Ga0307417, IMG submission 202514) | Salt marsh sediment microbial communities from the Plum Island Ecosystem LTER, Massachusetts, United States - WE1602-10 | ecosystem: Environmental > Aquatic > Marine > Intertidal zone...
CTCGCCAAACGCCGTCAGGTCCGAACCCGCCCGCTCCATCGCTCATCCTCCGCTTCCGAATCAGAGGACCACGACAGATTCAGCACCTGATCAGTTTGTCACGAACTCCTTCACCCGATCGCCCTGTGCCCCCTTGGGGGGCTCGTTGACAATCCTTGCTCTCGTGATCATTGCGCTGGCGGCGGCCTGGGTCGGCTGGCGGCTGCGTTCCAAACGGGCGCTGCTGCCTTGCCCGGCTGAGTTCGCCTGGCTCGTCGAGATGGAAAATCCGCTCGCGCGCGCGACGAATTCCGACCATGTCGTGCGGCAGCTTGCATTGTCGGCCGGCGCGCGGGTCATGGATATCGGTTGCGGCCCCGGTCGGGTGACGATTCCGCTCGCGCACGCGGTCGGCCCGGACGGCGAAGTTCGCGCGCTCGATATTCAGGCGGCGATGCTGGCGCGGGTCGCCGAAAAGGCTGCGAAGGAAGGCATCGCCAATATTCGCCTGATTGAGTCGGACGTGCGCAACGCATCTGTCGAGGGCGGCTCCCTCGACGCCGCCGTTATGGTGATGGCGCTTGGCGAAGTTCCCGAAGGGGCCAGCGTCTTCCCGTTCATCTTCTCGGCGCTCAAGCCGAGCGGTCGGCTGTTGGTGGCGGAGAGTATTTTCGATCCCCACTTCATGCGCCGGGCGAAAGTGCGGGAACAGGCGGCGGCGGCAGGCTTCGCCGAGCGCGCTTACGCGGGGAACATTTTCGGCTACAGCCTCGTGTTCGAGAAAGCTGGCGGGACGTAACGACCACCGGCGCGAGCCGTCGACCACTCGCCGATTGAGGCTGCGCGCCCACAGTTCGGCTCAACATGAGGTTCTCCTTCTCTCATTCTTATTCTTACATGTTCGCGCGCTGCGCGTTCAGGCAGCGGTTTCGGGAAGCGGTGCGATGGATGTGGGCGCGGACGCTCGTCCGATGGCGCCGTAGCGCCGCTCGCGCTGGCGGAAATCGGCGACGGCGGCGGCGAAGTCCTCGGCTCGAAAGTCCGGCCACATGCGGTCGGTGAAATGCAGTTCGGCATAGGCCGATTCCCACAGGAGGAAATCCGATAGCCGCTTCTCGCCACCCGAGCGGATCAGGAGATCCACATCCGGAGCCGTCGTGCCCGACGGGCCGGCGAGAAGGCGGGCAAAGCTCTCGCGCGTAGGCGTTGATCCGGGCGGGCATGCTCTGATGGCGGCGAGGATCGCATTGCGTGCGGAATAGTCGACGGCGATGCGTAGATGCAGGCGCCTGCCCTGGGCGGTCGCTTGTTCTGCGGTCGTGATTGCGGCCGCTAGGCCTGCCGGCAAGCGGTCGCGTCGCCCGATTACCGCAAGGCGCACGTCGTTTTCGGCAAGGCGGGCGGTCTCGCTGAGCAGATAGCGCCGCATCAGCCGCAATAGCGCGGTAACCTCGGCGCGCGGCCGTCGCCAGTTATCGGACGAGAACGCGAACAGGCTCAGCATTTTAACGCCGAGCCCCGGCGCGGCCTCGACGATCCGCCGTACGGCGTCGATCCCCGCCTTGTGGCCGGCCGTGCGCGGCAGGCTGCGCGCGGTCGCCCAACGGCCATTCCCGTCCATGATAATAGCGACGTGGAGCGCGTCACCGGCGTCGATATTGTCTCTGCAGTCACGAGTACTTTGCATCGTAAAGTCTCCAAACAAGAGGACTCGTTGAAGGGTGGTTACGGTTGATTTGGAGTGGGAGCGGCGCGTCTGATGGCCAGTGCGCGGCGAGACGTAGCTGAACTCAGGCGGGCGAGGAATCGCCTGCAAGTGCGGAAGGAACGTCCTTGGTCGCCTTGGCAGCGTCCCGCACTACGCGTTCGAGCACGGCGAGATAATCTAGGAAGCGGCGGCGACCCTCCGGGGTGATCCGGCACACCGTCTGCGGCCGGTTCTGGTCGTACCCCTTCAAGATCTCGACAAGGCCGGCATCGCTCAGCACCTGCAGATGGCGACTCAGGTTCCCGTCGGTTAGCCCGCACAGCCGTTTCAGGTCGCCGAAAACGAGGCCCTTGGGATGCGCGACGAGCGAAGTGAGCACGCCGAGCCGCGCCTTCTCGTGCATGGTTCGGTCAAGCCCCTTGTAAGCGAAGCGCCCTAGCTGCGATTTCGCGGGATTAGACTTGCGCATCGGATGCTCCGAGCGTGCGATACAGGATGGCTGCGAAGATTAGCTGGCCGACGCCGAACGGCACGCCCATGACCCAGGGCGACAGAACCCAGTGGCCGGTCGCCGCGATGGCGATGCCGACAAGGCCGCAGACGAGATACCAGACACCGGCCGCGAACAACGCCTTTGGCAGAAGATGGCACGACGCGAAAATGCCGAGGCTGAATAGAATCTGCCACAGCCCGGGCAACATCCAGACGGTTTCCAGCGCGAACCGCGTCAATACGACGGCGAGCAGCCCACCGGCGACGCAAGCAGGCAAAAATTGCGCGAGCGCCGCGTAGATCATTTCGTCGGCGAGCGCCGAATGCAGGCGACGTGACCGCGTGACGGCTTCCGCAGCGATCAGCAAAGCGCCGATCCCCGCGGCGGCGAACCAAATCGCGATGAAGGCGCCCGTCTGCTCGGCCGGATTGTCCAGGTAGGCGGCTTGGAGAATGGCGGCAGCGAAGGCAAGGAGACCTGTGAGCGCTACGGTCGCCGGCCCATAGCCGCGGAATTCGGCGCCGCGCGCGAGCTGGTTCTTGATGGCGTCGATGTCGGCCAGCGCCTTCTCTAGGTCCGTCATAAACAAACCCCCGCTTCACTTTACGATATAAAGTATACGCGCTTGCAAAGCGCAAATCAACGTCCGCCAACCGCCTGACACGCTGCGGGGAGTTGGGGGGCAAAAAGCTTTAGCGACTCAGCGGCGCTTCACCGCGGCGCCGAGGCGGGCGAGCGCGCCGCGCAAATCCTCATCGGCGATGTTCGATAGGCGCTGCGCTTCCTCGCGGACCGCGTCGGGGTCGAGCGCAGGCGGCGCGGCCCGCCTCCTGCGCCGCATCAGCGGCGCCTGGCGGAGGGCTACTCGGCCGATGGCGGGCCAACCGAAGAAACGGTTGACCCGCGCGATGATGACCGCGGTCTGATGCTGAATCTCGATGGCGCGTGGACCTTCCACCCGAAGCACGAGCGTGGCGGGATCGTCGTCGGCGGCATCGCGTCGGCGCGGCCATTCGATCTTGATCGGCTCGCAATGGTCGGCGATGTCGGGGCCAGCGATATCGGCCCAGTGCGTCACGATCTCGGACGCGGCAAAGCCGCGCTGCGCGAACGCGCCGGCGAGGCATTGGCCGACGAAATTCGCGAGCGGGCGAGCTTTGCTGCGGTGAGGCTTGTTCATCGCGCCGGGCTCTGTCATCACGGCGCATGACCCTAACAGCGCTAGGCCGTACGACAAAGCCGATTCGTCCCGCTGGCCTAATGTTGCAACAAGCTGTGCAGAACCTCGGCCGGCGGTTGCTCGCCTGGTATGACCGGAACCGGCGCGACCTGCCGTGGCGCGCTCGGCCGGAAGAGCGCAGCGACCCTTACCAGGTCTGGGTCTCCGAGATCATGCTGCAGCAGACGACGGTCGCCGCAACCATCCCGTACTATCAGCGCTTTCTCGCCCGGTTCCCCACGGTCCATGCATTGGCTGCCGCCGATCTCGACGAAGCGCTGCGGCTGTGGGCAGGGCTCGGCTATTACGCACGCGCCCGCAACCTGCATGCCTGCGCCCGCGCCGTCGTGGAACGGCACGACGGACATTTCCCGCAGAAACTTGCGGCGCTGCGCGCGCTGCCGGGAATAGGCGATTACACGGCGGCGGCAATCGCGGCGATCGCTTATGACGAACCCGTCGTTCCGATCGACGGCAATGTCGAGCGCGTAGTCGCGCGCTTGTTCGCGATCGAGGAGGCGCTGCCGCGCGGGAAGCCGGCCATTCGGCGCGCGGCGGAACGGCTCGCGCCCAAGGCCCGGGCTGGGGATTTCGCGCAAGCTTTGATGGATCTCGGCGCGACCTTGTGCGCGCCGAAAAGCCCCGGCTGTCCGCGCTGCCCATTACTTACGGATTGCGCGGCCTATCGGCGCGGCGATCCCGAAACGTTCCCGGTCAAGGAAGCGAAGCGGCAAGGACGATTACGGCGCGGCGCGGCATTTGTCGTTCTGCGCGATGATGGTTGCCTTCTGGTGCGGACCCGGCCGGCGAATGGCCTTCTCGGCGGCATGACGGAAGTGCCGACGACGGAGTGGACGCATTCGTTCGACGAGCAGACTGCGCTCGCCCACGCGCCCGTCCTCCCCCGTTTCACGGGGGCCACGCCTTGCCCCGACCCTCTCCCCAAAAAGGAGATGGAGACCGCTTGGCGACGCGCTCCCGGCGTCGTGCGTCATGTGTTCACGCATTTCCCGCTCGACCTCATCGTCTTTGTTATGCGCGTGCCGGCAGTCGCCGCGGCACCCGCGGGCATGCGCTGGGTCGCGTGCGCCGACCTCGATCGCGAAGCGCTGCCCAATCTAATGCGTAAGGTGATCGCGCATGCGGACACCGTTCTGAAAGGCGACTCGGCTCGGCGCGGCGCGGGACGCACCATCCTCAAGCGAGTTCGGCCCGCACCTCAGCGCGCAGCGCGTCGATCGAGGTGAGGCCATTCGGCGTCTCCACGTGCCAGAAGGTCCAGCCGTTGCACGCCTCGAGCCCCTGGGCGAGCGCGCCGATGCGATGGATCGATCCGACCGCTTCGCCAAGCGCGATCGCGCCGTCGGGCCGCACCAGCGCCTTCACCTTGCGCTTGGCGTCGACGAGCTTGGCGCCGGGCGTGACCAGTCCGCGTTCAACGAGCGCCGCGAACGGCACGCGTGGGGCTTGCCGCGCGGTAAGGAAGGACGACAGCGTCGATTGCGGGAGCGGCTCGACCGCGGCGATGCGCGCTTCGGCGGCGCGTGCGTAGTCCCGCACGCGCTCGACGCCGATGAATTGCCGGCCTAGACGCTTCGCCGCCGCACCGGTCGTGCCGGTGCCGCAGAACGGGTCGAGCACGAGGTCGTCGGGCCGTGACGACGCCAGGATGATGCGCGACAACAGCGCCTCGGGTTTTTGCGTAGGGTGCAGTTTTTTTCCGTCCGTTGTTTTGAGGCGTTCTTCGCCGGTGCACAGCGCGATCGTCCAATCCGAACGCATCTGAACGTCGTCGTTGCCTGCTTTTAGCGCTTCGTAATTGAACGTATAGCCTTTCGCACTCTGATCGCGCGCCGCCCAGATCAAAGTCTCATGCGCATTGGTGAAGCGTCGCCCGCGGAAATTCGGCATCGGGTTCGCCTTGCGCCAGACAACGTCGTTAAGAATCCAGAAACCGATATCCTGGAGTGCTGCGCCGACGCGGAAGATATTGTGATAAGAACCGATCACCCACAGCGTCGCCGTGGGCTTCATGACGCGGCGGCAGGCCATCAGCCAGGCGCGCGTGAAATCATCATAGGCGGCAAAGCTCTCGAACTTGTCCCAGGCAGCATCGACGGCGTCGACGTGGGAATCATCCGGCCGCTTGAGATCGCCGCGGAGCTGCAAGTTATAGGGCGGATCGGCGAAGACGAGATCGACCGAGGACGCTGGAAGCTTCGCCAACTCGGCGATGCAGTCGCCGGTTACGATGCGCAAGCATGCGGCCGGGCTCGAAGTTAAGCGGGGCGTCCCACAGGACGCCCCGCGACGCGTTGCACCCATAACTCAACTCGAACTCAGGCGACGCGATCGGCGACGCAATACCTACATCCGACGTCGCGCAATATGCCGGGGCAAAGTAAAAATGCGCTTAATCGTGCGGCACTGGCGGCTTATTCTTTTTGCGACCATATTCTCCTGCGCGTCTTGTGGCCGGGCGTAGAGTCGGCTGGGGGGCGAAGCCGCGTTTTTTTGCGGGGCAATCATGCGCCCCGAAGCGAAGTGACGGAGCAAACGCGATGCGTTGGGAAAATCTGCCGGGCAGCGACAATGTCGAGGATCGGCGCGGCGAGGACGGCGCCCGAGGCGGATTCCGCCGGATCGGCGGCGGCGGTCTGGGAATCGGGACAATCGTCGTGCTCGGGCTGATCGGCTGGGCGCTCGGCATCGATCCGCGGCTGCTCATTGGCGGCGCGGAAGTCCTATCGGGCGGCGGCTCGCAAACGGAATATCGTCAACCGTCTGATCAGACCCGTCGCGCCGGTCAACCTGACGACCAGATGGGTCAGTTCGGCTCCAAAATCCTCGGCAGCGCCGACTTTCAATGGAAAGAGATTTTTGCCAAGGCGGGTCGGCAGTATCGCGGACCGGTTCTCGTGCTCTATCGCGACGTGACCGACCAGGCTTGCGGCGGGGTCGCGCAGAAGGCGATGGGGCCGTTCTATTGTCCGGCCGACCGCAAGGTCTATCTCGATACGTCGTTCTTCCGCGAGATCGAGCAGCGCTTCCGCGGCTGCCAGATCGGCTCCAAGTCATGCCAATTTGCGCAGGCCTATGTGATCGCTCATGAGGTCGGCCACCACGTACAGAACCTGCTCGGCATTCTTCCCAAGGCGCAAGAGATTCAACGGACCCTTCCCAAGGCGGAGGCCAATCACCTGCAGGTCCAGATCGAGTTGCAGGCCGACTGCTTCGCCGGCGTCTGGGCGCATGGAGCCGACGAACGCTGGAAGGTGATCGAGCCGGGCGATGTCCAAGCTGCGCTGCAAACCGCATCCGCCATCGGCGACGACAAGCTGCAGAAGCAGGCGCGCGGCTATGTCGTGCCCGACTCCTTTACCCACGGTACCTCCGCGCAGCGCCAGCGCTGGTTCCAGATCGGATTTAAGGAGGGAGCGATCGCCGCCTGCAATACCTTCCGCACCGCTAACCTGTAATTCTTTTCGACCTCGCGTCGCCCTTCTAGGACCGATGGACATGTCAGAATTGGACGAGAGCAAACAATTCGTGCCGCTGAGAATTGCGGTGCTTACCGTGTCAGACACGCGCACGTATGAAGACGATAGATCCGGCGAGACCCTTGCCGAGCGCATCGTCTCAGCCGGGCACGCGGTCGCCGACCGCGCGATCGTGCCCGACGACGTCGCGGCGATCCGCAGCCGCGTCGAGGCCTGGCTCGCCGACGCCGAGATCGATGTGATAATCACCACCGGGGGCACTGGCTTCACCGGCCGCGACGTCACGCCGGAAGCCGTCGAACCGCTGTTCGAGAAAAAGATGGATGGGTTTGCGATCCTCTTTCTCTTGGTGAGCTTTGAGAAGATCGGGACTTCGGCGATCCAGACGCGGGCGACCGCGGGGGTTGCCCGCTCAACCTATATCTTCTGCCTGCCCGGATCGCCGGGCGCGTGCAAGGACGCCTGGGACCACATCCTCGTTTATCAGCTCGATTATCGCCACCAGCCGTGCAATTTTGTCGAGCTGATGCCGCGTCTCGACGAACATCTGCGCCGGCCGAAGGCGAAAGGGGCGACGGTCTAACGCGTGATGATTCCGGCTTGGTCTTCCACCCCCACCCGCAGCGGTCATGCTCCGCGAAGGCGGAGCATCCAGTAATCACGGTGAACGTTCGTGTTTACTGGATCGCCCGCTCGCGCGACGCTCGCGCGGGCGACGACGGTAAGAGATTTGTCGATTCCACATCAATTCATCCCGCTTCTAATCGCTCAGAGGTCGAGCTCCCACGTCTCGCCGATGAGATCGTGGCCGAAGCTGCAGTGAGGTTCCTCGCGCACTAAGCGGAATCCCGCCCGCTCGTAAATCGTCCGGGCGCTGGTGAGGATGCTCTGGGTCCACAGCGTGATGCGGCGGTAGCGGGCCTCGCGCGCGAACCGGATGCATTCGTCCACCAGACGCCGGCCAAGGCCCAAGCCGCGCGCCTGCGGTTCGACCAGCAGCAGGCGCAGCTTCGCAACCTCGTCGCCGCCCTTGACCATAAACACCGAGCCGACTCGTACGCCCTTCATCTCGGCGATCCAGCAGCGCTCGCGCGCCGGGTCGAACTCGCGTAGAAATTGGGTCACGATTTCGGCGGCCAGCACCTCGAACGTTCCGCTCCAGCCGTACTCCTTCCCGTAACAGGCCGCGTGGCTTGAAAGCACCCAACCCATGTCGCCGGCCCGGTGCGGGCGCAGCACGATGGTGGGCGGCGCGGCGTCAGGCGCCAAGCTGCGCTCGATCGTTTGCATCGCCTCGATCATTTGCTGCTGGCGGGGCTCCTCCATCTTTTCCAACATCGCTCCGACCAGGCGGTGCGAGCCGCGGTCGAGTTTCCGGAACGTGGCGCGGCCTTTGGCGCTGAGCGTGAGCAGCGTTTGCCTGCCGTCCTCAGGCGATGGCTTGCGCGTGATCAGGCCCGTCTCGGCGAATTCCCCGAGGATGCGGCTCAGATAGCCGTGGTCGAGGCCGAGCGTCGCGGCGATCGCCGTCGCCGTCGTCTCCGGCGCCTGCCCTAGTTCGTAGAGCACGCGCGCCTCGGTCAGGGAGAAGCGGGTGTCGACCATGCCGTCCTGCAACAGCCCGATCTGGCGGGTGTAGAAGCGATTGAACCGGCGCACGGCGCCGACGCGGTCGGCAAATTGCAACACAGCCATCGCGGATAATGCCTGGTCAATTATGTGACAAAGTCAAATAATAATTTGCCTAAGTCAAGTAATTTGCGCGAACTCGCCCTAAGGTCAGTCGGCGTCGAACGGCGTGATCCCGCTGCGCAGCCGGACGAGACGGCCGCGGCCGATCCGCCGCAGCAGGTCGGCCTCCGGATCGCCGGCCTGGAGCCGGTGACGGCCCACGGACTCGTAGAGCTGGCGGCTGATGATGAGGCCCTGTTCGGGACCAGGCGTTAGCCGCACCGCCTCCTTGAGCAGCGCCAGCGCCTGGGCTGCGACGGACCGGCCAGGCAGCGGCTGAGCGCGGAACACGGCGGCCAACTCCGTGCTGCCGCGCCGCTCGGCGTCGGTAACAAAGCGCGCCGCCTCTTCGATCCAGCTCGCCTCAAGCACGGTTCCCGGCCGCAGAAAGAACAGCCAGTCGCCGCGCGCCGCGCCGGCCGCCTCCTGCAGCCGCGCTGCGAGCGGCGCGCCGGAGACAAGCAGGGCGCAGCCGGCAATATCGGCTATTTCCCCGGTTTCATCGCTCGATCCGGCATCGGCGACAACCACGTCGCGCACGACGCCGGCGACGGACGCGCCGACCAGCATAGAAAGCGTGTGAACCAGCGCGCGTTCGCAGTTTCGGGTGGCGATGATGACGCTGAGCATGGCCCCTCGCGGTGGTAGATGCGCCGGCAATATAAATGTCACCTTCGGGCTGAGGCGAGCTTGCATTCGCGGCACTTTGCCTAAGACTCACGCATATTTGTTCACGTTATGTTCGATACTGTGCTAGGCGGAGGCCATGGCCAGGTCGTCCTCCGCCGCCGTCCGCCTCCCTCCGCCGGAACCGCCGCAAGCGGGGCCGGCGGGGGGCTTGCGCGGCGTTGCGGTCGAGGCAAAGCGGCGGCGCGGGCGCGGCGCGCAGTCGAACGCGAGCGGCCGCTACGAGCCGATCGCCCGCATCGCCTTGGACGACGGCTGGCAAAGCCTCGAAGACCTGCCGCCGTTTGCCACCACGGTGGCGGTCGACACGGCGCGCAAGGTCATCACCCGCAACGATTCTCCGGACATTTCCTTCGACCGCTCGATCAATCCTTATCGCGGCTGCGAACACGGCTGCGTTTACTGTTTCGCGCGGCCGACCCATGCCTATCTCGGCCTGTCGCCCGGCCTCGACTTCGAATCGAAGCTGTTCATGAAGCCGGATGCGCCGGAACTGCTCGAACGCGAGCTGTCGGCCCCCAACTACGTTCCGCGCACCATCGCCATCGGGACCAACACCGATCCCTATCAGCCAATCGAGCGCCGCTATAAATTGATGCGGCGCATTCTTCAGGTGCTGGACAAAGCCGGCCACCCGGTCGGCATCGTCACCAAATCGGACCTGATCCTGCGCGACCTCGACATTCTGTCGCGCATGGCGCAGCGCCGGCTGTTGCGCGTCGCCGTTTCCGTCACCACGCTCGATCCGACGCTCGCCCGGACGATGGAGCCGCGCGCCCCCACCCCGCCGCGCAGGCTTGCCGCGCTGCGCGGGCTTGCGGCGGCGGGCGTGC
>Ga0307417_10001386_pt1 | contig 10145 bp, 7 predicted proteins | sample SalMarWE160210MG_2_FD_202514 | JGI IMG/M metagenome (GOLD analysis project Ga0307417, IMG submission 202514) | Salt marsh sediment microbial communities from the Plum Island Ecosystem LTER, Massachusetts, United States - WE1602-10 | ecosystem: Environmental > Aquatic > Marine > Intertidal zone >...
CGCCGAGCACAGGGAGGCGTTCGAGAGCGGACGTTCTCTCGTCGTCAACGATATCCGCCTTTGGTCCTATCCCGAAGGGAAGGAGGGGTCCGAGACCATTCTCCCGCGGGCCTTCATCGGGGTCCCGCTCTGCGATCAGGAGAAACTCTTCGGTGTTCTGTTTCTCGATCGGCCGGAATCCCACGATTGGACGGAGAACGAGATCGAGACGGTGGAAACGGTCGCGCGACAGGTCTCCCTTGCCGTCCGGCAGACGGGGGCGCTCCGGGAGCAGCAGCAGCTTGCCGGCCGGCTCCTTTCCCTCATGAACAACGTGCCCGGAGTCGTTTACCGGGGCCTTCCGGACTGGTCTCTCACCTTCGTGGGAGCCGAGGTGGAGCGGCTCACCGGGTACACCGCGGAAGAGGTCCTTCAGGTATCCGCCAGATGGCGGGAAATCATCCATCCCGATGACCTGCCGTCCGTGAAGATGGCCTTCCGGAGCGCGGTGGGGGAGCAAAAGAAGGTCCTGTGCGTCGAATACCGCATAAGGCATCGCGACGGCGAATATCGTTGGTTTGAGGACAGGCGCCAGCTCATATACAACCCGGACGGTTCGCTCGATCACGTGGACGGCCTCCTTCTCGACATCTCGGAACCGAAGCGGGTGGAAAAGGAGCTGCGCGCGTCGAACGAGGCGCTTAATGTCCTCATCGAGTCATCGCCGCTTGCCATCATGGCCATTGACGAGCAGGGATACGTCACCCTGTGGAATCCAGCCTCGGAGAGGATGTTCGGTTGGACGAGAGAGGAGGCGATCGGCCGTCTCAACCCGGTCGTGCCCGAGGAGAATATCGCGGAGTTCCACAGTCTCCGCGAGAAGGTTTTGCGTGAAGGGGGATTCTCCGCGAGGGAGCTTCGACGGCAGAAAAAAGGAGGTGCCCCGATCGAGATCAGCCTGTCCACTGCGCCGATGCGGGACGCCCGGGGAAACATCTCGGGGATCATGTCCGTCATGGAAGACATCACGGAGCGCAAGCGGATCGAGGAGGCTTTGCGCCAGAGCGAGGACAAATTCCGGCAGGCGCAGAAGATGGAGGCGGTTGGAAGGCTGGCCGGCGGGGTCGCCCACGACTTCAACAACCTCCTGACGGCGATCCGGGGCTACTCCGACCTGCTGCTGCACCGTCTCGACGCCTCCTCCCCGTACCGGAAGGACGTGGAGGAGATCCACAAGGCGGGGGAGCGCGCCTCGACGTTGACCCAGCAGCTGCTCGCATTCAGCCGGAAACAGGTATTGCAGCCGAAAGTGCTGGACCTGAACCAGGTGGTGGCGGGTTTGGAGGAGATGCTCGGACGCATGATCGGCGAGAACATCGATCTGATCACGGTGCTTCGGCCGGATTTGTGGAGCGTCAAGGTGGACAAGGGCCAGCTCGAACAGGTGATCATGAACCTCGTGGTGAATGCCCAGGACGCCATCGATGGAGGGGGGAAGATCACGGTCGAGACGGGCAACGTGTACCTGGACGATGATTACGTGTCCCTCCATTCGGTCGTGACGCCCGGCGCGTATGTCATGCTCGCGGTAAGCGACACGGGGAGCGGGATGGACGACGAGACCGCGGCGCGCCTTTTCGAGCCGTTTTTCACCACCAAGGAACAGGGAAAGGGTACGGGACTCGGCCTTTCCACCGTCTACGGCATCGTCAAGCAGAGCGACGGGTACATCTGGGTGTACAGCGAACCCAATCAGGGAACGGTGTTCAAGATCTACTTTCCCCGTCACGACTCTCCGTCCTCCGTGGAAAATCCGGAACGGTTGCCTGCCGACTCTCCCCGGGGGCATGAGACCATTCTGCTCGTGGAGGATGAGGTGCTGGTGCGGGTGCTGGTGCGCGATGTTCTTACGGGGCACGGGTACAGCGTGCTGGAGGCGAAGGACGGGGCCGATGCGATGGGAGTCGCCGTGTCCCACCGCGGCCCGATCCACCTGATGATCGCGGACGTGGTGATGCCCAACATGGGCGGCCCGGAAGTAGCGGTCTCCCTGGCGCCCCTGCTGCACGACATGAAAGTTCTGTTCATGTCGGGGTACACCGACGAAGCCATCGCGCAGCGCGGCATTCTTCGCCCGGGGACCAGTTTCCTTCAGAAACCGTTCCGACTCGACGCCCTGCTTCGCAAGGTCCGCGAGGTGCTGGACGGGTAGCGGCCGCGAAAAAATACGGTATGCTGGGAGTTGCGCCGCAAGGCGCGACTCCCGTTTTTATTCCCGGGGGGGGGTGTCAGGGGAGGCTTGCTTATGCTGATCGGGTTCCACGGCGTCGTACCGGTATGTCACGACAGCGTGTTTTTGGCGGAAGGGGCGATGGTGATCGGAGACGTGGAGATCGGAGAGGAATCCAGCGTCTGGTATCATACCGTCATCCGGGGGGATATCCGCCGCATCCGGATCGGGCAACGGACCAACGTACAGGACCACAGCACCCTGCACGTCACAAGGAAGGACCCGCTTGATGTGGGGGACGAGGTCACCATAGGCCACGGGGCCGTGGTGCACGGTTGCACGGTGGAAGACCTCTGTCTCATCGGGATCGGGGCGGTGGTGCTGGACGGAGCGGTCATCGGGAGGGGAAGCGTGATTGGAGCGGGGGCCGTCGTGCCCCCCGGGACCGCCGTCCCGCCGCACTCCCTAGTTCTGGGAGTCCCGGGGAAAGTGGTGAGGAATCTCGGCCCGGGCTCGGTGGACGGAAACCGGGTCACCGCGGGGAATTACGTGGAACTGGCCCGGGCCTACCGGAAAGGATGAGGAGAGTGGGAATGGGACGCATCGGCGAGATCTGGGAGGGGGACCGGCTGATCCAGGACTTCGGGATGAAGCTGCTCGATACCCGGGAAGGGTACGCGAAGGTGTCGGTGGAGGTGAAGGAGCGATTCCTGAACGCCCACGGGATCGGGCACGGAGTGCTCCTCTTCGCCGTCGCGGACGCGGCGTTCGCCCTCTCGGTAAACGCGGAAATCGACGCGGTGGGGGTCCAGTGGAGCATCAACGTCTTCCGCGCGGCGAAGCCGGGCGAGGAGGTGATCGGGGAGTCGAGGATCATCCACAGGGGCCGTCAGTCGATGGTCTGCGAGCTTACGGTCACCGCCGGGGACGGCCGTATCCTTGCCCGGGGGCAATCCACCGCCCTTCCCGTCGGGCGCGGATCGCACAAGGGCTCGGCACCCCCGGACGTCGGGAAGGAGTCCCCCCCCGCGGCGGAATAGCGGCGAGGCGGGGCATGCCCCTGGTAGCTTTCAGGTCGTTCCCGCCAGGATCGCCTCGCGTTCGCAGACCTTGGGCTGTTCGGCGGCGAGATAGTCGCTCACCCGAATCTGCACGATCTCCCGGTGGGTCCCCGCGGTGAAAACGATCTCCTCGTTCCCCGTGAGTTCGTGGGACACGAGCACCGGGATGTTATAGAGGGACCCGAAGATCGGCATCGCCCCGATGTCGCAGTCGGTGAACAGGGGAGAGAACTCCGACTCGCTCGCGAGGCGGATCTTCTTCGCTCCGAGGCATTCCTGCATGCGCTTCAGGTCGACCCGCTCCGTCGCGGGGACGACCGCCATCCAGATCTTCCCGTCGACATTGACGATCACCGACTTGGCGAAGGAGTTCCCCGCCACGTGCGATGCCTGGGCAGCCTGCTGTGCGGTGAATGCCTCGGGGTGCGTCTTTGTCCGGAACGGGATCTTGCGGTCCTCGAGGAACCGGGCAAGATTCTGCGGGATGCTCATCGGAATCCTCCTTGGCCGATAAAGGTTCACCGCGACCGTTGCGTTGCTTGCGTTACGAGTTGGCGAAGGAGTGGACGAATGACCGGCCTGCAACCGTTTCCAGTATACCGCAAATCCGGCGGGCGGGAAAATTCCCCCGCGGCGCGGGGAGATCAGTGCCCGGGGGGCGGGGGGCCGTTCTGGTGATCCGGCCGTCGCATCAGGAGGATTAGGGGAAGGACGCACGCCATGAGAACGGAGAGGATCAAAAAGGCGTCGTTGAAGCCCATCGCCGTCGCCTGCCGGATGGCCTGCCCGTAGATCATCTTCATCGACGCCCCCTCGGCGACGGATTCCGGGATCCCCCTTCCCGGCAGCATCGCCCGCCCCCAGGCCACGGCGTCGCTGAATCCCCGGTCGAACCAGGTCAGGTGTTCCATGAGGTGGCTCTGGTGGAACTGGCCCCGCCGGGCGAACATGGTCGTGGAGAACGCCACGCCGATCGACCCCCCCAGGTTCCGGAGCAGGTTGTAGATGGAGGTCGCGTTTCCCATCTGGGGCTTGGGGATCGAGGAGAGGGTGAGGGTCGTGAGCGGAATGAACAAGAGCCCCATGCCGAACCCCAGGTAGATCCGCGGCCACATGAGGGATGAGAAATCGGACGTGAGATTTAACCCCGCCATCTGCCATGTGGAGAAGGCGCACACGAGGATCCCGAGCGCGAGCAAATACTTCGGATTCTGTTTTACGATAAGCTTCCCCACGACGGGCATCGTGATGAGCGTGGCGACCCCGCCGGGGGAGAGCACAAGGCCCGCGAGCGTTGCCGTGTACCCGAGAAGGATCTGCGCGTAAAGGGGAAGAAGAACGATGCTTCCCAGGAGATTGAAGAAGGCGACGAACATCACCACGTTGCCCGAAGAGAATGAGATGTTTTTGAAGGCGCGCAGGTCGACGATGGGTTGTTCGGCGAAAAAGAGTTCCACGATCACGAACGCGATGAGAGAAAGCACGGAGATTGCACAGACGACCAGGATGAAGTCGGAGTTGAACCAGTCCTCGCGCTGCCCCTTGTCCAGAATGATCTGGAGGGCGCCGATTCCCACCGTCAGGAGCGCGATTCCCCAAACGTCCACGCGGATCTTCTCCGTCCTTCTCATGTAGGACGGGTCGATGATGAACATCTTTACCATCGCGATGGCGAGGAGCCCGATGGGGATGTTGACGTAGAAGATCCATCTCCAGGAAAGGGTGTCCGTGATGTAGCCGCCCATGAGGGGGCCCGCGATCGGACCGAACATGATGCCGATCCCGAAGAGGGCCATCGCCATTCCGTGTTCCCGGGGGGGGAAGGTCTCCAGCAGGATCGCCTGGGAGATGGGCTGGAGCGCTCCGCCACCGATCCCCTGAATAACGCGGAAGAAGACGAGCATCCCCAGGCTGGTGGACGCCCCGCACATCAGGGACGCCCCGGTAAACAGGAAGATCGAGAAAAGGAGGTACCGCTTCCGCCCGAAGGTGCGGGCGAGCCACCCGGTCATCGGGATGATGATCGCGTTGGAGACGAGATAGGAAGTGAGGACCCAGGCGGCCTCGTCGATTCCCGCGGAGAGGGACCCCCGGATATGATCGAGCGAAACGTTGGCGACGCTGATGTCGATGATCTCGATCAGCGTCGGCAGCATCACGGTGACCGCGACGATCCACTTGCTCACGCCCATCGCGCCGACCGCGTCGTCGCCCGGTTTCTCCCCGCCCATCAGGCTACCGGACGAGCACCGTGGGCACGACCGACATCCCGATCCGCAGGATGTGACCCGGGTCCTCTCCCCGGTCAATCACGATCTTCACCGGGACCCGCTGCACGACCTTGACGTAGTTCCCCGTGGCGTTCTCGGGGGGGAAGAGGGAGAAGGCGGACCCGGTCCCCGCCATGATGCTTTCCACCTTTCCGTGGAACTTCTTCCCCGCGAACGTGTCGATGCGGATGGAGACCGGCTGGCCGGGACGGATCTTCTCGATCTGGGTCTCCTTGTAGTTCGCCACCACCCACACGTTCGAAAGATCGGCGATCGCGAGCAACGGCTGCCCCGGAGAGACGACCTGTCCTGCTTCCACCGCTTTCCGGGTCACATATCCGTCGACCGGGGCGACGACGTCCGTGTACTGCCGGTAGAGCTTCGCCTCGGTGAGGGCGGATTCCCGCTGTTGGACGAGGGCGTTCTGCTGTCCGACCCTGGCCTCGCGCTGCGACAGCGCCGCCTGCCGCTGGGCCAGGATGGCCTTCCTCTGGGAGATCTGCGCTTCGTGGGTGGGGATGGCCGCCTCGGCGAGACGAAGCTCCTCCTTCGCGAGGTTGTAGCGGGCCCTGCCCACATCCAGTTCGGTCTGGGTCTTCTCGAACCGCTGCCTGCTGATCGACTGCCTCTCGTAGAGTTTGCTTGCCCGCTCCGCGTCCCGCTCGTCCTGGGCGAACTGCGCCTCGGCGAGGGTCAGCCGGGACCTGGCCGCCTCGACGGCGATCCGCGCCTGGGCGAGCTGGGCCTGCGCCGCCGCCACGTCCTGCCGGGCCGCCTGAATGTCGGCCTTCGCTGCAGTGATGTCCGACTTGGCTCCGGTCAGGTCCGCCGTCGCGGCCGAGACGGCGGACCCGGCGGCGGCCACCCGGACGGCGTACGGCTCCGGGTCGATCCGGAGCAGCGGCATCCCCTGCTTCACCGGCTGATTGTCCTCCACGAGCACCTCGACGACCTTGCCCGAGATGCGGGCCGCGATCGGATGGACAGGGCCCTCGACGTAGGCGTCGTCCGTCGAAATGTGCGCCTGGCGGTACCACCAGTAGAACACGCCGGACCCGACGGTCACGAGGGCGGCGACGACGAACAGCATCATCGCCTTCCTCCGACGGGAGTTTACCGGCGGGACAGCGCCGATTCCGTTTTGCCCCTCACCCATCGTTTTTCTCCTTGCGTCGACTCATTCCCATGACAGGGTATTCTATTCCAAACCGGTTCGGCCGGGGCAACGTCTGATATTCCCGCGGAGAATCCCCTGTAGACCCCCGGGGCGCCGCTTCGCGTGCAAGCGGGCGCGGGTCGACGTCCCTGCCTCATGCTGTCCTTGGCAAGCCGGCCTGCCAGGGGAGCGGGAGCATCGCCGCGAACAGCGCCCCGATGATCGGCAGGAGATTGATCAGATGCACCGCGGCGGGGACGCCGTACCGGTCGGCCACCAATCCCAGGAGAGTCACGCCGATTCCTCCCGTACCGATGGCGAACCCCGCAATGGTTCCGGAAGCGGTCGCCATGCGCAGAGGGAAGATCTCCTGCGCCATCACGATGGTAACGGAGAAAGTCGATACGATCGTCGCACCTACCGCGGCGGCCAGCACGAAAACGGCCCATCCGGTTGCCGAGAGAAACAGGAATATGAGGGGAACCTGGAGCACCAGCGAGAGAAAGAGCATTTTGCGGTGGCCGATCCGGTCGGCAATCGGCCCGCCGGCCAGCGTTCCCACCGCTCCCGCGCCGAGGAACAGGAACAGGAGAGTGGCCACGAAATCCGGGTTGCGGGTCAGTTCCTCCCGGTAGAGGAACGGGATATATGCGGCGAGCCCGAGCTGCGTCCACGAGCGGAACACGACGATCAGGACGATCAGGGAGACGGCGTACATCGGCCGCCTGACGCCGTTGTCGACGGGGGAGTACGCACGCGCGGATGCCTCGGTGATGCGCTTCCGGATGTGCGGCAAAGCCGGCAGGAAAAGGGCCGCCGCTATCGCCGCGGGGACGATCAGCGCGGACGCTCCCGGAAGGCCCCATCGGGAAACGAGGAAAATGGCGGCGGGTGCGCCGATGGCGAACCCGAGGTTTCCCCCGACAGAGAAGAAGGACATTCCCGTCGCCCGTTTTACCGACGTGATGCAGGCGGTGGCCTTGAACCCTTCCGGGTGAAAGGCGGCTGTACCGATCCCCAGGAATGTCACGATGGTGATGAGCCATGGAAAACTCGGGGATAGCGGGAGCAGGGCGATGCCGATGCCGGAGACGAGGCACCCCAGGGGCAGGAGGATCGGGAACGGCCTGCGGTCCGTTACGTATCCGAACAGCGGCTGGATCACGGAGGAGGTCAGCTGCGCGGCAAGCAGAATCGTACCGGTGGCGGCGTAGGACAGGGAGAACCGGTCCTTCAGATACGGCAGGAGCGCGGGGAGGGCTCCCTGGACCAGGTCGGTACACAGGTGCCCCAACGAGAGGAGGAAGAGAAGCAGGGGGCCATTGTTCATCGGTAGGTCACGTCGGCGATCGTCTCTTTCCCCAGGAGGAGCATCACCAGCCGGTCCATCCCCAGGGCCGCTCCGGAACAGGGAGGAAGCCCGGCCCGCAAGGCGGCAAGAAAGTCCGGGTCGACCGGCAATTGCACCCCTGTTTGACGCGCATGGCGGGCAACAAGTTCCCGGAGCCGTTCCTCTTGCTCCCGGGGGTCGGTCAACTCCTCATATCCGTTCACAATTTCGACCCCGGCGACATACCCCTCGAACCTCTCGGCGATGTCGCCTCTTTCCTCTCGTCTCCGGGCCATTCCCGCGAGGGCGGCGGGAAACCCCGTCAGAAAGACGGCGCCCCTATCGGCAAGTTCCGGCTCGATGACGTCCAGCACGGCCCGGAAGAAGAGGTCTTCCCACGTCTCGGCCGGGCCGGGCCGGATTCCCTTCCCGGAGAGGGCGGCCCGGAGCGTCTTTGCGTTATCTACGGGGGAGTCGAGGAGTTGCGCGAACGCATCGGAAAGCTCCCACCGCATCCAGCGGCGGGGGAGCGATATCCGCTGTCCTCCCCGCCGGATCTCCTCCGTTCCGGTCGTTTGACGGGCCAGGTTCCGCAGGAGATCCTCGACGTCCTCCATCACCGCACCGGCCGGCTCCCCCACCCGGTACCACTCGAGCATCGTGAACTCCGGATGGTGCAGGGGAGATCCTTCCCGGTCGCGGAACACCTTGCCGAGGTAAAAGATGTTTCCCGCTCCCCCCGCGAGGAGTTTCTTCATCGACAGCTCCGGGGACGTGTGGAGATACATACCGGACGCTTTCCCCGCCGCGTCGGAGACGCTCACCGGGAAAACGTTGGGATCGATGTTCGGGTACGGCTGCGCGATCGGCGGGTCGACCTCGAGAAAGCCGCGCTCGCGGAAGAACGCACGCGTCGATTCGAGAACGCGGGAACGCCGGGTAAGCGTCTCCCAGGAAAGCTCGCCTTTTGCCAGTCTGCCCCAAGTCATGGGAAGGTTGCCGCCGTCTCCCTGCCCGCGTTTCCCTGAACGGGTAATTTCCCTATCCTATGCCATTCCCCCCCCGGGGCGAAAGGGCGCCCGGTGGATATAGAGCGGGAATCCGTGCAAAATGGAAAAATCCGGAAAACGGGATGGACTTGGCGGGGCGAGAAAAAAGGAGGAGGAAGCGATGCCATTTCCCAGCTGGGGAGAGACCAAGGAAGGTCACGACATGCTGTACGAGGCGGAGGAACAGCTCGCCCAGGCCGTGAAACTTCTCAACCTGGACCAGAATCTGGCCAACCGGCTCCGGTACCCGAGGCGCGCGCTCGTGGTCACCGTGCCGGTCAGGTTGGACAATGGGAACGTTGCCACGTACACGGGGTACCGGGTCCAGCACAACATCACCCTCGGGCCGGGCAAGGGGGGGATCCGGTACAGCCCCACCGTATCCCTCGAGGAAACGACCGCCCTCGCCATGTGGATGACGTGGAAGTCGGGCCTTATGAACATCCCTTTCGGAGGCGCCAAGGGGGGAGTGTGCTGCAACCCTCTCGAGATGTCCCGCCGCGAGCTGCAGGGCCTCACCCGGCGGTTCACCACGGAGATCGCGATGCTGATCGGCCCGGAAAAGGATATACCGGCGCCGGACATGTTCACCGACGAGCGGACGATGGCGTGGATGATGGACACCTATTCGATGCAGATGGGCTACTCCGTCCCCGGTGTGGTGACCGGAAAACCGCTCGTCGTGGGGGGCTCCGTGGGACGACGCGAGGCGACCGGACGGGGACTGGTCAATCTCATCGTCGCCGCCATCGAGCGGCTGGGGCTTCTCCCCGAGAAACTCACCGCGGTGGTGCAGGGGTTCGGGAACGTGGGGTCCGTCACCGCCCTGGAGCTGGCGGAAAAGGGGGTGAAGGTGCTCGCCGTGAGCGATGTGTACGGGGCCGCTCACCACCCCGACGGGCTTCCGGTGGCCAGCATGATCCGGCACATGGAGGGGGGGGGGAAAGTATCGGAATACCCGGGCGTGACGGCGATGTCGAACAAGGAACTGCTGGAGATCCCGTGCGACATCCTGGCGCCGTGCGCCACCGCGGGCCAGATCACGGGGGAGAACGCGTCGCGGATCCGGT
>Ga0307417_10001387_pt1 | contig 10143 bp, 8 predicted proteins | sample SalMarWE160210MG_2_FD_202514 | JGI IMG/M metagenome (GOLD analysis project Ga0307417, IMG submission 202514) | Salt marsh sediment microbial communities from the Plum Island Ecosystem LTER, Massachusetts, United States - WE1602-10 | ecosystem: Environmental > Aquatic > Marine > Intertidal zone >...
CGCCGTGCGGCGACCACTGTCGAAGCTGGAGAGAGCCTTGCGTATGTCGACGGCTCCCTCCCCGGCCGTCGTGCTCGGCTCGTCGTCGGGAAGAGAGAAGTTCTCGCCGGGCACGCGAACCCTCAGGGTCGTCCCGTACCCGTGTTGACCGGAACGCGAGCCGCCCGTCCGCGACGCTGGCATGACATCTTCAGCATGACCCGCCGGCCGATCCGCTGCGACGGAACTACCGACCAGCGGGGCGAACACACGCTCGAGGAACTCTTCGACGCCCATGGACGCCGGTTCTTCCGGCGCCGGCTCACCGACCTCGAGGGGAGCGTCCCTTTCGTATCGGGTCAGGTCGATGGTTGTGCTCCTCTGTCCCGGCCGGGTCGGGCGGGCGCGCGCCACGGCCATGTCCTGCGCCGGAGACGAGCTCTCGGCGAAGACCCTTGGCTGCGGCGGAGTGCGCTGGGCCGTGGCGCGACGGACCAGGCGTGCGGGCAAACTGGCGCGAGCCGTGGTTCCCGGCATGCCAGGCACCAAACGTACCTGGATCCCGTTTCTGGCGGCGAGACGTGCGACGAGCTGAATCCCCAGTCGGGGCTCCGGCCCTCCGATGTGGACCTTGGAGTCTTCCAAGGCGCGGTTGAGGGCACTCATCAGGTGTTCCGAGATCCCCACACCCTCGTCGGAGACCGAGATGAGGTAGTCGTCACGCTCGAAGAGGCCGGTCACGCGCACCTTGTCGCCGGGGCCCGAGAACGAGAGGGCATTGTCGACCAGCTCGGCCACGAGCTGAGCCAGCCCGCTCACCGCCTCCGTCGCTATCTCCGCCGGCTCCAGCGTCACCAGCTCGACCCGCGAATCATCTGCGTTGGCGAGGGCGATCTCGATGAGCTCGTCGACCTTCATCGAGCAGACCCTAACCCTGGGGGTGGGGCCCAACCAAGGACCGCCGGCCGGCATGGGGCCCCGTTTCCACCCGCCTCCTCTGAGGACTTGGGGGCCCGGCTGTGAAGGGAAAGACACGGGTGTCGGGAGGGGTGGCGATAAGGTTTCCGACATGTCTGCGGGCCGCGACGATGGTCGGGGACGCCGGTTGTTCTCGGGCGTGAGGCCCGGGCTCGACGAGCGGTCCTACTCGATGCGACATCGCCTCGCCCTCGTCGTCCTCTGGTCCCATGTGCCATTGCTCGCCGCGGTCGGTCTGACGTTCGACATGCCGGTCGTGGAGGTCCTCGCCGCTTCCGTCGTACTCGTCCTCCTCGCCATGAGCGGGACCTTTGCCAACGGCCGGACCACCGCCTCCAACCTGGTGACAATCGGGCTGATCACTGCAGCCGGCACCCTCGTCTACTTCACGGGTGGGCTGGCGGTGGCCCAGTTCGATTTCCTCCTCATGATCACCGTCATCTCCTTCTACAACGACTGGAGGCTGCTCGCGCTGGGTGTCGTCTACGTCACCGCATACGAGCTGAGCGTGGATCTCGCCCCGTCGGCCGGGCCAGGGTCGGGCATGGCGATCGACGCGGTCTGGTGGTCGGTGATCTACTCGATGGCTGTCCTTTTCCTGGCCCTCATACTCATGGCCGGATGGCGCATCAATTCCAGGACCGGCATCATCGAAGGAGCCGTCGGAGAGCAGTTTCGACTGGCATTCGCGGTCGCGCCGGCCGGGATGGCCCTGCTACGACCTTCCGGCGAGTTCGTCGAGGTGAACGAGGCTTTCGCCGCGCTGCTGGGCTACGACTCCGGCCATTTCGTCGATCTCAACATTCGCGCGATCGTCCATCGCGACGACCTGTCGGAGCTGGGCAAGGCCTGGGAGGAGATGGGAAACGGAGACGCCCACAAGGCCGAGGGTTGGATGCGTTGCCTGACCTCTTCGGGCCGCACCCTCTGGGCGAGCCTCTCGCTTGCACTGGTCCCATGGGCACCGGATCGGCCCGCCATGGTCGTTCTCGGAATGGAGGACGCCGGTCGGGCCCACCACGCCGAGAAGAGGCTTGAAGAGCTCATCGCCGGAAAGGATGAGTTCGTGGCGGCGATCGGGGACGAGCTGCGCGTCCCCATCGGGTCTCTCATCGACCTCACTTCGCTCGAAACGGAGGCGGGCGATCCGACGATGCGGCGCATCGGAGCCCACGCCCGTGAGATCTCCTCCGTTGTCGACGATCTCGTCGTGTCCGCCCGCTTCGATGCCGGCGCCGTCTCCGTGATACCTCGCTTCATCGATTCGGCGGCGCTGTGCCGCGAGGTGCTGTCGGACCTCACCGAGCCAGCTGCGGTCACTGCAGAGGTCCGGCCCCTCTCGGCCTGGGCCGACCCCAAGCTGGCCCGCCAGATCGTCAGCGGCCTGGTCAACAATGCCCTCCGCTACGGCGGCTCGAAGGTCGTGCTTCGAACGGTGACATCCGGGCCGGACACGGTCATCCAGGTGATCGACGACGGGCCGGAGATCCCCGGTAATGAGCGTGACCGAATCTTCGCCAGCGATCTGCACAACGGCCGGCCGGGGACGTCCCCGGCATCGGTGGGCCTGGGCCTCACCGTGGGCCGTCGGCTGGCGCGAAAGATGGACGGTGACATCGTGTACCGGAGGACCCAGGACCATCGGAACGTCTTCGAGCTGCGTCTCCCCTCCGACCAGCTCACCCGGATCGGCCGCCCGCTCGCCTATCACGAAGAAGACCGGCTGGGCGTCTCCGCCTGACATCTACTCAGGCGGCGGGAGTTCCACTCACGGCGCGATCGAGAGCATGCTCCACCAGGGTTGCCAACGTCCTCTGCACGTCGACCCGAACCCTGGCATCGCAATAGAGAACAGGCACGTCACGACCAACCCGCAGGGCATTGCGCACCTCCTCGATCCCATGGAGACGTCGACCGTCGAAGGTGTTGATGGCCACTACGAATGGCGTGCCGCGGCGTTCGAAGAAGTCGATGGCGGCGAAACAAGCGTCGATCCGCCTCGTATCGACGAGGACCACTGCCCCGATTGCCCCACGGGCAAGCTCGTTCCACATGAAGTGGAAGCGATCTTGTCCGGGCGTGCCGAACAGGTAGAGAACGAGGTCGTGCTTGAGGCTGATGCGCCCGAAATCCATCGCCACCGTCGTCGTGGTCTTGGTGCCGTCATCGAACAACTCGTCGACACCGGAACTGGCATCCGTGATGATGGCCTCACTGCGCAACGGCTCGATCTCGGAGATCGCGCCGACGAAGGTGGTCTTGCCCACTCCGAAGCCACCCGCCACGACGATCTTGACCGGAGTCAACCGGCTACCCCTAGAGCGACTTGATTCCATCGAGGACCTTGTTCAGTAGTTCGGTGTATTCCGCCTTGTCCCGGTCGGGGGAGTCCGACGGCGGATCGGAGCAGGGCTGCCAGTTCAATGATGGCCGTCTCCCGTCGGCTCAGCTCGATGATCTCCACCGACTCCCATCGATATCGCCACTTGGCCCGCAGACCTTCGATGGTCGCCGCCACCAGGGCCTCGAGAGCGATGACGGGGCCTTCGCCGCCGGTGCGGCCGCCGGTGAGGGTGTAGGGACGGACGATGCGCCCACCCACCGCCGGAGCGGGCGGCGCGGGCAGGCTCATTCAGCCTCGACCAGGAGAGACTTCAGCTCCTGGCGGACATCGGCGGTCAGGCTGTCCCCGACCCGTTGCACGAAGATCGACATCTCGAACGCGATCGCTCCCATGTCGATCTCCTTCTCGGTCAGACAGCAAATGAGCGAGCCATCACGAATCCCGGTGACGAACAACCACCCGCGTTGCATCTCCACGATCACGTTGGAGACAGGCCCGGCGCCGAAGCGGCCGGCCGAACCGTAGGCGAGACCGATCATGCCGGATGCCACCGCGGCGAGCCTCTCGGCCGTCTCCCTGTCGACCCCGTCCGACTTGGCCAGGGCGAGACCGTCCGATGACACGACCACGGCCTGCTTTATCCCCGGGACCGTCTCACAAAGCCGACCCAGGAGCCAGTTCAGGTTGCCGGCCGCGCTGGCGATGGTCATGACGGATCCTCCAAATCGGCTAGGTCCTCTTCTCCGGCGGCGGCCGCGGCGCGACGGCCGCGCTCATAGGCGGTCAGAGCCGATTTGATCCCGGTGTCACCCTGGCCGGCACTCGGAGGCGGCGAGACGTCCCCACTGAAGGAGCCGCCCGTCTGGCGAACCGGTAGCGACCCTGCCGGCTCCTCGATACCCGGGTCCGACGTTGTGAGGTCGATGACCCGGTCCGGCCCCTCGGCGTCCGAGGTGCCGTGGCTGCCGGCAGCCTGTCTCAACACGTACTCTCTGGTGGCGACATCGACATACTCGGCGGCGTCCGGCTTGGAGGCGGTGCGTGCGGTGTAGGGCCGCCCGGAACGGTCCGCCCAGAATTCGGGCTCCTCTTGTTTGACCACTTCCAGGTGGTCGCGCGGGATCGTCACCTTGGCGGAGAGCCCGGGGACACCCCTCATCAACTCGACCGTCACGCCGTGCCGGTGGGCCAGCTTGGCCACTACGTACATGCCCATCGTCGGCTCCACACTGAGACCGAGTGCCGGGGGTTTGGCCAGGATCCGGTTGAGCTCGGACAGCCGTGCCTCGGAGATGCCGACTCCGCGATCGGAAACGGTGAGCTGATATCCGCTGGTGTCGAAGAGCCCGGTGACCCGCACGGTCTCCGACGGTGGTGAGAACTGGATGGCGTTCTCCAACAGCTCGGCGAACAAGTGGGCGACGTCGGTGACCGCCCCGCCACTCAGCTTTGCCGGCTCCAGGGCGACGACGTCGATCCTCTGGTACTCATCCACCTCCCCTACCGCGGCCCGGACCACGTCGGCCATGTCCGTGGTCTTGGACCACATCCGGGGCGACTCCGACCCGGCAAGGACCAGGAGACTCTCCGCATTGCGCCTCATGCGCGTGGCCAGATGGTCGAGTTGGTAGTACCCACCGAGCGTCTCGGCGTCCTCTTCCCTGGACTCCAGCTTGTCGAGCAGGGCGAGCTGGCGGTCGACGAGCGAGCTGTTGCGTCGGGCGAGCGTGGCGAAGATGCTCGACACACCGAGCCGAAGTGTCTCCATCTGACGGCCGGCGACCTCTTTCAGGGATGCGTGGAGCTCGCCGAAAGACTTCGCCAGGTCGCCCACCTCGTCCCCTCGGTCCACGTCGAGCAGAGGCGGCCGAATGTGCGACGGATCGGCATCGGGGGTACGAAGGGCATCGAGCAGCTCGGTCAAGTCCCGGGTGGCCACCGTGCGGGCGGCCGCCGAGACGCTCTCGACGTCGCGTGACATGGAGCGGGCAGTCAGGTAGATGGCGAGGAGGGAGCCAACGGTCACCACACCGACGACCACTGCGACGACGATTGCCCATATGTCGTTGGACGAGAACTCGCCGGTGGTGTCGGACGAAACCAGGTTCCAGGCCAGGAGGAGCCCGGTCAGCAGGGAGACGATGGCGATGGGAAGTGTGAAAAGGGTCAGTCTGGTGGGAATGCTCCACTGCCTCATGGCGTGTTCCTTCTCGTGGTTATCCCCGGCGCCCTCACTGGTCATCGATTCGACGTTACAAGGGGGAAACCCCGACTCTTGGGAGCGTTTCCGCGAAATTCACCGCCCCCTACGGGGGGACCGACCGGCTACTGGTAGTTGAGGTTCAGCGACTCCCAGGAGCGCTTGATCACACCGTCGAGGGCGCGCAATGCGCAGAACAGGCCGATGACCGAGAACACGAACACGAGAATCGGCGCGACATCGTGCGACGACGTAGAAGCCACCGCCACGATTCCCGACGACAGGACCAAAGCCGCGACATAGCGCCACGATCGAACGGCGTACTGACGTCTGATCTCGGCCCGCTCGACACGTGCCTTCAACGCGCGCAGGGAACCCGACGTCATGAGGATGGTGGGGACGTCTTCGCCGCCCCGGCGCCTGGAACAGACCCAGAGCCCTGGTGCGGCGAGCTCGATCTGGTATTCCCCGGCATACCAGCCGTTTCTCCGCTTCATCCAGTTCAACCGGCTCATGCGAACAACAAGGATTCTAATTGGCCGACCGCGGGCAGCGCGTCGCCTCGAGTGCCCTCAAAGCTGCCAGCGGCCCAGGTCCGGGTCGGTCTGACGTGCCCGCACCCTGATGGTGTAGATGGAATCGCCGGACAGGATCCCTCCCCGCCCGAAGAGCCTCCCGTACTGCCAGTTCGACAATCCCAGCTCGGGAGTGTTGAGGGCATATTGGCCGTCCACCCACCGGGTGAACCCCGTCCCCACGAAGGGAGCGTCGATCAGATCGAAGAAGCGGCGATGCTCGTCGCTGTCCTCGGACACGAGACTCGCCCCGAAACGTGGGCTCTGCTCGTTGAAGAGCTGGATCGCCGTTTCGACGTCGGGGACGATCGTGAGCGTCACCTCGGGGCTCTCCTCCCACTCCCATTCCACGCCGAGCTGGTCGTCACCGATCACCTCGGTCCTCGGCTCGATGACCGTCCCCGAGGCTCTGACTATCTGGGCGTTTCCGAACCACTCGTCGGGAATGAAGGCTCTCGCGTTCTCGGTTATGTGGAGCTTCGACGTGGCTTCGCGATGCTCGCCGGCTCGATGGAGGGCCTGCAAGAGCTCGGGGACGAGGTCCTCACTCCGGGAGGCGACGATGCAAACCGTGTTGAGCGTGTTGCACACCTTGCGATCGAGAGAGTTGAACACCGCGGCACCGAACTCCCAGGCCTCGGCGGACTCGGCGGCGACTATCCAGGCGCCTCCGGTCCCGTGCAGGCTCACGGGGGTTCCGGTCTGCCGGGCGACAGCACCCAGTTGGGAGACTGCCCTGCCCGATCCGCGTGCCACGGCGAGGCCCAGTCGCGGATCCGAGAACATGGCCCACCCGGCAGCCCGAGACGGGCTGTCCACGAGCGACACGGCACCTGACGGCAGCCCGGCGTCGTTCAGTGCGCGGCCGAGCGCATGATCCATGATCGCCCGGGCCGTCCCCAGGGCATCGGAGCCGATCCGGAACACGACCGTGTTCCCACCGGCGAGCACACCGGTGGCGTCGGCGAAGACGTTGGGCCGTCCCTCGAAGACAAAGCCGACCACCCCGAGGCCGGAGCGAACCAGGTCGAGAAACCACCCGTCGTGCTCGACCCGGCGAATGGAGGCGTCTCTGATGCCAATGGCGCCGACCCATTGGAGAAGCCCGTCCACCATGTCCTGACGCATGGCGTCGCCGAGGGTGAGACGGGTCGTCGATCTTCCCTTGCCGGCAGCAGCCGCCACGTCGGCATCGTTGGCCTCGCGAATCGGGGCAAAGGAGTCGTCGTCGGAGAGGTAGCCGGCGAACGCCTCGTAGAAGGTGGTCAGTTGACCTCGTGTCACCCCGCCCATGGCCGAGAAGGCGTCGACGGCGGTATCGATGGCGGCACCTGCGGTCTCCCACTCACCGCCGGGGATGTGGAGGAGATCTCCATTGTCCTGGACGACGACGAGACGGTCACCTTCGGCAAACGCCGCGGCCAGGTCGTCATCTACCTGCGTGACACGATTGCCCCCGTAGACGATGGGCATGCCCGGCTGGAGACTGGAGAGGATTCCGTCCACCCGCCAATCCTATGCCAGCACCACGAGATCGTCCCTATGGATGACCTCGCTCCCTGCCACCGATGTGTGCTGGCCCCTGGCGGCGGCGATCTCGGCCGAGGAGAGGGCGCTCAGGCCCTTGGCTATCAGGTCGCTGCCATTGCGAACTTCGATGGCGGCACCGGCAGCGAACGAGCCGTCTACCCCGGTGACCCCGGCCGGGAGCAGGGACTTGCCACCGTCGCGCAACGCCCGGGCGGCGCCGTCATCGACATCCACTCGGCCCTCGGCGGGTGAGCCAAAGGCGATCCACAGCTTGCGGGCTGACAGCCCTGACTCGCGAGGGCTCACCCAGGTGCCCACCTCCTCGCCCGCCAGGGCACGCACCACGACGTCCGGCTCGGAGGCCTGGGCCACGACCGTCGGGATGCCGGACCAGGCGGCCATCTGCGCCGCGGCCACCTTGGTCGCCACTCCACCCGACCCGAGCGCACCGCGCCTGGTGTTGCTGCCAAGCTCGTCGAGGATCTCGTCCGTATGCCGAACCGCGGTGAGCAGCTCAGCGTCCGAGGACATCCACGGGTCGTCCGAGAAGATCCCGGGGGTGTCGGTGAGGATCACCAGCATCCCTGCTCCTACCAGGTGGGAGACGATGGCGGCGAGTTGGTCGTTGTCGCCGAACCGCACCTCGTCGACGACGACGGTGTCGTTCTCGTTCACCACCGGGACCACTCCGAGCGACAACATTCGCTCGAGCGCCTCTCTGGCGTGCAGGTATTGGTCGCGACGGGCAAGGACATCCCTCGTCAACAGGACCTGGCCGATCTGCCTCTCCCGTGCGCCGAAGGCCGACGAGTACATCGCCATCAGCCGGCCCTGCCCGAGGGCAGCGGCCACCTGCAACCCGGGAACGTCCTTGGGACGCTCGGCCAGCCCCATGACCGGCACGCCGGCCGCGATGGCGCCGGAAGTCACCAGCACGGTTGGATGGCCGGCGGACCAGGCTGCCTCCACGTTGGCCACGACGCGTTCGATGGCATCGGGATCGATTCCCGAGCCCTGGCTGGTGAGACTCGACGTCCCGATCTTCACAACCAGGGGTGCGTTGGGTGTGACCCGCTTTCTCATCGGAGCGAAGACGGTACTAGCGGGTCGACAACGCCCCGAAGGCACCGCTTCGAGGATCAGATCTTGGGGACTCTGAAACCGGACTTCTGGATCACGAAGTCGCGTGACTCGTCGGCCGCCCGCTTCACGGCGTCCCAATCCACGTGAAGCAGCACCCCGTCCCGCTTCATCACCCGGCCGGCGACGATCACGGTGTCGACGTTGCTGGTGTCCATGCCGGCCACGATCGCCGTCACCGGGTCATTGATCGGTGTCACGTTGAGCCGATCGGTCCGAAGCAGTATCACGTCGGCCTGCTTGCCCGGAGTGAGACTCCCCGTCTTCTGATCGAGGCCGTTTGCCTTGGCTCCGTCGACCGTGGCGTAAGTGAGCACCTCGCGCGTCGTCACCGGCTCCTTTCCCAACTGGGTTGCCCGGGCACGCTGCAGTGCCAGGACCGAGCGCATCTGGTTGAACATGTCACCCGGGACGTTGGTCTCCACGTCGACGCTGAGGCTGGGACGAAGACCCCTGTCCAGGAACTTCTGGATCGGGGGCATGCCATGGCCCATCATCATCTCCACGGGCGATGCCAGCGAGACGGTCCCACCGGTGTCCACGATCATCTGGATCTCGGTGTCGTTGAGTGTCGTGCAATGGATGTACGTGGTGTCGGCCCCGAGCAGGCCGGCCTCACCCATCTCCTGGAGTTTGGAGTCGAGGCCATAGCTGCCCACCCCGACATGGGTCGAGATACGGGCATCGGCCTCCCTGGCCAGCTTCCAATGGTCACGTGAGATCTCGAAGTCGGTGAACTCCGGGCCCGGTGCGGCGAGGGCCAACGTGAGCATCTGGTCCTTCGTCGAGAAGTGCTCGGTGGCCGCCCGGACGAACCACGACGGCTGTCTCTCTTCCCATTTGCCCCACCAGGGGAACCCGTAGGCAAAGACGGCACGCATCCCGGAGTCCTTCAAGGCCTGCACCACAGCGTCGGTGTGGGCCGGGGACCCCTGGATGTGTGACCAGTCGAGGAGTGTCGTGATCCCGGCGTCGATCGCTCCCAGCGCCGAGACCAGATTGCCCACGTATGCGTCTTCTGGCCGGAAAGCAGGTGCCAGCTTGTGCAACACGAACGAGATGTAGCTGGTGCGCCCCTCGAGGGGCACGTCGGTGCCTATGTTGCGGAGGACGCCCTCCCAGATGTGACGGTGGGTGTCGATGAAGCCGGGCAGGACGATCATCCCGGTGGCATCGATGATCTCGGCGTCCGCGCCCGCGCTCAGGTTGCGTCCGACCTGGACTATCCGGTCGTCTTCGATCAGCACGTCGCCCACGTCCAGCTCCCCGATGGAGGGGTCCATGCTCAGGACGGTCCCGCCCTTGATCAGCTTTCGACCGGTGGGGGGGACGGCGAAATCGGGGCCTCCCGGGTAGAACTCGGGGATCTCGGCGCCCAGGGCGACCCGGCTTCCGAG
>Ga0307417_10001389_pt1 | contig 10128 bp, 10 predicted proteins | sample SalMarWE160210MG_2_FD_202514 | JGI IMG/M metagenome (GOLD analysis project Ga0307417, IMG submission 202514) | Salt marsh sediment microbial communities from the Plum Island Ecosystem LTER, Massachusetts, United States - WE1602-10 | ecosystem: Environmental > Aquatic > Marine > Intertidal zone...
AACATCCCGCCGGAGCGCTGCAGGTTCGCCTGCTGACCCGCTCGGTCGGCGGCAGGATGGACGTGCTGCGTGCCGGCGTCATCCGGACGGCACGCCTGCTGTTCTCCGGTGAGGTGTATGTCGCGAAGTCGGTCTGGGACGGACGCAAGACTGCGGGAAATCTTGCGGAGGCCGCCAATGCGTAGCTGCATGCCGCCGGACCCGGATACGCGCAGACCGGAATTCGTGCCGCCGCCGGGCGCGTGCGACTCGCACTGTCATGTGTTCGGTCCGGGCAACGTCTTTCCATACGCACCGACACGCAAGTACACGCCGCCCGATGCGCCGAAGGAACGCCTGGCGGCGTTGCACGCGATACTGGGTGTAGAGCGTGCCGTGATCGTACAGGCGAGTTGTCACGGCACCGACAATACCGCGATGCTGGATGCGATCGCGTCGAGCGGCGGGCGCTATCGCGGCGTCTGCAACGCATCCGACGACTTCACGGATAAGGATTTCGAGAGGCTGCACGACGGTGGCGTGCGGGGCGTACGGTTCAACTTCGTGAAGCATCTCGGCGGCGCTCCGGACCTCGACCGGATGTGGCGTATCGTGCGGCGCGTCGAGCATCTGCCCTGGCACGTCGAGCTGCATTTCGACGCACGCGACCTGCTCGAATACGAGCACGTCATCGACGAGTCGCCCCTGCCTGTCGTGCTGGATCACATGGCACGCGTGCCGGTCGCCGACGGAGTCGACCAGGAGCCGTTCCGGATCCTGCTGCACAAGTTCGGCGACTGCGACAAGCTGTGGGTCAAGGTCTCCGGATCCGAGCGGATCTCGGCGGCCGGGCCGCCCTTCACGGACGCCGTGCCGTTCGCGCGGGCCCTCATCGACGTCGCGCCGGACCGTATCGTCTGGGGCACCGACTGGCCGCACCCCAACATCGCGAAACACATGCCGAATGACGGCGACCTGGTCGACCTGATCCCGCGGATGGCGCCCGATGCGGCGATACAGCGGCAGATCCTGGTCGACAATCCGCAGCGCCTGTTCGGTTTTCCGGCCATGAGTCAGGAACGACGTCAGAAGGAAGCGGGATGACGCAGAAATCAAAATCGGCGCTGGTCGTCAGCGCGCACTCGGCGGACTTCGTATGGCGCGCCGGCGGTGCAATCGCGCTGTATGCCGGGCGTGGCTACAAGGTCATCATCGTGTGCCTGTCCTACGGGGAACGGGGGGAATCGGCAAAGCTCTGGAAGCAGGACGGCTACACGCTCGAGAAAGTGAAAGCCGAACGCCGGGCCGAAGCCGAAGCCGCTGCGGCGATCCTCGGGGGTGAGGCGGTATTCTTCGATCTCGGCGACTATCCGATGCGGGTGCCCGACGAGGCGCTGTACAAGCTTGTGGACATCTATCGCGAATATCACCCCGAATTCGTGCTCTCGCACTCTCTGCACGACCCGTACAACTTCGATCATCCGCTCGCGACCCACGTCGCCCAGGAGGCGCGCATCATCGCGCAGGCCTGGGGACACAACCCCGGCCAGAAGGTCCTCGGGGCTCCCGGCGTGTTCCTCTTCGAGCCGCACCAGCCGGAGCAGTGCGGCTGGAAGCCGCAGGTGATCCTCGACATCACGTCGGTCTGGGACAAGAAGTTCGAGGCGATCCAGGCGATGGCTGGACAGGAACACCTCTGGGAATACTACACGCGCGTCGGACTGCAGCGAGGCGTGCAGGGCAAGCGCAATTCCGGGCGCCAGATGACCTACGGCGAAGCGTACCAGCGGATCTTCCCGCTCGTGAACGACGCGTTTATCTAGGCCTGCCATGCGGACCGTAGCCATCAGGAACATCGAACGAGCGCCGGCGGAGACCGTCGCGCAGTTGCAGGAGCAGGGCGTCGCGACGGTGCACGAGGCGCAGGGCCGCAGCGGCCTGATGAAACCCTACATGCGGCCGATCTATCCGGGTGCGTGCATCGCCGGAAGTGCCGTGACGGTACTCGCGCAGCCGGGGGACAACTGGATGCTGCACGTCGCGATGGAACTCGTGAGTCCCGGCGACATCCTCGTCGTCGCGGTGACGACGGACAATACCGACGGCATGTTCGGCGACCTGCTCGCGCATTCGGCGATGGCGCACGGCGTCAACGGCCTGGTCATCGACGCGGGTGTGCGCGACGTGCGCGATCTCACCGCGATGGGGTTCCCGGTATGGTCGCGGGCGATCTCGGCGAAAGGCACGGTCAAGGCGACGCTCGGCTGCGTCAACGTGCCGGTCGTGTGTGCGGGTGCCGGCGTCAGGCCGGGCGACGTCATCGTCGCCGACGACGATGGCGTGGTCGTCGTGCCACGCAAGAGCGCAGCACGGGTTGCCGAGAAGGGCGCGGCGCGCATCGCGAACGAGGCGGCCAAGCGCGAGCGATTCAGTGCCGGCGAGCTCGGCCTCGACATGTACGGCATGCGTGAGCCGCTGCGCAAGGCAGGGTTGGAATACCTTGATTCCATTGAGGATTTCGAGACGGAATGAGGCGCAGACGCGGTCCCGAAACCGGCGAATCAATGGTAGCATCTCAGCCATGCACGCCATCGGAATCCGCCAGGCACGCATCTTCCTCGCCGTCGCCGATTCGCTCAGCGTGACGCGAGCCGCGAAATGCCTGAACCGTTCGCAGACCTCGGTCACCAAGTCGATCCACGACCTCGAGAACCAGCTCGGCGTCGAGCTGTTCGACCGGTCGTCGAAGGGCGTGACGCTGACGGCATACGGCGAGTGCCTGTTGCCGAGGGCGCGGGAGGCGGCCGAGGCGTTCGGGATGGCGCGCGAGCTCGTCGCACCGGCGTCGATGCAGCAATCGAGCAGCACGGCGCGGTTCTTCCGCATGGACGTGTCCGACAAGTGGCTGGATGCGTTCCTCGCGACCGTCGATCACCAGAACATCGCCTCCGCGGCCGAGCACATGGGGTTGACGCCTGCCGCGATCTCGTCGTCGCTGCGCAAGCTCGAGGACACGCTGCACACGGTTCTGTTCGAGCGCACGCCGAACGCGATGATACCTTCGGCGTTCGGCCAGCAGCTGTCGAGGTACGTAAAGCTCGCCCGCAGCCACCTGAGGAGCGCCTGCGACGAGCTTGCCGGCCTGCAGGGAGTGAAGCGCGGCCGCATCGTTATCGGCACCCTGCCGTTCGTGCGCACGATCATCGTGCCGCGTGCGATCACGCGTTTGCTCGAGGCGCATCCCTACCTCGACGTGTCGACCATGGAAGGCGCCTACGATGATCTTATCGCCGCATTACGCTGTGGCGACATCGACATCGTCGTCGGCGCCCTGCGCAGGGCCGCCGCGGATGCCGATCTGATGGAAGAAGCCGTGCTCGACGATAACCTCGCAGCGGTCGTGCGTGCGGGCCATCCCCTCGCGGGGAAACGAGGCCTGACCTGGGAGGCGTTGCTGGCCTTTCCCTGGATTCTTCCGCGGGCGGGCACGCCGACGCGCACGATGTTCGAAAGCGTGCTGGCCGGCCGCGGACTGGCCGCGCCGTCGCACGTGATTGAGACGAGCTCGCTGGTGATGCTGCGCGGGCTGTTGCTCGAGAGCGACCGGATCACCGTCGTCTCGCGGCACCAGGTGCGATTTGAGGAGCAGGCCGGGCTGCTGGCCACGTTGCCGTTCGACGTCGGCCGCACTGAGCGGCCCATCGGGATCACCCGGCGGCGCCACGGCTCGCTGTCGCCCGCGGCGGAACTGCTGGCCGAGGAGATCCGCAAGGCCGGCCGGGAATTCAGCCACGAACAGGACCAATAATGATGAAGAAATATTTGCTGTCGAAGGGCAGCACCGACATGAGCAGTTTAAAGTGTGTCGAATGCGATGTGCCGGAGCCGGGCGAGGGACAGGTGCTGATCCGTATGCACGCCGCGTCGCTGAACTTCCGCGACCATGCCATCGTGACGGGCAATTATTTCGGCGGCGTGCTCAAGCGCGACACCGTGCCCCTGTCCGATGGTGCGGGCATCGTCGAGGCCGTCGGTCCCGGGGTCGGCCGCCTCAAGGCCGGCGACCGGGTGGCGAGCTGCTTCTTCCAGGGCTGGGTCGACGGCATCCCGGACTTTACGAAGATCGCGGCGCTTGGCTCACCGCTCGACGGCGTGCTCTCGGAATACGTCGTCCTGCACGAGGACGGCGTGGTCGCCATCCCGGAACATCTCGGCTACGAGCAGGCGGCGTGCCTGCCTTGCGCGGGCGTCACGGCCTGGAATGCGTTGATGTTCAGCGGCCGCATTCGGCCGGGCGATACCGTACTCACGCTGGGCACCGGCGGCGTCTCGATCTTTGCATTGCAATTGGCAAAGGCCAACGGCGCGCGCGTCATCATCACCTCGAGCAGCGACGACAAGCTGGCGAAAGCGTCCGAACTCGGGGCGGACAGCACGATCAACTACCGCGACAAACCCGACTGGGAACAGGAAGTTCTCGCGTTGACGAACGGGCGCGGCGTCGAGCACGTGGTCGAGTCCGTCGGCTCCGTCACCCTGGCGAAGTCTTTCGTCTCGGTCGGCTTCCGCGGCCAGATCTCCCTGATCGGCGTGCTGCCCGGGCCCAAGAGCGACACGAATCCGCACGGGCTGATGCTGAAGAACGCGGCACTCAAGGGCATTTTCGTCGGTAACCGGGCGATGTTCGAGGACATGAATCGCGCCATCGCGGTCAACCGCCTCGAGCCGGTCGTTGACAGGGTGTTCGACTTCGAAGAGGCGGCCGACGCCTACGCCTGGGAGCTGTCCGGCAAGCACTTCGGCAAGGTCGTCATTCGGATCCCGTAGGAGCGGCTTCAGCCGCGAGAAGTTCATACAAGGCCGCCACGCCCGGCAGTGACAGATGCGCGCGCAGCGCTTCGTCGGCCGCGTCGAACTCCGCAGCGCCGGCAACGCCGGAATGCACGCCCACCGCCAGCGCACCGGCACGGCGGGCCATCGCCACCTCGAGTTTCGGATCGTCGCCGACGACCACGGCATCGGTCGCCGCACAACCGAGATGCGCCACGGCGCTGCGCATCGCCGCGGCGGACGGTTTCCCCAGGGGGCGGCCGCGCTTGCCGGTGATGCTGGTGATCATCCCGCAGATCGCGCGCGAGCTGCCGAGCGCGCGGCCGCCGCGCGTCGCGAACCAGGGCACCATGGACGCCGCATACAGCTTCGCGCCGTTCCACACCGCGTCGCAGGCGGCCTCGATATGGTCCATATGGAATTCACGGTACCAGCCGACGAACACGGCATCCACGTCCTGCGGCGCAGGTGCACCCGTTTCGGGCAGCAGGACCTCGAGTCCGGCGTCAGCGAGCGGACACCAGGCGCCTTCGACGCCGAGCACGAAGATGCGGTGCATCCCGCGCGCGACGAAATACTCGGCCGCCACGGTCGCTGGGGTCAGGACGCGATCCGGCGGAACGTCGAGTCCCGCGTCGTGGAGGGCCGCCGCGATGTCGACGGGCACGCGTACCGTGCCGTTGGTGAGCAGGACCCAGGGCACGTCGCGCGCATCGAGGAGTCGCAGCGTGTCGGCGGCCCGGGGCAACGCCTCGATGCCGCGATTGTGCTTGTCGCCAAGCACCAGCGAGCCGTCGAGATCGAAGACGAAACCGGCTGCGGCGTGGAGGCGGGCGAGCGCCGCGGCATCGACCGACTCAATCACGGCCGCGGAGCTCGAGGCGGAAGCCGGGTTTCTCGACCACGACGTGACGCTGGGGCGGCCGGGAAGCGAGGCCCTTCAGCAATTCTATGATGGGTCGCGCGTCGGGATTGTACTCGGCGGGCGTCCTGCCCGCGCTCAGCATCGCGTCGACCTGTTCAGCAGGCATGACCGCACGTAGCAGGAACTCCTCGTCGGATCTTACGTGCGGGAACTTCTTGCGTGCGTCGCTGAGCGTCAGTAGTGGCGGTTCCGCCATGATCGCCTTCGCGCGCGAACTGCCGAGGATGCGATCCTTCACGTCCGGGTCGACCTCGGCAGTGGGCTTGCCGAAGCGTTTGAGCACGTAGCGGATCGCCTGATCCGGGACCTTCTCGTAGCGGGTTTCACTGACGACGTTGTAGACGGCCTGTGCGCAGACGATCTGCGGGAACGGCGTCACCATGATCGGATAGCCCAGTTCGGCGCGGACATGCTCGACCTCCTCGATGACGGCGTCGAGTCGATCCTCGAGTCCGAGCTCGGCCAGCTGACGTTTCAGCGTGGTCATCACGCCGCCGGCGAGCTGGTGGCGCAGGAATGACGCGTCGTATTCCTGCGGCATGCCGACCGGCAGCCCTTCCGCGTCCGCCAGTCGTGAGAAGTAATCGCAGACCAGCGCGAGCGCGCGGTCGTCGATGTCGACCGTGTGGCCGGCCTCGCGCAGATTGGCGACGATGCTCGTCGCCGAGGGCAGGGATGTCCCGTTGGCCAAAGGACCCGCCGCGACATGCAATGTGTCGATGCCGAGGCCGGGCGCGTCCAGGTACGTGAACTGCGAGAGTCCGACCGTGCAATGCGAGTGCAGCTCGAGCGGCTTGCCGCGCATCTCCTTGACGAGTGCCGGTATCAGCGTCCGGGCGCGCTCGGGCGTCAGCAATCCCGCCGGGTCCTTCAGGTAGGCGAGATCGACGTCCGGTGACGCGGAGACTCTCCTCGCGATGCCGGCATAGAACGCATCGTCGTGCACATCGCTGACCGTGTACGTGAACGCCGCCATGATCTCTGCCGCGCCTTCCTCGCGCAGGATGTGTGCCACGCGGAGCAGGGCGTCCATGTCGTGCATGGGATCGAGGACGATGAAGCGCGCGATGCCGGCGTCGATCAGGCATCGGTAGACGAGACGCATGAAGTCGTGGTCGGCCGCCTCCCAGGAGATGAATCGGAAGCCCGTGCCGATGAACTGCAGGGGTGTCGTGGGTGTCGCCTTGCGCATCAAGCGTATGAGCTGCCAGGGATTCTCCCTGAATACGCGGGCAGCGATGCCCATGTGCGTACTCGAGATGAAATCGATCGCGCGGAAGCCCACACGTTCCAGCAGCGGCGCCACCGTCAGCATCTGCGAGCTGTTGAGCCCGGTGGCACCCCACAGGCTCTGGTTGCCGTCGCGCACGGATACGTCGACGAGCCGGATGTCAGACATGGCGTTTGCTCAGGTAGTTTTCGAGCCAGCGCGTCCCGACGCAGCCGGCCGTGAATTGGGCATCAGACATGATCGCACGCTGCAGAGGCAGATTCGTCGTTATGCCTTCGATGCGGCAATGATCGAGCGCCGTCTGCATCGCGTCGATCGACTCGAGCCGGTCGCGGCCGCGTGCGATGATCTTGGCGACGAGCGAATCATAAAACGGCGGCACGTCAACGCCGGATTCCACGTGCGTGTCGACGCGCAAGCCTGCGCCGGCCGGGAACACGGCCCGCGTGAGTCGGCCGGGGCTGGGCAGGAAGTCACGCGTCGGGTCTTCCGCGTTGATGCGGCATTCGATGGCGTGCCCGGACAGCGCGATGTCGTCCTGATGGATTCCGAGCGGCCGGCCGCCTGCCACGGCGATCTGCTCCGCCACGAGGTCGTAGCCCGTCACCGCCTCGGTCACAGGATGCTCGACCTGGATCCGGGCGTTCATCTCGAGGAAATAGAAACGCTCCGCCTCGATGTCGACGAGGAATTCCACCGTGCCGAGGCCGCGGTAGCTGCAGTGCCGCGCGAAGCGCACGGCCGCGTCCCGGATCCGGGCACGCAAGCCCTCTCCGAGGTCCGGCGCCGGCGCCTCCTCCACGAGTTTCTGGTAGCGGCGCTGAATCGAGCAGTCGCGGTCACCGAAGTGGATCACGTCGGTTCCGTCGCCGAGCACCTGGACCTCGATGTGGCGACCGTTTTCGATATAACGCTCGACGTAAAGCCGGTCGTCGCCGAATGCTGCCCGAGCCTCGCTCTGCGCCAGCGGGAAGGCCTCGGCCAGGCGCGACACGGAGTCGATGCGGGTCATGCCCTTGCCACCGCCGCCGGCCGTCGCCTTCAGGACCACCGGATATCCGACGCCCTCGGCGAACGCTGCTGCCTCGCTGGCGTTCGCGACCGAACGTCCCGGCACCAGCGGCAGATCTGCCGCCGCGGCAAGCTCGCGCGCTCGCACCTTGTCGCCGAGGTCTGCGAGTTGCGCTGCCGTCGGGCCGATGAAGATCAGGTCCTCCTCCTTGCTTCGGCGAGCGAGTTTCGGATTCTCTGCGAGGAAGCCGTATCCCGGGTGAATCGCATCGACCCCGGCAGTGAGCGCGGCGGCGATGACTGCGCTGACGTTGAGGTAGCTTTCGGTGGCGGGCGAGGCACCGATCACGATGACGCGGTCGGCGAGGCGCGCCGGCACCGCATCCCGGTCGATCTCCGATGCGGCGAGGACCGTTTCGATCCCGAGGCGCCGGCAGGTCGTCAGGATCCGGCACGCGATCTCGCCGCGGTTCGCGATCAGTACGCTGCGAATCGTCAAGCCGGTACCGACCTGACGCGCATGAGCACGTCGCCGACTTCGACCATCTCACCGTTGCCGACCAGTATCTCGACGACCTCGCCGCGGCAACCGGCGGAGACCGGATTCATCAGTTTCATCGTCTCGATGATCGCCACGATAGTGTCGTCGTCGACGGACGAGCCGACGTCGACGAAGGGTTCGGCGCCGGGCTTCGGCGCGCGGTAGAAGGTGCCGGGCAGCGCCGCGTTTACAGGCAACAGACCGTCCCCGGCCGAAGCGTGCGCAGGTGCTTCCACCGCCGCGAAAACCGCCGGGGCGGCATCCGTCGTCGAGGAATCCGCCCGCGGCGACGTCCGGGTCTCCTGCGTCCACTGCGCCCCGCCGCTCCTGCTGAAGGAGACGCTGAAGCGGTCGGTCGTCAGCGTCATCTCGTCGTAGGGCGAGTCGTCGAGCAGTGCCAGGATTTCGCGGACGTCGTCGAGCGTCAACCGTTCGCTCATCGTTTCTTTCCGCTCATCGCGCTCAGCACGTGGTCGAACGGATTCGGCAGCGGCCGTGCTACCGGTTGCTTGACTCTGTTCGACCAGATCGTCTCGGGGCGGCTTTGCAGGAGCAGGACCGGCTGCGCGGGATCGGCGGGTTGCCGGGGAATCGCCCATTCGATGTCCTGCGGACAGCCATAATGCGCTTCGACGCGCCGGGCCATCTCCCACAATGCCGCCAATTGTTCGTCCGTGAGGCAGGGCACGTCCTGCAGATCGGCGTCGACGGCGGTGTCGAGCACACCCTGACCGTCGCTCCGGCGGACGTGTTGCGCGGCCTTCGTCGAAATATTGCGGACGGTGATCTCGCCGGTCACCTTGTTGACGACGAAGCGATCCGGCGTCACCTCGCCGCTCACCAGGCAGGAACCGAGCCCCCAGCAACCCTCGATGGCGATCACCGAGCGATCGCCCGTCGTCGGACTACGGGTGAACATCACACCGGCGCAGGCGGCGTCGATCATCGACTGCACGACGACGGCGATCGACAGGCCTTCCTCCTCGAGGCCGAGCCGCAGCCGGTAGCTGATGGACTCGGCATTGTAGAGGCTGGCCCAGCAGGCGCGGACCCGATCCACGACTTGTTCCTCGCCGTCGGTCCACAGATACGTATCCTGCAGTCCGGCGAAACTCGCGTCGTCGCTGTCTTCGCAGGTCGCGCTGGAGCGCACCGCGACGCTGCTGCCGGCACCGGACTCCTGCAGTTCGCGATAGGCGGCAAGGATCGCGTCCTCGACTTCGGCGGGTACCGGCAGGCCGACGATGGCGTCGCGGATGCTGCGGCCGGTGGCGGCGATGCTCGTCTCGTCCGCCCGGTCGAGTTCCGAGATTCGCGCACGCACGTCGAACTCCGACTTCGCCGCGGCCAGGAAGCTTTCGAACGCGTCGATGGTCACGGCGAAGCCCGGAGGCACAGGGATGTTTGCGCGCGTGAGCTCGCCGAGGCTCGCGCTCTTGCCGCCGACGAACGGCCGGTCGGCGAGCGACAGCTCTTTGAACCAGCGGATCACCGACATGCGTACTCCCGACACCGGCCGCCTAATCCAGGATCGTGACGATGCCGTTGTCACCGTCGACGCGGATCCTCTGCCCGGTGCGGATACGTTTCGTCGCCACGCCGGTGCCGACG
>Ga0307417_10001390_pt1 | contig 10126 bp, 6 predicted proteins | sample SalMarWE160210MG_2_FD_202514 | JGI IMG/M metagenome (GOLD analysis project Ga0307417, IMG submission 202514) | Salt marsh sediment microbial communities from the Plum Island Ecosystem LTER, Massachusetts, United States - WE1602-10 | ecosystem: Environmental > Aquatic > Marine > Intertidal zone >...
CGCATCCGGTATCGTTTCGTCGGCAGACAGGCTGGCCGTCACCGTGAACGGGGTGTAGATGTCGCGCCCCATCAGCTCGTTCAGGCGCTCTTTCTCCGACAGCAGCGAGTTGCGCTGTTTCAGCCCGTCGTATTCCGCCTTGGCGAGCTTGGCCTCGGTGTCCAGAAGCTGGTATTCGAGCTCGGTCTTCTGCTTGACCTTATCGCCGACCACCTTGGTCAGCGACTGGTAAAAGGCGACGCTTTCCTGTGTCGACTCCAGTGCGCTCTGCGTTTCCAGGATCTGGTAATACTGTTCCTTCACATCCTTGGCGATTTCCTGCCGCTTGGCGCGAAGATCCTGGCGCGTGCGGCTCTCATAGACCTTCAGCCGGTCGACATCGAGCCCGATCTTGTAGAGACCGATGATCGGCTGCTTCGCCTCGACCGAGACGTGGGTGGTGAAATCCTCGCTGGTGCTGATCTTGCGCGTTTCCTCCGGCACGGGCTGGCCGCTCACGGTGCCGAGCGACCCTTCCTTGAACTCGAAGCTCTCGTCCGTGAAATTGCGCAGTTCGCGGACCCGCAGGTTGAGCGACGGAAAACGCCGCGCCTCGGTCGCGCCGACCTGATCACCGGCCTTTTCGACCGATATGCCGGCGTTCTGAACAGTGGGGTTGTTGGCGAGCGCCAAGGTGAGCGCGTCCTCGAGCGTGAGCACCTCGCCGGCCGGATAGGCAACGTCCGGTATCGATACCAGGAACAGGGTGACCGCAAACCACGGCCTCAGCCGAACCATATTTCGCCAGTCCCCCCTGATCGTTGCCGTTATACTCCCAAAACCTATTGCATTTTGCCGGACAACGTAACCGCTTTGGTAGAGGACAGCGCGGCCCGCGGAAATCACCGGTTCTTTTCCGCACGACAGCCGTCCCGAGAACGGAGGAGCATCAAGATGGCGCGAATCAGAATAACGGTCGGCACGGTGCCGGTTGAGGTCGAGCTTTTCGAAACGCCCACCGCAACGGCGATCCGGAACGCCCTGCCCTTCACCTCGCAGGCGATGACCTGGGGCGAGGAAGTCTATTTCTCGACGCCGGTCAGCGCCGAGCGGGAGCCGGACGCCCGCGCCGTGGTCAAGGCCGGCGAGATCGCCTTCTGGACCGACGGCGACGCGATCGCCATCGGCTTCGGCCCGACGCCGATCTCGCAGGGCGACGAAATCCGCCTCGCGAGCCCCTGCAACATCGTCGGCAAGGCGCTCACCGATGTGCGCGATTTGGCGCCCATCCGCGGCGGTGAGACAATAACGGTGGAAGCGATGTCCTGATACTTCGCCCTACGACAGCGGAAGGTACCCACGCATGACCCAGCTTGTCTTTCTCCACGGTCCCGGCGCGGGCGGCTGCGCCGACGCCTACCACTACCAGCGGCAGCACTTTCCGGGCAGCGTCGCGCCAACCTTGCCCGGGCACCTCGAAGGCACGCGCTGCCCGGACGTGGCGCGCTATACCGACTGGGTGCGCGGCTGGCTCTGGGCGCAGGGGTTGAACAAGGACCTCGTCCTCGTCGGCTACACGCTCGGCGGGTCCATCGCGCTGCAATACGGGCTCGACTATCCCGACGAGGTGAAGGGCCTCGTCGTCATGACCGTCTCGGCCGGACCGAAGACGCGCGCCCCGGGCACCTACGAGATGCGACTGCGCGCGGCGGAAGACCCGAAGGTCTATGACGACGAATGGATCGCCTACCAGCGCCACGCCATGAAGTTCGTCGAGCCGGAATTGTGCGAGAAGCTGATCGAGCGGCACCGGCAAGTCGGCCCGATGTCGCAGTACCACGACCTCAAGACCATCGACGCCTTCGACGTGCGCGACCGCATCGCGACGCTGAAGCCGAAGCTCCTGCTGCTGCGCGGCGCCGACGATCCCGGCAACCCGCCGGAATACGAAAAGGACATCCACGCGGCCGTGCCGGGCTCCCGTTATGTCAGGCTCACCGGCGCCGGCCACTTCCCGCCGACCGAAAAGCCGAAAGAGGTCAACGCACTGATCGAGGAATTCGTCGCCGATCTGTGACCGGCCCGCGCCCTGGTCAGGCCGGAATCACCGCCTCGCCCGCCGTGATCGATTTGTGCATGAGCCGCCGGGCATCCGACGGGAAGGCGTTGCGGTGGTGCATGGTGCAGCGGTTGTCCCAGACGAGAAGATCGCCCACCTTCCACCGGTGTTCCCAGACATATTTGTCCTGGCAGGTGTGCGCCCAGACCGCGTCCAGCAGCGCCTCGCTTTCGTCGACCGGCAGGCCGACGACCCAGGAATGCAGCCGGCGGCCGAGATAGAGACATTTCCGGCCGGTTGCGGGATGGACCCGCACCATCGGATGCCGGACGCCCGGCGCCTCGGACGGGTCCGCCACATCGGCGAATTCCGGCCGCTTGTCGCCGTTGGACAGATAGACCTTCGAGTGGTTGACGTATTTCCCCTCGATCCTGGCCGCGAGGTCCGCCGGCAGGTCGTCATAGGCCTGGTACATGTCGAGGAAGGCGGTCTCGCCGCCGGTCTCGGTCACCTCGATCGCGTGCAGCAGGCTCGCCGAGATCGGCTCTTCCGTGAAGGAGCTGTCGGTGTGCCAGAAGGCTTCGCTATCGCCGAGGCTGCCGCGCGGCCGGCCGTCCGGCTCGATGATGTTCGAGATGATGGTGATCTCGGTCGGCACCTCGTCGGGGTAGTATTCCTTGCGGCCGAGCCCGAGGAGCTGGTTCGCCGTCTTGCCCGGCGGCCCGAAAACCTCCCGCAGCCGCAACAGGTCGGCGAAGCTGAGCGCCTGGCCGCGGAACAGCAGAACCTGATTTCCGATAAAGGCGTCGAAGATGAATTCGCGTTCCGCATCGGAGATGTCCCGCGACAGGTCGATGCCGGAAATCTCCGCGCCCAGGGAACCGCCCGTCGGGATGATATCCATCGTTTCCTCCCTCACGCCTATTCGGTTTTCTCGATCCTAGCATGCGTCCGAACAAGGCCAAAAATTGCGTTCCATGAAAGGAGCTTACGCCGCCTCGCCTCCGCGCAAACCGATTCGACTACCCTGGCGATGACGCTTAAACTAGCGGCATGAAAAGACAGCTCCACTTCAACCTCTTCATCAACAGCCGCGGGCACCACGAAGCCTCCTGGCGGCACCCTGACGCCTCGCCGCTGGCGCTGAGCGACATCCGCTACTACCAGGACCTCGCCACCCGTGCCGAGGCGGGGTTGTTCGACAGCATCTTCCTCGCCGACCAGCTTGCCGCCCGCGACGACGTCGAGCGCGCGCCCCGCGTCTGGCTCGAACCGATCACCGCGCTCGGCGCGCTCGCCATGACGACCAGCCGCATCGGGCTGATCGCAACCGCGTCCACCACCTATACCGAGCCCTACAACCTGGCCCGGCAGTTCGCCTCGCTCGACTTCATCAGCAGCGGGCGCGCCGGGTGGAACATCGTCACCTCCTGGTCGGCGCCGGCTGCCGCGAACTATGGTGATGACGCTCAGGTCAGCCACGCCGAACGCTATGCGCGGGCGGAGGAGTTCATGCAGGTGGCGAAGGGCCTGTGGGACAGTTGGGCCGACGACGCCATCGTCGACGACCGGGAAAGCGGCATCTACGCCCGCCCGGACCGCATCCGCCCGATCAACCACAAGGGCGACTTCTACAAGGTCGCCGGCCCGCTCAACATGCCGCGCGGACCGCAGGGACGGCCGGTTCTGGTGCAGGCGGGTTCGTCCGACACGGGGCGCCGCTTTGCCGCCCGCCACGCCGAGGCGGTCTTCACCGCGCACATGGAGAAGGCAACGGCGCAGGCTTTCTACAAGGACCTCAAGGGGCTTGTAGCCGAGCTCGGCCGCCCGGCGGACCAGATCCACATCCTGCCGGGGCTTAGCGCGGTGATCGGCTCGACCGAGGCCGAGGCGCAGCGCATGGCGCAGGACCTTAATGACCTCGCCGACCCCGAAGTCGGGCGCAAGCGCCTGTCCAGCCGCTTCGGCGGGCACGACTTCTCGCATCTGCCGCTCGACACGCCGCTCAAGCCGGAAGACTTCCCCGACCCGAGCACCGTGCAGGCGGCCCGCAGCCGGACCGAGTTGATCGTCGGGCTGGTGCGGAACGAGGGCCTGACACTCCGCCAGCTTCTCTCGAAGCTCGCAGGTGCCCGCGGGCATTTCACCTTCGCCGGCACGCCGGAGCAGGTGGCCGACCTGATCGAGGACTGGTTCACGAACGGCGCGGCGGACGGGTTCAACATCATGCCGCCGCTCCTGCCGCCAATGCTCCAGACCTTCGTCGACGAGGTGATCCCGATCCTGCAGAAGCGCGGGCTGTTCCGCACCGAATACGAGGGCGAGACACTGCGCGAGCATTACGGGCTCAAACGGCCCGAGGGCATGCGCCCGTAAGAGCGCCGGCGTTCTTGCGGCCTTACGACGCGTGCCGGATTCCGCTACGCTTTTTTCCACAAATCCGCGGTCGTAACCGAAAGGACCAGACGATGCCTGTTGTCGAGACGGAAATTCATGGCCAGATCATGCTGATCCGGCTGAACCGGCCGGAACGCATGAACGCGCTCGGGGTCGAGCTCCGCACCCTGATGGCCGAGGCCTTCAACAAATTCAGGAAAGACCCGGATCTGGAAGTCGCGATCCTGACCGGCACCGGGCGCGCCTTCTGCGCCGGCGAGGACATGAAGGAATCGCTGGAGCGCGGGATGCCGGGCAGCGGTGGCGAGCCGATCGAGGATCCGCTGCGGGAAGGCAAGGTCGAAAAGCCCGTGATCGCGGCGATCAACGGCTTCGCGATGGGCGGCGGTTTCATGGTGGTGGAGGCGACGGATCTGCGGGTCGCGGTACGCGGCGCCGTCTTCGAAGTGTCCGAGGCCAAGCGCTGGCTGCTCGGCGGCTACAATCACGGCATGTTCGCCGGGCTGCCGCACCCGATCGCGACGGAGATGGCGCTCGGTTTCCGGTTCACCGCGGAGCGGCTCTACGAGGTCGGCTTCCTCAACCGCCTTGTCGATCCGGACAAGCTGCTGCCGACCGCCTTCGAGATGGCGGAACACCTCCTCACCCTGCCCCCGGCGTCGCGGGTCAACACGGTCTATATGATGCGCCAGATGCGGCCGAAGGTGGCGCCCGACCTGAGCCGCCTTGCCGATGCGCTGCACGAGCACGGCGACAAATCCGACCTCATCGAGTCACGGAAGGCTTTTGCGGAAAAGCGCAAGCCCGCTTTCAAGGGTTGGCTCGACCCGGAGGACCGCTATCGCATGCCGACCGTTGCGTCCGTGAAGGGCAAGGCCGGCGGCAACTAAGGGCTAGACGACTTTCCTCTCCCGCAAGTCCGCTATCGCGCCGTCGCTGTAGCCGAGGCGCGCGAGGATCGCATCGGTATGCTCGCCGAGCGCCGGCGCGACGCCGATCCGGGCGGGCGTCTCGGAGAAGCGCCAGGGCGACCCGTGCACCTTCATCGTCTTTCCATGGTCCGGATAGTTCATCTCGGTGATGTAGCCGTTGGCGAGCACGTCCGGGTCGTTCGAGGCTTCGAGAAGGGTGTTGATCGGCGCCGCCACGATGCCGCCGGCGCGCAGGGTTTCGACCCATTTCTCCCGCTTGCCGGTCGCGAACAGTGCATCCAGCGTCTGCAGCATCAATGCTCGCATCTCCTCCGACGTGACCGCGACGCCAAGGTCGTCCAGGCCCTTCTCCGCCAGCGCCGGAAGGAAGCCGAGCGCGTCCATCGCGGGCTTCCAGTCCGCACCCTGCATCTGGAAGACGAACGGCTTGCCGTCCCCGTCGCAGAAACTGGCGCTGATGCCCGGACGCTCGGCGGTTCCCGTCATGCGCGCCTGGCCGGTGACCGGGTTCCGGTCGCGCCACATGGTTGTGGTCATCGTCCAGCCCATCATGCGGATCACACCGCCCAGCAGCGACGTGTCGACCTTCTGGCCGACGCCGGTCGTGCGCGCGCAATGCAGCGCGGCCAGGATACCGCCGAAAGTCAGGATCGCGCAGGCTTCGTCGGCGACCGACACGACGCCGGTGCGCAACGGCTGGCCCGGCGTGGCATACGCCTCGGCGATGCCGCCGAGCGCCTGGCCCATGGCGTCCGTGCCCGGCAGGCCGGCGTGCGGGCCGGCCGGTCCGTAACCCGAAATGGAGGCGTAGACGATCTTCGGATTGATCTTCTTCAGGTCCTCGTAGCCGAATCCGTTCTTCTCCGCCGCGCCGGGACGGAAGTTCTGCCCGAAGACGTCCGCCTGCTTCACCAGCTTGTAGAGAACCTCCCGACCCTCCGGCTGTTTCAGGTCGAGCGTGAGGCTCTTGACGCCTCGGTTGTTGGTCTCGAAATAGGTGCTCGGGAGGCCGGGAAACGTCCCGGTCCCTCGCGACGGATCGCCCCGGCCGGGCTGCTCGATCTTGATGACCTCGGCGCCGAGGTCGGCCATCAGCATGTACGGCACGGTGCCGGCCTGCGCCGTCGAGCACGCGACCACCTTCACGTCGCCGAGCGGACCTTGTTTTTCCGGCATGGCGCCACCTCCCGTCCCGATGATGCGGTTTCGCGCCGCTTCCGGTCAAATATGACCCGCCGAACGTCGGCGCCGCACAGGAAGGCTCACCGGCCGGCGAGGTAGTGCCGACGGAGTGCCGCGTGGTCTCGCTGCTTGGCCCGGCGATCGCGCTCTTTCTCGGGCACCAGCTTGAACTCGTAGTGCTGGCCGGGGCTGATCTCCCGCACATGGCCGCGATAGGCGATCGTGATCGGATAGGCGGTGAACGGCCGGCTCGCGACGCGGAGCCTGTCATGCGTGAACGTGAGGTCGAGCGTCTGCCCGCGATAACGGACCGTGGTCTCGAGATGGGTGACTTCTTCCGGAAGGCGCGGGTTGAAGGTGAGAACATTCGCGCGCGGCTCGATGCCCGTATAGCAGCGCTGGATCAGGTCCACCGTTCCGGCCATCGCGCCAAGGTGAATGCCTTCCCGCGTCGTCCCGCCCTGCAGGTCGGCGAAGTCGCTGTCGAGCGACTGGCAGAGCAGCTCCCAGGAACGCCGGCGATCGGCGCGCGCCAGCACCCAGGCATGCGTGACCCAGCTCAGGGTCGAGCCATGCGACGTCCTCGGCACATAGTACTGGATCGTCTTGCTGATGATGTCCGGCGTGAAATCGTAGCCCAGGCGCTCGAAAATCTCGGTGAGCTCCTCGGTCGAGAACAGGAAGAACAGCATCAGGACGTCGGCCTGCTTCGAGACCTTGTAGAGGTTCGGGTCGGTCCCCTCGTCGTCCAGGATGCGGTCGAGCCGCTGAATCTGGCCATATTTCTTGCGATACCCTTCCCAGTCCAGCTCATTGAGGTCTTCGTAGCCCTCGAACTGGCTGATCACGCCGTCCTCATGGAAGGGAACGATCAGGTTGCGGCTGATTTCATCCCACTGCTGCAGCTCGCGACGGTCGAGCTCGAGCTGGTCGCAAAGCTGGCGCCGCCGGTTCTCGGGCAACAGATCGAGCACGTCGAGCGCCCGGGTGAGCGTCCAGCAAACCATGACGTTCGTGTAGGCATTGTTGTCGAGGCCCCCTGCTTCGCTGGGGTCCTTGCCCGGATAGGCCGTATGGAACTCGTCCGGGCCCATCACGCCGCGGATCGCGTACCGGTCCGCGTCCGCGTCATAGGTGGCGAGGCTGGCCAGGAACCGCGCGATCTCGAGCATCAGCTCCGCGCCGAAGTCATACAGGAACTCGCGATCCTCCGTGACTTCGTAATACTGCCAGACATTGAACGCGAGCGCGGCGTTGATGTGGCGCTGGCGGTAGGAATTGTCAGGAATCCAGCGTCCCGACATCGGATTGAGGTGAAGGAGCTGGCTCTCCTCGCGACCGTCGCTGCCGCTCTGCCAGGGGAACATCGCGCCGCGGAAACCGGCTTCGCGCGCCAGTCGCCGCGCTTCCCCGAGCCGCCGATAGCGATAGCGCAGCAGGGCGCGCGTCAGCACGGGCTTGCGCAATGTGAGATAGGGGAAGATGAATAGCTCGTCCCACATGATGTGGCCGCGATAGGCCTCGCCATGCCAGCCGCGCGGCGGAATGCCGACATCCAGGTCGATCGAATGCACCGAGACCGTCTGTAACAGGTGGAAGATGTGCAGATGAAGCTTCATCTGCGCCTGGGAATTGGCGACGCTCTCGATCGTCAGGCCGCATTCCGCGCAGAGTTGCGCCCAGGCACGCCGGTGGGCGGCGAACACGGCTTCGAAAGGCCCGGTCTGCTCGAGCTGGTTGAGCGCGGCGAGACCCGGTTCCGAGATCGCCGCGTCGTGCGAGGTATAGAGCGCGACCACCTTCTCGATCGTCGTCTCCTGCCCTTCACCGACATCGAACGAGATGTCCTGGGCGATGATGCCCGGCAGCCGCTCCAGGTGGCGGTCGACGGCAAGCGCGTCGCCGTCCCGGAAGAGACGGGTCCGCGCGGCCTCGACGATCTCGCGCCGGCTCTGGACCATGCGGCTGCGCAGCATGATGACATCGTCCTCGGGATGCTCGGTTTCGAGGGTTTCCAGATGCCGGCTGCTCAGTTGCCCGTAGCGCGGAACGCCGCTGTTGGTCACGCTGCCGTCCAGCGCCGACCGCACGGTGATACGGCCGTGCCAGTCTTCGGCCGTGAGACGCAGCTCGATTGCCGCCAGGTGCGGGTTGTCCATCGAAACGATCCGCCGCTCGTCCCACCGTATCGTCCGTCCGTCCGGATCCCGCAGGCGCAGAAAGCGGTGAAACAGGCCCTGCTGCAGGTGGAGCTCCTGGCGATAGTCGAGATAGTCGACATCGTCCGGATGCAGCCACGGCCCGTCGCCGATGCGGATCACAAGCGGCAGCCAGTTCGGAATATTGACCAGGTCCTCGTTTTCGACCACGTGGCCGCTAACCTCGCTTGTGAGGCGATTGTATCCGCCGGCGAGGTAGGTCCCGGGATAGTGGGTCCCGTCGGCGACCGCGTCAGCCGCCGCGCCGCGCGTCGCGAAATACCCGTTGCCCAGGGTGCACAGCGTTTCGCGCAACCCGACCTGCTTCGTGTCGTATCCCTCATAGACCAGGGACCAGTCGCTCATTCTCGTCCCTCCGCGAAGCATCCCGCTCAGCGCATCCAGGAAGACGCCGACATCCCTCGTGTCTGACAGGCGATAGTCGGCACGGGCCGCTTGCGCCTCGTCCGCAACGAGGATCGAGATACCCCTTCCCCGAAGCGCCTCGAATGCATCGTAGTCGGTAACGTCGTCGCCGATATAGAGGGGAAGGACATCCTCCCCGCTCAGGCCCAGGGCATCCAGCAACCATAGTACCGCCTTGCCCTTGTCCCAATCCATGTTCGGCCGCAACTCGAAGACCTTCTTGCCACCCGTTTTCCGCAGAAGGGGATGCTGCGCGAGGACGTCGTCCACGATGCGTTCGACCTGTCCGACGTCTTCGTCGCGAACCATCCGATAGTGCACGGCGAGCGCATATGTCTTGTTCTCGACGATGACGCCCGCGATCGGCGCGAGCTGACGCTGCAGCGCGCCGGCGGCCTGCGCGATCTCGGGACGGTAGGCGGCCCCTTCTTCATGATGTATCTCGGTGCCGGCGGGCCCGGCGATATCGAAACCATGGCTCCCGGCGTAGACGATGTTGTCGACGCCGACGAGATTCTCGACGTCCCGGCGCTCGCGGCCGCTGACCACGAGGACGGTGCAGCGGTCCGCGAGCCGCTTGAGCGTCTCCCGCATCTCGTCCGACAGGACCGCCAGCTCCGGGCGCTCGACGATCGGGGTGAGCGTCCCGTCGTAGTCGAGAAAGACGACGGGACGCCGGTTCGCCAGCCGGGACCGTATTTCGGCGTCTTTCTCCAGCGCGTGGGGGATTGCCGCACCCGGCGCGCCATCACCGCGAAATTCGAGCTCTCCCAGGCCCGCAACAACAATGTCGGCACCGCTTCGCCTGAGCAGGTCCGGCGACTTTCCGCGGCTGACACCGATGACGAGGCCGAAGCGGCCGGCCTTGCCCGCGCGAACGCCGGCCGCCGCATCTTCCACAACGGCCGCCCGTTCGGGCGCGACGCCGACCCGGCGCGCCGCTTCGAGATAGG
>Ga0307417_10001391_pt1 | contig 10118 bp, 7 predicted proteins | sample SalMarWE160210MG_2_FD_202514 | JGI IMG/M metagenome (GOLD analysis project Ga0307417, IMG submission 202514) | Salt marsh sediment microbial communities from the Plum Island Ecosystem LTER, Massachusetts, United States - WE1602-10 | ecosystem: Environmental > Aquatic > Marine > Intertidal zone >...
GCGTACGAGAAAGCGCTCGGAGACGGCAGCTCGGCCCTGAGCATTCTGATGATCTGCGGCCCCGGCGGCGCCAGCGCCGGCCTGCTGGGCAACGTCGCGTCGTGCGACGAGGATTTCGCCAAGTATTACGGATTCCTGGCTCCCCACGTAGCAGAGTCCGGTGCCACGCTCATCGACCTGCGGCCCTGGCGCGATACACCGCGCGCGTGGAAGGACCTATCCGAAGACGTGAAAGCCTACATCTGGGCGTACGACGCGATCGTGGTGATCTCCGGCGGGGGCGAGTCGCACGCGATCGTGAAGTGAGGCGCGGGGGGACGCAGATGAGCACCACGGCCGCACGGCGATTCGGGATGCGTGATGTCCCGAGGGAGGCGCGGGCGGGTTCGGCCGCACGCCAGCCGGGGTCCGGCGCCTTCGCGACATGGCCGCCCGCGACCCTGTAGTCTTCCGTTCCCCATGCCACGTGACCCGCAAGCCGCAGCCGAGAGCCATGAACTCGTGCGCCGCATCACGGCGTATTCGACGCTGGACGCATTGCGCAGTTCGTCCGAGTGGCCCGAACTCGAGCCGCGACTCGACCGGCTCCTGTCCACCGTTCGTATGCACGAGCCGCCGCTGCCGCCGGGGCCGCCGCTCGACTCGAAGATCGTCCGCGCGGTGCACTGGAACATGGAACACGGCAACTGGTACGACCAGGTCGAGAACGCGCTCCTGCACGATCCGGATCTGCACGATGCCGATCTGCTGACTTTCAACGAGATCGATCTCGGCATGGCGCGGGCGGACAACCGCGACGTGACCGCGGATCTGGCGCGCTCGCTCAACCGTTTCGGCGTGTGGGCGCCGATGTTCCTCGAATCGACGCCGGGCCGCGACGACGACACACGCATGGCGGCGGGCCGGCCGAACGAAGAGGCCATGTTCGGCATCGCGATCCTTTCGCGATGGCCGATCGACAAGGTCCACCTGATCCGTCTGCCGGGACCGGAAGAGATCCAGTTCAACATCGAGCGCATGTTCGGGCGCTTCGTCGGGCTCGTGGCCGAAATCCGCCGTCCGGGCGCGCCGTTTGTCGCGGTATCGGTACACCTCGAAGTGCATCGCACGCGCGCGCACCGCGCCGAGCAGGTGCGTGTGCTCACGAGCGCGCTGCGCCACGAGAAACGGCCGATCGTGCTCGCCGGCGACTTCAACTCGCACACGTTCGACCGCGGGCTCTGGCATTCACCGCTCACCGGATCGAGCGCGCTGCTTTTCTACCCCGGATCCGTGCTGCGCCGCCGGCTGCTGCGCCCGGATGTGGGCCCGTTTCATGAGCCGCTGTTCGACGTGCTGCGCGACACGGGGTTCCGGTGGGAGCCGTTCGTGGACTTCGAGCCCACGCTGCAGCTGCGACTCGATCGAGTGGACGAAGGCCGGAAGTGGCTCGATCTGCTCGGGCCGCTGACCCGGCCCCTGCTCGGCTGGGCGGAGCGCCGCGGCAGCCTGCGGCTCGACTGGTTCGCCGGGCGCGGCTGGAACGGCGGGCGCGGGCACACGGTGAAGGGCCTCGACGGACCGGGAAAGGCAGCCGACCATGCCCCGATCGTGGCCGAGTTCGAGTAAAGTGCCGGGTCGCTCGCCAGCCCGGTGCATCCGAAGGAAGCAGCGCGACGCCGCACAGGCTGGACGTATGCCATTGCGAGGCCCTCGTCCGCGGCAGTGCGGGCGAGTCACGGCTGCCGAGGTGCACGTAGACGCGCTGTCGTGCGACCGGCCGTCCCCACCACCCGATTCCCCGAGGACCTGATGCCCCAGCCCGCACGCAACACGCTCGCCATCGTCGGCGCCGGCCCGATAGGCATCGAGGCCGCGCTCGCCGCCCTCGATCAGGGTTTCGACGTTCACCTGTTCGAACAGGGCGAGGTCGGTTCTCACCCGATCGCGTGGGGCCACGTGCGCATGTTCACGCCGTGGCGCATGAACGTGGGGCCATCGACGGCGAAGCAGCTGCAAAACAGCGGCTGGGCACCACCGGACGCCGAAACATTCCCGACAGGCATGGAATTCGTCGAAACCTACATGCAGCCCGCGGGCGCGCTGGATGCCTTGAAGGACCGCCTGCACACGCACGCGCAGGTGGTGCAGATCGGCCGGCGCGGGATGCTCAAGGGCGATCACATCGGCACGCCCGCGCGGCGCGAGCGGCCGTTCCGCCTGCTGGTGCGCGATCAGGGCGGGCGCGAGAACTTTCTGCATGCATTCGCGGTGATCGACGCGTCGGGCGTCTACGCGAACCCGAACCACGCGGGCGAAGGTGGTTTGCCCGCGCGGCAGGAGCTCTACCTGGCGCCGCAGATGACCTATCACATTCCCGACGCGCTCGGCGCGCAGCGCGATCGGTTCGCCGGCAAGCGCACGATCGTGATCGGCGCGGGCGCGAGTGCCGCGACCACCGTGAGCGACCTGGCGCGGCTCGCCGAGGCCGCCGAGGGCACTTCAGCCGTCTGGGTGACACGCAAGACCGCCGTGTGCCTCGAGATCGCCAGCGATCCACTCACGGGACGCCGGGCGCTGTACGCTCGGGCGCGCGAGCTGGCGGCCTGCGCGAACCCGGCGGTCACGCACGTGGGCGGCGTCGAGATCGAAGGCTTCGAGTTCAACTCCGCGACGCACCGCTATCGCGTTACGCTGGTCGCAGGCGACGAGAAGAAACTCGAAGAGGTCGATCAGGTGGTCGTGAACACCGGCTTCGCACCCGATCGCTCGATTTATCGCGAACTGCAGATTCACGAGTGCTACGCGTCGGAAGGCCTCATGAAGCTCTCGGCGGCGCTTATGGGCCAGGCGGACTGTCTGGATGCCCCGGCGGTCGGCGTCGATGTGCTCACGAGCCCCGAGCCCGACTTCTACGTGCTCGGCCACAAGTCCTACGGGCGCAGTCCGCATTTCCTGCTGGAGCACGGCTACAAGCAGGTGGCGGAGGTGGTGGCGAAGCTCGCGAAGGATCAGCGGCAGGCGGCGACGGAGTAGATTCCGGTAACTCGCCCCGGAGCGAGTCGTGCCCGTGGATCTGACGGGCCTCGATCAGACGATCCCGAGTCGCTCGATCCACTCGGCCACGGCGCGATGGCTCACATGATAGGCGCTCCAGACGGACGCGCACCAGTCGTCGATCGCCCGGTCGCGCTCGGGCCCGGGCGGATGCGCCATCACCTGCAGCGCGCCGCAGCCGCCACGCTCCTTCGGCAGAGTGAACGTCGGCCAGTCGCGGTGGTGCCGGGCCATGGCCATGTGCGCGAGCTGCACCTGCCGGCCCGTGCACCCGCGCTCGAGATGCAGGAAGAGTCCGGCGAGCGCGAACGTCAGTGCGATCGGCTTCGTGCGCTCATTGGCGTGCTGGGCGGTCCACGCATCGACGACGTGCTGATGGATGAAGGCGGGGCCGCCGTGAGTGAGGGTGTAGGACTGGAGCGCTTCGTAGGCCGCCTGCTCCAGGCTATCGGGCTGCGCGGAATGCCCGCTTTCAGCCGATTCCATCGTCGAGATCACCTCGTCCAGGGGCGGCTCGACGGAGCCACTTCTCCGTCGGGTTCAGGGTTGGCGACGCTAGCGCTCCACTCTCCGCAGGGTCAAGTTCGCGCGCCGGACCGCAGTGATTCGACATTGACCACGCATGCGCACAAGCCTAGCCTTTTTCGCAGCCGCCCGCGCCCCCACCGATCGATCGAAGGCGCCCCCGGCCCGGTTTTGCTGCATCCCGCGACTTCACCCCGGAGCGAAGCCATGGCCATCCGTTCGTCTCCCCGCCTCGTGCTGCTTGCTGTCGGCGCCATCGCAGCCTTCACACCCGGCACGGTCTCCGCGTTTCCCGGCGTCCTCAATCAACCGACGCGCTACGTGATCATCACCTCCGACGCGCTCGCACCGTCGTTCGCGCCCCTCGTCGACTGGAAGAACCAGAAGGGCGTCCCAGCACTCGTGCGCACGATGTCGCAGGTGCTTGCCGAGCATCCGATCGCGGCCGACGACGCCGAACGCGTGCGCATGGAGATCCAGGACGCCTACGCCGCAGGGGCGCAATGGATTCTGATCGGGGGCGACGCGGGTGTGATGCCGGTCCGTTACGCCCGCACGACGTTCTTCGGTGGGGAGACCCTGCCGACCGATCTCTACTTCCAGTGCCTGGACGGGAACTGGAACGCGGACGGCGACGGCCTGTGGGGCGAAGGGTTCATCAGTGCTTCCGACCCGGGCGACGACGCGGACCTGGTGCCCGAAGTGTGGATCGGCCGCGCTCCCGTGACGACGCCCTCCGACGTCGACCTGTTCATTGCGAAGACGCTGCAGTACGAGAAGACTCCCGTGGGGGACTACGAGCATCGAACGCTCTGCTTCGCAGATGTGCTCTTTCCTCAGAACTGGACGCCGGGGAATCCGAACTCCCTGGACGGAGCAGAGCTGATCGAAGAAAACCTGCCAACGTTCGATCTCCACCCGGGTGTGCAGGTCGAGCGCTACTACGAAAATTACATGGATCCCTCATACCGCTCCGGCGCGCTCGAGGAGACGCACGCCGCCGTCGTCGATGCGCTCAGCGAGGGGCGCAATCTCGTCCTGGGAGTCGGAGAGGTGCAGGATCCGACCGAGATCAGTCTGGGTCAGGGGACCGGGCTCACGAGCGCCGACGCGCTGGCGCTCGACAATGGATCCAGACTGTCCGTCTGGTTCGCCCCGTCGCTCTGGAACGCGTTCGACACCGTGCCCGATCCGCTGGCGGAGGCACTGATGCGCGCGCCCCTCGGGGGGGCCGTTGCCACCATGTCGTCTTCGAGGTTCGGGTTCCCGACGGTATGGCGCTCGTATCAGAGTGAATTTCTGAGGCTCGCCTACGCCGACAGCGTCAAGGCCGTCGGGGAAGCACTGTCCCGCGCGCGGTTGCCATTCGTTCAGTTCTCGATGTTCGACGGCGTGCACCGCTGGACCCAGATGACGCTGCTGCTGATGGGCGATCCGGAGCTGCAGCTCTACACAGGTACCCCGCGGATGCTCGATGTCGACTATCCGATGCTCGTGTTCATCGAGAACGGCTACATCGACGTCACGGTGGAAACCGGCGGCCTCCCGCTGCCCGGCGCGCTCGTGACCGCCTACAAGCCGGGCGATTTCATCGAATCGCACACGACCGACGCCAACGGGTTCGTGCGGATCCCGTTGCCGTCCACCATCCCGTCGCAGGTCCGCCTGACGGTGACGGGCTGCGACGTGAAGCCCTTCCTGGGGACCTTCGATTACACGTTCTTCCCACTTGCCACGGAGCTCGCGCTCGCGAGCAGCGATGCGAGCACAGACCGCGTCCGGCTCGTCTGGCAAGGCGGCGCGACCCTGCCCGCCACGGCCCTCGTCGAGCGCACGGCGGATGAACTGACCTGGGAGCGCCTTGCCGAGCTCGCGCCCGATGGCAACGGACGCTTCACGTACGAGGACCGCGCGATCGAGCCCGGACGACGATACGGCTACCGCCTCGCATTTCCGGACGAAGCCGGTGAGGGCCACACAGAGACGAGCTGGGTGGAGGTGCCCGAGCGCGCACCGTTCGCCCTGCTGGGCGCACGCCCGAACCCCGCGCGAGGCGTGCTCTCGCTGGCGTTCTCGCTTCCGCGCACGGATCCCGCGCAGATCGAGGTGCTCGATCTCGCCGGACGGCGGCTCGCGGTCCGCGATGTCGGCGCGATGGGTGCAGGCGAGCACCGCGTGGCGTTCGAGGGTTCCGCGCGGTGGCGGTCCGGAATCTATCTGGTGCGACTGACACAGGGCGGGCGGACCGAAGTCCAGCGCGTGGCGCTGGTGCGTTGACCAGCGATCTGGTCCTGAACCGCACATGGCTGGAGCGCCGGCGAACAGCCCTGCCGGCGGCGGCCGGCCGTTGTTCCTGAGGGCCGCTTTCCGGCAACTGGCGGGGCCAGTTCGGCCCCTCGGAGGACGGTCGGCCTTCGGCGCACCCGGTGGCCGCCGGTTCGCCCGGGCGGGTGGAACCCGCGGCGGCAACTGGATCCAGGTCCAGTCGTGCGCCGATCGGCGAACAGGTTTTGAAACCAGTTGAGGCCCCGGGTCCGTGACCGGTCGGTGCTACTCTGCCCCCCATGCTCACACCCGCCCACATCGACGAACTGCGCGCGCTGCTCGGCGCCGACGGGGTCATGGCCAGCGAAGCGGCTCGCTTCACCTACGAAGCCGACGCGCTGACGCTCGAGCGCGAGATGCCCGACGTCGTGGTGCTGCCGCGCACGGCCGACGACGTGGCCGCGATCGTGCGCTGGGCGCGCGCGAAGCGCATTCCCGTGACGCCGCGCGGCGCGGGGACGGGACTCGCCGGCGGGGCCACGCCCGCGCAGAAGGGCGTCGTGCTGTCTGTGAACCGCATGGACAAGCTCCTGCGCGTCGATCCCGAGCGCATGCTCGCCTGGGTGCAGCCGGGGCTCGTGAACCTGTGGCTCTCTCAGCAGGTCGCAGCGCATGGTCTCTACTACGCGCCCGACCCGTCGTCGCAGCAGGTGAGCACCATCGGCGGAAACGTGGCTGCCAACTCGGGCGGGCCGCACTGCCTCAAGTACGGCGTCACGCTCAACCACATTCTGGGAGTCGTCGTCGTGCTGCACGACGGGCTCACGGTGACGCTCGGCGGCGAGGCGTTCGACTCGCCGGACTACGATCTCGCCTCGCTGGTGATCGGCAGCGAAGGCACGCTGGGCATCATCACCGAGATCTGCGTCCGGCTGCTGCCGGTTCCGGAAGCCGTCAAGACCATGCTCTTCGACTTCACCACCGTAGAAGCCGCGTGCCGCACGGTCACCTCGACGATCGCGGCCGGGATCGTCCCCGCAGCCATGGAGATCATGGACCAGCACACCGTGGGTCTCGTGGAGGAATGGCTGCACATCGGGCTCCCGACCGACGCCGGCGCTGTGCTGCTGATCGAGGTCGACGGTCCCGCGGTCTCGCTCGATCCACAGATCGAGAAGGTCATCGAGCTCGCGAAGCAGCATGGAACGCGCTCCGTGCGCGTGGCGAAGGACGAAGAGGAGCGCACCGCACTCTGGAAAGGCCGCAAGTCTGCGTTCGGCGCCTACGGGCGCACGTCGAGCGGCTTCTACATCATGGACGGCGTCGTGCCGCGCACGAAGCTGGCCGAAGCGCTCTCGACCGTCTACCGCCTGTGCGAAGAGCGCGGACTCGAGGCCGGCAACGTGTTCCACGCCGGCGACGGCAACCTGCACCCGCACGTGCTGTTCGACGCGACCGATCCCGACCAGCAGGCCAAAGCGCTCGACGCCTCGCACGAAATTCTGAGGATGTGCATCCGCGCGGGCGGCACGATCTCGGGCGAACACGGCGTGGGGCTCGAGAAGAAATCGATGATGCGCGAGCTGTTCGACCCGGTGGACCTGGAGGTCATGGAGCGTCTGCGCACCGCGTGGAATCCCGACGGGCTCCTGAACCCGTGCAAGATCCTGCCCGGCGGCGCCGGCTGCGGCGAAGGCGCGGCCCATGCGGCGCATGGCGCGACGAATGGCGCCGACCTGGCCGAGCGCGCCGCGCGCCCCGCGCAAATGGGCGGGATGAAGACGCGCGACGACGTCGAGGGGCCGTGGATCTGAAGCTCAGGGCCTGAGGCTCGGGCACCGGCCGAGACGTTCGCCCGTCGACCGCTTTCCGATCCATGCCGGCGCCGCTATCATGCGCCACATCCTGTGACCCGCACCACGGAGTGACCCATGGCCATCAGCAAGAAGATCGAAGCCGCGATCAACAAGCAGATCAACCACGAGCTCATGGCGGCCTATCACTACCTCGGCATCTCGGCCTGGTTCGAGCACCAGAACCTGTCGGGCTTTGCGAAGTGGTTTTTGGTCCAGCGCCAGGAGGAGCTAGAGCACGCACAGCGCCTGTACCAGTACCTGCTCGATCGCGGCGGTCAGATCGTGCTGGACGCGCTGCCGAAGCCGAAGTCCACGTTCACCACGGCAATGGCGGCGTTCAAGGCCTCGTCCGAGCTGGAAAAGTCGAACACGCGCGCAATCAACGCCCTCTACCTGCTCGCCAAGGCGGAGGATGATTTCGCCACGCTCAGCCACCTGCAGTGGTTCCTCGACGAGCAGGTCGAGGAGGAGAAGACGATGAGCGAGTCGATCGCGCTCCTCGAGCTGGCCGGAAAGGACTCCAGCGCGCTGCTCATGCTCAACGAGAAGTTCGGGGCGCGCGGACCGCAAGAGGAATAGGTGCCGTCGGTGTATGACAGCGGCCTCGGCGCCGTGGGGCGCCTTCGCGCATGAGCGCGACTTCGAATCTCGGGCTCGACGCGGCGCGAGCCGTCAATCCGTCGGGCCACGCGATCTCGGGCGCGATCCCACGCTGCGCCGTTCGTCCGACCTCCCGGGAAGAAGTCGCAGAGGCACTACGCGCCGCCGCGCGTGACGATCTGAAAGTCGTTCCGTGGGGCGGCGGCGTTTCGCTGCACATGGTCGCGGCGCCGCCGCGCTACGACGTCGCGCTCGATATGACGGCGCTCCAGGCCATCGTCGAATACGACCCCGACGACCTTACGCTCACGGCCGAGTGCGGCGTCACGCTCGACACGCTGCGCGCCGCGCTCGCCGCGCGCGGGCAGGAGTTGCCGCTCGAAGGCGCGCGTGCCGACATTGCCACGCTCGGCGGCGTGCTGGCTGCGAATACATCGGGCGCGCGGCGGCTGCGCTTCGGCGCGCCGGTCGACCGGATCCTCGGCGCCCGCTTCGCGCTCGGCGACGGCACGATCGCCCGCACCGGCGGACGCGTGGTCAAGAACGTCGCGGGCTACGCCATTCACCGGCTGCTGTGCGGCTCGCGCGGCGGCCTCGGCATCATTCTCGAGGCGAGCCTCAAGCTGATGCCACGCCCCGAGACCCGCCGGTTGCTGATCTACGGGCTCTCGTCCGCCGAGGTCGCCGACGCCGCGCGCTGGGCCGGTTTCCCGCGCATGGAGCCCGCGGCACTCACGATCGTCGGTCGCGAGCTTGCGCGCACGCTGCACGTCGCGACGCCGACGCCGCACGACTTCACCGCGATCGTGGGATTGGAAGACGACGCCCCGTGGGTCGAACAGCAGACGCGCACGACCGAACGCGCGCTGGGCGAGCCCGAGCTGCGCATCGACGGCGACGAGGCGTTCGAGATGTGGCAGGCGCTCGCGGATCTGGAAGAGCATCCGCCGCCGCGCGTGAGCCTGACCACCGCCGATCGCACACCGTCAGCGCTCGCGCCGCTGCTCGGCACGCCACATGCCGAGACGCTCGTGTTCCACGCGATCGCCGGACGGCTGCACGTGCACCTGGATCCGGCCGCGGCGCCCGCGTTCGAGGCGATGGCGACGGCCGGCGGCTTCGCGGTGATCGATCGCCGCGGCGTACCGGTGCCCGAGCCGTCGTCCTTCGGCTCCGCGATCCGCGACGTGCGGGCCCGCATCCACGCCTCGCTCGACCCCGGGGAACGGTTCGCGCTCGGAGGTTGAGCGCCGGCGGGATGCGTCCGCCCTACCGCAAGAACCGGTGCGACGCCTTGAAGAACACCTGCCGTCGTGTCGATCGCGTGCTGCCGCCGATGCGGTCGTAGTCGCCGTTGTAGCCCAGGTAGAGCACGGTGCCGGGGTGCACCACGTAGCCGACCAGCACGTCACCGTCCAGATGGTGCTCGCTCGCGTCGTACTGGGGGTAGACGCGTGCGAAAAGTCTCCGCGTGAACTGATACGTGGTGTTGGCGCCCATCACCCAGATGTCGAAGATCTCTTCACCCTGGAACTCGCGCGAGAACCGGCTGCGCTCGACGGTGAGCGCGGACGTCACGCGCGGCGACGGACGCAGCGTGGCCTCGAACGTGTAGTTCTCGCGCCAGCCCCTGAACGTTTCAGCGGAGGATTGCGCGTCGTAGTAGATCCCGTCGCCGACGGTCGAATAGAACGCCACCGAGAGCGGGCGATAGAGCCCATTGTCGACGTTGAAGATGTACGTGTTCAGCTCGAAGCGGCGCCCCAGATAGTGCTCCATCGAACGCACGTACATCGTGTGGGCGTGCGTGGACTTCTGGAACACCCAGTCGATCAT
>Ga0307417_10001392_pt1 | contig 10117 bp, 11 predicted proteins | sample SalMarWE160210MG_2_FD_202514 | JGI IMG/M metagenome (GOLD analysis project Ga0307417, IMG submission 202514) | Salt marsh sediment microbial communities from the Plum Island Ecosystem LTER, Massachusetts, United States - WE1602-10 | ecosystem: Environmental > Aquatic > Marine > Intertidal zone...
GCTGCTCCACCGTACCCGAGACCCAGGGCGGTCGCAATGCCGTGGGGGAGAGGTCGCGGACCGGCTCCCGGGAAGAGAGAAGAAAGAGCGCAAGCGCTGCCGCGGCCGCCAGAGGAACGGCCGCCCATCGAACCGAGTAGACGAATAGGCTGCGACGTTTCGGTAAAAGGTCCTCCTTTTCCAGCCGGGCGAACAGATTCTCCCGGAAATCGGGAGGAACCGCCACTTCCGTCCTGGCCACGGCTACTCCCAGGGCCCGCATCCGCTTCTCGGCCACCCGGCACTCCGCACACTCCCCGAGATGCTCCTCGACCCGCCGGGCCTCCTCCGGCAGGGCCTCCCCGTCGACGTACGCGCTGATGATTTCCCTGGTCTCCCTGCATCCCATCTCAGGTCACCCCGTCCTCCCGGTTAAACCCGTCCCCACGGGAATGGTTTCATTTCAGAAGCGGGGAGAGCTCCGCAAGGAGCATCTCCCGCGCCCGGAAAATCCTGCTTTTCACAGATTGTATCGTAACACCAAGAACGGTAGCCACTTCTTCGTAAGACAAGCCCTCCCCCCTGTTCAAGACAAAGGCTGTCCGGTTACCCTCCGGAATCTTCCGGAGCGCCTCGATGAACTTTTCCTGGAGTTGCCCCCCCCAGACGATCCGTTCAGGCCCCCAATCCCCGGGGCCCGGGAGCGGGATGCCGTTCGTCCCTTCCCGTCCTTCCCCCGTGCCGTCGATCGGCACTTTATCCCCCAACTCTTTTTCGTCGCGCAGGTAATTGAGCGTCGTGCGCCGGGCGATGGTGTATAACCAGGTGGTGAATCTCGCCGTCGGCTGGTAGGTGGCGGCCGCCCGGGCGACGCGAAAGAATACCTCCTGCGCCGCTTCCTCCGCCCGTGCCTGGTCCCCGGTCATCCGGTAGCAGAAGTGAACCACCCTCCGGTGGTGCCGGGCGAACAGCTCCTCGAAGGCATCCCGGCTTCCCTTGCGGTAGAACTCCATCAGTTCGGCGTCGGTCCTCATCCCGTCCCCGGTTCTCCTGCCCCATCGAACGCCGGAATCCTCTCTTCCACCCGGTCGACTCGCCCGGCGACGCCGTCTCCGCCGGGGTATCTCCTCAGAACGGCCAGAACCGGGCCTCCTCCCAGTACATCTCCCGGAACCGCTCGTACTGCTGCGAGAGAATCTTCAGGTGATCCCGCTCCCACGCGATCAGGTCGACCACGACCTTCTCCGCGGCCGCGTCCCCTTTCACCTTTCTGCGTAGAGCGGTGAACTGCTCGATGGCCCGTTTCTCGAGCGTCATCCCGATCGAGAGCGCGGCAGCCTCCCCCTCCGCGTTCTTCCCGCGGGCCAGGAAGTCGGGAGAAAACAGGGGGCTCCGGAATTTCCGGATCGCCCTCTTCTCTGCCGCTTTCCGCACGAGCCGGGGGGCTTTCCCCTCCGCCATCCTGGCGATCTGCTCGAGGATGGCTTCGTGGTGGCGCTCCTCCTCCACCATCAGGAAGGTGAACATCTGGCGGACACCGTCGAGGCGGGCGTTGGCAGCCGCCATCCGGTAAAACTCGCGCCCCTCCACCTCGTTCAGCAGCACCTTCTTCCACGCTTCCGCGATTGCGCCGGTCAAGAGCTTTCCCGGTCCCTTTTTCATTTTTGGCCTACCCTCCACATGCTCATGCTATATGATGTTTCCATTATGCAGGAACTTACCCGCGATTTGCTCACCAAGATCGGGGAGGACCCGGACCGCGAAGGGCTTGCGAAGACCCCTGAGCGATTCGACAAGGCACTCCGCTTCCTCACCTCCGGATATCGCCAGGATCCGCGGGAAGTCCTCCAGCGCGCCATCTTTCACGAATCCTACGATGAGATGGTGATCGTCAAGGACCTCGACGTCTTCTCCCTCTGCGAACACCACATCCTTCCCTTCTTCGGGAAGTGCCACGTGGCGTACATCCCGAAGAAGAACATCGTCGGACTGTCGAAAATCGCCCGGGTGGTCGAGCTCTACTCGCACCGCCTGCAGGTGCAGGAGCGATTGACGCAGGAAATCGCCACGGCCATCATGGACACGCTTCAGCCACACGGGGTAGCGGTCGTCCTGGAGGCATTCCACCTCTGCATGATGATGCGGGGGATCGAGAAGCAGAACTCCAAGGCGGTCACCTCCGCCATGCTCGGCGTCTTCCGGACGCGGCAGTCCACCCGGATGGAGTTCATGGAGCTCATCAAGCCCAGCCTGAACATCCTGCGGTAACGCGACCCCCTCGTTTCATACCCCCCCGTTGCGGACGTCCCCGAAATAAGCTCCGCAGCCTCGGAGGGGGGCTCCGTTCGTGGCTCACCGTGCGGTAAACCTGCACGGCTGCGCCCTGTACCTGGGACCCGGTGCGATGCGGGGGGTTCCACGAAGCGGCCTGTGGAGCGAGATTTCTGATCCGCCGAGCGGAACCGGCAGCGAGCGGGCGAAAGGTCGCGAGCGTAGCGGAGTGGAAGCCCCCCGCGAGCCAGGGTCCTCTGGCTATCGGCAGGGTATTCGAGGAAGGGATTCCGGGCGGAGCTTTCCGGCTATGCCGTAAGGGTGCGGATGCAATAAAAAACGCCCCCGGGATTTCTCCCGGGGGCGTCTCGTGCAGCCGATGGCAAACCGGCTTTTCCACGACGAGCGGTCAAACCGCGGGCAGCGCTATCCGGCCGCTTCCTTCATGATCTCCGCAATCGTCGAAACCTCCTCCTCGAGCGCCCTCCCGGGGCGCTGCGCGTTAGCAGGAGCCTCAGCCTCCGCCGCGCGCGAACAGAACGAGAAATACGACCACGACCGCGACCAGAATCACCGTCCCCCATTCACCCGCCATCGTGGCAACCTCCACTTCCGATTCGATTCCGTCTCCCGACCTTGCCCGGCGACCGCCGGACCGTATTCGTTACGTTCAACCAAACGGCGAGCGGGACGAACCACCTCCGCAGGAAGACCCGCCGAAGGGGGATCCGGACCCGGCCCCCCGAGCTCGGAACAGGGAGATGCCCACCCGTCCGGAACTGCTGCCGCATGCGGGGCATGCCTCCTCCGATTTGTCCGAGAGACGCTTGTACGCCTCGAAGATCTTCTGGCACGACTCGCACCGGTATTCGTATAGCGGCATCGACAGGAACCCTCCTTTACCTTTCCGGAACGCCGAACTTCTTCAGGATATTCTCCATCAAACACCAGTTCGTGAGCCCGGACTGGAACAGGTTGAGCCCGACGAAGGCGGTGAAGAGAAACCAGTAACTGCTGACGTACAGTCCGAGGAGAAGGCTTGTCAGTACGAATGTTCCCGCGATCACCCGGATCCATCGTTCCACGTTCATTGTTTCTTCCCTCCTCATGCCGCGTGGTTCTCCCCGAGGGTATCTGGACGATTTCTATTGGGGGAAACCCGCCTTACCAATCAAATTTGCATAAAAGGTGCCATCCCTGTCACACAAGAGCCGATGGGGAATTACTTTAATAAATATAGGGGATCCCAGGCCCGGACTACGGTACCATGCGTCGCTTCTTCTTCCCGGTTGGGGCTTGATGCACCATTTATTGCAACACTATGTTTCAGCTGTTGCGTTTCAAGTCGATTCCCAGCCGTTTCATCTTCCGCCAAAGGGTCGACCGGTCGATTCCGAGAGCGGCGGCGGCATCTCCCCGGCTCCAACGGTGGGCTTCCAGCGTCCGGAGGATCCACTCCCTTTCCCCCCGCTTCCCCCCTGGCAGGTCGCTCTCCGTCACAGCGCCGGGTCCGGCGGGACTGTCCCCCGGGGGAGGAGCGCCGGAATCGGTCTTGCGCGGGCGGCAATACTCCCGCACCTCCTCGGAGAGGTCTCCCGCGGAGAGGACCGCCCCGCGCGCGCACACCGCGCCCCGTTCGAGAACGTTCTCGAGCTCGCGGACGTTGCCCGGCCACGGGTAGTCGATCAGGCACCGCATCGCCTCCGGGGAAACCGCCCGTACCCGGTCGAACCCCCGTCTCCTGAGGCGCCTGAGTACGTGATTCACGAGCAGGGGGATGTCCTCCCTCCTCTCGCAAAGGGGAGGGACGACGATGGGGATGACGTGGAGCCGGTAGAAGAGGTCCTCGCGGAACTGCCCCGCCTTCATTGCGGCCTTCAGATCCCGGTTGGTCGCGGCGATCACCCGGGCGTCGACGGTCTGGGTCCGGCTGCTTCCCACCCGCTCGAACTCGCGGTCCTGGATCATGCGGAGAAGCTTCACCTGCAGGGCAAGGGAGATGTCCCCGACCTCGTCCAGAAAGATCGTCCCCCCCTCGGCGGCCTCGAACCTCCCCACCTTGTCGGCGATCGCTCCCGTAAACGCTCCCCTCACGTGCCCGAACAGCTCGGACTCCAAAAGCGTCTCCGACAGCGCCGCGCAGATGACCTTGACGAAGGGCCTGTCTCTCCTCGGCGAGAGGTCGTGGATGGCTCTCGCGAAGAGTCCTTTTCCCGTGCCGCTCTCCCCCGTGATGAGGACGGTGGAATCGGTGTCCTTGATGGTCTCGATCAGCTCGAAGATCTGCCGGATCCGGGGGGTCTTCCCGACGATGTCGCCGAAGGGAAATTTCGCTTTCCTCTCCTCGGCGATCCGCTCGATCTCCAGAAAACTCCGGAAGGAAAGGACGAAACCGATCCGTTCCCCGGGCGGATCTTCCAGAAAGGCCCAGCTTGCGCTGATCGGAACGATCCTCCCGTCCGCGCGCACCAGAGTGCCCTCCACGTCGGTGCGCGGTTTTCCCCCTTCGGTCAGGTCTCCCATCGGGCAGTCGCTCTGCGCCGGTCCGAAGCTGGCCTTGAGAATCTCGCGGCAGTCCTTCCCCGTCGCCTTTGAGGCGGGGATCCCCACCAGCTGCTCGGCGGCGCGGTTGAACGTGGAGATGCGGTGGTCCCGCTCCACGGTGATCACTGCTTCCCAGAGGCTGTTCAGGATGGCGGCGAGTTTCCGTTCGCCGGTCAGAGGACCGGGGGAATCGCCTTCTTGCAACACATCGTCGCGGATCATGCCCTAAAGTATATCAGATACGGTGACCGTTCCCGGATCCGTTCCCCGGCGGTTCCCCGCCGGGGAACCCGGAAGAAACGGGGCCTTACACCACCCGTTCGAGGGCGGCCAGGGACAGACCGATCGGCCCGGACAGGACCATCGGGATGATCCCCGCGGATTTGGACCTTGCCCGTTTCGTTCGTTTTCTGTTTTCATCATAGGGAGACATAAAATCCCGGATTTCGAAACAGGAGCGGCTGTGAAAGTGCGAATCGCTCTCCTTGCTCTCCTTGCTCTCCTTGCGGCCTGGCTGCCGATCGCAACCCTCGGGGGCGGGCGGGCGGAGGGAAAGACGATCACATTCGCCGTCGGTGGGGCCTCGGCCGAATTCGATTTCTGGGAGCGTCTTGTGCGTGATTTTACGGCCGAGACGGGGATCGGCGTCGAACTCCTGCGCCAGCCCACCGATACGGGACTGCGCCGGCAGGGCCTGGTCGTCGCGCTCAAGTCCCGAAAGAGCGATCCCGACGTTTTCCTCATGGACGTGGCATGGCTCGCACAGTTCGCCGCCTCCCGGTGGCTCGCTCCTCTCGACCCGCACTTTGCGGCGGGCGGGTGCGGGGACCGGAAGGCCTTCTTCCCCCGGATCATGGAACTTGCCGACACCTACGAGGGGAACCTTGTCGCACTGCCCGTGTATGTCGACGGAGGGGTTCTCTACTACCGTAGCGACCTGCTGAAGAAATACGGCATCGGCGGTCCACCGCGCACCCTGGAGGAGCTGCTTCGATACGCGAAGAGGGTGCAGCAGGGGGAACGACGGGAGAAGCCCGGGTTTTTCGCATTCGTCTGGCAGGGGGCCCAGTACGAGGGACTTGTCTGCGACTTCCTCGAGTTCGCCGGAAAGGACGGAGGCTTCACGGTGAGGGAAGGATCCGTGTCCGTCGACACGCCGGCCAACCGGAAGGCGCTCGGGTTCATGCGCGATCTCATCCACCGGTACGGGGTATCGCCGCCCAACACCTATACCGGGATGAAGGAGGAGGAGGTGCGGCTCTTCTTCCAGAGCGGGAACGCCCTGTTCGAACGGAACTGGCCGTACGCGTGGCCGCTTCACGAGGCGCAGGGGTCCCCGGTCAGAGGCGTCACCGCCATCGCGCCCGTCCCCTCCTTCGCCCCGGGAAGCGGTGTTTCCACCCTCGGGGGCTGGCACGCGGGGATCTCCCGGTACAGCGACGCGAAGCCCGAGAGCGTCCGCTTCCTCTGCTTCCTCGGTTCGTACGCGGCGCAGAAGCGTCTGGCGGTAGGCCTTGGCTGGAGCCCCGGGCGAATGGACGTCTACGACGATCCCGAGGTTCTCGCCCGACTCCCGCATTTCCGCAAGCTCAGGACGGTCTTCGTGAACGCGCGCCCGCGCCCGATCCTGCCATACTACACGCAGCTTTCCGGAATCCTCCAGAAGCACCTGAACGCCGCGCTTTCGGGAAATGTCCCTCCCGGGAAGGCGCTGGCAGCCGCCCAGAAGGAGATGCAGGCGGTCGTCACCCGGTACCAGGGAAAATAACCGCGATGGGGAATCGTCCGGAGGATCCGGGGGCACGGCAGTCTGCCACCCCGGGCGACCACACCCCGGGAGAGCTCGCGCGCGGATACGCATTCCTCGCTCCGCTCTCGGCCTTCGTGGCGGTCTTCGTGATCGTGCCGGTAATCGGGACGTTCGCGGACAGTCTGATGCGGGACGTCACCTTCCTTCCGAAACGGTTCCTCGGACTGGCAAATTACCGGGCGCTGCTGTCGGACCCGGGATTCTGGCAGGCAATGCGGTTCACCTGCCTCTTCACGCTGGTTTCCGTTCCCCTGGAGCTGTTTCTGGGCCTTGCCTTCGCGCTCCTGCTCGCACGCCCGTCCCCCGCGCGGGGGCTGCTCCGGGCATGTGTGCTGGTCCCGTGGGCCCTCCCCGCGGCGGTGTCCGGAAGGGTGTTCCAGCTGGTCTACAACTACCACTACGGGCTGGCGAATTATCTGGCGGGGATTTTCGGGCTCTCCGACCACCCGGTGAACTGGCTCGGAACGCCGATCGGGGCGTTCGCGTCCCTGGTCACGGCGGATGCCTGGAAAACCACGCCGTTCGTGGCGATCATCCTTCTCGCCGGCCTCTCGGGGATCCCGGAGGACCTGTACCTCCAGGCGCAGATCGACCGGGCCGGGTTCGCTCGCCGTTTCACCCGGGTCACGCTGCCGCTTCTGTCGCCCGTCATCGTGGTCGCTCTCCTGTTCCGGACGATCGACGCCCTCCGTGTCTTCGACCTGGTGTTCGTTCTCACCGGCGGCGGACCCGGGGGAAGCACCACGTCCCTCTCCCTGTACGGCTACCAGTACTTCCTCGGCGGCGATTTCGGGTACGGTTCGGCGGTGTCCGTCGCCCTGTTCCTGGTCGCCTTCGGCCTCTCCGTCCTGTACGTGCGTATCGGGCGTTTCGCGAGGGAACTGGCATGAGGGACGAGGCACAGGTCCGCCTTCTGTACCGGGCCGGCGCCCTGGGGATAGCGATCTTTTCCCTCGGCCCGATCCTGTACATGGCCCTGACGGCGGCAAGCGCACGGCCCGACTTCCTTTCGCCCGGCGCCGGGTTTACCGTCACGGCCGCGCATTTCGTCTCCGTGCTCCGGACTCCCTCCCTGCACTTCCCCGAATACCTGCGGAACAGCCTCATCGTCTCGGGGCTTTCCGCCGCCTTCTGTGTCGGCATAGCCTCGCCGGCAGCCTACGCCATCACCCGTCTTCCTCTTCCCGGCCGAATCTCCTTCCTCCTTTGCATCCTCGCAGTGTCGATGTTTCCGCCGGTCAGCATGGTGAGCTACCTGTTCCAGGTCATGGGGAAGCTGGGGTGGATCAACACCTACCCGGCGCTTGTCCTCCCCTACATCGCCTGGATCCTTCCCCTCTCCCTGTGGATCCTGACGAGCTACTTCGCCCAGGTGCCGGCGGACCTCGACCGGGCCGCGCTCATCGACGGGTGCTCCCGCCTCGCGATCCTGCGGAAAGTGGTCTTCCCCGTGGCGGCACCGGGCATCTTCTCCACGGCGCTGCTCGCCTTCATCTTCGCCTTCAACGAATTCCTGTTCGCCCTGATGCTGACGACGGACCACGCGGCCCGCACGGTGCCGGTCGGAATCGCCCTGTTCGAGGGATTGCACGGGGAGATCCCGTGGGGCGTCGTCATGGCCGCCTCGGTTCTGACGACCGTCCCGGTGGTCCTGCTCACGCTCGTCTTCCAGCGCCGGATCATCCAGGGACTGACACGGGGAGCGGTGAAGGGATGAGGCTCACCTTCTCCGCGGTAAGCAAGACGTTCCTCTCCCTCCGGGGGCAGGTCCACGCGGTGCGCGGCGTGGACCTCGCGGTCGGCGCGGGGGAGTTCTTCGTCCTGCTCGGCCCCAGCGGCTGCGGGAAATCGACCGTCCTCAACCTGGCGGCAGGCCTCGTGAAACCGACCTCCGGCGAGATCCGGATCGGCGGGCAGGTGGCTGCCTCGCGTGCCAGGAAAGTGTTCGTCCCTCCGAAGGAGCGGAACGTGGCCATGGTCTTCCAGAGCTACGCTCTTTATCCACACCTGACCGTCTTCGAGAACATCGCTTTTCCGCTGCGGGTCGCGGGGGTTACGAAGGACGAGATCGGCAAGGCGGTGAACCAGGCGGCAGGGTTGCTCGGGATCGGGGACATCCTCGAGGCAAGACCCGCGGAGCTTTCCGGCGGACAGCGGCAGCGAGTGGCCATCGCCCGCGCCATCGTCCGCAAACCCGCGCTCTTTCTCCTCGACGAACCCCTGTCCAACCTCGACGCCGGGCTTCGGGCGTCGACGAGGAGCGAGCTGAAACAGCTCCAGCGGGAACTTGGCGTCACCACCGTGTACGTCACCCACGATCAGACCGAGGCGATGACCCTGGGGGACCGGATCGCGCTGCTCCGGGACGGCCGGATCGTCCAGACGGGGACGCCGGAGGACCTCTACGAACGCCCGGAAACGCCCTTCGCCGCCTCCTTCATCGGCCAGATCCCGATGAATCTGGTGGACGCCTCCGTCCTGGAGGAGCGGGGGGACCTGTACCTGTGCCTTGGCGAAGCGCGGCTGTTGCTCCCCCCCGGTCCGGCCGCGCGGGTCCGAAAGCTGGGCTCGACCGAAATACGTTTCGGCATCCGCCCGGAGCATACCGGGGTCGCCCGGGGGCTCGCCGGATCCCCGGTCGAGGGCACGGTGGCGACGACGGAGAACCTCGGGCGCGAGTTGCTGGTTCGCGTGCGCACGGCGAACCATACCCTGTCGGTCCTCATCGACGACAAATCGGTCCGGGAAGGGGACGCCGTGGCGCTCGACATTCCCCTGGAAATGGCCCACTTCTTCCGGAGGGAAAGCGAACCGTAACGGCCGGATCGGACGATCCCCCCGGATCCCCGGGATGGGCCCTGGGAAGGGGCGGGGAGGTCCCCCGTCGCTAATCCTCCCGGTCGTCCCCCAGGCTATCCGACGGGGAAACGAAGATATGGGAAAACTCCACGTGCGTCGACGCGCTGCGCCAATGGGGTACCCCGGGCGGGATGAAGATGACATCTCCCTCGTTCACGATCCGGTCCTCCCTCTCCGTGGACACGACGCCCTTTCCGGTAACGACGACCAGGATCTGCTCGCCGTCGTGGGCGTGGAACCTGTTCTGCACTCCGTTACCGCCGTTCACCATGTTCACCTTGAATTCCTTGCTGTCGGGCGCCGGAGCCTGCCTGGTCGCGTCCGTTCCCACGAAATCGGGATGGGTAAACGGCTCCTTCGGCGCCTCGTTGATGGAAATGACCTTCATCTTCTCCTCCTGATGTGAGAATTTTAGGGAGGACATCCTGCCCTCTCCCCTCATGCATCACCGATCAAGGGCCACGCCGGAAAACGAAGCGGCGTGGCCACGGGTTGCGGCAAGAAGTACCTACATGTTCCTGATCTTCCCGAACTCTCCGGTCCAGGCGGCCTCGAGGATGGGTCCCATGTACCGGTCCACCAGACCTGCGTTGAGCGGGACCGGCATGTTCCGAAGCTTCATGTCCAGCTGCGGGTTCTTCGCGGCGGCCAGAC
>Ga0307417_10001393_pt1 | contig 10113 bp, 10 predicted proteins | sample SalMarWE160210MG_2_FD_202514 | JGI IMG/M metagenome (GOLD analysis project Ga0307417, IMG submission 202514) | Salt marsh sediment microbial communities from the Plum Island Ecosystem LTER, Massachusetts, United States - WE1602-10 | ecosystem: Environmental > Aquatic > Marine > Intertidal zone...
CGGTCCGACGACGGTATGGCCAGGTCTTCCATGGATGCTGCTGCAGGCAGGGGGATGTGGGGTGTGGTGATCCGGATGCTGGGGCCGTCGAGGTCCCAGAACGCCTCCTCGTCGACGATGGAGACCACCTCGGCTCCCCATCCGCAGAGACGCGGGTTCTCTTCGACGGTGAAGAAGCGCCCCGTCTTCGACACAGAGTCGAGGATCGTCCTGGTGTCGAGCGGGACGAGCGTCCGGACGTCTATCACCTCGAGGGAGATCCCCTCCTGGGCGAGACGCTCTGCGGCTTCCAGCGCCCTCGGCACCATGAGCGCAAGGGCGGCGACGGTGCCGTCGGTGCCCTGACGAACCACTTTGGCCGTGCCCAGTTCGTCGACGATCTCACCGTCCGGGACGACGGCCTTGTCGGCCATGAGCGACTTGTGCTCGAAGAAGACCACGGGGTCGGGGTCCCGCACCGACGCTGCCATGAGGCCCACGACATCCTGTGGGGTCGAGGGTGCCACCACTTTCAGCCCCGGGATCATCATGCACCAGTTCTCCACCGATTGGCTGTGCTGTGCCCCGAATCTTGCCCCACCGCCGTTTGCGGTGCGGATGACGAGGGGGAAGCTGACCTGACCGTTGGTCATATAGCGGCTCTTTGCGATCTCGTTGGCGATCATGTCGAAGCAGACCGCGAAGAAGTCGGAGAACATGATCTCGGCGATGACCGGGATCCCGGTCATCGAGGCTCCCATCGCCGCCCCGAGGATCGCCTGTTCGGAGATTGGCGTGTCGCGCACACGCTCGGGGCCGAACTCGTCGAGAAGGCCCACAGTCGTCTTGAACACGCCACCGGCGGCGGCAACGTCCTCTCCCAGCATCACCAGGCTGGGATCACGCCTCATCTCCTGTGCGATCCCGTAGGCGACTGCGTCGCGGTAGCTCAGTTCCGCCACTGCGAGCCTCCGTCTGCATAGACCTCGGTGAGCAGGGTCTCCTCGCCGGGCTCCCTGCCGTTGCGGGCGAATTCGGTCGCCTCGTCGATGGCGGCGGCCACGTCCCGCTCGATATCGCTCAAGCGCGCCTCGGGTGCGCCCAGCGACAGGAGCCGATCGTGATAGACCGGTATCGGGTCGCGCTCCTTCCAGGCGGCTACCTCGGCTTCGGGGCGGTACTTGCCGGGGTCGGCTCGCGAGTGACCACCCGAGCGGTAGGTGACGGCCTCGATCAAGCTCGGCCCATCTCCATGGCGAGCCCTGGCCAGGGCTCGCCTCGCCGCCAGATAAACGGCGTCGGGGTCGTTGCCGTCGACGATGACCGGCTCGAGGCCGTATGCCGATGCTCGATCGGCGGCAGGGTTGGGCACAGCCGTGATCAGGTCGATCGGCGTGTACTCCATGTACAGATTGTTCTCGCACACGAAGACGACCGGGAGATCCCAGATCTTGGCCATGTTGAGAGCCTCGTGGAATGCGCCGATGTTGGTGGTCCCATCACCGAAGAATGCGACCGCCACCTGATCGGTGCCACGCATTTGGGCCGACCACGCCGCCCCGTTGGCCACACACAGGTGGGCGCCGATGATGGCGTATGAGCCCATCATCCCCTTGGAGGCGTCGGTCAGATGCATCGACCCTCCCTTGCCCCCCAACACCCCATTCTCCCGGCCACACAGCTCGGCGAGTGCTGGGCCCAACTCCATCCCCCTGGCCAGCGAGTGGGCGTGGCCCCGGTAGGTAGCGAAGGTGTAGTCGCCCGGTCTCATCGCAGCGCCGAAACCGGTCGCCACCGCCTCCATGCCCAAGGAGAGGTGGGTTGTCCCCTTCACCAGATTCTGGAGGAACAGGTCGTGGGCGCGTTTGCCGAACTGTCTCAGCTCGTGGAGCTTGCGATACATGCCGAGACGGGTGTCCAGTCCGATGTCCGCCTGAGCCAGCCCCGCATCGACGGGCTCGGGCAGACGCGGCGGGCGCAGCGCGTAGTCGTAGCGTGGATCGTCAGTAGGCATTCGCCACCATCAACTCCTCGCAGGGGAAGAGAGTGATGACCTTGCAGCCGTCGGCAGTGACCACCACTTCCTCTTCGATGCGTGCCGCCGACCGGCCGTCGGCTGCCGGGGCATATGTCTCCAGGGCGAACAGCATGCCCTCCTTGATCTCCACCGGTGTCTCCAGGGAGTTCAAACGACTGATGATGGGCCTCTCGTGCAGCCCCACGCCGACACCGTGGCCGAACTGGAGGCCGAAAGCATCCATCTCGTCCTCGAACCCGAACTCGTGGGCCTCAGGCCACACCTTGGCGATCTGGTCGGTGGTGTTGCCCGGCTTCACCAGATCGATGGCAGCGTCCATCCACTCCCTCGACTGGCTGAAAGCGTCACGCTGGGCCTGGGTTGCCCGGCCCACCACGAACGTCCGGTAATAACAGGTGCGATAGCCGTTGAAGGCGTGGATGATGTCGAAGTAGGCCTGGTCGCCTGGTCGGATGAGCCGGTCACTGAACACGTGCGGGTGCGGCGCACACCGCTCGCCGGCTATCGAGTTGATCGCCTCGACGAACTCAGAGCCCATCTCGAAGAGACGGGCATGGGCCATCCCAACTACGTCGGACTCCCTGATCCCGGGCTTCAGCATCTCGAAGATGTCCTGGTAGACGCCGTCGACCATGGCACAGGCCTGGGTGAGGAGAACTATCTCGTCCGGGTTCTTTATCTCCCGGGCACGCATCATCGCCTGTTGCCCGTCGACGACCGCCAACCCGGCGTCCTGGAGGGCGAGGAGGACCGCGGTCTCCGCCATGTCGACCCCCAGCTTCTCCTCGGCCACCCCGGCGTCCTCCAACGCGCCCTTGATCTCCCGGACCGCCCTGGCATGGAGCCCGGTCTCGGGCCCGATAGCGCCCTGAAGCCCGGTGTTCCCGCCTACCGAGTTGTCGTGGTCGTAGAGATGCGGGAGTTGGAGACGGTGCGCCTTGGCGGCCGAACCGAAGTCCCAGACCTTGGGACGCCCCGTCTTGGTCACCAGCGCCCAACGCTCTCCCTTGTTGAAGGCCCAATACCCGATCTGGGTCGCCGTCGCATACCTGATGTTTGAGGTCTCGAAGAGGAGCACCGCACCCAAGTCGTATTCATCGAGCATCATGCGAACACGCCCGAGGCGATACTGACGGAGACGCTCGAAGTCGACGCGATTCTCCCAGTCGACACCCATCACGCCGGGTGCCGGGCTGGTAGCTACGGGAAATTCGGCCATTGTCTGCTCCTTGTCGTCAGCTCTCGTTCTCTTGGGCCAGTGCGTTCTCGAGATATGACCAATCTCGGGCGAATCGATACGAATGACGGGGTGGGGGCTGCGGGGCCTGGGTCTCGAGCCAGCGGACAACGCCGTCCCCGACGTTGCGGAACTCGTGGACACACCCGACACCTGCCCAGGCGACGTCACCGGCGCCGAGGTGATAGCTCTCACCGTCGAACCTGGCCTCGACCTCGCCCTCGAGTATCTGATAGGTCTCCTCGAGAGGGTGGTCGTGTGCGCCGGCGAACCCACCCTGTTCGTACTGGACCATGAACATCGTGGACAGATCGGCGCCGAGATCGGAGTCGACCATCATCTTCACGCTGATCCCGCTGTAGACGAGGAGGGCGGTGCGCATGCTCGCACTCAGAGCGAGCTTGTCCTGGGTCTGCATCGCCGGGTCCATGTTCTCCGGCTCGATGTGCCCGAAGTAGCGGTTGCGCGGATCCCGCACGTCGATGAGGACAGGGTCTGACCGGCCGATCGCCGCAGGGAACTGGGTGTCGAAGTCGAAACGCTCTCGCGGCAGTGGCGCCTTCATCTCCGAGAAGGAGACCGGCTGGTCCGACGTGTTGCGAAAGGCGTGGGTCATGCCGACGGGGAGCAGCCCGTAATCACCAGGGATCGACCGTGAGCTCACCCTCGAGGATGAAGAGGGTCTCCTCGAACGAGTGGACGTGACTGTCCACGCGACCCCCTGCCTCGAGCCGGGCGACTTCGAAGCCCATCTGCACCGACCCTCCGGCCTCGGCGACAACCGGATCTCGCGTGTATCCCTCGCTGTGGCCGGCGAACTCGGCGGGCACTCCGAGCACGAGCTCGTCGCGCAGTTTGACTATGTGCGCCGACATCAGACCTCCTGTCCTCTCAGGAAGACCGCAACCGCACTCAGGTCGTCCTCGCCCATCCCGGAGTCGATCGCCCTCGTCACGATCTCGAGCCCGGCCTCCGCCTGGCTCATGGGGGCGCCCACGCGCGCTCCGAGGTCGGTGATCAACTCGAGGTCTTTGGCGACGAGGTCGAGGCTGAAGGCGACGGCCGTTTCCTCGGGCTGCTCGTAGGCCTGCCGCTTGTACTCGAGGAAGGGAGCACCGGCAGCGCCACTGGCGAACACCTCGTACGCGAGCTCGCGGCCCACGCCGGCCCTCTCGGCCAGCACCAGCGCCTCGGACAGTGCGATGTTGAGACCGTGCAGCAGTGAGTTGACGGCCAGCTTGCACGCTGCGCCGGCGCCACGCTCACCGACCCTGATCACCCTCTTGGCGATGGTCGACAGAACGGGCTCGACGGTGTCGATGAGATCCGATGCGCCGCCCGCCATTATGGTGAGAGCGCCGGCCTCGACCGTCGAGACGCTGCCCGAGACCGGACAGTCGACGAAGCCGCCCCCGGCTGCGTCCACCGCCTCGCCCACCTCCAGGATGGTCCCGGGATCCACCGTGCTGGTGTCGACGGCGACCGTTCCGGCTGAGATCCCGGAGACGATTCCGTCGGGTCCCAGATACACGGAGCGAAGAGCGGCATCGTCCGCCAGGCTGGTGACGACGATGTCGGCGGACGCCGCGGCCCCGGCGGCGGTCTGGGCGATGACGGCTCCGGTGTCTGCGCCCACCGCGTCGGCTTTGGAGCGGTCCCGATTCCAGACGACCAGCGGGTACCCGGCGCCGTGGAAACGTCGAGCCATGGCTGAGCCCATCCGGCCAAGACCGACAACGGCCACGGTTGGCGTCGAATCACTCGTCACTGATAAGTGACACTACACACTTTGAAAGGGGCTCAGGCCCGCAAAAGGGGCTCGACATCGCGAGCGACGTATCTCCCGATTGCGATGCTGGCGGTGGCCCCCGGCGAGGGAGCGTTGAGGACATGGACCGTGTTGCCCGCCCTCTCGATCACGAAATCGTCGACCAGCGACCCGTCGGGGCGAACCGCTTGCGCCCTGACCCCTGCGCCCCCCGTCATGAGGTGTTCTCGCCTCGTTGCCGGGACGAGACGTCGGGCCAGCCTGGAGTAGAGGTAGGTCGATCGGGAGCTGAGGAGCTCCCTTGTCCCCGAGGCCCAATGGCGGAGGGCGAGTCTCCGGAACCCGGCGGTGGCCATGATCTCGCGGACGTCCGACCACACCGGCGACGCCCCCCTGTAGTGCTCTCGCCCCAGGGCGAGGACAGCGTTCGGGCCGACCTCGACTGTGTCATCGATGCGGCGGGTGAAGTGCACGCCCAGGAATGGGAATCTGGGATCGGGCACCGGGTAGATCAGCGCTCGTATCAAAGAGGCGCCGTCGTCGGACATGCGGTAGTACTCGCCACGGAACGGCACTATCCGAACTTCTGACGAGACTCCCGCCAAGGTCGCCACCCTGTCCGAATACAGCCCGGCACAGTTGACCAGCACCGTCGCCCTCAGGGTCTTCTCCCCCGCCTGCACCTCCACCCGATCGACTCCATGCCGGATCCGGGTCACCGCGCGCCCGGTGAGGACAGAGCCACCCGCCGCCACCAGATCGGCCGCCATCCGGGAGGCCACCCCCGGGAAGTCGGCGACGCCGGCTTCCGGGACGTAGAGGGCCGTCAGCCCGGTCGCCTCCGGCTCGTGGTCGTTGATCCCATCGGGCCCGAGACGCTCCATGCCAACGAGGCCATTGGCCCTCCCCCTGCGCTCCAGCTCCTCGAGTGCAGGGACCTCGGACGGCTTCACCGCGATCACCAGCTTGCCGGACCGACGCACCGCGATGCCGTTCTCGGTGCAGATCTCGTACACGGCGTCCCGGCCCTCGACACAGAGGCGCGCCTTCAACGAGCCGGGTTTGTAGTAGAGCCCGGAGTGGACGACGCCACTGTTGTGACTGCTCTGGTGGGCTGCGATCGAGTCTTCTTTGTCTACGACGGCGATCGAGATTCCCACGTGCGATCTGCTCAAGGCGCGACCTACTGCGAGACCCACCAGCCCCGCTCCGACAATGCAGACATCCACCTTCTCCTCAACAGACATCGCATCCCCGGGTGATCAGCTGCACTACACACATCATGAGATCCGTATATCCTCGCTGTTCTTCCATCAAGGAGCGAGACGACAATGTCAGACGGGTCCGTCGTGATCGTCGGAGGCACCGGCGGGATAGGTAGGGAGATAGCAGCGCACTACCGGGCCGAGGGCTCGCCCGTGGTCATAACCGGGAGTGATCAGGCACGATCGGAAACGATCGCCTCGGAGATCGGTGATGGTGTCGTCGGCATCGGGTTCGACCTGGCCCAGCCCGAGTTGATCGCCGATGCGCTCGCCGGTGTCGGGCCGGTCTCCCGGCTGGTGCTCGCCGCCATAGCCAGGGACAACAACCCGATTCGGGAATACACGATCCCTGGTGCCGTGAACCTGACGACGATGAAGCTCGTCGGCTACGCCGAGACGGTCCACACTCTCATCGACCGTCTCTCCGACGACTCCTCGGTCTTGTTGTTCGGAGGTCTGGCGAAGGAGCGCCCTTATCCCGGCGGTATCACGGTGGGGACGGTGAACGGAGGGGTGTCGGCGATGATCCGCGATCTCGCCATCGAGCTGGCACCGATACGTTTCAATGCGATCCATCCCGGAATCGTCGGTGATAGCCCCTTCTGGGAGGGCAAGGATCTGGGAGCGGTCATCGGCAGAACGCCCACCGGCAAGTTGGCAACGATGGCCGACGTGGTCGGCGCTACCGTCTTCCTCCTGGAGAATCCGGCGGTGAACGGAGTGAACCTCTATGTCGACGGCGGGTGGATGTTGATGTGAGCGACACGCAGAGGGCAGCGGACATCGACGACAGACTCGATGGAATCGGCGACCGGCTGCGGGAGGAACGCACCCGGGCCGGCATCAGCCAGCGCGAGCTCGCCAGGAGGTTGGGACTGTCCGCATCGCTCATCTCCCAGCTGGAGAGTGGGCAATCGAAGCCGTCGGTAGGGACCCTCTACGCCATAGTCACCGAGTTGGACGTCTCGCTCGACCGGGTGATCAGGGGCGAGGATTATCAGTCGGCCGACTACGTGGTCGAGCCCAGACCGGAGACGGTGAGCCCTCTGGTGCACCCGAAGGAGCGTCACATAATCGAGCTCGCCTCGGGAGTTCGGTGGGAAGAGCTGACGGCATCCTCCGAGGATGGCGTCGACTTCCTTCACGCCACCTACGAGGTCGGGGGCGCTTCGACTCCCGACGAGTCGCTCATGCGTCATCACGGCCGTGAGTACGGATACGTCATGAAGGGCACCCTGGGTATCCAGATCGGGTTCGACGAGTACGAGCTCAACCCTGGAGACTCCATCGCCTTCGACTCGACTCAGCCCCACCGTCTCTACAACAAGTGCGACCAACCCGTGCAGGCCGTCTGGTTCGTCGTCGGCCGTGACGCCGATGACAGGATGGGGCACGCCTGACACACCCGGCCCATTTTGGCCGTCATCACGACGAAGCGTTGGGCTAACTTCTCGCCCATGGGCTTTCTATTCAGTTTCTTCGGGACGGCGGCGTCGCTGTGGATCGCGGTATGGCTCGTCAATGGGCTCGAGTTCGACGGCAACTGGTGGCAGTTCCTGATCGTGGCGGCCATCATGGGCCTGGCCAACGCCATCGCCAAGCCGATCCTGAAGCTGTTCAGCCTGCCCCTGATAATCCTCACGTTGGGCCTGTTCCTCCTGATCGTCAACGCGCTCGTGCTGCAGTTGGTGGTCTGGATCTCCGGCCCGGATGTCTTCGATCTCGGCTTGACGAGCACCGGTTTCTTCTGGGCCACATTCTGGGGATCGATAGTGGTTTCGATCGCCGGCTGGCTCATCGGGATCTTCCTACCCGACAACGACTGAAGACCGTTCTGGGCTCAGACGGCGGCCCGCGTGGCGGGTCGGCTCGACCGCAGTCGGGATATTCCCCCGATGACGACGCCCACTATCGGGAGACTCAAGACCAGCCCGTTGAGCCCGTCGCCGTCGGCGATGCCGATGGCGGCGAGCAGGCCCAACCCGGCGCAGATCAACAGCACTGCGAGCACCGGGCGCCACCACTGAGGAGCCGGACGGTCGTCGATCTCGGGCCTCTCGTATTTGCCGAAGACCACGATCAGGATGACCGTGGGCACCAGGAGGACTGCGAACCAGACAGGGCGCGTGAGCCACCAGCGAGCCGTGAGCGGTTCGACTCCGAACCCCCACCCGTCCGCGAGAAGAGCGAGACCGACGATCGTGATCATCGCGGTCAGGTGCCAGAGATAGAGCGTCATGATCCGGGAGCTGACCGCCACAACGGCCGCCCACCAATTGCGGCGGGCCATCCAGCGTTCCAACAGCGGATCCACGACCAGTACCAGCCCGGCCTGGAAGAGCCCGAGGAAAGTGAGCGTAACCCTCGGTGGATAGGAGTTGGTTATCTCCGCGGTGTCCAGACCGACCATCGCCACCGGGTATGGGCCCAGCCACACCAGGACGAGAGTGGCGCCCAATCCCACCACGACCAGGGCATAGCGTCTCCAACGAGCCGCCAGAGTCCCGTCGACCCATGCGTACCCGACCTGGTGAACGGTCCCCCACACGAGCACATAGTTGAGGAAGCCGACCCAAACGACCCCTCTGTCGATTGAAAGCCAATCCGCCATGGCGGCGAGGGCCGTGCCGCCGGCGATGGACCACCAACCGAAGCGCTCCCACACCCACAGCGCCGGTGGCGCCAATGTCACGATCACCACATAAGCGGCCAGAAACCAGGTGGGAACCAACGCCACCCGCGAAGCGAGTTGGAGGATCTCCCAGTCCAGCCCGAGACGCAGGGCGAGCCAGCCGCCGAGAGTCCACACGAGGAGCAGGGGGACCACCGGCAGGGCAAGCCTCCGCAGACGGGCTCGCAGCCACATCCCGTAGAGCTCACCGCGACGTCGAGCGGATCGCCACGAGAGCGCGTTCGAGTAGCCGCCCACGAAGAAGAACAGCGGCATCACCTGGAACAGCCAGGTGAGTGGATGGGTCCAATCGGCGAGCTCGAGAAGATGACCGGGCACGATCTCTCCGTCCCGGAACGTGATCGCCGCCATCAGCCAATGTCCGAAGACCACGACCAGGATCGAGAGCACGCGAATCAGGTCGACGACACGGTTTCTCGACGCCGGAGTCGCGTCTGCCATCTCCCGGGCACGGGTCAGGAAGCTGATGCGCTCATTCTCGCATCCCGGGTGCCGTCACCCCGGTCGTCATTAACGTTCGACCATGGGCACAACAGTCGTCATCGCAGAGGACGCCTTCATCGTCCGCGAAGGGGTTCGAATGCTCCTCGAGGAAGCCGGCTACGACCTGAAGGCTGCCGTCGAGTCCTACGACGAGCTCATCGAGGCCGTCGACAAGCACTCCCCCGACGTGGTCATCACCGACATACGAATGCCACCCACCCGCACCGACGAAGGAGTGCGCGCCGCCCGGGAGATCAGAGCGAGCCACCCGAACACCGGGGTCGTGGTTCTCTCCCAGTACGTCGAGCCGGAATACGCCACGAAACTCTTCGAAGCAGGCGCCGAGGGTCTTGCCTACCTGCTCAAGGAGCGGCTGGGCGACCTGGAGCAGTTCGAGCACGCAATCGACGAGGTTCGCAACGGACGGTCCGTCATCGACCCGCGTGTCGTCGACGCCCTCGTCGAGGGTAGAACCAAGTCGAAGTCCCCGCTGGAGCGGCTCACCGACCGTGAGAGGGAGGTGTTGACCGAGATCGCCAAGGGCAAGACGAACTCGGCCATCGCCGACACCCTCTTCCTCTCCGAGAGGGCCATCGAGAAACACATCAACTCCATCTTCACAAAGCTCGACCTCCTCCCCGAGAAGGAGAC
>Ga0307417_10001395_pt1 | contig 10104 bp, 9 predicted proteins | sample SalMarWE160210MG_2_FD_202514 | JGI IMG/M metagenome (GOLD analysis project Ga0307417, IMG submission 202514) | Salt marsh sediment microbial communities from the Plum Island Ecosystem LTER, Massachusetts, United States - WE1602-10 | ecosystem: Environmental > Aquatic > Marine > Intertidal zone >...
TGGAATACAGCAGCGCATCATGGAAGAGCTGGGCCAGTTTATCAAAGTGCTGCCCGCCAGTGAGCAGCAGAAACAGGCAGCAGTGGGAGGCTGAGTCATGGAGCCGATCTACCTCGACAACAACGCCACCACCCGGGTCGATCCGGAAATCGTCGCAGCCATGCTGCCGTTTTTCAGTGAACAGTTCGGTAACCCCTCGTCCATGCACAGTTTCGGTGACAAGGTCGGGCGTGCGGTCAAACAGGCCCGCAAACAGGTTCAGAAGCTGCTGGGCGCCGAGCACGATTCAGAAATAATTTTCACCTCCTGCGGCACGGAGTCGGACTCTACGGCGATCCTGTCTGCGCTCAAGGCGCAACCCGAGCGCAAAGAGATTATCACGACGGTTGTCGAACATCCGGCGATCCTCACGCTTTGCGAGCACCTCGAGAAAGACGGCTACAAGGTACATTATCTCGAAGTCGACCACCGGGGGCGACTGGACCTGGACGCCTACCGGTCACTGCTCAGCGACCGGGTCGCCGTTGTTTCGGTGATGTGGGCCAACAATGAAACCGGGACCCTGTTTCCCATAGAAACGATGGCGCAGATGGCGCATGAGGCGGGCGTCGTTTTTCATACCGACGCCGTTCAGGCGGTAGGCAAACTGCCGATCAGTCTCAAGGACTCCACAATCGATATGCTGTCGCTGTCGGGGCACAAGCTGCACGCGCCCAAGGGGATCGGTGTCCTCTACCTGCGCCGCGGCGTACGCTTTCGCCCGCTGTTGCGCGGCGGCCACCAGGAACGCGGACGGCGCGCGGGCACCGAGAACAGTGCCTCGATCGTCGCCCTGGGCAAGGCTGCCGAGATGGCGATGGAGCACATGGAATACGAGAACACCTTCGTCGCCGCCATGCGGGACCGTCTGGAGGAAGGTATCCTGAGCGCGGTATCCCACTGTTTTGTCACCGGTGACCCGGAAAACCGCCTGCCCAACACCTGCAATATCGCTTTTGAGTTCATTGAAGGCGAAGCCATCCTGATGCTGTTGAACAAGCAGGGTATTGCCGCCTCCAGCGGATCGGCCTGTACGTCGGGATCGCTGGAGCCCTCACACGTCATGCGGGCGATGAATATCCCCTACACCGCCGCGCACGGTTCGACACGCTTTTCACTGTCGCGTTACAACACCATGGAAGAGATCGAGCGGGTGATTGCGGCTGTGCCGCCCATCGTCGCGCAGCTTCGCAAGTTGTCTCCCTACTGGGGTGTAGACGGTCCTGTTGAAGAGCCGGGAAAGGCATTTGCACCGACATACGCCTGACAACAACGAATTTCATTGTGTGATTCACCGCCCCCCACCGGGCGGTTTTTTTTGCCTGTCGTGTCTGCGACATTGCCACGCGCTGTGTCTGTCGCATCTCCCTCAACCGACGTCAGAGCGGTCGCTAAGGTGTCGATATACAACAACAAAAGACGCTGGCACGGTGGTTGCTAAATAGCTGTGTAAGTCCATCAGGTTGTAGAGATGAATAAGCCACGCTCCCGACTGATTGTTAACGACACGACCTTGCGCGACGGCGAACAATCGGCCGGTGTCGCGTTCAGTCTGGAAGAAAAGCTCGCCATTGCCAGCCACCTAGACGCCATTGGTGTGCCCGAACTGGAAGTGGGTATACCGGCCATGGGCCCTGAGGAGCGGGCGGCTATACGCGCGGTAGCGGCGCTGGGTCTGAATGCCCGGCTGATGGTCTGGAGCCGCATGCGCGAGGATGACCTGAAACAGTGCCTCGGTCTGGGTGTTGACCTGGTCGATGTGTCCGTGCCGGTGTCGGACCAGCAGATCCAGCGGAAGCTGGGTAAGAGCCGGCAGTGGGTGCTGGGTGAAATCCAGCGCAACGTCAGTATCGCGCTGGACATGGGCTTCGAGGTCTGTGTGGGCGGGGAAGACGCCTCACGCGCCGATACCGGGTTCCTGCTCGAGGTGCTCGATGTTGTTCAGCAGTGCGGCGCGCGGCGCTTCCGCTTCGCCGATACCGTCGGTGTCATGGAACCGTTTTCGCTGAGTGCGCGCATAGCGATGCTGAGACGGTCATCCGATATCGAGCTGGAAATGCACGCTCACGATGACCTGGGTCTGGCGACGGCCAATACGCTGGCCGCCATTGTCGCCGGTGCGACCCACGTCAATACCACCGTCCATGGTCTCGGTGAGCGCGCCGGGAACGCGCCACTCGAGGAAGTGGTCATGGCAGTGAAGCATTTGCACGGCATCGACACCGGCATAGAACTTTCGGATTTCCAGCGCCTGTCGATCCTGGTGGCGAATGCTTCGGGGCGACCCGTTGCCTGGCACAAGAGTCTGGTCGGGGAGGGCGCCTTTACCCACGAAGCCGGCATCCACGTTGATGGCCTGATCAAGGACCGGCTCAACTACCAGGGCGTGGACCCGCGCGAAGTGGGGCGCGACCATAGCGTGGTGCTGGGCAAGCACTCGGGTACACATGCCGTGCAACGCGCCTACGCAGCGCTTGCCGTGTCGCTCGACCGGGATCAGGCCGAACGCATTCTTCAGCAGATCCGCAGTTACGTGACCTGTGTCAAGCGCCCGCCCGGTGAGCATGAGTTACTGGAGTTTTACCATGATTTGTGTGTTCACGAGGGGCAGGTGGTATGTCTGTGAGCGTCAATCCGGATGCCGTGGCTGCAGGGCCGTCGACGGAAAGCCAACTGGTGCACCCTGACGGCGTCTGGTCGTTGCTGAAACAGGACGTGCGCTGTGTGTTCGAACGTGACCCCGCAGCGAGAACGCTTCCGGAAGTGTTGATGACCTATCCCGGAGTCCACGCGATTGTGCTGTATCGCGTTGCCAACCGGCTGTGGTACCGACGGTGGCGCTTCAGCGCCCGCTTCCTGTCCTACATTGCGCGTATCTGGACGGGTATCGACATCCATCCGGGCGCCCGTATCGGCCGGCGGTTTTTCATTGACCATGGCTCGGGCGTCGTGATCGGCGAGACGGCGGAACTGGGCGATGACGTCACGCTTTATCACGGCGTCACACTGGGTGGCACCTCGTGGAGCAAAGGCAAACGGCATCCGACACTCGGCAACGACGTGGTGGTCGGGGCCGGCGCCAAGATACTCGGCCCGATTACGCTCGGTCATCACGTCAAGGTGGGCGCCAACTCCGTTGTGATACGCAATGTACCCGAGCAACGAACCGTGGTCGGTATCCCGGCCAGGATTGTCCAGGTCAAGAAGGTGGCAAGCCTCAATCCCTACGGCGTGGACCTGAACCATCACCTGATTCCGGACCCCGTCGCCGGTGCCATCAACTGTCTGCTGGACCGGATTCGATTGCTGGAACAGGCGGTAGGTTCGCACGGCTGTCTACCGGGCGGCATCCAGCCGGAGGATGAATGTGACGACTGCGAAGCGCGGGATGTCTGTGAAACCGAACTGGCTGCAAGGGTGGGGGAGTAACCATATGGACCTGCTGGAGTTTGAGGCGCAGTCGCTCTATTTCGAGGATGAATTGGCCGATGAGGTGAATGCCCTGCTGGCTGCCGCCGCCGACGCCTATGGTAGCGAGAGCGCCGAGCACAACCTGCTGCGCGCGCACTTTCTTGAACCCGAACACCTGACTGTTCTGGTCGCCCTGTACCGCTATTTTTACTACCAGCACCGTTACCACGACGCCTTTCTGGTAGCCGAACGCGCCATGGATATTACGGCGCGCCGACTGGAGATCCGCTGCACCTGGCAGCGTTTGGACCTGCAGAGTCTTGGCGCGGGCATTATGAAGTCCATGACGCTGACACGTTTCTACCTGATGGCGCTCAAGGGCTCGGGCTATCTGAAACTGAGACTCGGCGAGACCGAAAGCGGCCTGGCGCGACTCGAAAAGGTTGCGGAACTGGATACTGACGACCGCATGGGCGTACTTAGCCTGGTGCAACTGGCGCGCGATGAACTGCGACGGCAGGAGCTGAGTGTCCACCCCAACGTGATAAGTCTATAAGAGGATGTGATCTATGAGCGACACCGAACTGGACCTGGATCTGGACGAACTCAGCAGTGCCGAGGATTTTCTCGAGTACTTCGGGATCGAGTACCAGCCCGCCGTTGTACATGTCAACCGGCTGCATATCCTGCAGCGCTTTCACAACTACCTGGACGAAGTATGCGACATGCCGGACGGCGACGATGAGCGTTTCCGCATGTATGCCGATCTTCTCAAGGGCGCCTACGAGGACTTTGTGAAATCGGATGCGGTGACGGAAAAGGTATTCAAGGTGTTTCACATGAACGAGCCACAACAGGTATTCGTGCCGCTCACCGATCTGCGGGGTGCCGTGATAAATGCGTCCTAGGTACGGCCAGGGGGAAGCGGTTCGGGTCATACGCAATGTGCGCAACGACGGCACTTTCCCCGGAATGGACGTCGGCAAGCTGCTGGTGCGGCGGGGCAGTGTTGGTTATGTCAAGGACGTGGGCACCTACCTCCAGGACCAGCTGATTTACTCGGTGCACTTTTTCGCGGATAACCGCATGGTGGGTTGTCGTGAGGAAGAGCTGCAGGCGGAATCCGATCCGTGGAACCCCAGCCGTTTCGAGTATCACGATAAAGTTACGCCGAGTATTCCGCTGGCTATCAAGGGAGAGGTTATCGCCAAGCCCGGTAGTGTCGGTGAAGTTGAGAAGGTGCTGCGAGACACGCCCGGTGGCGTTGCCTACTATGTCCGCTTTCCAGGGCGTACGCTGCAGGTGCCGGAGAGCGCTCTCAATCCGGTAGACGATCCAGTGGACGCCGCATTATGACTGTTGCCGCGTGTGACCGGGAAGCCGCATATCAGTATCACCTGTTGCGTGGTGCACTGGATCGTTTCTCCAAGAATCTGCCTGAGCTCGATGAACGCCAGCTGGATGAGGCGCGCCGTCAGGCAGACAAGACCTATGATCTTGAATCTCTGGTTCTGGCCAGTGCCGAGGCGCGCGAAGTCATTATCCCGCCAGAACAGGTCGATGCGGCGTTTGCCGAGGTATTGTCGCGGTATCCCGACCGATCAGCGCTTGAAACAGATCTTCGGGTCAATGGCCTGAACGAAGAGCGCCTGCGCCGGGCCCTGCACCGGGAATTGCTGTTTGACGGCGTGCTGCAGCGTATCTCGGCCAGGCGGCTGACGGTCAGCCAGATCGATGCGCGGCTTTACTATGAACTGCATGCCGACAGATTCGTTATACCCGAGCAGCGCAGCGTCAGGCAGATATTGATTACCATCAACGACGATTTTGCCGAAAACCGCCGTGAGATGGCAAAAGCACGCATTGACAGGATAGCGGAAAAACTCAAGCGCAGCCCCAACCGCTTTGCGGATCAGGCGCGCAAGCATTCCGAGTGTCCGTCGGCGCTGGAAGGCGGCAGGCTGGGTACTGTACCGCGTGGACAATTGTTTCCGCAGCTGGACAGCGCCCTGTTTGCATTGCGCGAAGGCGAGCTCAGTGACGTCCTCGAGACCGAAGTCGGGTTTCATTTGCTATGGTGCGAAAAGGTGGTGCCTGCGCGTTCGATTCCTTTCTCCAAGGCCGAGCCGCGTATCAGGGCGCTCCTGGACGAACGTAACCGGCGCAATTGCCAGAAGGCGTTTCTGAAACATCTCAGAGAAAGTCAAAAGGGGACGCAGAACTGATGACCGAGGCCACCGTGCAATGCTCGTTCTGCAAGCAGGTCCAGTCCAGCGATACCCCGCTGATCGCAGGCATGGAGGGGCATATCTGCGAAAGCTGCGTGCGCCTGGCGGCGCAGGTCGTCGACAGCTGGGGCCGCAAGCGATCGGTATCCGAGCCGCTCAAGAAGCCACCGGTGCCACACGAAATCAAACGCCGGCTCGATGAGTATGTGATCGGGCAGGATGCCGCGAAACTGACGCTGGCGGTCGCTGTATACAACCATTACAAGCGCCTGCAGGGTGAAACAGGCGAAGTCGGCGGCGCCATGGCGGCCGACCGGGTCGAAGTGGAGAAGTCCAACATTCTACTGCTGGGTCCCTCAGGTACCGGCAAGACGCTACTGGCCAGCACACTGGCGAAAATAGTCGGCGTCCCTTTTGCCATTGCCGACGCGACCACCCTGACGCAGGCCGGTTACGTAGGCGAAGATGTCGACAGCATTATCTCACGCCTGCTGGATGCCGCGGACGGCAACCGTGAGCGTGCCGAGTGGGGCATTGTCTATATCGACGAAATCGACAAGCTGGCGCGCGCCGGCGAGTCGGCACAGGCGGCGCGCGATGTATCGGGCGAGGGCGTCCAGCAGGCGTTGCTCAAGCTTGTAGAGGGTACGGTGGTAAAGCTCAACGAACGCAGTCGAAAGGGACAGGACGGCAGTTCGCTGGATACGCGTAACATTCTCTTTATCGCCGGTGGCGCGTTCGCCGGGCTCGAGGCTATCCTGAATCGGCGGGTGCGGCCCAAAAACACGGCAATCGGATTTCACAGTGTCCCCGACAGCCAGCGGGACGAGCAGGCCGACCCCGATCTGTTCGGTCAGACCCGGCCCGAAGATTTGCGCCACTTCGGACTGATCCCCGAGTTTATCGGGCGCTTCCCGGTGATTACGGCGTTGCAGGATCTTGATGAGCCAACACTGGTTCGCATCCTCACCGAACCGAGAAACGCCCTGGTCAAGCAGTATCAGCAGTTATTCAGTTACGAGCAGGTGGAGCTGGAATTTGAACCTCTGGCACTGTCAGCCATTGCCCGCGACACCGTTAGCAGGGGCACCGGGGCGCGCGGATTGCGAAGCGTGATGGAAAGCCTGCTGAAACAGGTCATGTACGATCTTCCGTCAGCGACCGGTGTCGAACGTTGCATAGTCAGTGATGCCGTGGTCAGGGGCGAGGCGGAAATCGAGTATCAATATCGGCAAGCCGACACAGGTAAAGGATATAGCTTCTAAAAATACGCCAATATTGACAATAATGTGGAGTTAACTGGCAGAAAGCAGTAGAAAAAAAACCTAGCTGTTGGTCTTGGGCTCATCAGCTACATGAACTGCAATCCGATTCTTTCCCAAATGTTTGGCGCGATACAGCGCTTCATCGGCTTCCTGGATCCACTGCTCGGGGGTCTTGATCGGCATATCGCCCGATTTCGCATAACAGGATAAACCGATACTCGCGGTGACGCTGCACGTATCTTTACCTTGTCCGCAGGACAACAGGCGTATCTGTTCCTGAATACGGCCCGCTACCTGGGCAGCACCGTCACAATCGGTATCTTGTAAGGCAACGATGAATTCCTCGCCACCAAAGCGGGCGATAATATCCGCGCCCCGGGCGCAGCGTTTCAGTATGGTGGCAATCGCTTTCAGGATCCGGTCGCCTTCCAGGTGTCCATGGGTGTCATTGATCTGCTTGAAGTTATCGACATCGATCATGAGCAGCGCCAGCTTGTGCCGGTAGCGCGCACATTGCTCGATCAGAGTGCTGAAGTTGCTGATGAAGTAACGCCGGTTGTGCACACCCGTCAGCCCATCGAGAACGCTGAGCGATTCGGCACGTTCCAGAGCTACCTCAAGCTCCAGGGTGCGCTGCTCGATTTCGTGTTCCATGGTGCGCAACAAGCGGTTGGAGGTGATCAGCTGTCCCAGCAGGTTGCAGAAGACATACAGAAAACGCTCGTCCCAGTCATTGAAGATATTGGGCTCTCGATGAGAGATATTTAAGACCCCTAGGGTATTTTTCTGAAAACAGATCGGTACGCTGATGATTGAGCCAAGACCGTCACCCTCGTCCTTCGGTGTGTGTTTGAAGCGGGGGTCGACCGAGCAATCTCGACAGTGCTGCATTTGACTGGTACTGGCTGCCAGTCCGATCAGACCTTCACCGACTTTAAAGCGCTGCGTGTTTACCGGCCCCAGCGGTTTTTGCGCACTGCCAGCATGGTGTTCCGACCAGCTCAGTCCGGCGGCATTCAGCAGTTCATTGCCCTGGACCAGGAAAATCGAGCAGCGCTGCATGTCCTGGTTTGCCATCAGTACCGTCAGCGCTCCGCGCAACACGCCTTCTTCGGTTCGCTCCTGGATGTCAATTTCGGTGAGGGCACTCAATGAAGACAGCGATTCGATCGTATCGATCAGCCGGTCTTTCAATTCGACGGCGGCATCGGCAATAGCGTCTGGCTCGCAGAGTGCGGGCCTTTCGCCACTAATCATTTCGGCCAAGTCCGAAAAGCTGTCAAACTGGTCCAAGCAGGCGCCTACCGTCTCAATATCATCGGGCATAATGCCCAGGAGACTTAGCCCCTGTGGGTCAAACGTATTGGTCCTGTCCTGGCGAATGACGCGATCAGCCCAGTCATGCGCCATCGCAATGAGGCGACAAGCCAACCAACCGGATTCCTGATAATCGGGGTTGGCATAGTGTTCTGTCGTACAGACAAACAGATCCGGAAGATGCCACCGCCTCAAGAGCGCCGCCCCTACCATATGGTGCGTCACGCCAAACCTTTGTTGAATCCGCTGACTGAGGGTTCCAGGCTGCCGGTTATCCTGCCCGAGGATCTGATTCAACTCGTCCGGAAACAGGTGTGCCAGTGCCAACAGACCAATGCCGTGTAACAGACCGCAAAGATAGGCTTCCTCGGGATTCAGGTGCAGGATGGCGGAGGCGTTTCTGGCCAATTGTTTTGCCACATGGGCGGTCAGTACCGCCTGCAACCAGAACCTGCCGGGGTGGAAAGCTGGGCACTGGTTATGGGCAAAGGGCTCTTGCAAAGCGGTTGCAGTCGCCAGGCTGCGAACGGTACGAAAGCCGATCACAAAAATGGCATCTGAAACACTGTTGATTTGTGATGCCCGGCGGAAGTAGGCGCTGCTGGCAAGTCCGACGAGTTTGGCCGCCAGTGACGGACATTGCTCAAGAATCGCAGCCAGCCGTTGTCTGTCGATCTCATCGTCCGACAACGCCGCGATCAACTGAGAGATGGTGGCGGGCAATGGCGGTAATTCATGCAGCAACGCCAGCGCGCCTGACACGGAATCCGTGCCTGTTTCAGAGAACTGTTTGTCCGAATCCCTTCCCATGCTCGCCTGATCCATGCATGCTCAGCTACGTAGAAACACGTACTTCCCAAAGAAAAAACTTCATTCTGAGCAAGGCATTATGACAATGTTACCTTAACGGCAGTACGACAGGAAGGCTGAGATCTTACTGATCAACAGGCGGTTTCGGTCACGTGGCCATTAGTCAGGTCATAAGGTAACTCGTGAGAGAAACGGGGACAGTCTCGATTGTATTGTGAGGCATGGGAGTTGATCGAAGATCACTGCGAATAACTATTCCATTGGTGGCGTCAGTATTTATGGGCACACACTTAAATACTGCCTGTGCCGATCGTCAGTAGGGAGTTCCTGGACTCTGATGTTCAGGATCTGGCCACCGGCCATTGAATGGAAACCCCGCCACGATGGCGGGGGAAAGCACAGGCTTTTTTAGGAGGAGCGTCCCACCGCAAGCCTTTACAGGAAACGCGGAGGAACAAAGTTCAGATTAGCAGACTCCGTGCCAACTCGTGGCAGACTGCCCAACTTGTTGACTTGCATTGAGGGCCTTGCTGAATAGTGAGCAATAGAAATGACTGTGCACGTGTTGTGGGTGCAAGTGTGGAGCATATTTGACAACCGCCGCTCCATTACAGGGCGTACCGCTCGCTGATAAATCTGCCACCGTTTGCTTTATGGGTGTACCCGATTGACCGTGCGCTATATGCGAATATACGTACGTATTTTCCGCAGACAGGAATGGCAACAACATTGCTAGTCAGCATCTATTCAGGGTATTCACCGGATGCCGCTGTTTGATGCATCAGCCCACTGGTTGTAGTGTTGCTATGAGGACAGGTATATCCGCTTACCGGGTATTGTGGGAACATTTTTCCTAATATAGGATAGGGCATATGTCGCCGTTCCAGGTAATGATATCCGCCATGCGGAAACCTGTTGTGACATCGGGCCAATGAGCCCATTTATCCAAACAGGATAGGACATTCAACACGTCCGCGTGCGCGGCATCAGTAACAAAACAGCAGGAATCAATCTACTGTTCAGAAGTAAAGATT
>Ga0307417_10001396_pt1 | contig 10101 bp, 9 predicted proteins | sample SalMarWE160210MG_2_FD_202514 | JGI IMG/M metagenome (GOLD analysis project Ga0307417, IMG submission 202514) | Salt marsh sediment microbial communities from the Plum Island Ecosystem LTER, Massachusetts, United States - WE1602-10 | ecosystem: Environmental > Aquatic > Marine > Intertidal zone >...
CCCTTCCATACGGCTGGACCTGCCGGCGGCCAGCACCAGGGCGGCGATACGGGCTGCGCGCGCCCGTAGCGGCATCTCCCGTTCCGACTCCTCCGCCACCTCGGCGACGTCGAGACGAAAGCCGCCGAGCTTTACGCCCCGCCCCGGTGGCGCACCTGCACGATCTCGGCGAGGATGGCCACGGAGATCTCGGCCGGCATGCGGCCCCCGAGGTCGAGCCCCACCGGCGCGTGGATGCGCGCCAGCGTGGCGTCGTCGAAGCCCTGCTCCCGCAGGCGTTCCAGGCGTCGAGCGTGGGTGCGGGTGCTGCCTAGGGAGCCGATGTAGAAGGCCGCGCTGGTCAGCGCCGCGGCCAGCGCCGGATCGTCGAGCTTCGGATCGTGGGTCAGGCTCACCACGGCGGTGGCCGCGTCCGGCCGCAGCTCGGCCAGGGCCTGGTCGGGCCACTCGTGGCGCAGGAGGACGCCGGGAAAGCGCGCTGAGCTGGCAAAGGCGCGGCGCGGATCAATGACCACCACAGCGAAGCCGGCGGTCGCCGCCATCGGTGCCAGGGCCTGGGCGATGTGGACGGCGCCGACCACCAGCAGCCGCGGTACCGGCACGTAGACCCGCAGGAACAGACCCTCGTCGGCCTCGAGCAGGCCGGAGCGGTCGGCGACGATGCGCCGGGCAATCTCCTCCGCGGCCGCGGAAGGCAGCTCAAGCTCGCCGCAAAGGCCTGCCTCCTGCCAGAGCGCCTGGGTGCCGTCGGCCAGCCGCGTCACGGTCGCGACCGGACGGCGCGCGGCCTGCGCGGAAACGATAGCTTCGAGCAGGGTGGATTTCATTCGAGGCGCTCCACGTACACGGCGACGCGGCCGCCGCAGGCTAGACCCACTTCCCAGGCCCGGTCGTTGCTGACGCCGAATTCGAGCAGGCGCGGCCGGCCGTCGGCGATGGCTGCGAGCGCCTCCTCAATCACCGCGCCCTCAACGCAGCCGCCCGAGACCGAGCCAACGAAGGCACCCGCCTCGTTCACGGCGAGATGGCTGCCAATGGGGCGCGGTGACGAGCCCCAGGTGCGCACCACAGTCGCCAGCGCCACCCCCTTGCCGCTCCCGCGCCATTCACGGGCCGGGCCGAAGATCTCTTCCCCGGTGACTTCCATCTCGGCGCACCAAAGGGAAGATGATGACGCCGGCGGCGACGACTCCACCGGCCCACCAGGCCCAGACCGGGACACCCGCGGCACGGGGGCCGCCAGGCCCCCGCCGCCTGCCCGGTCCAGGCCGTCGGAGAGCACCAGGTCGTGTGGCGAGCGGATGGGGTTTGCCAAGCCTATTCCACGGTCACCGACTTGGCGAGGTTGCGGGGCTGGTCCACGTCGGTGCCCTTCAGCACAGCCACGTGGTAGGCGAGCAATTGTAGGGGGATGGTGAACACCAAGGGTGAGATCAGCCCGTCCACCTGGGGCACCTGTATGATGGTCACCCCCTGCTCCTGCTGCATGGCCACCCGGTTGTCCGCAAAGACGAAGAGCTCCCCGCCACGCGCCCGTACCTCCTGCAAGTTCGACTTGAGCTTCTCCAGCAAGGTGTTGTTAGGGGCCACGGCCACCACCGGCATGTCCTCGTCGATGAGGGCCAGGGGTCCGTGCTTCAGCTCGCCGGCCGGGTAGGCCTCGGCGTGGATGTAGGAGATCTCCTTGAGCTTGAGTGCCCCCTCCATGGCGATGGGATACTGGTCCCCGCGGCCGAGAAACAAGGTATGCCGCTTCTCCGCGAAGCGCTCCGCAAGGGCGCGAATGGCGGCGCCGAGTGTCAGGGTCTCCTCGATCTTGCCCGGGAGCGATCGCAGCAGGGCGACGCGCTCGCGCTCCGTGTCGTCCCCCAGGCCGTTGTAGCGGCCCAGAATGGTGGTGAGCATCAGGAGGGAGACGAGCTGAGTCGTGAAGGCCTTGGTGGAGGCCACCCCGATCTCGGGGCCCGCGTGGGTGAGCAGAACGAGGTCTGACTCCCGCACCAAGGAGCTCTCCGGGACGTTGCAGATGGTCAAGGTCTTCGCGTAGCCCAGCTCCTTGGCCATGCGCAGCGCCGCCAGGGTGTCGGCGGTCTCACCGGACTGGGAGATGGTGACGAAGAGCGCCCCTGCCGGCACCACTGGCTTTCGGTAGCGGTATTCGCTTGCCACCTCGACGGTGCAGGGCAAACCGGTCAGGGACTCCATCCAGTACCGGGAGACCAGCCCCGCATGGTAGCTGGTGCCGCAGGCGACGATGGTAACGGCCCGGGCCGAGGCGAAGACCTCGGCGGCTTCGTTGCCGAAGGCCTCCGGCAGCACGTGGGCACCGGAGAGGCGTCCTTCGAGGGTGTCCGCGATGGCCCGGGGCTGCTCGAAGATCTCCTTCAGCATGTAGTGCCGGAACTCGCCGCGCTCGACCGCATCGGCGCTGAGTCCAGATTCCTTGACCGGGCGCTCCACGCGATTGCCGTGGCGATCCCAAATGATGACCTCATCGCGGGTGATCTCCGCGATGTCGCCCTCCTCCATGAATACGAACCGCTGGGTGACGGGGAGAAGGGCAAAGACGTCGGAGGCGATGAAGTTCTCGCCGAATCCCAGCCCGATCACCAACGGACTACCCTGACGGGTAGCCACCAGCCGGTCGGGGTCAAGGGCATCGACGACGCCCAAGGCGTAGGCGCCGTCGAGGCGACGCACCGCCCGACGGACCGCCTCCAGAAGCGGTTGACCGGCGACAACCTCGTCGTAGACCGCGTGGACGATGACCTCGGTATCGGTGGCCGAGGTGAAGAGATGCCCCGCCGCCGTTTGCTCGGACCGCAACTCCTCGTGATTCTCGATGATCCCGTTGTGGACGACGGCACATCGGTCACGGCAGACGTGGGGATGGGCGTTCCGTTCCGAGGGCATCCCATGGGTTGCCCACCGGGTGTGGGCGACGCCCAGGGTGCCGGGGAGACCGTGCTCCGCCATGGCCTCCGCGAGCCGTTCCACCTTTCCCAAGGTCCGAATGCGCTTGAGCCGCCCTGGGCTCTCCAGGACTGCCATGCCGGCGGAGTCGTAACCCCGATATTCCAGGCGCCGCAATCCCTCCAGCAGGATGGCGGAGACCTCACGTTGGGCAATGCCGCCGACGATGCCGCACATCGGTCAAATCCTCAGGAAGGCATTGGTTTCTTCTGTGGACGCTGCCAGCTGTCGATCGTGACCTGGGCGGCGCGGGTGAGCGTGAGCTTGTCTGGGGGTGCCGAACGGGAGATCACGGAGCCGGCGCCGATGGTGGCCCCGGTGCCCACCTCGACCGGGGCCACCAAGGCCGTGTTGGAGCCGATGAAGGCCTTGTCGCCGATGACCGTCCGATGCTTGTTGGCCCCGTCGTAATTGCAGGTGATGGTGCCGGCCCCCACGTTCACGCCCGACCCCACCTCGGAATCACCCACGTAGCTCAGGTGGTTCACCTTGCTCGCCTCGCCGATGCGGGACTTCTTGATCTCCACGAAGTTGCCGATGTGGCAGTCGTCCGCGAGCACCGCCTCCGGCCGGAGACGGGCGAAGGGGCCGAGGCGGGCTCCGGACCCCACCTCGGCGGACTCGATGACGCAGTTGGCGAAGACCGCGGTGCCCGCCCCCAGGCTGCAGTCCTTCAGGAGACAATTGGGGCCGATGCGCACCCCGTCCGCGAGCCTGACCTGGCCTTCGATGACCACATTGACGTCGATGGTGACGTCCCGGCCGGCGTTTAACTCGCCCCGGACGTCGAGGCGCGCCGGGTCGGCCAGGGTCACCCCCGCCCGCATGAGCGAGTCCGCCAGGCGCCGCTGGTAATAGCGTTCCAGGGCGGCGAGCTGGACCCGGTCGTTCACGCCCGCGACCTCTTCGAGGCGTTGCGGCTGACTGGCGGCCACCTGGACTCCATCCGCCGCGGCGAGTCCGATGACGTCGGTCAGGTAGTACTCTCCTTGGGCATTGTCGTTGCGCACCCGGCCAAGCCAGTCGGTAAGCCGACCCTGATGGGCCACAAGAAAGCCCGTGTGGACCTCCTCGATCCCGAGCTCCGCCTCGTTGGCGTCCTTCTGCTCGACGACGCGCTGCACATGCCCGCATCCATCCCGGACGATCCGGCCGTAACCGGTGGGGTCATCCAGGAACGCCGTGAGTATTCCCAACGGGTCGTCGCCCGTCTCGGTGATCAGGCGCTGGAGTGTCCCGGGCTCCATGAGGGGGACATCCCCGTAGAGGACGAGGACCCGATCAACGCCGTCCATTTGGGGCATCGCCTGGAGCACGGCATGCCCGGTCCCGAGCCGCTCCGCCTGCTCCACCCATAGGGAATCATAGCCGGGGAGCGCATCCCGTACCTGCTCCCCTCCGTGCCCGTAGACCACGCAGACTCGGTCGGCACCAATGGCATGGGCGGCATCGAGGACACGGGCGAGTAGCGGCTTTCCAGCAAGAGGGTGCAGCACCTTCGGCAACGCGGAGCGCATCCGGGTACCCTGACCTGCGGCGAGTACGACGACACCCAACGTCATAACGGGAACACCGATTGCTCAGGCGATTTGCGTCAAATCAGTGCAGGCGGCCACCGGCCAAGGCGTGGCTGGCGGCTTCCTGCTTTATCTCGTCTGGGGTCGGATCCCGCACCTCCCGAATCCAGACCTTGACCCGCAGCGTCTTACCCGCGAGCGGATGATTGCCATCGATGGTGAGACGGCCGTTCTCGATTCGGGTCACATAGAAGGTCTTCACGTCCCCGGACTGACTCTGCATCTGGACCTCGGCGCCGACGCGGCGAATCTCGGGCGGGACATTCTCGATATCGTCCGTAAGGGTCAGGTCCGGGTCATGGGCCCCGAACCCCTCGTCGGGTGCGAGTGTGAGCTCCACGATGTCACCCGCCCGCTTGCCGGCGACAGCCCGGTCCATTCCCCCGATCAGCTCCTGCTGACCGCCATGGACATAGCCCACCGGGAGATCGCTCTGCTCCACGACCTCTCCCTGATCGTCGGAAATGCTGTAGGTGAGTGTGACGTATTTGCCTTGGGCAACAACCTGGTCGGACATGCGCTGTCAGGCCTGCTTCATCTTCCGCAGCTTCTCGATGGCGCGCAGCTGGGCTACGGCCTTGGCGAGCTCGGACTGGGCCTTTGCATACTCGAACTCCGCCGTCTTGCCGGCGAGGGCCTCTTCTGCCCGGCGCTTCGCCTCCGCCGCAACGGCCTCGTCGATGTCCCGGACGCGGATCGCGGTGTCCGCCAGCACGGTCACCACCTGGGGCTGAACCTCCAGCATACCGCCGGAGATGTAAAAGTGCTCGATCTCGCCGTTTTCTTTTTGGACACGCACGTCCCCCGGCTTGAGCCGGGTGATCAGCGCCGTGTGTCGGGGCGCGATGCCAACCTCCCCCATCTCCGCGGGGGCAAACACCATGGTCGCCAGACCAGAGTGCATTGCCCCCTCGGCACTCACGATGTCGACATGGATGGTCATGGCCATTGGTCAACCCCGATCACATCTTCTCCGCCTTGGCAACGGCCTCGTCGATGGATCCTACCATGTAGAAGGCCTGCTCCGGCAGCGGGTCGTACTCCCCGTTCACGATGGCCTTGAAGCCTGCGATGGTGTCTTTGAGGGAGACGTATTTGCCTGAGGAGCCGGTAAACACCTCCGCGACGAAGAAGGGCTGGGACAGGAAGCGCTGAACCTTGCGCGCCCGGGCGACCGTTAGTTTGTCGTCCTCCGACAGCTCGTCCATGCCGAGGATGGCGATGATGTCCTTCAGCTCCTTGTACCGCTGCAGGGTACTCTGGACGGTACGTGCCGTGTCGTAATGCTCCTGGCCCACGATGTTGGGATCCAGGATACGGCTGGTGGAATCCAGCGGATCGACGGCAGGATAGATGCCGAGCTCCGCGATCTGACGCGAGAGCACCAGGGTGGCATCAAGGTGAGCAAAGGTGGTCGCGGGCGATGGGTCGGTGAGGTCGTCCGCGGGCACATAGACCGCCTGGAAGGACGTGATGGACCCGGTCCGGGTCGAGGTGATGCGCTCCTGGAGTATCCCCATCTCCGCCGCGAGGGTCGGCTGATAGCCAACGGCGGATGGCATACGGCCGAGCAGCGCGGACACCTCGGTGCCGGCGAGGGTGTAGCGGTAGATGTTGTCGATGAAGAGGAGCACATCCGCCCCTTCCTCCCGGAAGTACTCCGCCATGGTCAGCCCCGTAAGGGCGACCCGCAGGCGGTTTCCCGGGGGCTCGTTCATCTGGCCGTACACCAGGGCCACCTTGTCGAGAACGCCGGACTCGGTCATCTCGTGATAGAAGTCGTTGCCCTCGCGGGTGCGCTCCCCCACGCCGGCGAAGACGGAGAAGCCCGAGTGCTCGACCGCGATATTGCGGATGAGCTCCATCAGGGTCACGGTCTTGCCCACGCCTGCGCCGCCGAACAGCCCGACCTTACCGCCCTTGACGATCGGCATGATGAGGTCGATGACCTTGATGCCGGTCTCGAGGATCTCGGCGGTGGCGGCCTGATCCTCGAGCTTGGGAGCGGGCCGGTGGATGGGCCAGCTGTGCTCGGCGCCGACCGGTCCCTTCTCGTCGATGGGCCGGCCGAGGACGTCCATGATGCGGCCGAGGGTCGGGCGGCCCACCGGGATGCTGATGGGCGCCCCGGTGTTGGCGGCCTCCACGCCTCGCTGGAGGCCGTCCGTCGACCCCATGGCGATGGTGCGGACGATCCCGTCCCCCAGCTGCTGCTGGACCTCCAGCGTGAGGCTGGCGGAGTCGATCTTCAGGGCATCAAAAACCTTGGGCATCTCGCCCCGCGGGAACTGGACGTCCACCACGGCGCCGATGACCTGCACCACGTTACCGGTACTCATAAGCTCTTTCCTCTCGTCGCCGTGCGGCGGTTGGGTGGGAACCTCGAGGCGCGCGGCCCGCCCAATGCACCCCCTCCGGTGCCCCGGGGGCGGGGATCCAGCCGCTGCGCGCGTTATCCGTCAGCCTGGGGCGCACTGAATCGGCCCGTATTGCTACGGCGATGCGACGCTATGCGTGCGTCTCGTCGCGAACGGTCGGGCGTCTCCCGAAATGAGCAGCGCTTCCCTAGACCGCAGCGGCGCCGCTCACGATCTCCGTGATCTCCTGGGTGATGGCCGCCTGCCGGGCCTTGTTGTAGACCAGCTGCAGCTCCTCGATCAGGTTTCCGGCATTGTCGGTAGCAGCCTTCATGGCCACCTGACGGGCCGCCATCTCGCAGGCACCGTTCTCCACGACAGCCTGGTAGACCAGTGACTCGATGTAGCGGATGAGCAGGGCATCCAGGATGGTGCGGGCATCCGGCTCATAGATGTAATCCCAACGGTGCTGCAGGGCCTTGATGTCATCCGCCTGCACCTCCGGATGGATCGGTACCAGCTGGAAGAGCGTCGGCCGCTGGGTCATGGTGTTCACGAACAGGTTGCTGGCCACGTAGATCGCGTCCACCTCCCCCGCCTCGTAGGCGTCGAGCATGACCTTCACGGTGCCGATCAGGTCCTCGATGTGGGGCTGGTCCCCCAGGTGTGTCGCCTGCGCCAGCACGGTGCCGCCGAACCGCCGAAAGAACCCGAGGGCCTTGGTGCCGATTGCGCAGAAGACGGGCTCGATCCCCTGTCTTGCCTGCTCCTTGATCTCCTGGATCAGCTTGCGGAACAGGTTCTGGTTCAGCCCCCCACACAGGCCGCGGTCGGAGGACACCACGATATAGCCCACACGCTTGCGCTCCCGCTCCTGGGCGATGAAGCTGTGCCGGTACTCCGGGGAGGCATAGTAGAGGTGGCCGATCACCCGGAGCATCTTCTGCGCGTAGGGGCGGGATGCCTGCATCCGCTCCTGGGCCTTACGCATCTTGGCGGCGGCCACCATCTGCATGGCCTTGGTGATCTTCTGCGTGCTCTTGATGCTCGCAATCTTGGTCCGGATCTCTTTACCACCCGCCATCTTCCCATGCCCCCCGCTCAGAGTTTGGGGCTGGGGCGGGCCATTCGCCCGCCGTCGCCCCCAATCCGCGCTGAATCCTACCCTTCGCGTCCGCCGGCGGCATACGCGTCACCACGCCTGGTTTGCCTTGAAGTCCTTCAGGGCCGCATGCAGTCCCTGCTCGATCTCCGGGTTGTAGTCGCAGGTCTTGTTGATCTTCTCCAGCAGCTCGCCGTGGGTGGTCTTGATGAAGGTCTGCAGGGCCCGCTCGAAGTCGACCACCTTCTTGACGTCGACGTCGTCGAGGTAGCCCTCGTTAACGGCAAACAGGGACACCGCCATCTGGGCAACGCTCATGGGGGAATACTGGGGCTGTTTCATCAGCTCCGTGACACGCTCCCCCCGCTGGAGCTGCTTGCGGGTCGCCTCGTCCAGGTCCGAGGCGAACTGGGAGAATGCCGCCAGCTCCCGGAACTGGGCCAAGGCCAGTCGCACACCGCCCCCCAGCTTCTTGACGACCTTGGTCTGGGCTGCACCGCCCACGCGGGAGACCGAGAGGCCGGCGTTGATCGCCGGGCGGATGCCCGCGTTGAACAGGTCGCTCTCGAGGAAGATTTGGCCGTCGGTGATGGAGATCACGTTGGTGGGGACGAAGGCAGACACGTCGCCCGCCTGGGTCTCGATGATCGGCAGCGCCGTCAGGGAGCCGGTCTTGCCCTTCACCGCACCGCCCGTGGTCTCCTCCACGTAATGGGCATTCACCCGCGCGGCCCGCTCGAGCAGCCGGGAGTGGAGATAGAACACGTCGCCCGGGTAGGCCTCTCGACCCGGCGGACGCCGCAGGAGGAGGGACACCTGGCGGTAGGCCCAGGCCTGCTTGGTGAGGTCGTCATAGACGATGAGGGCGTCCTCGCCCCGGTCTCGGAAGTACTCGCCCATGGCACAGCCCGCATAGGGGGCGATGAACTGCATGGCCGCCGAGTCAGCGGCGCCCGCGGCAACGATGATGGTGTGCTCCATGGCGCCGTGCTCTTCCAGCTTGCGCGCGACACCGGCGATAGAGGAGTTCTTCTGCCCCACCCCAACGTAGATGCACTTAACCCCGGTGCCCTTCTGGTTGATGATGGTGTCGATGGCGAGGGCCGTCTTCCCTGTCTGGCGGTCACCGATGATCAGCTCGCGCTGCCCGCGGCCGATGGGGACCATGGCGTCGATGGACTTGAGGCCCGTCTGGACCGGCTGATCCACCGACTTACGGGTGATGACACCGGGGGCCACCTTCTCGATGGGGGAGGTGGTCCCGGTCTGGATCGTGCCTTTCCCGTCGATAGGGTTGCCCAGTGAGTCCACGATACGCCCAAGCAGGCCCTCGCCCACCGGGACTTCCAGGACGCGGCCGGTACAACGGACCCAGTCCCCTTCGGAGAGGTGCTCGAACTTCCCCAGCACCACCGCACCCACGGAATCGCGCTCCAGATTCAGGGCGAGCCCGAAGGTATTGCCCGGAAACTCCAGCATCTCATAGGACATGGCATCTGAAAGGCCATGGATGCGCACGATGCCGTCGCCCAGGCTGACGATCGTGCCCTCGGTCCGGGCCTCGGTCCTGAGGTCGAGCTGCTCGATCTTTTGTTTGATGAGATCGCTGATCTCGGAGGGGTTCAGTTGCATGGGGCTATTCCGTTCAAATGTGCAATTCGTTAGCGAGCCGCTGGAGCTTGCCGCGGATGGACCCGTCGATGACCAGGTCCCCGGCCCTAATCTCGACACCGCCCAGGAGAGACGGGTCCCGCTCGACCGTCAGCTTGACCTCTCCGCCCAAGCGCTTCTCGAGCGCGTCTGCCAACACCTTCTGTTGTGCCGCTTGGACGGCATAGGCGCTGCGGATCTGCACCTGCCGCACCCGCTGATGCTCGACCTTGAGATCGTGGAACAGACGCGAGATCTCCCCCGCCACGGCCAGCCTGTTGTTCGCCGCAAGCAGCCTCACGAGGTTCTGCATCTCCGCTGACAGGCCGTCACCCGCGATCTCCAGGATCACCCTGGCCAGCTGCCTGCGAGGCACGTTGGGATTGGCGATCTGGGCCGCCATGTCGGCGTTCCCGGTAATCGCCGCCAGCAGACCAAGGGC
>Ga0307417_10001397_pt1 | contig 10099 bp, 7 predicted proteins | sample SalMarWE160210MG_2_FD_202514 | JGI IMG/M metagenome (GOLD analysis project Ga0307417, IMG submission 202514) | Salt marsh sediment microbial communities from the Plum Island Ecosystem LTER, Massachusetts, United States - WE1602-10 | ecosystem: Environmental > Aquatic > Marine > Intertidal zone >...
CATATCATCGAGCCGGCCGGCTTTCCGGTCACCGACCGCGCCTTCCGCCGGGCCGGCATGGATTACCTGGACGCGGTCGCCCTCACCCGCCACGGCTCGTTCGCGGCTTTCGAGGACTGGCGGCGGCGGGAAGGCTTGGCTTTGGTGCTGATCACGACCGCCGGCGAGCGCTCTTATCTCGAACATCGCTTCGACGCGGCTCAGGTTTTGCTGTTCGGCCGCGAAAGCGCCGGCGTGCCCGAGCATGTGCAGCGGGCGGCCGACGTCACCTTGCGCATCCCGATGCGCGAAAACATGCGCTCGCTCAACGTGGCCATGGCCGCGGCCATGGTGGCCGGCGAGGCGCTGCGGCAGACGGGGGGATTTGGCCGGTGATAGAATTGACCGCATGAGCACCGACATCGAAACCCGCAAGACCCGCGCGCGCGCCTGGTTCGAAAGCCTGCGCGATGACATTTGCGCGGCCTTCGAGGCGGTCGAGGACGCGCTGCCGAAATCGGCGCCGCTCGGCGGCAGCGTTGCCGGCCGCTTCGTCCGCACGCCCTGGGAGCGAACCGACCAGACCGGCAAGCCGGGCGGCGGCGGGGTCATGGCGATCATGCGCGGGCGCGTGTTCGAGAAGGTCGGCGTGCATTGCTCGACTGTGCACGGCGAGTTCGCACCGGAATTCCGCAAGGAGATTCCCGGCGCCGCCGAGAATCCGAACTTCTGGGCCTCCGGCATCTCGCTGATCGCGCATCCGCAGAACCCGCACGTGCCGGCGGTGCACATGAACACGCGCTACGTCGTCACCAGCAAAGCCTGGTTTGGCGGCGGCGCCGATTTGACACCGCTGCTCGAGGCCCGCCGCACGCAGGACGACCCCGACAGCATCGCCTTTCACGCCGCCATGAAGGCGGCCTGTGACTCCCACGCCCGCGTGGCGCCTTACGAAAAATACAAGAAATGGTGCGACGACTATTTCTTCCTCAAGCACCGCAATGAGCCGCGCGGCATCGGCGGCATCTTCTACGACTATCTCGAAACCGACTGGGACTTGACCTTTGCCTTCACGCAAGACGTCGGGCGCGCCTTGCACGCGGTCTATCCCGCGCTGGTCGAGAGGAATTTCACCACGCCCTGGAGCGAGGCCGAGCGCGAGCAGCAGCTGATCCGCCGCGGCCGCTACGTCGAGTTCAATTTGCTCTATGACCGCGGTACCATTTTCGGCCTGCGCACCGGCGGTAATGTGGAGTCGATCCTCTCGTCGATGCCGCCGGTGGTGAAGTGGCCGTAGGCGGCGAACCGCGTCAGGCCCGCGGCGCCAGCAATCGCGTGCCGGCTAGCACCATCAGCGCAACTGCTCCCGTCATCACTGCAAGCCAGGTCCCGGCCGCGGCAAGCGCGGCGGTAGCGGCCCAGGTGATCGAGGAGAAGGCTTCCGCGAAGGTCGCCATGCGCGAGGACGTCTGCCGGCGGCGGAAATGGCTGCGCTTGGCCTGGGTGCGGAACCAGAGCTGGATGGCGGTCGCCGAGGCCGCCGACACCGCGATGCCGAGCACCGCCGTCAGCGCGAAGGTAGGCGCGACGAGCGCCAGCGCCAGCACGAAGGGCGCGAACACCAGCGCGATTGCCGCCATCACCGCCTCGATCTTGGCGCGCAGCAACGCCCCCGGCTTAACCGGCGCGGTCGCCACCAGATCGGGCGCGTCTTCGCCGGAAATCGCCAGCCACGACAGGCCGCCGGCGAGCTGGCCGGCCGCCATTACCAGCACCGGCACCAAGAGCACCAGCGCGCCGGAGCCGTGCGCGAAGCTCTTCCACAGCAGCAGCGCCGGCGGCAGCAGATATAGGAGCTGCATCAGCGTCTGCGACACCAGCCAGGGGTCGCGCCTGAGCAGCGTCCATTCCTTCCACCGCAGCGCTCGCATCGTCGAACCGCCGCGGAAATTTCCGCCCGCGCGCTGGCGCCGCGGGCTTTGCGCGACGCCCGCCGCGGCCACGACGTAATCGCCGAAGCACGGCGAGAACACCGCCACCGCTAAGCCGGCCATCAGCAACCCCGCGCCCAGCAGACCGGCGAGCGCGGCGGCGTCGCCGAGCGCGGCGCGCGCCGGTAGCCACAACGCGCTGTCGATCTCGGGCGCGTGCCGTAGCAACGCGGCCGATTGCAGTACCGAAAAGCGCGAGATCGTTCCGTAGGACTGAATGGCTGCCACCTGCAGGCCGATGACGAAGGCGGCGCCGACCACCGCCGCCACGATCTGCGCCGCCAGCCGCGTGCGCTTCGGCCCGATGGTGCAAAACAGCGCCACCGTCAGCGCCACGGCCATCGCAGAAGCGATCAGGCCCATGGCCGCCACCGCGCCATAGGCGGCGAGCCAGCGCAGCCCCTCGCACCAGGCCAGCATATCGATGAAGGGCGCCGCCAGCGCGAGACCGAGCAGCGCGGTCGAAACGCCAAGCGCCGCGATGCGCACGGCAAAGACTTGCGCCACCGCAACCGGCGATGACAGGATCAGTTCGAGATCGGCGCGCGCATAGAAGGCGCGCGTCACCTGCTCCATCGCCTGCGACAGCATCAGCGAGAACGACAACAACAGACCGCCGGTGACCGCCACCAACGCCGCCTTGTCGGGCGGCGCCCCCAAGGTGGCGACGTGCCGCACCATGGACCAGGCGAACAGATGCATGAGCGCAGCGAACACGACCAGCACCACCGCCACCACGCGCTCGCGCCCGCGCTTGCCTGCGGTCATCATCGACAGCCAATCCCGCCACGCCAGGCGGAACTCGTGGCCGGCAAACCAGGTAAGTGTGGCGGCTTGCGTCATCGTTTATCCACTTCCGCCTCATCCTGAGGAGCGTCGCGAAGCGACGCGTCTCGAAGGATGGGGCGGCCCCATGCTTCGAGACGCCGCCTTCGGCGGCTCCTCAGCATGAGGCCGATTGAGCGATTGGGACGCCTGACGCCGCCGCCACTTTGGCCTCAACAGCCTCTTCGGCGACCAGCGCCAGGAAGGTATCTTCCAGGCTCTCGCCGCGGATGCCGGCCTTGCTGTGTAGCTCGTCAAGCGTGCCTTCCGCGATCAGGCGGCCTTCCGCGATCACGCCGATGTGATCGGCCATGCGCTCGGCGACTTCGAGAATATGCGTGGTCATGATCACGCTGCCGCCGGCGGCAACGCGCTCGCGCAGCACGTGCTTGACCTGCCGCGCCGAGCCGGCATCGAGGCCGGTGAGCGGCTCGTCGAGAATGATGAGCTTGGGGTCGTGCACCAGCGCGCCGGCCAGCGTCACCTTCTGGCGCATGCCCTTGGACAGGCTTTCGCAGCGCGCATGCGCCTGCGGCGCAAGGGCCAGCCATTCGATCAGGGTGTGCGCGCGCAATTGCGCGGCTTGCGCCTCAACGTTCCACAGCCGCGCGACGAATTCGAGATATTCGAACGGCGTCAGCTTGTCGTAGATCATCGGCTCGTCGGACACCCAGGCCATCACCCGCTTGGCGGCGATTGGGTCGGCCAGCGCGTCGATGCCGAACACCGAGATTGCGCCGGCATCGGGCTTCAACAATCCGGTAACCATGCGCAGCGTCGTGGTCTTGCCGGCGCCGTTCGGCCCGAGCAGCGCGTAGAACTCGCCGGCGCGGATGGTGAGATCGAGTTGATCGACCGCAGGACGATCGAACCGCTTGCAAAGACCGCGCGTTTCAAGGGCGACGGGGGAACTCGTCGGCATGCGGCCAACCTGGTTTTCGGGTTTCGCAAAGTTGAGCCGCCAATCTAGGGAAAACTGGTTTCAGCGCCGTGAATCGATTGAATCGAAAATGTCAGAGTTATCGGATCGCTAAACCGCGTTCGCCGGCCGCCGCACGTTCGCTGATGCGCGGCAAGATAATCTTACCGTTAATCGTTTGTGAGCGCGATTTTTTAAGTCAGCAAATTTCTGTGCTGAATATTGATTATACCCGTGCCGCCGAACGTAAGTCGATCGCCGACAAAAACTCGTCGCGTGTCTGTTTTTGATTTCGAAAGGCGCCGACCATGCGACTGGTCACCATCGTCACATCGGTCTTGTTCACGCCTCTGGTTGTCATGCACTCGTGTTCCGCCTCGACCACGACTCCCACGCCATGCGGCTTAAGGGCCACATTCAGACAATTGGCGATCTCCGCCGTCATCTTCTCTTGAACCTGCAGACGGCGAGCAAACGTTTCGACCAAACGGGCGAGCTTGGAAATTCCGATCACCCGGTTGCGGGGTAAATACCCGATGTGAACGCGTCCTATGATCGGCGCCATGTGGTGCTCACAATGGGATACGAACCGAATGTCACGCAATAAAACCATTTCGTCATAACCCCCGACTTCCTCGAATGTGCGAAGCAAATAGTCATTCGGATCTTCGTCATAGCCGGAGTACCACTCTTTGTAGGCCCGCACGACCCGCGCTGGTGTCGCCCTTAGACCTTCTCGATCGGGATCGTCACCAGCCCAACGGATTAGCGTGCGCACCGCGTTTTCCGCTTCCGTTTTGGTTGGCCCTTCTTGCTTTTTGACCTTTGGCTGGCCTCTGACGGTACGCAGTTTGACGGCTTTTCCCATGGACGTATCCTCATAGTGCGAGCGTATTGCAAAAGTTTAGCAGCCTGCAGGTTGCTGTTTCAATTTCCACTTGGCTATTCAAACGAAAGTGACAAGCAGAGCGCGATGTCTGCTGTTGGCCCGAAGCGGAAGTGCCGCTAACGCAGTGGAATGTCCGCTTTCAGGGGTCAAAGCGGACTCGAAGCGGACATGGCAAAAGTGACGCGAATGACCAAACGCGGACATGGCGCAGCCGCTGGAACTTGGTAAAATCGACCCTCGTCGTGAACGCCCAGGGGGCGACATGAAGCGGCGTAGTACTGCAGGCAGCCGGTCGGCTAAGGGGCACGGCGCGTTTGGGCCCAAAGCTCGAAAAGCGTCGACCGCACCCGTATCGGCTGGCCACTCGGCAGAGGAATTTGACCGCTTAAGGCGCGAGCACGACGAGACGCTGGAGCAACAGGCGGCGACCTCGGAGGTGCTGCGGGTCATCAGTCGCTCTCCGACCGATGTCCAGCCGGTGTTCGACATGATTGCCGAGAGCGCGGCGAGGCTCTGCAAGGCCCAGTTCTGCTTCGTGGACCGGTTCGACGGCCAGCTCCTCCACTTTGTGGCGCATCGCAGCCTCCCCCCCGACGTGCTTGAGATCAACCGACGCGCGTTTCCCGCGCCGCCAAACCGGGGAAGCGCATCGGCTCGCGCGATACTCGAGCGAAATGTCGTGCAGATCCCTGATGTCAGCGCGGACCCCGATTACGCCCTCGGCGCGATGGCGGCAGTCGGAGGATATCGCAGTGTCGCAGCCGTCCCGATATTGCGAGATGGCGTTCCCATCGGGTCGATTGCGGTCACCCGCGCTCAGGTGGGGCTGCTCCCGAACCGACAGATCGAGCTCTTGAAGACTTTCGCCGACCAGGCCGTGATTGCGATTGAGAACACGCGGCTGTTCGAAGCCGAGCAGCAGCGCACTCGGGAATTATCCGAGGCGCTGGAGCAGCAGACGGCGGCTTCGGAAGTACTGAGCATCATCTCCAGCTCGCCCGGAGAACTCGAACCGGTATTCCGGTCGATGCTGGCGAACGCAGTGCGCATCTGTGAAGGCAAGTTCGGCACGCTATACCTTCGCGAGGCTGATGGCTTCCGCACGGTCGCCACGCACAATGCCCCGCCCGCTTATATCGAGGCACGCATGCGCGAGGCGCTGCTTCGGCCGCCGCCCGACGTGCCCCTTGGACGCGTTGCGGCGACCAAGCAGGTGGTCCAAATCGCAGACATCAAGAAGACGCAATCCTACATCGAGCAAAATCCCTTTATCGTCACCGCCGTCGAGCTCGGCGGCTATCGGACCGTACTTGCCGTCCCGATGCTCAAAGACAATGAACTGATTGGCTCTATCAATATCAACCGCCAGGAGGTTCGCCCGTTCACCGACAAGCAAATCGAACTGGTAACAAACTTCGCCGCCCAGGCGGTCATCGCCATCGAGAACACGCGGCTGCTTAAGGAGTTGCGCGAATCATTACAGCAGCAGATCGCAACCGCCGACGTGCTGAAAGTCATTAGCCGTTCGGCATTCGACTTGCAAACCGTGCTCGACGCGCTGATCGAGTCGGCAGCGCGGCTGTGTGAGGCGGACGTTGCCTCGATTAATCGAGCCGAAGGCGACGCCTTCCAGATGATTGCGAGCTTCGGTTACTCGCCGGAATATAAGGCCTACATGGATGCTCATCTGGTTCCAGCCGGGCGCGGCTCTGTCACTGGCCGAACCGTGCTGGAAGGCGGAATCATCCACATTCCTGACGTGTTGGCAGACCCGGATTTCAAATTTACGGGGGGCGCCCAAGCCGGTGGGGTTCGGACCATGCTTGGCGTGCCGCTGTTGCGCGAAGGAACGCCGATTGGCGTCATCAACTTGCAGCGCAAGGCCGTTCGCCCGTTCACCGACAAACAGATCGAGTTAGTCACCACTTTCGCCGACCAGGCAGTGATTGCGATCGAGAATTCTCGGCTTCTCTCTGAGCTGCGGGAACGGACAAACGAACTGGCGCAGCGACAAGCGGAACTAAGCGTCACGTTTGACAATATGGGCGATGGCGTTGCGATGTTCGATGACAAGCTGCGGCTCGCCGCATGGAACCGGAACCTTCAGGAAATTCTCAGCATTCCTGATTCGTTTTTCACCGAGCCGCAAACTCATCGCGACTACGCCACTTATCTCATCCAACGTGGTGAGTTTGGGAACGTCGACCTCGAGGCAGAGTTACAACGTTATGTCGAGTCCGCCGGACAGCAATGGAGGATTGAACGGACGCGCCCTGATGGGCGTGTGCTCGAGGTCCGCCACAATCCGGTACCCGGTGGCGGCTTTGTGCTGATTTACAGCGATATTACGGAACGCAAACGATCCGAGGAAGAAATCCGCGCTGCCCGCGACACTGCCGAGGCGACATTGCGTGACTTACGGACCACGCAGGACCGCCTGGTGCAGACACAGAAGTTGGCCTCGCTCGGCCAGCTCACCGCTGGCATTGCGCACGAGATCAAGAACCCGCTCAATTTCGTCAATAATTTCTCGGGTGTTTCGGTTGAAATGATCGACGAGTTACAAGATGTCTTGGGCAGGATATCGATCGACCATAAAGCGCGCGCAGAGATTAGCGAGCTGACCAACACATTGCGGGGCAATCTTGAAAAGGTCATGCAGCACGGCAAGCGCGCGGATGCCATCGTCAAGAACATGCTGCTGCATTCGCGCGAAGGCTCAGGTGAGCACCGGCTGGTCGACATCAACGCTCTAGTCGAGGAGAGCCTCAATCTCGCCTACCACGGCGCTAGGGCCGAGAAGCAGGGTTTCAACATCTCCTTGGAGAGGTCCCTTGATCCGGCCGCAGGCGAGGCCGATGTGTTTCCGCAGGACATTACTCGAGTATTACTCAATTTGATTTCAAACGGTTTCTACGCCGCTACCAAGCGTAAAGATCTGGCAAACAGTAGTGCCCACGAACCGACCCTTACCGCCGCAACCCGAAACCTGGGCGATAGCGTGGAGATCAGGATTCGTGATAACGGCACCGGTATCCCGCCCGAGGTGAAGGACAAGATGTTCAATCCGTTCTTTACGACCAAACCGGCCGGCGAAGGCACCGGCCTGGGCCTCTCCATCAGTCACGATATCATCGTCAAGCAACACGCCGGCTCGATCGAGGTCGACACACAGCCTGGCGAGTACACCGAGTTCCGGATCATTCTCCCCCGGAACGCCGCATTCCTTGCCAAGTCAGGAGGACGCGCGTGACGCTCCTTGTTCTCGTCGTCGACGACGAACTCGATGTCGAGGTGCTGTTTCGCCAGCAATTCCGGCGGGAGTTGCGCGAAGGGCGCTTTACGATGGAATTTGCTCAGTCGGCCGCTACGGCACTTCAACGCATCACCGATGCAGGGACTGCCTCGCTGATCCTGATCCTTTCCGATATCAACATGCCGGGGATGAGCGGTCTCGAGCTGCTGCCCAAGGCGAGGGCTGCACGACCCGATGTTCCGATCATCATGATCACCGCCTATGGCGATGCGGAAACTAAGCGCAGAGCCCTGGAGGGCGGCGCGGAGGCACTGCTGACCAAGCCGATTGATTTCGGACTTCTCCGCAGCGAGATCGACCTGCGAGTTGAGCGCGCCGCATGACCACACGGACGGCAGTTATTTCCCGTTGAGTTTGGCAAATTTGCTGCGCTACATGAGTCCGCTTTTGGCCCCCGGGATGTCCACTATTGGGGGCAAAGCGGACATCGTTTGAACTTACCGCCATGTCTGCTTTTGACCCTTCGCCGACATCCCGTGCGTCAATTTGCTGTAGTCCACGACAGGTCCCATTCGAAGTGATAGGATTGAATGGGCAGATGTCATTACAGGATCATTCCCATGCTGCACATCCGCAAATCTTTGACAATGCGCGAGACCCTAATCTCCGATATGGGACGCGCTGCCAACCGGCCTATTGTTCGGGCCGTTGCGATGGCGGTTATCAGCAACCCATTTGCCGGTCGTTATGTCGATGATTTAACCGAACTGTTTGAGGCTGGCCGTACGCTCGGTGGACAATTCATGACCGATCTCGTCCGCCTGTTGTCGCAAAGTCCAATCTCTTACGGCAAAGGGGCGATTGTCGGCCTGAACGGCGAGTTTGAACATGGCGGCGCCTGCCTTCACCCCATGCTGGGCAAGCCAATGCGCGCGGCCGTCGGCGGTGGGAAGGCCCTTATTCCATCCAATGTCAAAGTCGCCGCGTGCGGGGCCAGCCTTGACGTGCCGTTAGGCCACAAAGACGATCCCTGGTCGTTCGACCACTTTGATACGATCACAGTGTCTGTAGCGGATGCGCCAAAACCAGATGAAATCGTCGTCGTGATGGCAGTAGCAGATGGCGGTCGGTTGCATCCTCGCTGCGGGGACAGCCCGCGATAGTTCCCGCGAGTGCATCGCGCCGACCTGAAGCGATGTCCGCCGACAAGTTGCTGACGGGCCAATAGCGGGCATCGCACCGCTGTAGCAAATCAACGCCAGTGACCAGAAGCGGTTAGCAATGTGCGGCCTAAGGCACCCTCGACACATCCGGGCACTTTGCAGCTTTTTGGAAATTGTTAATCAAGCTGGCGCATCCTGATAATATTGTGAGCCAACCAACCCGCGCGCAATGCGGGCTGCGGCCGGGATAAACCCAACTGGTGAAACTGGTTGGCTCGCAACCACCATACTGATGGCGTGCCCCAAGGTGGACACCCCCAGCGGATTGACGTCCGTTGCCGGTCCGTCTCGGTCTTGGCGCGACATCCGGCTTGAGTCTGCAAAGCGCCGCAAACCGGACTTTAGCCGGCGGCAAACGACGCGCTGTATTTATGTGTACGCGCCCTAGGCCTTCGTGGCTGCATCGGCGATGGCTGCGAGCGTTGGCCCCTCGGAGGGAAAATCCGCGGCGATCCAGGCCGCCTCCGCCGCGCGCATGGCGGCGCCCAACGCCGGGCCCTTCTCCACCCCGCGCGTCATCAAATCCGCCGCCTTCAGCGGAAACAACGGCGCGGTCCAGCGCTGCGGCAGGGTCGCGAGCGCATGCCAGCCGGCGTCATGCGCGGTCGCGTCCGAGCGCGCCCAGCCGAGCAGCGCATGGTCGGTGAAATACAGCGGGCCAAGCCGGTAGATTAGCGCGCGCGCCTGCGGCTCGCTCAATTTCGGCGAGATCCGCCACCAGCCTTCCGCCATCGAGGCCAGCCGCGCGTGCTCGGCATTGGTCAGCCGCAGCTTCTGCCACAGCCGCTCGGCGTCCTCCGCCACCCAGACGCCGAGCGCGCCCAGCCGGCGCGCCGGGTCGGGACTGGCGCCGATCGCCGCTTCGACTTTCGCCATGTTCTCGAACGACGCGAGATAAGAAACGCCGCCGAGCACGCGCAGCGTCAGCCCAGCGTCGGTCATAGCGATGAGCGTCGGCACCGCGTGCGGCGCCACCACGAGCTTCATCAGCTCCATGCGCACGCGCTCGCGCGAAAG
>Ga0307417_10001398_pt1 | contig 10099 bp, 11 predicted proteins | sample SalMarWE160210MG_2_FD_202514 | JGI IMG/M metagenome (GOLD analysis project Ga0307417, IMG submission 202514) | Salt marsh sediment microbial communities from the Plum Island Ecosystem LTER, Massachusetts, United States - WE1602-10 | ecosystem: Environmental > Aquatic > Marine > Intertidal zone...
ACGTCGAAAGGGTCCCACTCGAAGACGATGTGGTCTGCTGCGGTTTCGGAGGGATCTTCTCGATAGAGATGCCGGCGGTCTCCACCGCGATGATGAACGAGAAGCTGGACAAGATCGTCGAGTCGGGTGCGGACACCGTCGTCGGTGGTGACATCTCCTGTCTCCTCCACCTGCAGGGGGGTATGCGGAGGAGGGGCGTCGACATCGCTTTCAAACACATCGCAGAGCTGCTCGGAGAGGCATGACCGAGCCCGTCGCCTTTCTCTCCAGGGCGGAGGCCCTCATCGGCAGCCCCGAGGCGGCCGCCGTAGCCCGCGGGGCCAAGTCGTTTCTGGAAAAGCGGGATACGGCCCGCGACCAATTCCCCCTCTTCGACGACATGAGAGAGCGGGCCCGGTCGATCCGGCTCCACTCCCTCGCCAACCTCGACAGGCTGCTCGCCAGGTTCGCCGACGCCCTGGAGGCAGCAGGTGGGCAGGTCCACTGGGCCGAGGACGAAGAGGACGCCAACCAGATCGTCTCACGAATCCTGGGGGCATCGGGTGCACGGACGGTCGTGAAGTCGAAGTCGATGGTGACCGAGGAGATCGAGCTGAACAGTCACCTCGAGGGCGAAGGGTTGACCGTCGTGGAGACAGACCTCGGCGAATTCATCGCCCAACTGGCCGGCGACACCCCTTCGCACATCATCGCCCCCATCCTCCATATGACGCGTCAGGACGTGGGCAGGCTGTTCAGCCAGAAGCTGGGCGTGCCATACACCGACGACCCGTTCGCCCTCAATCGGATCGCACGTGAGCACCTGCGTCGGATCTTTCTCGAGGCCGACGCCGGCATCTCCGGGGTCAACGTGGCCGTCGCCGAGTCAGGCTCGATCGTGCTGGTCACCAATGAAGGGAACGGGAGACTGGCAACCACGGCTCCCCGAGTCCACATCGCTCTCATGGGGATGGAGCGCATCGTCCCCAGATGGGAGGACGCCTCGGTCGTGCTGGAGGTGCTGGCCCGCTCCGCCACCGGTCAGAGGCTCTCCTCGTACACCAACGTCATCACCGGCCCGCGCCGCGAGGGCGATGCCGACGGGCCGGAGGAATTGCACGTGGTGATCCTCGACAACGGCCGCTCCCGGGTCCTGGCGGGGGAGACGGCGGAGATCCTCGCCTGCATCCGATGTGGAGCCTGCCTCAACGTGTGCCCGGTGTTCAGGACGGCCGGTGGCCACGCATACGGGACCGTCTACTCGGGCCCGGTCGGGTCGGTGGTGACTCCCGGCCTCGCCGGCATGGATCCCTGGTGGGAGCTTCCCTACGCCTCGACTCTCTGTGGTGCCTGCCAGGAGGTGTGCCCGGTTCGGATCGAGATACCGCGGATGCTCCTCGAGCTGCGCCGTCAGGCCGCGGCCGACGGGCGTCTCCCGCGGTGGCTCTCCAAAGGCATGGCCCGATACGCGGCCGTCACCAACGAGCCGGCTCGATGGCGACGCGCCAAGCGGTGGGCGTCCCGGCTGAGCGCTCCGCTGTCGTCGAGGGGCTGGCTGACACGCATCCCCGGTCCCGGGCGCGGCTGGACGGTCTCCCGTGATCTACCCCGACCGGCCGCAGAGTCGTTCGAGAAGTGGTGGAGGTCGAATCGTGAGACGTGACGCCTTTCTCAGCCGGGTCGCTCAGGCCACGCTCACGGCCAAGCTGCCGGTGCCACCGGTGGTGCCCGACGCCCCGCTGGAACTGCCCCCGGTGGACCTGGTGGCACTGTTCCGGGCACAGGCCCAGGCCGTCAACGCGGTGGTTCATGGCCCGGTCACCCGTCACGGGGCGGCCCGCGCCGTCGCTGCCATCGCAACCGGTCACGACGCCACGCGTTTCCTGGCGTGGGACGACGTTGGTGCCTCGGGTGTGGTGTCGGCCCTCACCGCCGCCGGCCTGCAACGCATCGATCATCTCGTGCCATCCGGCTCGAGGAGGGAGCACAACCTCTCGTATCTCGACGTCGACGTCGGAGTCACCGGCTCGGTGGGAGCGTTGGCGGAGAGTGGCAGTCTCATTTTGAGCCACGGCGAGGGCCGTCCCCGCATGGCGAGCCTGATCCCGGACATCCATATAGCGCTGCTCGACACCTCGAGGATCGCCCGGACACTCGCTCAATGGGCCCGGGAAAACGGGGATTCGCCGGAGAAGACGGCCAATCTGGTGTTGGTGACCGGCCCGAGCAGAACGGGGGACATCGAACAAGAGCTAAACCTTGGCGTTCACGGGCCGAGACATGTTCACATCGTGATGGTGAGATGAGGGGTCTGACCCCACCGCCGAAACAGGACACCGCCAGCAGGCTGGCGGCCAGGATGCTCGTGCTGGTCGTCCTGCTCGTTCTGGTCGGCGCCGCCATCTACACGGCCGTGACCAATCAGCGAATCGACCTGACCGAGGACATACGGACAATTGGCCTCGAACTGGCCGATCCCTCCGTCATCGACGGCTTCTCCGTGAACGTCGCCGAGGACGCGGGAGGGCCCACCCCGGTGGTGTTCCTGCACGATGTCGACGTCGCCGGAGGGCTGACCCTCGCCCCGCTGTCCGAGTCGTTGGGCGAGCAGTACCACGGGGTCCGCATAGACCTCCCCGGGTTCGGATTCACGGACCGGATCCCGTTCGAAGGAGAGGAGCACACGGTGGCGGCCATGGCCGCCACCGTCGCCGCCGTCCTGGAGGACAGGTTCGACTCACCGGTCCTCGTTGTCGGTGTTGGGCTCGGCGGTGAGGTGGGGGCGGAGTTGGCATACAGCTACCCCGAGCTGTTGAGCGGTCTGGTGATGGTCGACGTCGACTTCTGGCGGGGAGACACGCTGCGGGTGACCTTGGAGAAGCTGCCCTGGCTGGGGAGAGCCGCCACCTACGCATATGACGTCGGTGGCCAGTTTGCTCTGCAGAACTGGTCTCCTTACTGCGAGGACGGAGGCTGGTGCGCCAACCCGGAGCAGCTCGCCGCGCGATCCTTCGTCATCACGATCGAGGGGACGACGGACTCGATGTGGGGCTTCCGGCGAACCGAGAAAGCGGCCCTGGCGCCGGCCAACCTCGCCGACATCACCGTTCCGACGGCGTACGTGGTCAGTCTCGATGGGCCGGTCTCCGACGACACCGTCCAACGCACCCGGGACGAAATGCCCTCGATGTCCGTGGTCGAGTCGAACACCTATCAGGCACATCTGGAGGACTTCGGCGCCGTCCAGCAGGCCATCGCCTCGTTGGCACCCTGATCTGACCGGAGCCGGTCAGGGGATCAGCAGCACCTTCCCGGTGGTTCTACGGCCTTCGAGCGCCCGGTGTGCCTCCGCGGCCTCGGCGAGCGGGAATCGCTGCCCTATGTGGACATCCAGATCGCCCTGGCCGATCCAGGCAAAGAGATCGTTGACCCGTCCCATGAGCTCCGTCCGCGTCTGCAGGTAGTGGGCCATGGTCGGCCGTGTCAAGAAGATCGATCCCTTCTGAGCCAATGTGAGCGGTGCGATCTCGGGCACGGGGCCGGACGAGTTCCCGAAGGTGACCATCATCCCGCGTGGGCGGAGGAGATCCATGCTCTGCTCGAAGGTCGCTTTGCCGACACCGTCATAGACGACGTCGAGCGCGTTCGGGCCAACGAGGCCTTCGACAGCCTCTTTGAAGTCCGTCTCGGTGTAGACGATCACATCGCCGGCTCCTGCGTTCCTGCTCAGCTCGGCCTTCTGGTGAGTGCCGACCGTCGTGATCACCCTGGCCCCCTTTCGGGCTGCGATCTGGGTGAGCAGGAGGCCAACGCCTCCGGCGCCGGCGTGCACCAGGCAGATGTCGCCCTCACCGACGGGGAAGGTGTCGGTGGCCAGGTAATGAGCGGTCAGACCCTGGAGCATGGCTGCAGCAGCCGTCTCGATGGGAACGTCGTCGGGTACGGGAATGGCTCTGTCTGCCGGAACAACCACCCGCTCGGCGTATGAGCCCATCGCCTCGGCCCAGCCGACGCGATCGCCCACCGACATCGTGTCGACGCCCGCGCCGAGCGAGACCACGATCCCGGCTCCCTCCAGCCCCGGAATCAGGGGGAACTCAACCGGGTACAGGCCCGTCCGGTGATAGGTGTCTATGTAGTTGAGGCCGGCCGCGTCGACCCTTGCCACTATCTCACCCGGCCCGGCCTCCGGCTCGGGAACTTCGGCGAGAACCAACTTCTCCGACCCACCAGGTTCGGAAATCACGATCGCCTTCATGGCGCCACCACCTTCCATCCTCGGGAGCGAAGCTCGTCGGCGAGCGTTTGGGCCGGCAGGCCACTCAGGTCGAACATCCTGCGCTCGACCCCGAGCAGACGCTCGATGGTGTCACGCAGGGTGCGTGCCCACGCCTGACCTTTCGCCTCGGCCTCGAACGTGAGAGTGGCGTCGGCATTCACCGTGTAGACACGGGCCGAGCTCTGCGGCCGGGCCCGCGATCCTCGTTCGCCGTAGACGAGGAGCACGGCGCCTGCCGGCAGATCCTGTATGCCGCCGGCGGCCACGAAAGCGCCGTCGAACGCCCAACCGGAAGACTTGGAAGTGTCGACGTTGTCGACGATCTTCGCCCAGTTCTTGTGTCTCTCGTCACCGATGAGCGGGACGTCGACCGCGACGAGGACCTCATCTTCCACGGAACCGAGAGTACGCAACAACCCACATGACGTGAGCCTTTCCATTTACGCTTGGGTCATGGTCCAGCTCCGCCTCTTCGCCAACCTGCGGGAAATGGCCGGAACGGCGCGTCTCGACGTGCCGGCGCAAACCGTCGGACAGGCCCTGGACGCGGTCAACGAAAAATTCGGGCCCGACTTCCGGCGCGGCGCCGAGAGCTCTCGTGTGTGGCTGAACGGGGAAGAGGCCGAACTCGACGACCCGGTGACGGAGAGTGACGAGGTCGTCATCCTTCCTCCCGTGTCGGGAGGAAGTCAGCCGGCGACTTTCGCACCGGCCGACCTGGCCGGCTTCCTCCCCTTGTTGGTGGCCGTGGTAGCCATAGTCGCCGGGCTCCAGGAGCAGGCTATCTGGGCTGCCGCATTGGTGGCCATCGTCGCGGTGTGGGCCATCGACGTGAGTTCATCATTCGCGGCCAGGGGCCGCCAGTTCGCCACCCTGGCTGTGATCACCAGCGCCGTGGCCGCCACGCTGACTGCCCACATCCTGGGACCGACCGGGTACGGGCTGGCCGCGGCGATACCGATTGCGGTCGTGCTCGGCTGGGCGGTCGCATTTCGTGACTATCGAGGAGTCGACAGCTTCTCCCCGACGCTGCTGGTGGCGCTGATCGCCTCTCTGGGCTCGGCCTCCTTGATACTGAGCCGCTCCTCGTTCTCGCCCGACGACAGGGCTGTCGACGTGTTCCTCGTCGCCACCATCGCCGGTGTCGTCATCGGCTCCGTCGTCGGACGGCTGCCTGCCCTTCCTTTCCTCGACCGGTTCACCACGACTGCGATCGGCTCCGTGCTCGCCGCGATGGCAGCGGCAGCCCTCTGGGACCTCGACGTGGTCGGCTATCTGCTCGTGGGTTTGGGCATAGCGGTCGCCCTCGTCGCCGGCCAGGGGCTTTCTTCGATGATCCGAACGGGCAGCGTGGTGCTGACCGAGCGCCCGCCGGGGCTGTTGTCGTCGGTGGACGCCGTCGCCCTGGCGGCTGCCATCTACTTCCCTCTCATCCGCCTGATCCTGGTGTGATCCGGCCGGTCCCGGGGGGTGGCCGACGAGAAGCCGTCTCGACCCGGGTTCTCTCGCGGGGTCCCTTCAAAGGCCGACCAGGTCAAAACACTGACAGCGGTTACCATCGATGAGCCATGGCTGCCAAGAAGACGCCGATTCGCGTCTTTCTCCTGCTTTCCATAATCGCCCTGGTAGGTGCTCTGTTCCCCATCCCGTCGGACGCGGTCACGAAGTCGCAAGTCGACGAGGCCTGTGCCAGCTCCAAGGCCCAACTCGCCGACTACCGGGCGGCGCAGAAGGAGTTCGAGGATGCCGCGATCGCCTACGAGGCAGCTCTGAACGACGTAGCGCTGCTGGAGCAGAAACAGGGCCGCATCCAGGCTTCGGTCGACTCCCAGTCGGAGACGCTGGCCCAGGTGCAGGACCAGCTCGAGGAGCAAGCGGTCCAGATGTACATGATGGGAGGGTTCAACAACCCGGGGATCATCTTCTCCGCCTCCTCGGTCGACCAGGTCATGACGACCGAAGAGTTCCTCAACTCGGCGACCCTGGGTGGCCAGGAGTCGATAAACGACCTGATCGCCTCGAAGAACCAGCTGAGCCGTTTCCAGGACGATCTCGACGTCATACATGACGATTTGAAGACCGCCGAGGCCTCGGCTCTCGACCTCCTCAACCAGCAGGAGGAGTCGATGAAGGCCGAGCAGGCCGCCTACGCCAAGCTGAGCGCGCGCTGCAAGGACCTGACCTCCAAGTACAACAAGGAGCAGGCACTGCTGGCAGCCCGGCGCAACGGCTCGATACAAGTCGGCGACTTCATCTGCCCGATAACCCCCGGCCGCACCTCGTTCATCGACTCGTGGGGCTTTCCCCGCCCCGGGGGCAGGAAGCACAAGGGGGTGGACATGTTCGCCTCACGGGGCGAGCCGGTCTACGCGGTGCAATCTGGTACCGCCTCCGCCTCCAACAACTCGTTGGGGGGAATAACGGTTCACCTGCGCTCGGGAGGCATCACCTACTACTACGCCCATCTCGACAGCCGAACGTTCAGCGGGGCAATCAGCGTGAGCCAGGGCGAGACACTCGGTTATGTGGGCAACACGGGTAATGCGGCGCACACCAGCCCTCATCTCCATTTCGAGATCCGTCCGGGTGGGGTTCCGGTGAACCCTTATCCCACGGTCCACGCTGCCTGTTATTAACCTGATCGCAGTGAACGACAAACGGCGCCGTATCGATACCGTCCTCGAGCCCGAATATCTGGAGGGTCTCGAGAGTCTCGACCTCGCCGAGGTCCGTCGTCGGCGTGACACCGCCGAAGACGTCGAGGCGCAGGTTTCCTACTACCGGCGGATACTGCACGGGCGCATGGACCTCCTCAACTTCGAGACACGGCGTCGGTCGGGCGAGGAAGAGCGGACGATCCTCGAGGCGCTGCCCGACATCCTCGCCGGCGGCATGGTCCTCGGTTCGGAGCCAAACCTGCGCCATATCGAAACCATGCCACCGCTGCCATCGGTGACCGGGCGGCGACTGATCGACAAGATCATGGACGACGGTGTCCTCGCCTCCCTGCCGGAGTTGGCGGACGAGGAGTTGGGCGAGGCGATGGAACGATTGCGTGAAGTGGAGAACAAGCTCTCCGGCCAGCGACGCCAGCTCCACGAGGTGATCGACACGCTCCAGCACGAGATCGTCTCCAGGTATCGCAGCCAGCAGGACGAGGCTCCGGTAAGCGGCTGACTTGCTGGCCGAGCAGACTCGATCGGGGCTCTCCGAGACCACACACGACGGCGCGATAGCCGTTGTCGATCGGGCCGGGAACCTCATCGCATCTCACGGTGACATCGACCGTGTCTTCTATCTGAGGTCCTCCGCCAAACCGTTCCAGGCGCTGGTCTCACAGGAGTCGGGCGCCGGGCTGGCACCCCTGGAGCTGGCCATCACCTGTGCCTCGCACCGCGGTTTCCCCGCACACGCCGCGTTGGTGTCGTCGGTTCTCGCCGCCGGGGGTCTCGACGAGACCGCCCTCCAGTGCCCGCCGTCGTGGCCCCTGGGCCAGCACGCCGCCCGTCTCGTGCAGCGGGCGAATGCAGGCGCGCCCCGGAGGATCTGGAACAACTGCTCGGGCAAGCACGCAGGCTTCCTCCGCGCCTGCGTGGCCTCCGAGTGGCCCATCGAGACCTATCTCGATCCGGGTCACCCACTTCAGGAGCGGGTCAGGGCGGCAGTCTCCGAATTGGGCGGGTTTGCCGTCGATCCTGTGGGCGTGGACGGCTGCGGGGCACCGGTGCTGCGCACCACGGCCCGGGTCATGGCCACCCTGTTCGCCCGTCTCGGCACCGAGCCGCGTCTCGGCGATGTGCTCACCGCCATGCATCGCTACCCATCCTTGATAGGAGCAAACGGCGAGGGTGACTCGGAGATGGCCATCGCTGTCAACGCCGTGGCAAAGGGTGGTGCCGCCGGCTGCGTCGGGGTGGCGGTCGAGAACAGACTGGGGCTGGCGGTGAAGTGCTGGGATGGCGATGGCGTTGTCGCCCAACAGGCCGCGGCGACCACACTCCAGATGTTGGGTGTGTTGTCGTCGACGGCGCGGTCGGCGCTCGACCCGGTGCTGCACCCGCCCGTCCTGGGCGGCGGCCGTCGGGTGGGCACCTTTGAAACTCTCTTCGAACTGGATGTCCGGTGAGGGACGTTCTCGAGGAGCGCATCAGGTTGTGGCTCGAAGACCCGGAGTCGTCCGTCGAGTACGCCGAGGAAGTCGACGAGCGCTGGGCTGTGCGCATGCGTCAGGAGACACGTGACGCCACCACCGTCTGGTGGGAGGTCGGCGAAAAAAGCCTGACCTTCGAGGCATACGTGCTCCCTCCGCCGCCGAGCCCTGGGGAGGTGCATCGTCAGGCACTGGTGCGCAACACCAGGGCATGGAGGTGTTTCTTTGCGCTCGACCCCGAAGGGGCGATCGTGCTCCGTGGCCGGCTGGCCCGGGATCGGGTGAGTCTCGAAGAGCTGGATCGGGTGCTCGGCGAGGTGTTCGAGATGATCGAGGTCGCCTTCAGGCCGATGGTTCGCGCCGGCTTCGCCGCTCGCGAAAAATCTAGTTAGAAACTTGTAAACACACCCATGTGGACAAACCCTGTGGAAAACCCCGGTTTCTGTTGGTAACCCCGATCCTCGGGATATCCGAGGTGTGTTGACGTTGTCTTACGATCAGACACGCTCGGATCAGGGTCGTTGAATCGGAATCGACAAAGGCGTACATTCGCCGTCAGGCAGACGCCCCAGAGGCAAGCCGGAGAAACGTCCGTTCGGGGAAGTGCGGAGGAGGCTCCGGAGAGTCACTGGGGCGTCGCCGCGAAGTACTTGGTACGAGGTACTGAGTACTTGGTACTTCCGTTCCTGCTTCCGGAGGAGTACGAAAGGAGACGTGCATCAGTTCCGACGTCTCGACGTTTGGCACGAGGCCGTTGACCTCGCCGTCGGTGTCTATCGCCTGACTGGCGGATTCCCATCTCAAGAGAGGTTCGGGTTGGTGGCCCAGATGAGGCGAGCGGCCGTTTCGGTGAGCTCGAACATCGCCGAAGGGGCGGGACGTGGATCTTCGAAAGAGATGGCCCGTTTCCTCAGGGTGGCCATGGGATCCGTGTGTGAAGTGGAGAGCCAGATGGAACTGTCGCTGCGGCTCGGCTACACAGACCAGATCGACAGGGCGCTGGAGGCGCCCGAGAGTCTGCGGAAGCGCATCGGAGCTCTGGAGGCTTACTTCGTGGAGTCGGGTGCCTAGTACCCAGCACTCAGTACCAAGTACCAAGTACCAAGTACTCAGTACTCAGTACTCAGTACCTAATCGTGACAGGTCCAGCCGAAGCGGGTGGCGGTGTAGCACGACTCACCGGGCGTCACCGGCTTGTCGGGGCCGACGACCAGCGTCGTGGTGGTGGTGGTGGGTGGTGTGGTGGTGGTCGTCGTCGCCGGCGCCGTCTTTGGCTGTGTGGGAGCCTTTGGCTGTGAGGGAGCCTTGGTCGTGTTGGTGACCTGTGGTGTCGTCGTGGTGGGAGCCGTGGTGGGATTGCTGCCCTTCTTCATGAACACCACTGTCACGTAGAGGACACCGGAGGCCGTGTCCGTACCTATGCCGACGTAGTTGTAGTCACCGAGGATGTTCGCCTTGTGGGCGGGTGAGGCGAGGAAGGCCTGATGGAGGCTGGATACCGAGCCGCCCCTTCCGACGTTCTCTCCCAGCTTGGTCCATCCACTTCCGGCTGCTGCCTGTAGCTCTGCGTTCGAGGAGTGGAAGATGTCACCGGCGGCGATCATGTCTGCGGAGTGATTGCGGGCGTGGGCACGCAGACTGCCGTCCATCTGGAGCGGCCCCAGCCCGTTGGCGGCCCGCGTGGAGTTGAT
>Ga0307417_10001399_pt1 | contig 10090 bp, 6 predicted proteins | sample SalMarWE160210MG_2_FD_202514 | JGI IMG/M metagenome (GOLD analysis project Ga0307417, IMG submission 202514) | Salt marsh sediment microbial communities from the Plum Island Ecosystem LTER, Massachusetts, United States - WE1602-10 | ecosystem: Environmental > Aquatic > Marine > Intertidal zone >...
ATCTGCTCGAGCTCATCGGCGCGGTCCTGGGTGATGGTGCCGTCCTTGACCATCTGATCGATCTTGTCGAGCGCCGACTGCTTCATCTGCGCGACCACCGAGTCGACGTCGACACCCAACTCGGTCAGCGCCTCTTTCAGACTCAGCCCCGAATCGAGCTTTGCGCGCAGCTGGTCGAGATCAATGCCGAGGTTCAGGTCGCCCAGCCAATCGCCGTGGCGTCCGAGGAAAGGAAGGCCAAGGCTCCTGCCGTCCCGCAACTGACCACGGAGACCTGCAAGCGACAAGTTGCCGAGATCGAGCGAATCGATCTTCGCCTTGATCGCGTCTGCCTGTTCCTGGCTGAGATGACCCGCCGTGACTTCGTCGTCGAGCGTGGCCTCGAGACGGTCCTTGACGTTCGCAATCACGGTGTCGACGTCGACACCGGCTGCATCGGCCAACTCCTTGAGAGTCGCGCCGTCGCCGAGCTTTTGTCTGAGCTCATCGACGCTCAACCCGAGCTCGTTGGCCAGCTCGTCAATGGTGGCGCCTATCCCATGGACGCCTATTCCATGGAAATGAGCGGAGTCGCCGGTTCGGCTGTCGGAAATGTGATTCGGTGTGGTCTGTGTCGTCCCGGGGCTGTTGTCGGCTCGCGCAATTGAAGCCCCCACGAGCAGGCCCCCGAGCAAAACGGCGCCGCCAACGGACGCGGCCACGCCGGTTCGGAAATTCTTCATGTTCATTCAGTCGGTCCTTTCACGGCGACAACTGACATCGAGACATTGATATCCAGACATCGTATTTGCCCGGCGCCGTCATGTGTCTAAGAATCCACTGAGAATCGGCCCTAGCTGTTGGTCTCGGCCTCACGGCGAGCCGGCAGCCGGCGAGGATGATGGGCGGCGACATCACCTACCGCCACGACGGAAACCCGGGTAACGTTCCGGCGGCGCACCGGCTCTCAGTCTGATAGTCGGAAGTGATTTCTAGTCGGAAGTGGTTTCTAGTCGGAAGTGGTTTCTAGTCGGGGGTGACTTCGCTCCGACTGCCCACGGAATGCCATCCCTCAGTCGAGGTAACCTTCGAAACCGATGACAGGCAACGAACCGGCAACCGCAGAACCAGCCCCGTACGAACCGCACGTGGGGACGAGCCGCCAGTACTGGCGGGACATCATCCTCGGTGTGAACGATGGGCTCGTTTCGATGATCCTGCTGGTCGCCGTCGTCGTCGGCGGTGGACTCACCACCAAGCAAGTCCTGCTGACTGCGGTGGGGGGTGCCATTGCCGGGGCGATCTCGATGGCGGCGGGCGAGTTCCTGGCAACCAAGTCGCAAACCGAGGTGCTGGCCCGGGAACTGAAGATCGAGCGAGACCACATCCGTCACCACAGGCAGATGGAAGTCGATCAACTCAGGGAGATGCTCGCCGAGATGGCGCTGGACGGTGACGACCTCGATGCCGCAGTGGACATATTTGCCGAGAACGACGAGCGTCTCCTCGCTTCGATGAAGGTGATGGAGTTCGGCGTCGTCGACTCCGAAGAGCGGTCCCCCTATGCCGCGATGACGGTCTCGGGTTTCACCTTCATCTGCGGCTCTCTTCCCTCGGTGATTCCCTTCGCCCTGATCGGCAGCACGCAGGCAGGTCTGGCGGTAGCCGGTGTCTTCACCACAATCGGCTTGTTCGCCGTCGGTGCGGCTAAGAGTGTGGTGACCAAGACCCACACGGTGAAGGCGGGTTTGGAGAACCTCATCATTGCCGGCATCGGCGGAGTCATCGCCTATTGGGTTGGATGGCTTTTCGATCGGGCAGTCAGCTGATCGCGTTACCCTGATGGTGATGAACAAGCGTCTCCTCGTGTTGGCTGCGCTCGCAGCCGCGGTTGCGGCCTATCTGAAGCGCCCGGTGAAGCAGCCTGCATCCACCGGAGTATGGGGACCTGCCGACCAGCGCAAGGCACCCCACTAGTTATGAGACTCGCCCTCCATGCCACCGGAGAGGTGGCCACTCGCGCGGGACGGGTCCTTCTCGCCGAAAAGGAGCTCACCGCGCTCGGGTTGATCGACCAGCACCCCGCAGAGCACGACTCCCGGCTGGAGAGGGTCGAGGTGCTGGCCACCTACGACGCCCTCATCACCGACGCGAGCGCGCCTGAGCCCGATATCGAGATGGCCCTCGTTGCCGGAGTCAGCTGTGTCGTCTGGGTCGACGCCGAGGACGCTTACGACCGCTACGACGAAGATTTCACCGACGCCGGTCTCCGTCTCATCACGGGATGCAACCTGGCGACCGGGATCGCACCATCTCTCATCGCACACGAAGTGGCAGCCACGGACAACGTGCTCGAAACTTCAGCTGCGTGGACCGAACCGGGTTCGCCGCGCCGGCGGGGCCACGCCATCCCGTTTCCCGACCCCATCGGCTCGCGCTGGGGAGAAGAGAGGGAGACCCCATATGCCGATCGAGCGTTTGTCGCCCGCGTCGGTGGTGAATGGGCGGCCGCGATGGCACGGGTGACCGGTGCCTCGGATACCGGTGTCGTGACCAGGATCGTCGGCGTGGCCGATCTCGCAGTGCACCTGGAGGCCCTGGCGCTCGCCGTCGCTGGAATGCTCGTCACCGACTATCCGCCGGGGAGCAGCCAGCCCGCCGATCTGTCCGAGAGATATCTCGCCCGTCTCCTCGACGCCGGTCTGGACGTCGCCGCCCATACCCTCCACGGGAATTGATCAACAGCTCCGGCTGTTCTGATCACCATGCGCCCCGCTCTGTTGCTTGTTGCCCTGGTGCTCCTGGTATCCGCCTGCTCCGATTCCGGCGCTAACGCCGTCGCGCCCAGTACCACCGGCCTCGTCTCCTCAACACCAACAACGGGCACAAGCACCACTGCGGGCCAGACCTATGCGGGCACCGTCGCTGCACCGGAGTTCCCCGAAGGGCTCGACTGGATCAATACGGACCAGCCGATCCGGCTGGCCGATCTCACGGGGAAAATCGTGCTGCTCGACTTCTGGACCTACGGCTGTATCAACTGCATCCACATCATCCCCGATTTGAAGCGGCTCGAGGATGAGTACCCGTCGCAGCTTGTGGTCATCGGTGTCCATTCGGCGAAGTTCAGCAACGAAGCCGCGACGGCCAATATCCGTGAGGTCGTCAAGCGGTACGGGGTCGACCACCCGGTCGTCAACGACAAGGACTTTCAGATCTGGAACACCTGGGGAGCGCAGGGCTGGCCCACGATCGCTCTCGTCGACCCGGCCGGCAATGTGGTCGGCACTCACGCAGGCGAAGATGTCTACGCCGTGGCCCAGCCGGTGATCGAGGCATTGACAACTGAGTTTGCCGGTGAGATCGACGGCACCCCGCTCGAGCTGACACCCGACAGTGCCGGTGCGGCCAACACCGTTCTGTCCTATCCGGGCAAAGTGACCGTCGGCGACGGTCTTCTCTATGTGAGTGACACCGGTCACAACAGGGTGATCGCAGCCCGCCCGGACACGGGTGAGATCCTGGCGGTCTACGGCAGCGGCAAGTCCGGCTTTGCGAACGGCCCTGCATTGACCGCCCGCTTCGATTCCCCACAAGGGCTCGCCTTCGACCCGGACACACGCACGCTTTATGTGGCCGACACAAACAACCACGCCATCCGCACCGTCGCCGTTGACACCGGCGAGGTGGGCACCCTCACCGGCACAGGCAGCCTGGGCTACCCGCCGGCTGCGGCACTGTTCGAAGATGCGCGGCTCGACTCACCCTGGGGGCTGACGCTGCGTGACGGTGATTTGTGGATCGCGATGGCCGGATCACACCAGATCTGGGTCGCCGACCTCGCAGGTGGTGTCATCAGCCCGGTAGTCGGCAGCAGTCTCGAGGGCGTGGACAACGGGACGCTCACCGAGGCAACTCTGGCGCAGCCAAGTGGTCTCGCCTTCGACCCGGGAGGACGTCTCTACTTCGCCGATTCGGAGTCCAGCTCCATTCGGTGGGCCGACGTCCTCGACCCCGCAGGCGCAACGGGTGTGCTGGCGGGCTCAGATGCCAATCTGTTTGATTTCGGCGACGAGGACGGCACCGGTACCGATGCCCGTCTCCAGCATCCGCTGGGGATCGCCTGGGATGACATGAGCGGCGATCTGATCGTCGCCGATACCTACAACAGCAAGCTGAAGCGCATCGACCCGACCACCGGAGCGACCGTCACCTACCTGGGTGGGGACCAGGGTTGGGCCGATGGGGCAAACCCGGAGTTCTACGAACCGGGCGGCCTCGCCGTCGCCGACGGCAAGCTCTACGTCGCAGACACCAACAATCAGGTGGTACGCACCGTCGACCTGTCCACCAATACGGTCAAGACGCTTGTTCTGAATGGGATTGAGGACTTCACGCCCGCACCCGAGGACACCGACTATGCCGGCACCGTCATCAACCTCGACCCGGTGGAGGTGGCATCGGGACCGGGGGAGGTCGAGCTCGCCATCGAGCTTCCCGACGGCTACAAGGTCAACGCAGATGCGCCATCCTCGGCCGAGTTCGTTGTGTCCGGCGGCGTCGCCGATCCTGTGCCGGACCAGACGCTCACCGGCGCAACCCTGCCGGTAACGGTGCCCGTGGTATTCGTAGCCGGATCGGGATCAATCACCACCGACGTGACGTTGCTGTACTGCCGTGAGGATTCAGAGGGCTTGTGCATCATCGAGCAGGTGCGGTTCAACCAGCCGGTGTCGGTCACATCAGGCGGCGTGTCGCGGATCGTGCTGCCCCACGCGGTACAGCTCCCCGACTTCTAGCGGGCCAACGGCCCGCAGCATTAGCCGACCCGCTGCTTGTCGGGTTCGGTCTGGCTCTTCATCGTCGGCTGCGGGAACGGGCGCCACACGGAGCGTCGCGGCGGGGCCGCAGGCTGTCCCGGCATGCCGTTGTAGGTCTCCTCGAGAACGGTCAACTCGATACCGCCGACGAGATCTGAGATCAGGTTGTAGATGACAGCGCCCAGCGTCATGAACGCCGTCATTCCGATGACACCGATAATCGCCAGGATGACGACGATGCGGAAGTACAGCGGCCCGTCGATCGTAAGCGTGATCGTCACCGATTCGAAGAGGTTGACGATCTTGTCGGGAATGCCCTTTTGCAGCACGAGCGACCACGTCACCCACATTCCGAGGACGAAGATCATTCCCATGATGGCGTTGAAGACAAGCGATGCCTTCAGCACCGTCCAGGGGTCTATCTTGCGAACGATTCGACGAACACGTCGAACTGCCATGCCAGGCTCCTTCGGGAATGGCCCGAGTGTAATGCCACCGGGGGCATACCTAGTAACACCGCCAACAACGATTCACGGTCGACAATCGTTCCCGTGGCTTCGGTGCAGCCCGCCGTCCGTCACAACGCCTCGCGCTCAGACCGAGTCTGACGAACCTCAGCGAAGCTGCGGATCAATCTCAAACCCGAGTTGTGAACAGATTCGATGTCAGGACGGATCCGCGTCTTCCTCGGTTTCATCCCGGGGGACCAGAGCGGCCGCCGCCAGTGCAGTGCCTGCGCCGAGGCTCATCACTTTCACCCCTGTGCTGGCTCTCTTCTGCCGGCTTATCTCGCCCGCCGACTGGCGGATGACGATCCCGTCGCTGGAAGTGACAAAGATCTGATCCTCCCTGTTGACCGCCATCGCAGCCACGAGATCGCCCCGAACCCGGGTCAGCTTCATCGCCTTCACCCCGATGCCGCCACGCTTCTGCTTGGGGAACTCCGCCATGGCTGTGCGCTTGCCGTAGCCACCACTGGTGAGGAACAGGATCTCTTCACCCTCGGTGACGGTGGCAGCCGAAACTACTTTGTCGCCCTGACGTAGCTTGATCCCGCGCACCCCCCGCGTGTCCCGGCCCATGGGGCGGGCGTCTTGTTCCGGGAACCGGATCGCCATGGCGTTTCCCGTGACCATGACGAGGTCGGTCTCACCGGAAGTGGCTCTTACAGCTACGACCTCGTCGTCCTCGACGAGACTGATAGCGACGAGCACCTGGTTGCGGGAGTCGTAATCACTGAACTTGGTCTTCTTGACCTGGCCCTGCTTTGTGAAGCACACCAGGTACTTGTGTGACTCGTAGTCCCGGGTGTCGATGATCGCCTCGATCTTCTCGTCGGGATCCATGGGAAGCACCGATTGCACCAGGCTGCCCTTGGCAGTGCGCTCCTTTCTGGGGAGCTCGTGGGCTCGGATCCGGTAGACCTTGCCCCGGTTGGTGAAGAACAGCAGGTAGGCGTGCGCCGAGGTGTGCAGGACATGGGTGATCACGTCCTCCTCGCGCAGGTCGGCACCCTTGACCCCGCGTCCTCCCCTCCCCTGGCGGCGATACGTCTGGGCGAGGACCGCCTTCACATACCCGGCTTCGGATGCAGTAACAACCAGTTCCTCGTCCGCGATCAGGTCCTCGAGGGACATCTCGCCTGCGTCGGCGATGATCTGGGTACGCCGCTCGTCTCCGAACTTGTCCCGGATCTCGCGCAGCTCCTCGGATAGGATCGAACGCCGCCGGGACTCGGATCCCAGAATGTCCATCAGGTCTGCTATCACCACCTGGAGGTCGTCGTACTCCTGCCGGAGTTTGTCAGTCTCGAGAGCGGTCAGCCGGCGCAGTGGCATGTCCAGGATGTGATCGGCCTGGATCTTGCTCAGCTCGAACCGCTCCATCAACGTCCGTCGGGCCATGTCGACGTCCGCTGAGCTGCGAATTGTTCGGACTACTTCGTCGATGTTGTCGAGTGCGATCAAGAGGCCCTCGACGATGTGTGCCCTGGCCTCAGCCTTGTTGAGACGGAAGATGCTGCGGCGCTCGATGACTTCCAGCTGATGATCGATGTAGTGGCTCACCATCTGGGCGACATTGAGCGTGCGGGGGACACCGTCGACAAGCGCCACGGCGTTGACACCGAAGGTGTCTTCGAGCTGGGTGTGCTTGTAGAGCAGGTTGAGCACGACCTGCGGATTGGCATCCCTCTTCAGCTCGATGACCATGCGGATGCCGTCCTTGTTGGTCTCGTTTCGCAGGTCGGCGATGCCCTGGACGACCTTGTCCTTGACGAGATCGGCGATCTTGCTCATCACCCTGTCGATGGACACCTGGTACGGAATCTCACTCACGATGATGGCGAGACGGTTGCGCTTGGTCTCGACGATGTCGGTGACGGCTCGCATCCTGACCGAGCCGCGACCGGTGAGCAGCGCCTCACGGACACCGGAGTTGCGGATGATGCAGGCACCGGTTGGGAAGTCGGGTCCCTTCACAAACTGGAGCAGGTCGTCCGCGGTTGCCTCCGGCACGTCGATCATGTGCAGGGTGGCGTCGATGATCTCACTGAGGTTGTGCGGCGGGATGTTGGTCGCCATGCCAACGGCGATGCCCGTCGAGCCGTTCACCAGCAGGTTCGGGAACCGGGACGGGAGCACGGTCGGCTCCTGCCGCTCCCCCGAGTAGTTGTCAACGAAGTCGACGGTGTCCTCGTCGATGCTCTCGAGGAGGTGCATGGCGATCGCTGCCATCCGGGTCTCGGTGTAGCGCATCTGTGCGGGAGGATCATCCACCGACCCGAAATTTCCCTGCGGCTCGACGAGCGGGTAGCGCTGCGAGAAGTCCTGGCCGAGCCGAACCAGTGCGTCGTAGATGGCGTCGTTCGAGTGAGGATGGAACCAACCCATGACGTCGCCGACGACACGGGCGCACTTGCGAAACGGCGTCCCCGGCCGGATCCCGGCGTCGTACATGGAGTAGAGGATTCGCCGGTGCACCGGCTTGAGCCCGTCGCGCACGTCGGGAAGGGCGCGCGACACGATGACGGACATGGCGTACTCGAGGAACGAGTCCTCCATCTCCTTTTCGATCTCGATTGGCCTGATTCGCGCGTCGTCTTGGTTCGGCATTTATCGGTCCTGTTGTCAGATGTCGAGGAAGCGAACGTCCTTGGCGTTCTGCTGGATGAAGGTTCGGCGGGCGGATACGTCATTGCCCATCAACGTCTCGAAGACTTCCTCGGCCCGAAACTGGTCTTCGAGTTGGATCTGGAGAAGTTGTCGATTCGACGGGTCCATGGTTGTGTCCCACAGCTGGTCTGCGTTCATCTCACCGAGCCCCTTGAAGCGCTGGATGTTGAGCTTGCGCCCTTCGAGGTCACCTTTGACCTGATCGAGATGCTCGTCGTTGTACGCCCACACGAGCTTTGTACCCGCCTTCACCGAATACAGCGGCGGCTGAGCGATGTAGACGTACCCGGCTTCGATCAGCTCCGGCATGTGGCGGAAGAAGAATGTCAGCAGCAACGTCCGGATATGAGCACCGTCGACGTCGGCGTCGGTGAGGATGACCACCTTGTGATACCGAGCCTTGGTTATGTCCATCTCCTCGCCGATGCCGGTACCGATACCGGTGATCAACGACTGGATCTCGGTGTTCTGTAGAACCCGGGTGAGCCGGTTCTTCTCGACGTTGATGATCTTGCCCCGGATCGGGAGAATCGCCTGGAAGTCCGAGTTGCGCGCCTGTTTGGCAGACCCACCGGCAGAGTTGCCCTCGACGATGAAGAGCTCGCTCAAGGCGGGTTCCCGGGACGAACAATCGGCGAGTTTCCCGGGTAGCCCGGACGACTCCAGCAGGCTCTTGCGTCTGGTGAGGTCCCGGGCCTGGCGCGCTGCCATACGCGCTTTGGCCGCCGTGGCCGATTTCTCGACGATGCGCCGGGCGTCGCCCGGGTGTCTGTCCAGCCATTCCGGGAACATCTGATTGAGAGCCCGCTCGACAAAGGAACGAATCTCGGTATTGCCGAGCTTGGTTTTCGTCTGACCCTCGAACTGCGGCTGCCGGACCTTGGCGGAGATGACGGCTGTGAGACCCTCACGAACATCGTCGCCGGTGAGGTTGTCGTCCTTCTCCTTGAGAACATTTTTCGCCCTGGCGAAATCGTTGATGGCCCGCGTCATCGCCTTGCGAAAACCCTCCTCGTGGGTGCCGCCCTCGTGGGTGTTGATGTTGTTGGCGAAGCTCAGCACGGTCTCGGTGTAACCACTTGTCCATTGCATGGCCACCTCGATCTCGGCCTCTGCTGTGACCTGCTCGAAGAAGGCGACCTGGGGGTGGATCGGCTCACGCTTGGCGTTGAGATGTTTGACGAAGTCGATAAGGCCACCCGAGTACCTGAAGGTGACCTCTTCGGGTTCGTCGCTGCGGAGGTCATGGATGCGAAACTCGACCCCCTTGTTGAGGAAGGCCATCTCACGAACCCGGCTCTGGATCACCTTGAAATCGAACTCGGTTGTCTCTTCGAAGATGTCAGGATCCGGCCAGAACCGGAATGCGCTCCCGGTCCGCTTGGCCGGCTTGCCCTTCTTGAGCTTTCCGATCGGTGCCCCGTACTTGAACGACTGACTCCACTGGAAGCCGTCTCTGGTGACCTCCACGTCCATCCGCGTCGACAAGGCGTTGACCACCGAGACGCCGACACCGTGCAGACCACCCGACACCGTGTAGGCCCCCTGCTCGAATTTGCCACCGGCATGGAGCACGGTCATCACCGTTGTCAGGGCAGGGAGTTTCGTCGACTCATGCCTGTCAACGGGGACGCCACGCCCGTTGTCCTTCACCTCCACAGATCCGTCCGGTCGGATGGTGAGGTCGATCTTGTCGCAATAACCGGCCATAGCCTCGTCGACGGCGTTGTCGAGCACCTCCCAGACGAGGTGATGAAGGCCCTTGGGACCCGTCGACCCTATGTACATGGCGGGGCGTTTCCGGACCGGGTCCAGACCCTCGAGAACGGTGATGTCCTTGGCGTCGTAGGACGCGTTGGACGGCGATCTTGGCTTGCTCAACGGGACTCCTAGCGACCGAATCGGCCGTGGTCTTCGATATAAACTGACAAGGGTGTCATTATAGGCGAAAACCCAACATAATCCGGCACTTTACGCCTCGTCACGACGGTTCCGACCAGACACCGCCGCGGCTGACTTTCATCTTGATCTGAGCTACCTCGCCACGACCGAGCCGCTCGTCGAGAGCTGCTCTGATCTTGGTCTGTTCCAGCCTCAGGCGAGAGGCCACTCCCCCGT
>Ga0307417_10001400_pt1 | contig 10089 bp, 9 predicted proteins | sample SalMarWE160210MG_2_FD_202514 | JGI IMG/M metagenome (GOLD analysis project Ga0307417, IMG submission 202514) | Salt marsh sediment microbial communities from the Plum Island Ecosystem LTER, Massachusetts, United States - WE1602-10 | ecosystem: Environmental > Aquatic > Marine > Intertidal zone >...
TAAACTTAAAAACCTAAAAACAATCGTACTCAGACATGAGGTAAAGAGCGGCGGAAATGATCATCGTGGGGTTTGTACGCTAAGAATCCCTGTGGCGGAATGGCAACAGATCCCCAAGAAAAATAGAGAAGATTCGTATTGGATCGCTCACAATTTGGAAAGATGGAAACAAATGATTGATTATGAACTTGTTATGGAAATTAGAAAAATGAATAAAAAGTAATGTTATTGATAGCCTTTCAACAAAGTACAATAAAAGGGGATCCATGAAGGGTAGGGTATTTTTAAATTATTTTATTTGGGCGTGCAGATATTTGGAAAAACAGAGTGATTGTGAAGGCGAACAATGGACCGAGTTCATGGGCAGGATATTGGATGTTGTTGGTGACAAGATGAATTGCGTGTGTGTTAGAAGCCGTCAAAAATCAACCAAAGAGAATCCTTCCGGTGAATATTTGGATATTGATGCCTTTTATTTTGATAAGGCCGATTATGATTTACCAGTTGGCATTGGGGATGATGAGGATCCCTTTGTATTGCCGGCGGCGGTTGTGGAATTGGAAAACAGTTTGGATGTCAATAAAATTGCCTACTGTCTTTGGAAGATCCTTTGCGTCCGCGCTCCCATCCGAAGCTTAGTATGTTATCAAAAAGGGATGGATAATGTGACATCATTGGCCAAACATTTGGAAGATATCATTTGGCAGCGAGGTCTATTAAAAGGGGGTGATGGGGATCTTCTTGTTATAGTAGGCAATGATAAAAAAGGTGATAGCGATTGGGAGGATTATTTTAATGTGTTTGAATGGCGTGGTGATAGATTGGAAAGGGTAGAAGGGCTTGAATGGTGAGGTAGTATTGTTGCCGCAATCTTTCAATCCTAATATGTTGATATCACAGATCCTGAAGCCACCTTTAGATGTTGAATAATAGCAGAAATCTCCACAAATATAGCTTGGTGATATTGTATTACAGTATCTCAGAAAATTCAAGTGCTTGATACTTTGATTTTATTGCAGTTATCAACAGCGTGGATAACCAGCGGGTTTAAGTTCTTTCGAGCTTGCCAAGCCTTAAACAGTAAACGACCAAGTTTCTTTGGGCCTGGTTCGTCCGCAGGTTATGAATTAGGGCTATTATGTCTCGATTTATTGGACTGTTTATGCAACCAATTTAATGCGTTATCGTAGCTACGGAAGACCTCTGTGTTAGAGTGTTTCGCTTCGGTTAAAGCCATATACATCCTTGCCATCCCATATTCGACATCGCTGCTGACAACTATTGCTATTGGTCCACAGTCCAGTTCTGCAGCTATAGCAGTTGTCATGTCAGCAATATACCGGACAACCTCTGATGAGTCTGGTGGTTCAACTTCTCTGCAATCAACGATTACAGGGATGTTTGGAACAACAAGTTGATCTTCTTTGCGTTTTTTAAATTCAGCCTCTACATCATGAGATGAAATCGCACCCCAACGGCGCACATGCATGATGCCGGTCTTTTCGTCTACTGTATGCTCTATTGGCATTTGAAAACTCCTTTCTGATGAGATATCAAAGTCAATAATTCATAACAATAATATTAGATAGACAACTCGTTTTTGTTCCATATAGGAATGTTAAATAGGCGTCTATTTGATATCCCTATTTGGAACAAAAAATAGCCTAATAGTAAGCAACCTTTAATGGTGTTATCCTGCAACGCTTACAACTATCTGAATTGATGGAATTTTGGACGATACGCTAATAGTATCACATTGCCTTGGTGATTTCAACCGGTCGACCAAATAAAGTTATTAAAACCGTTATCGTTTGGTAGTACGGTATTGAGGTATCTCAGAAGATTCAGGTGGTTGATATTAGGACGAAATTGCAGGTATATGCAACTTCACCGCAGCCATAGAAACAAATCAATAGATTATATAAGAAACATCATTCACTATCATTGTAAAGGTTAAATTCCGAAAAAAACTTTTTAGCACATTCTGGGCAAATACCATGGCTAAATTGAGCGCCAGAATGTTGATGGATATAACTTTCAATTTTATTCCAATAACCTTTGTCATCCCGGACATTTTTACAGTGAGCGCAAATAGGTAGTAGCCCACTTAGGGTCTTTACTTCTGCCAAAGCATTTTGAAGTTCATGGATCAGTTTTTCTCGTTCTTCTTCGATCCGTTTGCGCTCAGTGATTTCGCGGACAGTGGCTTGAAGAGACACCTGGCCTCTCTGTTCCATCCGTGTCAGAAGAACCTCCGCCGGAAAAGGTGTCCCGTCGGAATGGCAGTGCGTCCACTCGAAAAAGTGGGAACCGTTACGCATAGCGGCCTCGATCATCTCCTTTGCCTTTTCATCGGAAGGCTTACCATCGGGTTGTCTTTCGGGAGAAAATTGCCACGGCCCGAATGAAATAAATTCGGCTTCGTCCTTTACCCTGAATAACTCCGTTGTCGCCGGGTTGCCCGAGGTGAAAAACCATGTGGGAGGAGCAAGGGTCATGATTGCGTCGCGGGAACTCTCAAAAAGGGTGCGATACATCTCCTCGACCTCCCGCAGCGTTTCCTCCGCCTGTTTGCGCTGAGTGATGTCCATATACGTTCCGAGTACGCCGACAATCTCCCCGGTAGAACTGCGCAGAGGTATCTTGCTCGTAAGAAGCGTGATGGTTTTCCCTTCGGCTGTCGTCTGGGGTTCTTCGATGAGAAGCTTGGCGCCACCGCTCTCGATGACCTGGCGGTCATCATTGCGATACAATTCCGCCTGATCACACCACACCATCTGGTAATCATCTTTCCCGATGATGTCCTTCGGATCGGCAAATCCCGCATCTTGTGCAAATAACGAGTTACAGCCCAAGTAAACGAGATTCTTGTCCTTCCAGAATACCCTCACGGGTATTGCATTAATAATCCCTTCGATGATCTGATGTGATTCACGCAGCACATCCTCCGCCCGCTTGCGGTCGGTGATGTCAGTGGAATATTCAATTATCTGGAAAACATTACCATTGCTGTCCAAAATAGGATGGGCATGAACTTCAATATTTTTCGGGCTTCCGTCTTTATCATAATGGAGATGTTCCAAAGTCACAGGTTTTTTCGTTTTCTTGATTATTTCAATCGGACAGGGGTGTTCGATCGAATTGCAAGGGGTGCCATTATTGTGCATAATTGCATGACAAGTAAAATTTCCTGCTTGTTGTTCTAAGCCTGCGGCTGAATTTGCCAATTTGATTTTATAATTAACAACATCGATAACGCAGAAAGGATGTTTTAATGAGTCTAAAACTAAATTCAGAAAATCATTTTGTATCTGTTCAGCTTTTCTATGCTTAACTATAATTTTTGAAACGATAAATCCAGATATGGCAAATACAAACAAAATGATGGAGCGTAAATAGATTTCAAATTTGGGAACATCAAAAATCAGCAAATCCCAAAAGGACTTTTCGTAGAACATTAAGGAGTCAATAGCAGAATCTGCTACCCCAGTTAAAAGCCCTAACAAAATTGAAATGCCAATAACTTTATTTTCAATCTTCATTACCTTTTCATGTCCTTTGATGAATATTGTCCATTCTGTACACTACTTGCATTTCCTGAATTATCTTTGGCCAGAATTACGTTGACGTATATTTTGGGCATCTTTAACAATAGCCGATCTGATCGCCGGACGTCAGAACAATTGATAAACCCCAAACAAAATGGAAGTCCATCATGAAAATTTCCCAGTGTACCACACATTTTTTCAATTAATAGCGGCTGAATGTTAAAAAAGATTTTATCATCTATTTTTTTTGTCACTCATAAATAAAAACACACTGATTATTCAAGTTGTAAACACACATTTCGAGAGCTCTTCTTTAAATCGTTGTGTCGATGAAAAGTGTTTCATTGGGTACATCCGAAGAAATAAGAATTTTTATGGGTTCCTGGATACCCGCGCTTTTTGAAATATTGTTAAGACGGTTAATCATTATAGAGCTGATCTCCTGCCCCTGGTTATCAATACCCTGCCATTGGATGCCCTGATATCCTCACCGAGTATCATATCTGTTTTGAGTTCAGCGAATATCACCTCTCTCTCGATATACATGGTTTCATCATCGATAATTTCCTCAAAAACTTCCAGAATAAAGGGATCATACCAACCTGATCGGTTTTTAAGCTCTCCTATTGCCTTGCGTTTGAAGACGTTCTTTGCTTCCATGAGATCAAAATCAAGTGCAATTTTTAGAATTCTTGAACCTAAGGGGATGTCTTTTTCTCGTCGTTTATCCTTTGGGTTTCCGGTTCCATCAAAATGCTTTTCCTGATATCGAATGATTTCAGCAATCTTTTGCATCCGCGGGATATTGGTGATCAGATCTGAAGCAATCATGGGATGCATGTCGAACAACTGAACTTCTTCGCCGGTTAAATTTTTACCCTGGCTAAGTTTTTTTAAGGCCTCTTCCGGAAGGATAACACATCCGATCTGTGAAAGCATGGCTGCCAGTTCAAATTTCCAGACATCCGGAACGCCGAGTTTTTCCGCAATCTGCTTTACATATCGCTTAATTCTGGACGACCTCCCAAAGGCTTCCGGATTCACGAGGGAAAGGACTTTGTTTAGTACATTGATGCTTCCCTTCAAGGTTTTCTGAAGAAGTTCCTTCTCCGCCGTCACCAGTCTATACTGTTCAATTCCGGCTTGAATAACTTTTTCAAGAATTTCCGACGAACAGGGTTTGGTTAAAAATCGAAATATATTCCCTTCATTCACCGCCTGGATGGCATTCTCCAAATCAGCGTTTCCGGTTAACATGACACGTACGGTGTCCGGGGTAAGCTTTTTCACCCGAGTCAAAAATTGTATGCCGTCCATTTTCGGCATTCGAAGATCAGAAATCACTACGGCATACGGCCCTCGTTGTTTTATAGCGGCCAGCCCTTCCTCAGGACCTAAAGCGGTTTCGACATGAAATTTTTTTCTCATCTGGCGCTGTATTGCATCTAGAATATTTTTTTCATCGTCTACGGCAAGAATTTTTTCATTCATCGTTTATTCCTTCCTCTTTATTTTCGGCACATATCTTGAGCCATTCGGGAGTTTTTTCTTTCAAACCAAGCTTTTCCAAATAGATATAATCGACGGTAGATAACGGGTCTTCTATGGACGACACACCATTCCCATAATGCTCCAGACCGTCGGCAATATGTACAAAGGTCAACGGGATCAAGTTATCTGATAGACATATATTTGGACGATGATGAAATGCCACGGCTTCCACAATAGCGTCAGGCAAACCCCAAAGTCCCGTGAGATATGCACCCACTTCCGCATGACTTGTGCCGAACACTGACTGTTCGGCCTGGTTTAAAGATATGTTTTGATTTTTTTTTGTTTCAATAACCTCTTCATACTTATCCGGAACGTTGACCACCAGTACTAATTTCCCCACATCGTGAAGCAACCCCGCCATAAAAGCATTGTCCGCCAGATATTTATCTGCTCCTTCATTATCTGCCACCTTTTTCGCAATAGCGCCTGTTTTGATACTGTGGTTCCAGAGCGTTTCAATTCCAAAATGATCAAATTGCTTCTGCTCGAATTTTGAAAAAATACCGATAGTAAGAATAAGGGCCTTGATGGTGTCCAGCCCCAGCAAACCGGCTGCCTGCGCAGGGCTTGATATATGTCGAGGCATACCGAAAAACGCCGAGTTGACCAGTTGAAGGATTTTGGTGGTCATGGCAAGGTCCTGGGCAATCACTTCACCGATTTTTTTAATGGAACTTTCAGGCGACTGAATTAACTCCACCACTTGCGTATAAAGAGACGGTAAACTCGGAAGAGACTCCATTTGTGAAACAAGGCGTTTTAAGCCCTCTTGAACCAGCAAGTCTCGAAGGGCAAAGGCCCGGCTGATAACTGATTTTAAGGCGTCCGCATCGCACGGCTTTGCAAGATATTGGTGGGCGGATTTTAAGGTTTTCATGATCATACTATTGTCTGACTGCCCGGAGAGAATCACGCGAACCGTATGAGGATACCGTTTTTTAACTTCATCCAGCAGCTGCGCTCCGTTCATTTCCGGCATGCGCATATCCGTAACAATCACATCAAAGACCCCCGCCGACATCTTTTCAAGGGCTTCGGATCCGCAATTGACAAACGTCATGTCCCATTCACTTCGAAGTCCTCGAAGCATGCGTTTCAGCCCCTCAAGAATCATGAGGTCATCATCAACAAAAAGAACCTGTTTTTTCATCTTGATTTCCTTTTTATCCCTTGTCATTTTGGATGGGGAGTTGAATGATAAATGTTGTACCCTTTCCTATTTCAGTTTCAAAGTTGATGGAACCGCCGTGTTTCTCTACAATGACCGTATGGGAAATCGCCAATCCTTGTCCTGTTCCTCTACCCACCTCTTTGGTGGTAAAAAATGGATCGAAGATCCGGGGCTGGATAGCTTCGGGGATGCCTCGACCTGTATCGCTGATGCGGATTTCCACCGAATTGCGGTTACTTCGCGTTGCTGCTGTTATGATTCCTTTTTTCCCTGAACCATCTTCCGAAGCATCTGAAATGGCATGGGCGGCATTGATGATAATGTTTAAAAAGACCTGGTTGAGTTCACCGGGCAAACAGGCTACCAGAGGAAGATTGGCTTCGAAATCAATTTTTACATCTGCTACATATTTCCATTCGTTGCGCGCCACAGTGATGGTATTTTCAAGGGCACTGTTGATATCAACGGTTGTTTTTTCATCAGCGCCAGGGTGGGAAAATTCTTTCATGGAGCGAATAATTTTGGTAACTCTCGCCAACCCTTCCAGGGTCTGTTCGATGGCTGTGGGGATCTCTTCCATGAGATAAATCAGATCTGTTTTCTGAACTACCTTTTCAACCTCTTGAATGAGATGATCAGAGACCGCATTTTTCTTGACGGCGTTGAACAATTGGTCGTAACTTTTTAAAGCACGATTCGTATCTTCAAATGCCTCCTTGAGAAAGCGTGTATTGTCCCCCACATATTGCGTTGGCGTGTTGATCTCATGGGCAATGCCGGCCGCCAGTTGCCCGATGGATTCCAGTTTCTGGGCCTGGGCCAGTTGACTTTCCAGATGTCTTCGGTTGGTGATATCCGACGCATGAATCAATACCCCTCGAATTTTTCCAGATAATCCTAAAACAGGATTGAAGCTGATACCCAAAAGCCGCTCCTCTTTGTTCTGGAGTGTCAGCCGAGTATCATCCAGGTTGCCTTTCTGCCCACTGGTTTTGCAAAAATCGATCTCACGTAACACCTTTTTAATGTCCCAATCGATGGGGCACTCCGACAGTTTTTTACCAATCACCTGGTTCCGCGTCAGGCTAAAACTATTTTCTGCACATTGGTTCCACTCAACGACTCTATCTTCCATATCCAGCGCGACAATAATAGAACTGATAGATGCCAAAAGTTGAGTCGCTTTAACATGGGCTTCTTTTAATTCTTTTTCCGCCTGTTTCCGATCGGTAATATCCCGGATGATGCCCACGGCATGCCATTTTTTTCGTATTTTTAAAGCAGACAATGACAATTCTACAGGGATTACTTTATTGTCTTTTGTTTTTGCCGACAGTTCAAGTGTTTTACCAACGGCCTTGCCCTGGCCCGTGATTTTGAATGTTTCAAACGCTTTGTCGTGGGGCATATGAAAATGTTCAGGCGCGATGAGCCGGTGAAGGTTCTGACCCAGGGCTTCCTTTGATGAGTAGCCGAAAATCTTTTCAGCAGCCTTGTTCCAAAATTCGATCTTTCCCTCGGGATTCATCATGATGATGGCGTCCTGGGCGGAATCGCTGATGGAACGGAATTTTTTTTCACTCACTTGTAATTCAGAGGTTCGTTCTTGAATTCTTTTTTCCAAATTTTCCAGATGTTGCTGATTCTCGATTTTAAGTTGTCGTTGCCTCAGCGCATTTTGAACATTGATCAGCACCTGTGCTTCACTAAACGGTTTGATGATATATCCATAGACACCGACTTTTAAAGCATCATTTGCTTTTCGGGTGTCGTCAATACCGGTCACCATAATAACACCGATATCCGGATATTTCACAGACACGTATTTTATGAAATCGATGCCCGATTCTCCGGGCATAACGATGTCGCAGAGAATGAGATCAAAATTTCGATCATCAAGAAATTGGCGAGCTTGGAGCGCATTATCGGCTTCCACACATTGATATCCCGCCTTCGAAAGGATCCTTATAAGCACTCTCCTTACATGATCCTCATCATCCACGATCAAGATATTTTCTGTCATGGTTAATTCCTCTTCAAATCTGTTATGAAACTTCCACACGAATTGATCCCAAACCAAACGGAAAAAAAATATTAGAATCCCAGTATTCTGATTTTATTTATTCGCCCGACTGCACTATATTTTCCTATCAAGAAGTATTCCATTCATACTTGTCATGTTCTTATCCGCATAAAGGATTGTACTCAGGGAAATCTCTCTGATCACATCTTTCGTTTTTTCATTGATCACCTTTACTAGTATGTTTCCCTTGTCAATATCGACCTCGAATTCGAGGCGTACGTTGTTGGATTCGATGAACTGATAAATGGAATCGGATATCCGTTGTTGAGCCATATCAGAATCCATCTGATAGGATTTCACATCAGTTTTTTGCTTCGAAGATTTCTTCATTGAAAATTCGAGATCTTTGATGCTCATCTCTTCAAAATTTTCGGATCCAATCGGTCTGATAGTAAGAATTGTCTCCATCTTTGTTCACTTCCTTTCCAACATAAGAACGCCGGGCTATTTTCTTAATTATATACTTATTCCAAAAGCTCCTGAACTGTTTTCAACACCTCTTTTCGATCAAAGGGTTTTGCAATGGTTTCAATGGCGCCAATGGTTTTGGCGATTTGAAGGTATGTCTCGGGATCAATCTTCCCGCCCCCGGACATGGCAATGACCTTGACATCCCGGAAATCCCGACGAAGTTCCATAATGGTCTCTATGCCCTCCTTTTCCGGCATAATGAGGTCGGTGATGACAAGATCTACCTGATTCTGACGATAAAGCTTTATCCCCTCCTTTCCATTAGATGCATTCATCGTTTTATATCCTTCGCGCTCTAATATCTTTATGAGCAGATCCCGTATCATCGCTTCATCGTCTATAATAAGGATTTGTGCCATTTTTCGGTTTTCCTTTTTGTTAATTCATTTTATCAATGTACGTGCTCCCGACACTCAAACAAATCTGTGCAATGCCCCTGACACTTTAACTTTCTGACACAACTTATTTTGTTTTCTCCAATCCGTTAAGGCGTTAGACAATGGTTTCAATAATAACGCCCTTCGCCATATCCATTTGATCCTGGGACTTGAGCGGAATCTCTCGGATCACCTTGCCGGAAGCGTTATTGATTACTTTTACCGAAACGCATTTTCTCTTATTATCGATCTCAAAATCCAGACGCACATCTGTGGATTCGAGAAATTGTTGAATAATTTTACTTGTGGAGAAATTCATTTGCCCTAAACGCTCATTATTTTTTTGTGAAGAGGCTTTCTTATCCTGCAAATTCAAAATCTCGGATGTTTTATGTGCGGTATTCCGAAACCCGATAGGGCTGAAACTGCTGATTGCATTCATGTCTGCTCACTTCCTTTCGGTCAAAAAAAACCAACCGATTTATATCTACAGTCTATTTGTCTTTTTATATCGACAGGATATGCTGATAAATTGATGATGATAATATAGTGTGAAACTAGTGAGGGGAAATCACTATTGCTTAATAGTTCGGAGGTAAGCTCTCAGGTTGACTTTCTTGTTTTTCAATCCGAGCTTGCTTCGGATCTTGTAACGGTGGGAAACAATAGTATTGGCTGATAGGTTCAAGATGTCGGCGATTTCCTTGGTCTGTTTTCCTTCATTGATCAGGTTCGCCACCTGAATTTCCGTTGGGCTGAGGGCCAAATACTTGGACGACAATTCTCTTGCAAACGAAGAAACAATGTCATTCAAATTCGATTCTAAAATATTCAAACAGGTGATTTGTTCATCATTCAATCGGCTTTTTTTCAGTTTTTCAATAT
>Ga0307417_10001401_pt1 | contig 10087 bp, 7 predicted proteins | sample SalMarWE160210MG_2_FD_202514 | JGI IMG/M metagenome (GOLD analysis project Ga0307417, IMG submission 202514) | Salt marsh sediment microbial communities from the Plum Island Ecosystem LTER, Massachusetts, United States - WE1602-10 | ecosystem: Environmental > Aquatic > Marine > Intertidal zone >...
GGCGACGGCTTTTCGCCAGGGCATCGGCGTGGCTGCCAAACGACTCGGCGACGACGTTGAGTTGCCACAGCGGATCTCAGACGAGTTCACGTTGGACGAACAGCTTAAGGTCGCCGGCTCGCACGATCCGGCACGGACGTTCTGGAAATTGGCGGTGCGCAAGCGTGCCCTGGCCAAGTCGGTCGGCGTGGAGCTGTCGGACAAGATCAGCGAGTTGGATGTCAGCGGTCTGTCGCCCGTCGAGCACCTCGGGCAGGAGATCATCGACCTCTACATCGCCAATGACGTGGTCGCCGCGGTGGCAACACCACCAGGGATGCAGCTCAACTTGATTCTCGACGAGACGGCGTTGAGTATTGGGATCGAGCGTGCCCCGGAGGCAGCGCTCGTGCGGGTCTATTGAGGGTCGACCAACCGGGATAGCTCGGGGCCTGCCGCTAGAGTTTCGGAGCCATGTATGTAGCTGCCGTTATCCTCGGCATCATCGCCCTCCGCCTCATCGACGTGTCGATCGGCTCACTGCGTATCCAGTATCTGGTGCGAGGACGGCGCTTGATTGCCGGTTCGCTCGGGTTCTTCGAGTCGCTGACATGGTTGATAGCCGCCGGGCTCGTTCTCTCCGATCTCGACCAATGGTGGAAGGCTGTCGCATACGCGAGTGGCTTTGGGCTCGGTACGATCCTCGGTGGTCTTCTGGACGAGTTGATCGCTTCGGGCCAGGTCTTCTTGCGTGTTCTCGCCCCCTACGACTCGCCGACGGTGGCCGGAGAGCTACGGGACCTCGGTTTCGGTGCAACCGTAATCAACGGTGAGGGTCGTCAAGGCGAGGTCCGGCTCACGATCCTGGCGATACCGCGCCGGCGCCAGAACGAAGCGATCAGGGTGATCAAGGCCTTGAACCCGAACGCCTTCGTGACCGTCGACGATGTCTTTGCCGCCAACGTCCACGCGATGAAGGCGAACCGCATCCGCAAGTAGCGGAGGTCAGGTCCCCTTGTAGTTGAGGACGGCCCGGAGACGATGCTCCACGGCCACCAGGTCGGCGGAGAGCCGGATGACCTCCCGTACGTCCTTGTACGCGTCCGGGTGCTCGTCGACCAGCGCCTTGGCCCGATCGGACAGCCAGGTCCGGCCCCGCATTGCCTCGCGCAGCGACCTGGTGGTCAGCTGCTTCCTGGCCTGGGTCCGGGACATCCGGCGTCCCGCGCCGTGGGCGCTCGAGCGGTAGGACTCGGGGTTGCCGAGGCCGGACACGATGAACGTGTCCGTTCCCATTGACCCGGGCAGAATACCCTTCTCGCCGTTCCGGGCGCTGATGGCGCCTTTGCGGGTGATCCACAGGGTCCGGCCCTGGTGGGTCTCCTGGTCGGTGTAGTTGTGGTGGCAGTTGACCCGATCCAGCTCTCGACCCTTGCCCACGAGACGAAGGACGATGTCGAGCATGGCGTCCATCATCGTCTCCCGGTTCTGCAGCGCATACGCCTGGGCGAACCGAAGGTCGGCGATGTAGTGGTCGAATTCGGTGGTGCCCTCGAGCAGGTACGCCAGGTTCGGGTCCTCTAACTCGATGTCGAGACGCGCCGCGACAGCCTTTGCCTTGGTGATATGCGACTGCGCCAGCAGATTGCCGATGCCTCGGGAACCGGAGTGGATGACCAGCCAGACCTGGTTGTGCTCGTCGAGGCTGATCTCGGCGAAGTGGTTTCCCGAGCCGAGCGTGCCCATCTGGGCATAGGCCTTCTGCTCGAGACCACCGGTGATGTCCGTTCGGGGCCGGTGCCCATCGAGCCAGGTGTTCGCCTCTCGCTCCATGTGTCCGCGGCCGACGCCTGCGGGAATCGCCTTCTCGATCTGACCGAGCAGGGGATCGAGATTGTCCGGTAGGTCGGCGGCGTCGAGGTCGGTGTGAACGGCGATCATGCCGCAGCCGAGGTCGACTCCCACGCATGCCGGGATAACCGCACCCTCGGTGGGGACTACAGACCCGATGGTGGCGCCGAGCCCCAGATGCGCGTCCGGCATGAGGGCCACATGCCCCGTCACGATGGGCAGTCGCGCGGTCCGCTCTGCCTGTGCCAGAGTCGCCTGGTCGAGGTCGTTGGCCCACACCTTCAGCTTGTCGTTTATGACCTGCATGCGGCCCTCCTCCCCATATTGTCTCATTGGTCTTGTGCTTGCGGGGAGTGAGACGGTCACCCCACATTGCCGTCGCCGCGTACCGACTGCATCGGCAATTCGCTGTCCTCATCGGCGAATCCTGTTCGTAGGTAGGGTGTGAGCGGGAAGAGCCCGCCCCAAGCAGAGGAGCTCTGATGAGCCAGTACCTTTTGTCAACCTATGCGGTTGAAGGCGAGGTCGAAGGTGCCGCGACGACGCCTGAGGAAATGCAGGGATTCATGGAGCGGGTCATCGCCCTCGAAGCCGAGATGGATGAAGCCGGCGCGTTCGTCTTTGGTGGTGCGCTGCACGATCCCGACGCCTCGACCGTGGTTCGGTCGCACGACGGTGACATCATCATGATCGACGGACCTTTCGTCGAGGCCAAGGAGCACATCGCAGGCTTCTATGTCATCAACGCCGACGATCTCGATGCGGCGCTGACATGGGCCGACAAGGTCGTTGCCGCGATCGGCCACCCGATAGAGGTTCGGCCATTCCGGGCAACCGGCCGGGTAGCCGATCACGTCGGCCGGGCAAGCTGACGGGGGACGCCGGGCCTGGGGCGACTGTGAATCCGGGGCGACTATGAATCCGGGGCGACTGTGAATCCGGGGCGACTGTGAACGAGGTCGAGAGAGTCTTCCGCGACGCCTACGGGCAGGCGGTGGCGACCCTCGTTCGCATCTTCGGCGACATCACGCTCGCCGAAGATGCCGTCCAGGATGCGTTTGTTGTTGCCGCCGACCGATGGCGCTCCAACGGGATCCCGCCCAACCCGGCCGGCTGGGTGGTCACGACCGCCCGGAACCGTGCCATCGATCAACTCCGCCGCGTAGGGCGTGGTCGAGAACTCGTCGAGCAACTCAGTGCCGCGGGAACGCAGCCGGCACCTCCCGACATAGAGGTGCTCGATGCGGATGTCGTCGCAGACGACCAACTCCGGCTCATCTTCACTTGCTGCCATCCGGCGTTGCGCACCGAGCATCAGGTGGCGCTCACCCTCAGACTCCTCGGCGGTCTCAGCGTGGGCGAAATTGCCCGGTCGTTCCTGGTGAGCGAGGCGGCGATGGCGAAACGGCTCGTCCGCGCCAGGTACAAGATCAAGGCCGCCAAGATCCCCTATCGAGTGCCTTCCGCTACCGAGCTTCCGCAGCGGCTCCGTTCGGTCCTCTCGGTGGTTTACCTCATCTACAACACGGGGGCGGATGATCCGGAGCGGGCATCCCTTCGTGCCGACGCTCTTCGGCTCGGGCGGTCAATCGTTCAGCTGATGCCAGACGAACCCGAGGCCGCAGGTCTCGTCGCGGTGATGCTGCTGGGCGAGGCTCGGCAGCCGGCACGTATGAGCAACGGATCGGTAGTGGTCCTGAGAGACCAGGATCGATCGCAGTGGGATCGATCTCTCATCGACGAAGGGCATGCCATCGTTCGGGCATGTGTTCGCCGCAACAAGCCGGGGCCCTACCAACTCCAAGCGTCAATCCAGGCGGTCCATTGTGATGCCAGGACATTCGACGACACCGACTGGCCGCAGATCATCGCGCTCTACGATCATCTGCTCGTCCTCCAGCCGACACCGATTGTTGCTCTCAACCGCGCCATTGCCCTCGCGGAGTCGGAAGGGCCTGCTGCATCCTTGGCCGCCCTCGATCCACTGTCCGAAGACCTCGACAACTACCCGTTCTTTCATGCGGCCCGCGGCTCGGTGTTGCGGCGTCTCGGCCGTGTCGATGCCGCGCGTACCGCCTTCCGGCGAGCCGCAGATCTCGCTCCGAACAACAGGGATCGGAGATTCCTCGAAGGGCAGATCGAAGAACTCGGCTGAGGTGGATTCCCGAAGATTCTCGAGACAAATATGCGCCGCTCCGCAGGGTGGGGACGGCCGGCTGCTCTGACCGCACCGACACGTCGCGGCGATGTCCCCGCGCATCGGCAGAAAAAGGGAGGGGCGGTGGCTACGGCCACCGCCCCTCCCGGGTCACCCGCTATCTAGTCGCTCAGACGGTTACACCCTCGAGCGCCTTGATACCGGCCAGCACCTTCTCCGGCCGTGCCGGCAGATGCGTGATCCGAACGCCGGTGGCGTTCTTGATTGCGTTCACGATCGCCACATGCGGCGAGGTCAGCGGAAGCTCACCAACGCCTGCGGCTCCGAACGGACCGTACTCGCGTGGGGTCTCCACGTAGTACAGGTTGAAGTTGTCCGGGATGTCCTTGGCCATCGGGATGCCGGCGCCGCGCATGGTGGAGTGGGCCTTGATGTCCTCGAAGTCCTCGGACAACGCCAGACCGATGCCCTGGGCGATGCCGCCGTACATCTGGCCGTCGACAACGAGCTTGTTGTTGATCTTGCCGAGATCGGCAACGGCGGTGAAGCCCTCGACCGTGGTCTTACCGGTCGCCATGTCGACCGCGACCTCGGCCAGGAACACACCGTACATGTAGACGGCGAAGGGGTTGCCTTGGGCCGTCTCGGCGTCGCAGTTGCTGTTCATCGACGCGGTCCAGGCGCCGTTGTACTTCAACGGCAGACCGGCTGTCACCATCTCGTCGTAGGAGCGGAAGCCGCCGTTGAAGCGCAGGGCCTCGATCAGCTTCTCACATCCGTCCTTGATGGCGTTGCCGATGACCACCTGGCTGCGGCTGCCACCCGACGGCCCGCCGTTGGGGGCGGTCGCCGTGTCGTTGAGCCTCAGCTCGATCTGCTCGGGACGCAGCCCGAGCGGCCGCAGCGCTTCATGAGCCGTGCCCAGCACACCCATGTCGGCGCCCTGGCCGTGATCCTGCCAGGTGGCGTAGACCGCTACCCCGTCGGGGGTCAGTTCGACGTCGGCGGCAGCGCCATCGGCGCCGTCGAGACCACAGCCGTAAATGCCTATCGAAACGCCGACGCCCTTCTTGATCTCAGGCGTGGATTCCGCCTTGGCCTTAGCCAACGCTTCCTGGTACATCGGCCGCATCTTGTCGATCATCTCCGGGAACGTGTACACCTCAGGGGCTTGGCCCGTCGGGGTCGTGTCACCCGGGCGATAGACGTTCTTGTAGCGCAGCTCGAGCGGGTCTACGCCCATCTTCTCGGCCAGCTCGTCCATCAGGCTCTCCGAAGCCAGGAATGCCTGTGGTGAACCGTACGCTCGGAACGCGGCACCCCAAGCGTGGTTGGTGCACACGGTGCGGCCCTCACCCCGGATGTTGGGGATGTTGTAGCCGGCGCCCATGTACTGGGCACCACGCAGGGTCAGCAGGTCGCCGAACTCCGAGTACGGACCGTGATCGACCGACCAGTCGCTCTCCATGGCGAGAAGCTTGCCGTCCTCGTCGGCGGCCAGCTTCAAGTCGATGAAGAACGGAGAGCGCTTGCCGGTGTAGGTCATGTACTGCTCGTAGTCGTACTCGAGGTATACGGGACGACCGGTTGCCATTGCGGCAACGCCGAGCAGCGCTTCCATTGTTGGCGAGAACTTGTAGCCGAACGTTCCACCAGCCGGGTTCTGGACCAGCCGCAGCTTCTCGGGCGCGATGCCAAGACCCTCGGCGATCATCGCATGGTGCAAGAACAAGCCGATGCTCTTGGTGTGGATCGCCAGGCGGTCCTCTTCGTCGAAGTAGGCGAAGCCCATGTCGCTCTCGATGGTGAGGTGCGGCTGCCGCTGCAGGTAGAAGCTGTCCTCTACCACGAACGGAGCGCTCTCCATGATCGCCTTGGTATCTTCGCCCTTCTTGATTGGCTGCTTGAAGTACACATTGGGCGTACCAGGATGAATCTCGATGGCATCGTCTGCCATCGCCTCGGGTGCGCTCATATACGCCGGCAGTGGCTCGAGCTCTACCTTCACCTTGTCGGCGGCGGCCCGGGCATTGGCCTCGGTGTCGGCGCAAACGATGGCGATGGCGTCGCCGTACTGGAACACCTTCTCGTCACAGAGAATGGGACGATCCCATCCGTCACCCTCGTTGGTCGGGAACGTGATGAGACCGGTGATCCGGTTCTTGCCCTTGACGTCCTTGTGCGTGAGCACCCTGTAGACGCCCGGCATGGCTTCGGCTTCGGAGGCATCGATCGACAGGATGTTGGCGTGAGACACCTTCGCCTGCACGAGGGCAAGCTGGAGGGTGTTCTTCGGCATCTTGAGGCCGAGATCCTGGCCGTAGTCGAGAGTACCGGTCACCTTGGCAACGGCAGTCGGACGCGGGATCTCGGTGCCCCAAATGCGGCCGTCCGCGGGCAGTTCGAACTTGAGCGGCTTGGCAGTCTCCTGGCCCCGCATCGCTCGAGAAGCATCCATGACCGCATCGACGATCGGCTTGTAGCCGGTACAGCGACACGCGTTGTGATGACGGCTGAACCAGTCGCGGACCTCTTCGCGGTCGGGGTCTGCGTTCTGGTCGAGCAGAGCCTTCGCGGAAACAACGAATCCGGGCGTGCAGAAACCGCACTGGGCGCCGCCGTAGGCGGCGATGGCCTCTTGGATCGGATGCATCTGCTCGGGCGTTCCGATGCCCTCGACTGTTGTGATGGCGGCCCCCACCGGGACCTGGCGCATCTTGGTGATGCACGAGAGTTTGAGTTTGCCGTCGATCAAGACTGAGCAGGCACCGCAGTGACCAGTGTCACACGAGACTTTGGTGCCGGTCAGGCCGAGTTGCTCTCGGAGCACATCGACGAGAGTCTGTTCGGGATCGGCGATTACGGCCTGCTTGAGGCCGTTTACAACGAGGCGTTTGTTCTGCACTCGCTTTCCTCCTCGACGAATTGTTGGTTGTGGCTCGTACCGGCGGCGGGGGCGATAAACCTCAGCTGGCGTCTTCCGGCCTCCCGACGCCTGCATCGGTGCTTCTCTGGTCTCCCTCCTTTGAAGTTTGCAGCCTGAATTCCTATCGCGCCACGGTCGGGCGACCAACTCGCAAAATATGCTGATTACCTAATCTTCACTAGAGACGATGGTCCCGAATCGCAAAGACGGTTGTTAGGACCGGCGATCTATGATCCGGCGCTTGCCCAACACCGGAGCCCCGGAATCGGCTTGCTCGATGCGGAGTTCGACGAGGGATAGCTGCGGCAGATCTGCGACGAGGGCGGATCGGATTCGGCCGGGTTCCCAGGTTCCCGTAGTGGTGACGGCGACAGTGAGCCGGTCCGTGGTACCTGCCGTAGTCACCGTTGCGTCGAAGCCGATGATCCCGTCGATGGCAAACAGCACGCCGTCGAGTTCGGGCATGGCGAGCGGTGTCCCGGCGATTTCGACCAACCCTTCCAGCCGCCTGTCGATGCCGTGCAGCCGGGCGACGGCGGATCCGCAGCCACACGTGCCGGGGAGCAGCCGGCTCACGTCACCGGTCCGGTAGCGGATGAGCGGCATCCCGACTCTCGTGATCGTGGTCAGGACGACCTCTCCCATCTGCCCGTCGCCGATCAGGCTCCCGGTGAGAGGGTCGACGATCTCGAAGATCATGTCGGCTTCACGCATGTGGTATCCGTCGTGCGCTCCGCATTCCACACCACCGCCGAGCCCCATCTCGGTCATGCCGTAGTGGTCATACACGGTGCAGCCCCATGTGGCCTCGAGAGCGTGGCGGATCGGATCCGGCAGGTGGTCGGTGCTCACCAACAATTCCCGGAGGGAGGGCTGTGGTGCCGGGTAGCGAGCCATAGCCAACATGTGCGTGGGTATGCCCACCGCCACGTCGATGCGATCGTCGATGAGTCGCCGCAGGCTGGCAGGCACGTCGAAGACGGGCCCGTGCAGCAGCGGGGTCGCTCCGATCCGTCTGAGGGCGGTCGCAAGGAGATCGCCGACGCTCCCGGGTGTCCCGCCTGGGAGCAATATCGCCACCCGGTCTCCGTCCCGGGTGAATGTCGCCATGCCGACGGCGAAGAAGTCGATGGTGAGCTCCTGGTCCGCGGCGGTGAAGGCGATCCGCTTCGGACGCCCGGTGGTGCCGGACGTGTCGAGCGTAACCACCCGGTCGATACGACCCTGCGAACCGCAGACGAATCGCAGCGGGTGTTTGCGTATGTCGTCCGCCGACGTGAAGGGAAGGGTCGCCAGCTCGTCGAGGCCGTTGACGTGTTGCGGGATCCGGCCGTTGTAGAAGCGGCTGCCGGTCGCGGCCAGTGCCAGGGTGTCGTTGAGCCGGTGGACCTGATATGTCTCGAGTGCGGAGCGGGTCACAAGCGACCCGATGCCGATCCGTTCGGCAATCCAAGGGTCGAGTGGGGTGATTCTCATCCCACCGTTGCGCCGCGGTAAAGCGCGTTCCCGGAGCTGTCGGTCAGGTTGTAGGCACAGAAGGGGATGATGCGACCGTCGGGGGCGACCGTGTGGATGCAGCAGTCGCGAAGCCGTTCCAGATCGAGCGTCCACGCATCCTGGAACGCCATACCCGACACGCAGAATGTGTGCGTCTGCCGGCGTTCCAGAAAGACGTCCCAGTCACCGAGCGGGCGGCGACCCACCTGGCCGAGCGGGATGAAGGTCCCCGCGCCGTCCGTGTTTCCGGACCAGTGGTCGGCGACGAACTGGCGGGTCTGGGCTGCTCCCTCGGCCGCCGACTTCGGTGTGCAGCACGCTTCGGGCTGATGGCGGGTCCAGGGTGCTAGGGAACCGTCCGGCATCACAACGTAGTTGCCGTGCAGCGAGCAACGGGCGTTTTCGCAACCGCCGGTTGTGAGCGTGTCGGCTGGGATGAGCCCGTCGGTTTGCTCATCGATGGCCCGGATCACCTCGGGAATTGTGATCCGGTCGGCGTCCGACGGCGGGGTCGGGTAGCGACCGAGGTAAGTGACGGGTTGGAAATGAACCCCGCGTACATAGGGGAAACGATCGAGGGCGAAGCGGATGATCGCGCCGATGTCATTCGTGTTGACACCGGGGACGAGGGTGGGCACGAGGACGACACCGATGCCGTGGGCGCCGCATTGCTCGATCGCGTCGATCTTCTGGGCGAGCATGCGCCTGCCCCGGGTAGCGCGGTGGATGTCGTCGCGCGTTCCGTCGAATTGGAGGAACACCGACGCTAGGCCGGCTTCGGCCAGTTTCCTGACGTACGCCTCGTCACGGGCAAGACGGAGACCGTTGCTGTTGACCTGGATGAACTCGAAGCCGAGCGATTTGCCGAGAGCAACGATATCGGGGAGGTCATCGCGCATGGTCGGTTCACCGCCCGACAGCTGGATGTTGCACGGCCCGTTCGACGCCAGCAAACCGCGATACCAGCCTTCGATGGTGGCCAGGTCCGGGTCCGGGGGACCGTCCGGACCGGCCGAGGCGAAACAGAACGAACAACGCAGGTCGCAGCGCTGGGTGACTTCGAGGAGCGCGGTGCAGGTCTGCTGGCGGTGATCGGGGCAGAGCCCGCAGTCGAAGGGGCAGCCGCGGTCGAGGTTGGTGGCCGGTGAGATCGGGTAGGCGGGGGCCTTGGGACGCGCCCAGCCCACGAAGTCGGGGGCTCCTCGCCAGACGACAGTACGAAATTCGCCGTGCTCGGGGCAGGTCTTGGCCAGGTAGACATCCTCACCGACGGCAACGTTGTCACCCGGGATACGTGCCAGACACTCGGGACAGACGCTTTCGGTGGTCGTCAAGATGGCTTCGGGAAAGGGTGTGTCGCTCATAGTTCGCCTGCCAGATCGAAACCTTCCTCGATCAGCAGCTCCTTGACCTTCTGGAAGGTCTCGGTGACGATGCCGGGGCACCGCAGCAGCATGTTGCTCGACTTGCCGTCGAGGATGTCGTCGCAGCTGGTGCCGCCATACTCGCCGCCGAAACGGTCCTCGAACCATTCGACCAGCTGGGTGACCAGCAGCTGGAGCCGGTAGTCCTCCTCGTCCTCGAACGATCCCCGGCCGGCGTAGAGGCCGATCAGGCAGGCAGCGCCCGTAAGCGTGCCGCAGGTCCTGCCGCTGAAGCCCATGCCACCTGCCAGA
>Ga0307417_10001402_pt1 | contig 10082 bp, 11 predicted proteins | sample SalMarWE160210MG_2_FD_202514 | JGI IMG/M metagenome (GOLD analysis project Ga0307417, IMG submission 202514) | Salt marsh sediment microbial communities from the Plum Island Ecosystem LTER, Massachusetts, United States - WE1602-10 | ecosystem: Environmental > Aquatic > Marine > Intertidal zone...
CAGACTTCGGAATGAGGTCACCTCGCCGGGTGGCACTTCGGCTGCGGCGCTCTACTATCTCGAGAAGGCGGGCCTCAGGACGGCCCTGTCGCGGGCGATCTGGGCCGCCTACGAGCGCTCGTCTGCCCTTGGCAGGAGCGATAAACCCGGCCATTTGGACGACGCCTAGGGCCGCGATTGTGCCTTGGTGGACAAATGCGAGCCGCTCAGTTACACTTGCGCGGCGGCGCACGTCGCCCTGTGCGCACGCCCGAATCCGGGAGCCTGGGTCCCCCACGATCCCGTCTCGGCGCCCAGCTAGTGCGGCGAGAACCGTCAACCAAGGACTTCAAGCAGCATGCCACTCTTCGGGAAAGACCTGGGGATCTCTCTGGGCACGATCAATACGTTGATCGCCGAAGGCAACGAGGTTGTGCTCCACGAGCCGACCGTCGTAGCCATTGATATTGATGAACTCAAAATCGTCGAAGTCGGCCAGGCGGCGCGCGAAATGGATGGCCGCGTCCCCGAGTCAATCGAAGTCATGCGCCCCCTGCGGGATGGGGTGATCGCCGATTTCGAGGTCACCCACCGCATGCTGGGCCACTTCGTCGAGAAAGTTTGCGGTCCGGCGCGCCTATTCAAGCCGCGGATCATGATCACCGTACCCCATGGTGTCACCAGCGTCGAAAGCCGCGCCGTTCACGAGGCAGCGCTGCAGGCCGGCAGTCGTGAGGTGCACCTGATCCAGGAACCGCTGGCCACCGCCATAGGCGTCGGCTTGCCCATTGCCACACCCTCGGGCAACATGGTCGTGGTGTTGGGTGGGGGGGTGACCCAGGCGGCGGTCATCGCTATGAGCGGGATCGTCAGCGCCGGCGCCGTCCGGCTGGGTGGTGTGCACCTGGACGAAGCCATCGCCGGATATGTACGCAAGAAGTACGGATTGATCATCGGCCCCAGGACCGCCGAGGAGGCCAAGATTAGGATTGGCTCGGCCATTCCTCAGGACGAAGATCGCTCGATCGAGATACAGGGCCAGGATCAGGTGACCAATCTGCCCAGGCCGGTCACGCTCACGACCAACGAAATCGTGGAAGCGCTGCAGGAGACCCTTAACTTGCAGGCAGCCGCCATTCGCAACGTGCTGGAGACGACGCCGCCCGAGTTGGCGTCGGACATTATCGACCGCGGGATGGTCATCGCTGGCGGGGGCGCCTTGCTGCGAGGGATTGACAAGTGGCTGACGCGCGAGACCGGGGTGCCGGCCTACCTGGCCGAAGATCCGGTCGCCTGCGTCGCCATAGGGGCCGCCCGGGGCCTGAGCATGATCGAGCGCCTGAAACGTAATCTGCCCAAGGTGTGAACCCGAACCTGCCCGGGACGCAGAAACGGCGCACATTGCGTGCGCCGTTTTGTGTTTGGACTCTGAGCGGGCTAGCGCATGTAGTATGTCATGCGCTGCAGATGCAGCACCGGGTCGATGTACTCGACGTGGACCTTACTGGGCGCGCTGATCGAAGTTGACGAATAGCAAAGGATGGCGGTCACCCCGGCTTTGATCACCCGGTCGGCCACATCCTGCGCCGATGCGGTTGGCACGGCAAGCATCACGATCTTGATGCCGTTCTTGGCCAGGTCGTCCCCGAGTCGAGAGGCATCACGGATGGTGAAGGTCCCCACCTGCTTCCCGATCTTCTGCGGGTCCGAGTCATACACCGTTTCGACTTTAAACCCGCGCGGGGTGAAGCCGCCGTAGTCGGCCACCGCCCGACCCAGGTCGCCCACGCCGACAAGCACCATCGGCCAGGTCTTGTTGACGTGCAGGATTTCCTTGAGTTTCTTGACCAGGAAGCTCACATTGTAGCCGGTGCCCTGCTTGCCGAACTCACCGAACTGGGAAAGGTCCTTGCGAATCTGAGCCGAGGAGATTCCCAGTCTATCCCCGAGCTCCTGGGATGACGTGATCTCTCGGTTGTCGTCGACCATGATTTCAAGCGCCCGCAGATACAGCGGCAGGCGTCCCACCACGATATCCGGGATCTTCACTGGGGCCATCTTTACCTCCGAAGAGAATGCGAACCAGCGACCGAAACTGTACCACAAGTACGATATCTGTGCAAATTTGCGCAAATACGGTGCAAACAGCCGGGCTGATATAATTCAGGCCGCGATGTGGACGGACAATGAGTGAAAAATCCATGTTTCTCGACGAAGTCAAGATTCATGTCACCTCCGGCCGCGGTGGTGATGGGGTGGTGCATTTCAGACGGGAGAAGTACGTCCCGCGCGGCGGCCCGGATGGGGGCGACGGAGGACGCGGCGGCGATGTCTTGCTCCGCGTCGATCGCCAGCTTTCGAGTCTTTCCCCTTTCCGCCGCAAGCGCCACTTTCACGCCCAAGACGGTACGCCCGGCGGCGGAAGCCGCAAGACGGGCCGAGATGGCGAACCCCTCGTCTTGCGCGTGCCGCGCGGGACGATGGTCAAGGACGCCGCCTCGGACGAGACCCTCGGCGACCTGACGTCGGATGATCAGACCCTGGTGATCTGCCGCGGCGGCCGCGGCGGCCGCGGCAATGCCCGCTATGCGACATCCAGCAATCAGGCCCCTCGCATGGCCCAGAGGGGCGAGCCAGCTGACGAGCGCTGGATCCGGATGGAGCTGCGCCTGATCGCCGATGTTGGCATCATTGGCGTGCCCAACGCCGGGAAGTCGACCTTGCTGTCAGCCGTGAGCCGGGCGCGCCCCAAAATCGCCGATTATCCTTTCACCACCCTTCAGCCTAACCTGGGTGTAGCCGAGCTGGACGACGAAACGTCCTTGGTGCTGGCCGACATCCCCGGCTTGATCGCCGGGGCCCATGAAGGCGCCGGGCTGGGTGCTCGTTTCCTGCGCCACATCCGGCGGACACATGCCCTTGTCCACCTGATCAACGGCATGGCTGAAGACCCGTTGGCCGATTACGCTCAGGTGAACACCGAGCTGGCCCTGTTTGACGAGCGCCTGTCTCGAAAGGCGCAGGTCGTGGCGGTGAGCAAGATGGATTTGCCTGATGTGCGGCAGCGCTGGGATGATCTGGACCAGGCGTTTCGGGCAGTGGGGGTCACACCCTTGGCGGTGTCGGCAGTCACCGGGGAAGGCGTGCGTGAGCTGCTGGGCGCTGCGGTGCAAGCCGTGAGCGAGGCCGAACCGGAGCCGCCCGAAGACGCCGGCTTGCCCGTCTACCGGCCGGAAGCCGACGCCCGGGCGTTTGAGGTGGGCAGGGACCCCGACGGCACATGGCGCGTCAAGGGCAAGGCCATCGAGCGTGCTGCCGACATGACCTACTGGGAGTACGACGAGGCGGTGCGGCGCTTCCAGCGAACCCTGACCAAGCTGGGAGTTGAGTCGGCGCTCAAGGAAGCTGGAGCGCAGACTGGTGACAACGTACGAATAGGAGAGTACGAGCTCGAATGGCAGGACTGACCGGCGTGTTTGGGGGGACGTTCGATCCTCCCCATCTGGGCCATCTGATCCTGGCAGATGAGGCGCGGGTTTCCTTGGGCCTGGATCGCGTGCTGTGGGTGGTCACCGGCGACCCGCCGCACAAGTCGGACCTGAGGATTTCGCCGGCCGACCTGCGCTGGGAGATGGTTCAGGCTGCGATTGGGGACACGCCAGCCTTCGAGTGCTCGTCGGTTGACCTGGACAGGCCCGGTCCGCATTATGCCGTCGACACGCTGCACGCGCTCCGCCGCCAGGGCCATGCGCGTCTGGCCTACATCATGGGGTCGGATTCGCTCCACGATCTGCCCGCGTGGCATGACCCGAGCGCCTTCGTGGCGGCGTGTGACGTGATCGGCGTCATGCAGCGGCCTGGCGCGGAGCTCGAGCTGGCTCAGCTCGAGGGGCAGCTTCCGGGGTTGAAGGGGAAAGTCCAGCTCTTCGAGGCGCCTTTCATCGGAATCTCAGGCCACGACATCCGCCAGCGAGTCCATGACGACCGAGCCTTCTGGTACCTGGTGCTTCCCAGGGTAGGGGCGGTCATCGAGACCAACGGGCTCTATCGTTGAGCCTGATCAAGGATCGCGGCTATCGGGCGGTCGTGGCGGCGCACCTCGGCGTCGACCTGATCAACAGCCAAAACACGGTTCTGCTGGCATTTCTCTCCATACCCCTGGGGCTCTCCAATTCGGTCGTCGGGCTGGTGAACACCCTCTACCGGTTGATGGGCTCGGTGGCTCAGCCGGTCTTCGGCGGGTTGGCCGACCGTTATGGGTCGCGTTGGGTGGTGGGTGGCGGTGTGGCCTGGTTGGTCGGCTTCTTCTCGGCTGCCATGCTCACCCATGGCACGATCTCGCTGGTCCTTCTCGTGATTGCCGCCGGCGGCTCGGCGGCCTTTCACCCTGCCGGAGTCATGGAAGCCACTCTCAGCGGGCAAGCCGCCGGGGCCCACCACGAGACCACCGCCACATCGTTCTTCTTCCTCTTCGGGCAGACCGGGCTGTCGGCCGGCCCCGCCATCGGAGGTCTGCTCCTCGACCGCTGGGGTCCGCAGGGCCTGCTCTTGCTGCTGCTGTTTGTTCTGCCGGCGGGCGCATACGCTACCACTTTGGTCAGCGGCGACAAACCTGCCGCTCCTGTGGAAGCCAACAATCCACCACCTCGGGTCCTTCGCCCCGCCACTTGGATCCTGCTGGCCTTCGCCGGGCTGGCTGTTATCCGCATGTGGGTCCAGTTCAACTTCGCCGTCTACTTGCCCAAGTACTACGCCGATCTCGGCTATGACCCCGCCATCTACGGCCTGATCGCCGGCTTGTTCATGGCCGGTGTGGCTTTGGCCAACGTGACCGGAGGCTGGCTGGGAGACCGCCACCGGCGCTGGCCGCTGGTGGTGGTCAGCCTTATCCTGTCGGCAATCCCCATCGCCCTGTTTCCCTGGTACGGCCCGACGGCCTGGACCTTTGTCCTGACACCTGTGGCGGGCGCGCTGATCGGCGCTTCGCACAGTCTGGTGATCGTCCACGCGCAGAAGCTGATGCCCAGCCGCATGGGCACGGCGTCGGGATTGGCGCTCGGCTTGACCTTCGCCTCCGGTTCGCTGGGCGCGCTGGTCAGCGGGGTTCAGGCCGACCACTTCGGGTTCACGGCCATGTTTCTGACCACAGCCGGGCTGGCTCTGCTGGGCGGGATCCTGGGCTTTTCCATGCGCTTTCAGCCTCGGCCGCTGCCAACCGACTCTCCTGCCTGATACCTCATCCATTACCTGTCACGGATCGTTTGTGAAAGAATTCACAACCCGGGCCGAAGCCGTGGGATGTGGGACGGCCATTGCCTCGGAACCCAAGACCGGTCGCGGACTTTGGGGGAGTTTTCCGGTCTTACCTCAGGGCGTCGTCGGGTGGCCGGTTCATCGCCTATGAGATGACTTCTCGGCCCCTGCCGGCTGGCGGTGAGGTCGATTTGGTTGTACTGTGTTGGTCAGCCTTGTCCGACGACCTCGGCAGGCCACGGCGAGTCTCCTGCTTGCCTTCTTACCCCTTCATTGACATCCTGTGAGCCTCTAAGTAGAAGAGGCATTGCCGAAATTCAGCCGGTGCGCAATTCTGGGAGGCAGCCATGGACACACTCGAAAAGTGGATGTGGCGGATCAGTCTGGCCATCTTCCTGGCCGGGGTCGGGATTGCCTTTGTCGGGGACCGGGTCAGCAATCCGTTTCTGCTCGGTGCGGGTCTGGCCAGCATGGGTTTTGGAACCGCACTTTCTGGTCTCCAATCGGTCATCACCCGCAAAGCTGAGTTCGTTCCCTGGTTCAATACCTATCGCCCAGCAACAACCTACACCGGGTTGTCGGGTGTGCTGTGGGGCATTCTGTTCATCGGTCTGGGTGGGCTAATGGTCGTGGCCGGGCTGGCCACTGCGTTTGTCCCAGGAGGCTGGCAGAGCGTGCTGGATAGCGTGGTCATGGGTCCCTTGGCATGGGGACTGTTGATCGGGGGGAGTGGGGTGGTGGTCGTGATATTGGGGTTGATCCGGGTGATTTCGGGGACAGCCTTTGCCAATCCCGAGGTTGGTACTCGTTTGATGGATGTCGGGGAGAGGCTTGGCGGTCTGGTCATGCTGGTGCTCGGCTCGGTATTGATACTGGCTGGTCTGGTGGCGGGCCTGGCTCCGCAGGCTGGTGCGGCTGTCCTGCTCGGCTGGGCCAAGGCCTTCCTCGGAGGTGGTTGAAGCTTACGCGTTGGCCAGCGCTTCCCCTCCGTCCCAGCCATGGGATATGATCCAATGTGTGAAAGGTACCGCAACCAATCTGGATGGCTGGTGATCTTCCACGAAATCAAGGTCTTGAGTCCCTGAGCGGGACGGCCGAGCGGCGGGCGAACGGGATGGTGCTCCCACACCGCCCCGGGCCAGGGGTCGGCGGCTCCGGTAGTTCGGCTCCTGCGGCCCGGTGGAGGCGAGGTCAGGCGGCGTCCTCTTCTGTGGGGCCGGCCTCGGTGGTAGGGGATCCCTTCTTCGACTCGGCTTGTGCGGGCCGCGGCGCGGCCTTGCGCAGCTGCTCGATCGATACGCTGTTGGCGGTCCGGCAGCGCGGGCAGTGGGCGTCGTAATGGTTGCCGCCTTCCTCCTCCAGAGCGGCCAAAGCGAAGGCGACCTCTTCTTTCTTGACGGCAAAGCTCATTCCACAACGGTAGCAGCGCATCTGCATGGCTGGTCAGCCTCCACGAGGGGGATCGGGGCGCAGTTTTCTTGACAATCGAAAGCCGGGCCGTCTAGAATACTTAAACAAGAACAAACTCGGGCCGATCCCCTTTCATTTCCCCGTCTGGCGATCTTAACCAACTTGACCCGGCCGGTCAAGCTGGTGGCCCATGATCCGCACTTCAAACCAAGCCAGGAGGCTTCTGATGACGTTCCAACTCCCCGATCTGCCGTATGCCTTTGACGCCCTTGAACCCCATATTGATGCTCGCACCATGGAGATCCACCACGACAAGCACCACGCCGGGTACACCAAGAACCTGAACGCCGCTCTTGAGGGCCATGCCGATTGGCAGGCCAAGTCGATTTCAGAAATCCTGAGCTCCCTCAGCCAGGTCCCGGAAGACATACGTACGGCGGTCCGCAACAATGGCGGGGGCTTCGCCAACCACAGCCTGTTTTGGACCGTGATGAGCCCCGACGGGGGTGGTGAGGCCTCAGGCGATGTCGGATCGGCCATCGTCAGTGCTTTCGGCGATTTCGGCAGTTTTAAGGACAAGTTCAGCAGCGCTGCCACGGGGCGGTTCGGCAGTGGCTGGGCCTGGCTGGCCGTGGATGGCTCGGGCGGGCTCAAGGTGGTGTCCACACCCAATCAAGATTCGCCCATCACCGACGGGATGGCCCCGATCTTAGGGTTGGATGTGTGGGAGCATGCCTACTATCTGAAATATCAGAACAAGCGTGGAGACTATGTGGCCGCCTGGTGGAACCTGGTCAACTGGGCACACGTTGACGAGTTGTACAAGCAGGCGAAAGGCTAGTATAATCTGCCCGCAGGATCACAAACCGCGCCCGTTTGAGCGGACGGACCATCTTGGAGAGCCAGACAAATGACTCACATCATCACCAGCCTCTGCCTGCGCGATTCGTCTTGTGTGGACGTGTGCCCGGTCGAGTGCATCATCCCTGGTAAGCCTGTCGACAAATGGCCCTGGTACTACATCGATCCAGATACCTGCATCGACTGTGGTGCCTGCATTCCGGAATGTCCGTACGAAGCGATCTTCACGGAAGAAGAGGTGCCCTCCGCCTACAGCGCCAAGGGCGGCGAGGTGGTCAGCCAGCCCGTGGGAACCTCGGGTTTCGACCAGCCGTGGTCGGGTGAGAACGAGTACGGGGACGCCGTCGAAGTCAAAGCCACCCGCACGCTTGAGGCTGGCGAATCCATCGACCTGACGGGGGATATCCAGCCCAACTACGACTACTTCACCCAGGGTCCCGGATATGGTGCCCTGGACGAGTGAGGTCGCTTGACATGAGATAGACGCGAGGGAGCCCCCGGGCTCCCTCGTTTTTGTTTACCGCCCACGACGGGCTAACACTGCGGTTCAGGCGGCAGGAGGAAGCTTCCCCATGGCAGAAGGACGATCGACACGTACGGAGAAGGACTCGCTCGGCGAGGTCAAGGTGCCCGAGAAAGCATTGTACGGAGCGCAGACGCAGCGCGCCGTGGACAATTTCCCCATTTCAGGTCTCAAACCGTGGCCGGCCTTCGTCTGGTCGATGGCCTCCATCAAGAAGGCGGCGGCCGAGGTGAATCAAACGCTGGGTCTGCTGGACGACGAGCGTGCTGGTGCCATTGTCCAGGCCGCCCAAGAGGTGATCGACGGCAAGTGGCCGGGGGAGTTTGTGGTTGACCCCTTCCAGGCTGGCGCCGGCACGAGCCACAATATGAACGTCAACGAAGTCATCGCCAATCGAGCCACGCAAATCCTGGGTGGCGAGCTGGGCGAATATCGGGTGCACCCTAACGATCACGTCAACATGGCCCAGTCGACCAACGACACCATCCCCACCGCCATCCGTCTTGGGTGCCTGTGGCGCGTTGGCGAGCTCCAGAACACGTTGGACGCCCTTGCCGAGGCCCTTCAGGCGAAAGCCGAAGCCTTTGACGACATCGTCAAATCCGGGCGGACCCATCTGCAGGACGCCGTCCCCGTCCGGCTGGGTCAGGAGTTCGGGGGCTATGCGCGGGCGGTAGCACGTGATGTCGAGCGGATTTCCCGGGCGGCGAAAGGCCTCGCCCGGCTGGGTATCGGCGGGACGGCCACCGGGACCGGGTTGAATGCCCACCCCGAGTTTCACCAGCGGATGGTGGACCAGCTGTCCAAGAACACTGGGCTGGAACTGCACACCTCTGACAATCTATTCGAAACCATGCAGTCAATGGCCGACATGGCTGATTTTTCCGCAGCCATGCGCACCGCCGCCATCACCCTGACGCGGATCGCCAATGATTTTCGCCTGCTCTCATCTGGTCCCTCAACCGGATTTGCGGAGATCCAGCTGCCAGCAGTTCAGCCGGGATCGAGCATCATGCCGGGCAAGGTCAACCCGGTCATGGCGGAAATGCTGAACATGTCGATGTTCCACGTCCAAGGCTGCGACACGACGGTTGCCCTGGCGGCCCAGGCGGGTCAGCTGGAGCTAAACGTGATGATGCCCATCATCGCCCACAATCTGTTTGAAATGATGCAGGTGATGATCGGCGCCGTGGATGCTTTCACCAAGCGTTGTGTCACGGGATTGGCAGCCAACCGGGACAAGGCTGAGGGTTGGCTGGAGAAGAATGCCATCGTGGTGACTGCCCTCAATCCGGTGATTGGCTACTCCGCCGGCGCCAAGTTGGTGAAGGAGGCCCTGGCGCGCAACGTGACCATTCGCGAGGTGGCTCTAGAGAAGGCCCGCGCCGGAGACCTGACCCACCGGGATGACGGCCGAGCGGTGGGTCAGGACGAGATCAAGTCTGCCTTGGACGATCTGCGCAAGCTGACCGAGGGCGGCATCGCTAAGTAGCCCGGCGCGCCGCCACCGGGTACAATCGGGGCATGGCCAGAACCGAGATTGAGGTCCCTTCGGACGTCTGGGCGGTCATGCTGGAGCACGTCCAGCGGTGCTTGCCGGAGGAAGGCTGTGGGCTGCTGGGGGGCAGGGGGCTGCGAGCCAGGCTTGCGTTGCCGATTGAGAACGCGCTCCACAGCCGGTCCCGCTTCCGGATGGCCGCCCAAGCGCAGCTCGATGGCATGCTTAAGCTGGAAACCCTCGGCCTGGAGCTGACGGCGATCTGGCACTCGCACCCGGGGGGTCCGCCAGGGCCTTCAGCCACTGATCTGGCCGATGCCGCCTATCCTGAGGCGGCCTACCTCATTTGGAGTCCCAAACCCGATTGGTCCTGTCACGGCTTCGATCTTTCCCGCTCTACACCCCAACCGATTGCCGTGCTCCGCCTCGGCCCCAGCGACGGGGCCGTTCGATCCGGCTGAGTTGAGCGGGAGGACCGGGGGAGGACTTTGGGCGTCGGGGTCAGCTTCCGGATCCTAGGCGAAAATCAGGATGGCCGAGATCCCGATCACCCCCATG
>Ga0307417_10001404_pt1 | contig 10075 bp, 8 predicted proteins | sample SalMarWE160210MG_2_FD_202514 | JGI IMG/M metagenome (GOLD analysis project Ga0307417, IMG submission 202514) | Salt marsh sediment microbial communities from the Plum Island Ecosystem LTER, Massachusetts, United States - WE1602-10 | ecosystem: Environmental > Aquatic > Marine > Intertidal zone >...
ATTCGGTATGTAGGTGTTGGGTCGGCTAGAGGGTTGCGGCGATCTCGCTGAAGTTGGCGGAGACCTTGGTGCCGACCGCCGTGATGGCGATCAGTGCCACAATGGCGATGAGGGCTACGAGGAGTGCGTACTCGACGAGCGAGGCGCCATCTTCGGTCTCGAAGCGGTTCTTGAGTGCGATCCACATCTGGAGCATGGTTGTGTCTTTCCTTCTTGGCAGGGTGATCCACTCGATGTATCGGCACGATCGGAGGGACCTTTATAGGTCGGTCGACCCAATCGCACGTTTTGTCGCATTTCGCAGCTACCGGTGAATTCCGAGCCGGATCGCTTCGACGACGGCCTGGGCACGATCGGTTATGGCGAGCTTCTCGTAGATGCTGGCGAGATGGTTCTTCACCGTTTTCTGCGAGATGTAGAGACGGTCTGCGAGATCGTCCGTGCTGCTGACACCCGAGGCGAGCAGTTTGAGAAGCTCCCGCTCCCGAGCGGTCAATGCCGCTGCTCCCTCGTCGAGAACCGGCTGGCGATGCTGATCTAGGATCTGCGGGGTCGTTGTCTCGTCGATGAGCGTCTCGCCTGCGGCTACCGCTCTGATGGCTGCGGCCAGGTCGGGGAGTGGGGCGGCCTTGGAGAGAAAGCCCTTTGCTCCGGCGGCGGCGGCCTTCTTGCGTTGTGCCTCGTCGCTGTGCATGGTGACGACGATCGCGGGTGGTCCGCCCACAAGCTCACGGAGTGCACCGATACCGCTGAGACGTGGCATCTCGATGTCGACGAGAATGACGTCGGGTGTTGTCTCCTGGAGCCGCTCGAGCAGCTCTCTGCCGTCGGCCGCGCTGGCGATCACTTCGATGTCGGGGATGCTGTCGAGCGCCTGGGAGAGCCCCTCCCGCATCATGTTGTGATCATCGGCGATGACAATTTTGATGGTCAACTCAGTCGGCCTCCCATGCGATGGTAACGCGGCTGCCTCCCGATGGTCTGGATTCGATCTCGAGCGTGCCGCCGATCTCCTTGGCTCGTTCCCGCATCCCGAGCACACCGTAGTGACCCGGAGGCAGATCGTCGGGGTCGAATCCCCGGCCATTGTCGGCAACCGTGATGTTTCCCCTGTCGCGGTCGACAGCCCCCTCGATCGAGAGGCGGGTTGCCTGCGAGTGTTCGATCGCGTTACGTACCGCCTCAGTCAGAATGGCCCGGAGCTCCACAGCGACCGCCGGACGGGGGGGACGTTGCTCCTGTATCGCGATGTGGATCTCGGGCCCGGATCCTGCCTCGGAGGCCACTATCTCGTAGGCCTGTTCCACAATGGATGCGACATTGTCGTGTCTCAGGTCCCGCACGGTGGTGCGGACCTCCTCGACCAGCGCCGTTACCGCCGCCCGGGTTCCCTCGAGGTGACGCGCCAGCTCCGGGCTGTCGGTCTCCTGGAAGATGAGCATGTCGAGACGGAGTCCGAGCGAGGCGAGGCCGGGACCGATGTTGTCGTGCAGCTCCCTGGCGAGACGCACCCGCTCCTCGTATACCGTGCGGTGGGCGATACGTTGCACGAGGGCGACGTTGTCGAACGCCAGGCCGAGCTGTCTCACGATGGGCTGGATCGCCGGGAGATGGTCGCGTAGCGGCTGATCAGCGATGGGCCACAGCTCCATGGCGCCGAGCCGGTTGCCGCGCATTGCGATGTCGTAGCGTTGCGGCGGGGTGTCCTGGTCCGGTTCGCCGCGGGTGGCTACGACCAGAACGTCGCCGTCATCCCTGATCACGCTCACCCGTCCCGCGGCAAACGGCACCGTCGCAGACAGGTCGCGCAGAGCGACCGTGCCGATGGTGACCGGGTTCAGCTCCTGGATGTTGGCCAGCTCCGAGAGGCTTGTGAGCAGGGTGTGGGCGCTCTGGATACGCTCCACCCGGGCCGTGGCGGCCATCAGCTCGACGCTCTTCTCGCGGGTCTCGATGAGCAGCCTGCGCACCTGTGTGAAAGAGATCGCGATGAGGGCGTACAGAAGCGCCGAGAGCAAAGTCGACTGGTCGAACAACGACTTGCCAAGGGCACGGGCGATCACGAACAAGCCGGCGATGGTCAGGGCGCCGGTCTCGTATGCGATCCGGGTACCGAGGAAGCTGGCGGCGAACAGGGGCGCCCCGGCGAGGAAGAGCACGTATGCCGAGTCGCCGCCTCCGGTCAGGGCGATCGCGACCAGCGAGACGACCACACCAACGACCGCAAGCAGCTCACCCCATTGCTCCGAGTTGCGGTGGCTGTCCGGGACGACTTGCATCGTAACCACCCAGGCACCGGCGAGAAGTGCCGATATTCCGACGTTGGCAGTCGCCCCGTACACGATTGTGGTGACGATCACGGAAAATGTCAGCGAAGCCCACAGAACGACGCGCAACAACCAATCGAGCCGCTGTTCCCAAGGGTCGCGAGCCGTCAGCATCGTCACAGGGTACAGTCCCGGGCGTGAGGTCCGTTGACAATGCCAGACAACCGCTCCGGATCATCGTGAGCGGGGGAATCGGCAGCGGGAAGACCAGCGTGACCCGGCTGCTCGCCGAGCGGGGTGCGTTGGTGATCGAAGCCGATCAGATCGGTCATGACGTATTGGAACCGGGGGGTGCCGCATTCGACCAGGTCGCCGGGCGATGGCCTGAGACTGTTGTGGATGGCCGGATCGAGCGGTGGCGGCTCGCCGCAATCGTATTCTCCGATCGGGAGCAGCTCGCCGAGCTGGAAGCCATCACGCACCCTCTCATCGGGGCGGAGATCGCAAAGAGGGTGGTCGGGGCAGGGAATCGCGACGTGGTCGTCGAGCTGCCGCTGGCGCAGGAGCGAGCCGACGCCGACTGGACGAGTGTGGTGGTCGATGCTCCGAGAGAGATCCGGGCCGTCCGGGCGGTGGGGCGGGGGATGGATCGAGCCGATGTCGCCCGCAGGCTTGCGGCGCAACCAGGGCGCGACTCGTGGCTGTCGCACGCCGACTACGTGATCGACAACCGCGGTTCGTTTGCCGACCTGGCGGCGCAAGTCGATGAATTGTGGGCGACGCTGACGTCGCGCTCGAGTCGATGATCGGGCGCGTGCGTTTTTGTCACACCCGGCGGGTACGCTGACGCAATGCGACCCTTCAAGGTTCATAGCGACTTCTCTCCAGCAGGAGATCAACCGGAAGCCATTGCCCGGCTGGCCGAGGGGGTGTACCGCGGCGACCGTTTCCAGACCCTTCTGGGGATCACCGGTTCCGGCAAATCGGCAACGATCGCTTGGCTGATCGAGCAAGTGCAGAGACCGACACTCGTTCTCGCTCCCAACAAGGCCTTGGCTGCCCAGCTCGCCAACGAGTTCCGTGAGTTCTTCCCCGAGAACCGGGTCGAGTACTTCGTCAGCTATTACGACTATTACCAGCCGGAGGCGTACATCGCTCAAACCGACACCTACATCGAGAAGGAGTCGACGATGAACGATGAGATCGACCGTCTCCGACACTCCGCAACAGCGGCGCTGCTGACCCGTGAGGACGTGATCATCGTGGCTTCGGTGTCGGCCATTTACGGTCTCGGCTCACCGGAACAGTACGAGGGCCGGCTGCTGCGGGTCATCCGCGGTGTCGAGTTTCCGCTCCAGGACGCCGTGCGGCGGTTGGTCGACATCCAATATGAGCGCAACGAGATGAACCTGGTGCGCGGGAAGTTCCGGCTGAAGGGGGACACGCTCGAGGTCTTCCCGGCCTACGAGGAGACTATTTACCGGATCGAGTACTTCGGCGACGAGGTGGACCGGATCCTGCGCATGAACCCGGTCACCGGTGAGATACTCGAGGAGATGCGGGAAGTGATGGTCTATCCCGCCACCCACTACGTCGCAGGGCGGGAAAGGATGTTGCGGGCGGTCGGCAATATCGAGACAGAGCTCCACCAACGCCTCGAGGAGCTCGAGGCCCAGGGGAAGCTCCTCGAGGCGCAGAGGCTCCGGATGCGTACCTCGTACGACATGGAGATGATGCGGGAAATCGGCACCTGCGCCGGTATCGAAAACTACTCGCGTCACCTCGACGAACGCACGGCGGGTAGCCCTCCGTACACGTTGCTCGATTACTTCCCCGACAACTACCTCACCATCATCGACGAGAGCCACGTGACAATCCCTCAGATCCACGGTCAATACGCCGGTGATCGCAGCCGCAAAGAGGTTCTCGTCGCACACGGATTCCGGTTGCCGTCGGCGCTCGACAACCGTCCGATCACCTTCGAAGAGTGGTTCGAGAGGACCAACCAATGCGTCCTCCTGTCGGCAACGCCGAGTCGATGGGAGCTCGACACATCCGCCCAGGTCGTAGAGCAGGTGATCCGTCCCACCGGTCTGGTCGACCCCGAGGTGATCGTGAGGCCGACCAAGGGGCAGATCGACGACCTCCTCGAGGAGATCCAGCTGCGTGCCGAGCGGGACCAGAGGGTGCTGGTGACGACGTTGACAAAGAAGATGTCCGAGGATCTCACCGACTACCTGCTCGAGCTCGGTGTGAAGGCTCGCTACTTGCATTCGGACATCGACACGCTCGAGCGGGTGCAGATCCTCAGCGAGTTGCGGCGGGGGGAATACGACGTCCTGGTCGGAGTCAACCTGTTGCGGGAGGGGCTCGACCTGCCGGAGGTCTCCCTGGTGGCCATCCTGGATGCCGACAAGGAGGGATTCCTGCGATCACAGACCTCGCTCGTGCAAACGATCGGCCGGGCAGCGCGCAATGTCGAGGGTCAGGTCATCATGTACGCCGACTCCGTCACCGACTCGATGCAGTGGGCGATAAGCGAGACCAACCGGCGCCGCCGGCTCCAGAAGGACTTCAACGAGGAGCACGGAATCGATCCCCAGACGATCCGGAAGAAGGTGAGCGATATCCTCGCCCTCGTCCAGTCGTCTGATTCGCCGTCGGCGGATCGGCGGGTGCGCGAGAACCGGGAGCGCAAGCCTCTCGACATGGACACGTCGGACCTGCGCCGGCTCATCCAGAGCCTGGAGGAAGAGATGCACATTGCGGCTACCGAACTGCGTTTCGAGTATGCCGCTCGTCTCCGTGACGAGGTGAGCGGGCTGAAACAGGAGCTACGCGAGGTCAGGGAAGCCGCACGATGACGCCTGTGCCCTCGGCACAGGCGGTATCGTCTCCACCGTGACTAGCGGATCGGGCGACGGGTATTCGTGGCGACTAAGGGTATATCCGCTGGCGATCCTGACTGCCCTGGCTCTGGCGCTCCTACTGGCCACCGTGCGTTACGACGTCGATGATCCGGCCAGCAGGCTCGGGGGCGATTACCCAACGTTCTACGGGGCAGGTGCGATCGCTGCGAGCGGTGAATGGGACCAGCTATACGACGCCGGACGCCAGCAGCAGGAGCAGGCCGGGCTGATCAACGACGAGGGTGGTTACCTCTATTTCGCCTACCCGCCCTTTGCCGCCGCCGTGTACGGGCTGCTCACCCACCTGGGCTACAGGTGGGCGTTCCTGCTCCACACGGTTTTGATGGCGCTCGCCCTGGCGGGTGCGATAGCGGCTCTTCAGCCGTGGTTGCGCTGGACCAGGCTGCAGAAGCCGGCATTGCTGGTAATCGCGCTTGCCTTCTACCCGGTGTTTGCGGGCGTGGTCGGGGGCCAGAACGTCGCGCTGTCTCTGCTCTTGTTCAGTGCGGCGGCCCGACTCGACCACGACGATCGTGCCTTTCTCGCCGGGCTGGTTGCCGCCCTGCTGCTATACAAGCCGCAGTTCGGCGTCGTGGTTTTGCCGCTATTGCTTGTCGCGAGACGCTGGCGAGCGCTGGCAGGGTGGGCAACTGGTGCGATCACCCTGTTTGTCGTCTCGACCCTTCTGATGGGCGGGAGCTGGCTCGGCGATTGGTGGGGACAGGCGGGAGACTTCAGCAGCCTGAACGTGGTGGCAAACGGGCCGAACTTCATCTCGTTTCCCGGCTTCCTGGCGAACTCACTCGGTGCCGGGTCTCGCCTCGCCGAGACGATCGGGTACGGGCTCGCGCTGTTGGTGGCGCTGGCAGTCGCACGGGAATGGTGGCGATTCCCCCACGACGCAGCACTCTGGCGTTGGGGGCTGGCCGCCGCCGCCGCTATGGCGGTAGCCCCACAGACGCTCTTCTACGACGGGGGCCTGCTATTACCTGCCCTTGTGGTGGTGGCGACGTCCTGGCGGCGGGTGGCGCCGGTCGTGGCGGCTCTCATCGCGGTTTCCTGGCTCCAGTTGGGCAAGGAGACGCTCGGGTGGTCCCCGCTCGGGCCCATCGGCCTCGCCGCACTGGCATACCTATTGCTGCGAGGCCGCCCGGGTACGAGCAATGCCGCAGCCGGGCCAGCTCCGCAGTCGTCGTGACAGCTCGTGGGTGCCTCCAAACGGGTTTCTTCCCGCCGTTTCTTGTCACACCCCCAAACTACAATCGCCTCCGATCGTGCGATTGAGGGCTAGAGGACGGCGAAGCGTTGGGCAGCGGCAACATCATCATCAAGGGTGCCCGCGAGCACAATCTCAACGATGTAGACCTGACGTTGCCGCGCGACGAGCTGATCGTGTTTACCGGGCTCTCCGGTTCTGGCAAGTCGTCGCTGGCGTTTGACACCATCTATGCAGAGGGGCAGCGTCGCTATGTCGAGAGCCTGTCCGCATATGCTCGCCAGTTCCTTGGGCAGATGGAGAAGCCCGACGTTGACTTCATCGAGGGTCTGTCTCCGGCGATCTCAATCGATCAGAAATCGGCGAGTCGCAACCCGAGGTCGACGGTGGGAACCGTCACCGAGATCCACGACTATCTGCGGCTGCTCTACGCCCGCATCGGCATCCCACATTGTCCACGCGACGGCTCGGTTGTGGCCAGACAGACACCACAGCAGATCGTCGACCAGATTCTCGACCTGGCCGATGGGACGAGGTTTCAGGTCCTGGCGCCGGTCGTGCAAGGGCGGAAAGGCGAATACGAGTCTCTGCTCGCCGACCTGCACAAGGATGGTTTCAGCCGGGCCCGCATCGACGGCGAGGTCCACGATCTCAGCGAGGAGATCAAGCTCGACCGCTACTACCAGCACACAATCGAAGTGGTGGTCGACCGGCTGGTGCGCAAAGACGGTATAGAGCAGCGGCTCACCGAGTCACTCGAGACAGCCCTGTCACTTGCCGAGGGTGTGGCCTTCATCGACGTAGTCGATGGTCCCATGCTGACCTTCAGCCAGGCCTTCGCCTGCCCCGAGTGCGGTTTGTCGTTCGAGGAGTTGCAGCCGAGGAACTTCTCGTTCAACAGCCCATACGGGGCATGTCCGGTCTGCACCGGCATCGGAACCCGCTACCAGGTCGACCCGGAGTTGGTGGTGCCGCACCCCGACCGCAGTCTTGCGGAGGGTGCGCTGGCGCCGTGGGCCGCGCAGCACCGTCTGGGCTACATGCGGCGTCTGCTCGAGTCGGTGGCGCAGCGGGAGGGCATCGACATGCGGCGCCCGTTCCGGAGGCTGAAGACGCAACAGCAGGACCTTCTGCTCAACGGTGCCGGCGACAAGCCCTTCCCGGTGGTCTACCAGAACCGGTTTGGCCGCAAACGGCAGTACGAGACGGTATACGAGGGGGTGATCCCCTGGCTGGATCGGCGTTATCGGGAGACCGACTCGGAAGGTGCCCGCCAGCAATACGAGCAGTTCATGCGCGAGGTGCCGTGTAGGGCGTGCCACGGGGGAAGGCTCAACGAGGTGTCGCTGGCCGTCACCGTGGCGGACAAGAGCATCTTCGAGGTGTCGGCGATGTCGTTGCGCAATACGGTCGATTGGGTTGGGGGTTTGCGGCTGAGCGAGCGTGACACGAAGATCGCCCATCTCGTCATCAAGGAGATCAAGGCACGTCTCTCCTTCCTGGTCGACGTCGGGCTCGACTATCTGACTCTCATGCGGGGCGCCGCCACGCTCGCCGGCGGCGAGGCTCAGCGGATCCGGCTGGCCACCCAGATCGGCTCCGGTCTGGTCGGCGTCCTCTATATCCTCGACGAACCGTCGATCGGGCTGCACCAGCGTGACAACCAGCGGCTGATCGAGACCCTGCTGCGGCTCCGCGACCTGGGGAACACGCTGATCGTCGTCGAGCACGACGAAGAGACCATCCGGATTGCCGACCACATAGTCGACATCGGCCCGGGCGCAGGCGCTCACGGTGGTCGGATCGTCGCCCAGGGAGATCTCGATGCGATCACCGGCGCCCCGGATTCGCTCACGGGCGACTACCTCGCCGGAAGGCGGGAGATCTTGGTCCCTGAGGTGCGTCGGATCGGGACCGGGGGAGCGATCACAGTCGAAGGCGCCGCCGAGAACAACCTCAAGGATCTCACCGTTGCCTTCCCGCTGGGCTCGCTGACCGTTGTCACCGGTGTCTCCGGAAGCGGAAAGTCTTCGCTCGTAGAGGAGATCCTCTCCAAGGGTCTGCATCACGAGCTGCACGGATCGCATCAGCTGCCCGGAAGGCACCGTCGCTTCACCGGTACCGACCTGATCGACAAGATCATCAACATCGACCAGAGCCCGATCGGGCGGACGCCACGCTCCAACGCCGCCACCTATACCAAAGTGTTCGACAAGATCCGCGACCTGTTCTCGTCGACGTCCGACGCACGGATGCGTGGTTACAAACCCGGTCGGTTCTCGTTCAATGTGTCCGGGGGGCGGTGCGAGACCTGCAAAGGGGACGGCACTATCCGTATCGAGATGCACTTCCTGCCTGATGTCTACATTCCCTGTGAGGTGTGCAAGGGGCGTCGCTACAACAGGGAGACCCTCCAGATCACGTTCAAGGGTCACTCGATCGCCGACGTGCTCGACATGTCCGTAGAGGCCGCGGTCCACTTCTTCGAGAATCAGCCCCGGATCGCCCGTGTCCTGCAGACACTCTTTGATGTCGGTCTCGGCTACATAACGCTCGGCCAGCCGGCTCCGACGCTTTCCGGTGGCGAGGCGCAGCGGGTGAAGCTGGCGTCGGAACTGGGGAAGCGATCGACCGGGCAGACTTTCTATGTGCTTGATGAGCCGACGACGGGGCTGCACTTCGAGGATGTTCGCAAGCTCCTGATCGTGCTGCATCGTCTGGTCGATGCCGGGAACACGGTGGTCGTCATTGAGCACAACCTCGATGTCATCAAGACCGCCGACTGGATCATCGACCTCGGTCCCGAGGGCGGTGAGGGCGGTGGCCGCATCGTCGCCGAGGGCACGCCCGAGGAAGTGGCCGCGGTCTCCGAGTCGTACACGGGGAAATTCCTTCGGGATCTGCTGCCGGGATAAGGGAACTACTGCCGGGATAGAGGTGCCGCGGCTATGGATGGCGTTGACAACGAGTGGAACGATCACGGCGCCTGGTGGTTGGGCGAAGTCGCAGGCGACCCCATCTACCGGTTGGACATCGTGCCGCTGATCACCGGCTTGCTCGAAGGCGTTGGCGGACGTTTGCTCGAACTGGGCTGCGGCGAGGGCCAGATCATGGATCTCTATCCGGGGAGGGTGGTCGGCTGCGACGTCTCCATGCCACTTCTCAGGCATGCGTACGCCCGGGGTCCCGTCGTTCGAACAGCATTGCCTGATCTGGAGTGGGTACGAGGCGGTGTCTTCGATGGCGCCTACATGGTTCTCGTGCTCGAGCATCTCTCCGGGCTCGATGTGTTTGCCGCGGCTGCCCGGGTGGTCCGCCCCGGCGGGACGCTGGTGCTGGTGATGAACCACCCGGCGTTCACCGCCGACGGGTCCGGACCGATCTTGGATCAGAGCGATGGCGAGATCCTGTGGCGATGGGGGAGGTACTTCGAGCCCGGGAGCACGCTCATGCCCACCACCGGTGCTGCGGTCACGTTCCACCACCGCACGCTTGCCGACATCCTCACCGCGGCGGCGTCGGCAGGCTGGTGCCTCAACCAGATTGTGGAGAGCGGTCTCAGCAAAGCCGCGATAGCAACCGAACCTGAATATGTTGGTCAAGAGCAAATACCCCGACTACTGGGAGTGCGCTGGATGAACACTCAAGGTAGTCGACGGTAAGGCCGAAGATGCCATGACCAA
>Ga0307417_10001405_pt1 | contig 10067 bp, 6 predicted proteins | sample SalMarWE160210MG_2_FD_202514 | JGI IMG/M metagenome (GOLD analysis project Ga0307417, IMG submission 202514) | Salt marsh sediment microbial communities from the Plum Island Ecosystem LTER, Massachusetts, United States - WE1602-10 | ecosystem: Environmental > Aquatic > Marine > Intertidal zone >...
GAAAGTAGAAAAAATAATGGCGGCTGTTAATGCCGCCTTTGCCTTAAATTTATTAATGTTAAGGATTAAAGGGAATTTCTTCCCGCGTTATAAAAAGACTAATACTGTGCCAAATCCGATCAGACACAAAAATCAAGATAAGTCATTTTTAAAGTGTTAATTACAAGAGAAATGAATTGATATAAGAATTGTGTATGGAAATGTGCCAGTTAGAAATTAATTCTTTCAAATATTTAAATAATTATTTTACTTTAAATAATCAGAATAAATAGCTGAACATCAAATTCTTTATCGCTCAATAAGACTTAAAGATAACAAAGACTAAAAACTTGCTTTTCTAACCAAAGAGTGGAAAACATGTAGTTTTCAAGTCCTTTTATTGAATTAACACAATTAAAACTACCCATTTGGATGATATGCTTAATAGCAACATTTAGTTAATTTAATATAATTTATTGAGTTACCTCATTTTAGGAGCAAGTTATGTCAACAAGGAATTTTACTAAATTTCTCTTTTCAATCCTTTTATTTCTCACATTAACAAGTAAGTTACCTGCGCAAAAGATTAACCAAATAATACAATCTGTTAATTTAATATCGGGTAAACCTGATTCTGTGTTGATATCAGATATGTTTTATGCTAATAGTTACTCCGGACTAACTTTAAACAATAACAATTCGGATGTGGATGTAAAATTTAATTTTGATAGGACTAAATTTATTTTCACATCTAAAGCAGGAATTGAAGGTTTAATATTAGTCAACTTCAACTTTCATAAGAAGCCTTATGTTATTCCGGTAAGAGTATTGGAACAACAAATGATTTCCTTCAGAGTTAAACCCTCCAAAAAATATGATAAGGTTTTTCTTTTCGGAAGTTTTAATAGCTGGAACAGGTCTGATCTGGAAATGAAAGAGAACAAAGGAGAATATAAAATAACCATTCCCCTTGAACCTGGAAGATATCAATATAAATTTTTTGCTGATGGCTCAGAATTAATTGATCCGCAAAATCCAAATAAAATTCCAAATGGAATGGGAAACTATAATTCAGTAGTAACAGTTGATGCAAAACATAAAACACAGCCATTTTTACATATTCTGGGAAGTGAGTTTTCAAAAAATGAGAACAAGTTTTCGTTTGTTTATGAGAACCACGAAACTGACAAAAAGATTTCAAATCAAAATCTGATTGCTTTGTTAGAAAATAATTCCGTTTCTGCAAAATATATCAAAATTTCTGAAGATACTATTGATATTACTTTACCTGCATCTAATTTAAAAGGGAAAAGCACTTTAAGAGTTGCGGTCACGCAAAATGGTCAGGTTACAAACATGCAAAATGTAATTCTGTTCGATGGTAAGCCTGCAGGAAGCAACAATAAAAATTTTACCTGGCATGATGCCATAATTTATTCGGCTTTAATTGATAGATTTAGTGATGGTGATAAATCTCTCAACAAACCTATTAAACAGGATTCCCTATTTGATAAAGCAAATTATATGGGCGGAGATTTACAGGGAATAATTAATAAGTTTAACGAAGGTTATTTTGATTCACTTGGAATTACCACACTGTGGATTTCGCCCGTTTATGATAACACTAACCATGCTTTCAGGGAATCACCCAAACCACACAGATGGTTCTCAGGTTATCATGGATATTGGCCGATCAAACCCAGATCAGTCGAAGAAGAATTCGGAACTATGGGTAAGCTTAAAGAACTCGTAAAAACAGCTCATAAGCATAATGTTAAAATATTACTGGATATAGTTGCTCACCATGTTCACCAGGAACATCCATATTTCAAAAATCATCGCGATTGGTTTGGCCACCTGAAGTTACCAGATGGTAGATTAAATTTAAGAATGTGGGATGATCACCGTTTAACAACCTGGTTCGAACCTTTTATGCCTACATTTGATTTTATTAATTCTAAAGCAGCTGTAAATGCGGTAACAGATGATTGTATCTGGTGGCTTAAACAAACAGGCGCTGATGGATTCCGACAGGACGCGGTGAAGCACATTCCAAACAATTTCTGGAGATCACTAGATAGAAAATTGGAAAAAGAAGTTGAAATACCCGAACACAAAGATGTTTTTCAGATGGGTGAGACTTTCGGAAGTTACGATCTTGTAAAATCATATGTAAATAATGGACAGCTCCCTGCCCAGTTTAATTTCAATTTGTATGATGTTGCTATTCCAACATTCCTTAACAGAGATGCATCTTATTCAAATCTAAATAAGGAAATCAAAAAAGGATTAGAGATGTTTGGCTATAATAATTTTATGGGAAATATTATGGACAGCCAGGATAAAGATCGTTTTATGGCCTATGCTGATGGAGACCTTTCCATAAATGATGGAAACTCAATTGAGATTGGATGGAACAATCCCCCAAAAGTTGATCATAAAAGCAGCTACAATAAAGAACGCCTGTACCTTTCATATCTTTTGACAATACCCGGCATTCCAACGATATATTATGGTGATGAAATAGGAATGACAGGAGCTGCCGATCCGGATAATAGAAGAATGATGAGGTTCGGAAATCAATTAGATCAGAATGAAAAAGAAAACCTCGTTGATATACAAAAGTTAATTCATCTCAGGAAAGATCATTCAGCACTCAGGTATGGTGACTACTATTCATTAGTCGCCGACAGTAATGTATTTGCCTATTTAAGGTCAGATATGAATGAAAGAGTTTTAGTAGTGTTGAACAAAAACCCGGAACAGCAGGAAGTACAAATAAATCTGCCGCCCGCATATGGAACAACAAAATTGAAAGATCTTTTGAATGGCGAAAGTATAAAAGTTACAGATAATAAAGTTGCAGTTACTGTAAAGGGAATAGGCTACAGAATTTTTAATCTGGAGAGATAACAAGTTCTGTATTAAGAACTATTTAGCGTAGGAATTTTTATGAAGCAAATTGTTTCTGTAATCGTATTATCAATATTTGCATTTGGATTTTGCGGAAGCACACCCTCAACAAAAAAAATCCCGCGCGTACCTGAATGGGCAAAAACCGCAATATGGTACCAGATATTTCCCGAAAGATTTGCTAACGGTGATAAATCAAATGACCCAACTCCTCACGATATGGAAGGCGCTTGGCCTTACTTAGTTCCTAATGACTGGCAAATATCTCCATGGACGTCCGACTGGTTTAAGTTGCAACCATGGGAAAAAGCGGACGGACACGATTTCTACTGGAATAACGGAGTCAGGAGATATGGTGGCGACCTGCAAGGTGTTATTGAACATCTAAGCTACTTGAAAGACCTGGGTATAACAGCAATTTATTTTAATCCTCTTTTTGAATCCCCTTCACATCATAAGTATGATGCGAGTATGTATCATCACATAGATAACAACTTCGGGCCTAATCCCAAAGAAGATGAAAGAATCTGGGCTACCGAAAATCCCGGTGATCCCAAAACCTGGAAATGGACTACCGCAGATAGCATGTTTTTAACCCTAGTGAAGAAATGTCACAATATGGGGGTTAAAGTTATTATAGATGGTGTATTTAACCATGTTGGAACGACTTTTTGGGCTTTTAAAGATGTAGTAAAAAATCAACAAGCTTCATTATATAAAGATTGGTTTAGAATTGATTCTTGGGATGATCCTGCCACACCGAAAAATGAATTTCAATATGAGGGATGGAACGGTGTAAAAGATCTCCCTGAAATAAAAAGAGATCCTAAATATGGGTTGGTAAAAAGTTTTGGTGAGCATGTGCACAGCATAGTAAAACGATGGATGGATCCAAATGGCGATGGTGATCCTTCTGACGGTATTGACGGTTGGCGACTTGATGTTGCAGAGAAAGTACCAATAAAATTCTGGCAAGCCTTCAGGAAATGGGTTAAAGAAGTAAATCCTAATGCATACATTACGGGAGAAATTTGGTGGGAAGACTGGAAGAAAAATGAAATATTCAATGCTTCCCCCTGGCTGCAAGGCGACACTTTCGATGGAATTATGAATTACAAATTTGCCAGAGCTATTAACACTTTTATAGCCGACCAGAAAGAGCAGATATCACCCGAAGTATTTGCTGATAGTATTTCTGTTTTAGCAAAGGATTATAATAAAGATAACCTTTATGCACTACAAAATTTGCTCGATAGCCATGATGTCGATCGGATTGCATCTCAGATAGTTAATCCGGACAGATGGTACGATCACCAGGCTAGTGCTAAAGACAATAAAAAATATGACGAAAGAAAGCCGAACGAAACTGAAAAAATGAAACAACAACTGGCAGTTGCAATACAAATGACAATGCCGGGAGCTCCGATGGTTTATTATGGAGATGAAACAGGAATGTGGGGCGGAGATGATCCTGATTGCAGAAAGCCAATGGTTTGGAAAGGATTAAATTACGAGGCTGAATCTGTTGATCCCCTTGGACGACAAAGACCTGCTGATCCTGTAAAATTTGATATTGTTCTTTTCAATTGGTATAAAAAACTGATTTCAATAAGGGAAAACTATAGGGCTCTTTCGGTCGGAGATTTAAATTTTTTCTTAATTGATAATCCTAATAAAATACTTGGATACAACAGAACACTAAATGGCAAAACTTTCTATATTATTATTAATAATAAATCTGCAAATGCTGATTTGAGTTTTGATTTAAGCAAAGGATCTATACAAGGTCAATTAAAGGATATGCTTTCCGGAAAAATAATTAAGGGTTCTCACAATAAATATAAGCTACAACTCCCTGGTTATGGAGTTGCTATACTTCAATAATTTAACATTTTAAAATATTGAATAAATAAATGGTGCCAGAGCAGAACCCTGAGTAAGTATTATTAATCCACCGAGTAAAAGCAAAAGAATTAAAATAGGTGCTAGCCACCATTTTTTTCTTACCCTAAGGAACTGCCATAATTCTGAAATAATTGAAAGTTTGCTCATTTTTCTCTCTAAAGTTTAAAATTGTCTTTCATAATCTAACGGTTTCATTTCTTTTCTTTCCCTTATCTCCCAATAACTTTTTCTGGTTTTATCTATTTTAAGATCAAGAAATTCCTTACCAAATATTTTAGCTATGAACCTTAAAGGAGTTAACACAATAAAAAAGAGTATTGTTAAAATTACTCTCGTCATCACCCAGCCCATTAATATTGCCAGCGTCATCCAGACTTTATTCAAGGGACCTAAAATTACAGGAAACAATAGCCCTGCGATAACAAGAATACTGCCTATTACTCCGAAAACGGGATAACTGCCTTTCCCTTTCCAAAATATGAATGCAGCTATAATCAGTAAAACAATTCCGACAGTCAACCCGAACTTTCGCAGATCTTTCTTTGACTCTTTAATATTTTTAATTTCTTCAAGTATCATTTTCACCTGTTATTTAGGGCAGGCCTGCCCCATTGTTTCAAATAATTAATCCAGTTGAAATTCTTTTCGCCAGTCTTTTTCTTCCTTAAAGTCTTTCTGTTCTTTTTTATCGAGCAAGTAATTTCCCATTATCAAATAATCAATGTGAGTTCTCATAAAACACTTATAAGCATCTTCAGGCGTGCATACTATAGGCTCGCCACGAACGTTAAAAGAGGTATTAATAATCACCGCACAATTATGTTCTTCATCAAATTTCTTTATTAAATCATAATAAAGTTTATTTGTGTTTTCGTGAACAGTTTGAATTCTTGCAGAATAATCAATGTGCGTGACAGCAGGAAGATCAGATCTTAAAATATTTAATTTATCGATCCCGAATAATTTCTTTTCTTCATCCTTCATCTGTTTCTGTCTTTCTTTTTTTACATCTGCAACCAGCAGCATATAGGGACTTTCGGCATTCATCTCGAAATAATCGGAAACTTTGTCTGCGAGCACCGAAGGAGCAAAAGGTCTGAATCCTTCCCTAAATTTAATTTTCAAATTCATTTGTGCCTGCATTTTTGGTGATCTTGCATCTCCAATAATTGATCTTGCACCTAAAGCTCGAGGACCAAATTCCATTCTTCCCTGAAACCACCCAATTACTTTTTCCTCTGAAATTAATCCGGCTATTTTTGAGGGAATATCGTCATTATTAACTTTACTGAATGAAATTTCCTTTTTATTAAGAAAGTCCAATATTTCATCATTCGAAAATTCAGGCCCCAGATAAGATCCCTTCTGCATATCGTTACCAACAACACTTCTTGGTTTTTTTAAATAATTATACCAACCTATCAATGCAGCACCAAGAGCCCCTCCTGCATCACCCGCAGCTGGCTGTATCCAGATATTTTCAAAAGGACCCTCACGCAAAAGCTTTCCATTCGCTACACAATTTAATGCAACTCCTCCGGCTAGCGTTAAATTCTTTTCTCCTGTTTCCTTGTAAACGTGATGAGCCATCTTCAAAACTACTTCTTCAGTGACCTCCTGTAATGATCTGGCAATATCCATATCCTTTTGAGTTAATTTTGTTTCAGGTTCACGAGGGGGGCCACCAAATAGTTGATGAAATTTATTGTTTGTCATTCTCAAGCCGGCAACGTAGTCAAAATATTCCATGTTCATTCTGAATGAACCATCATCCTTAACATCGATCAACTCCTTCAAAATGAGATCTTTATATTTTGGTTCACCATATGGAGCAAGCCCCATTACTTTATACTCACCTGAATTCACTTTAAAGCCAGTATAATATGTAAATGCAGAATATAGTAGCCCAAGCGAATGTGGGAATTTTATGTCTGCAAGCAGTTCAATTTTATTATCCTTACCAATTCCAAAACTTGTGGTAGTCCATTCTCCTACTCCATCCATTGCTAGGATTGCAGCCTCTTCAAAAGGTGAAGGATAAAATGCTGATGCTGCGTGTGATTCGTGATGTTCCGGGAAAATTGTCTTGCCCTCATAATTTAGTTCATTTTTTATATATTCTTTCATCCAGAGTTTTTCTTTTATCCAGATCGGCATTGCTTTGATAAAAGAGTGGATACCTTTAGGGGCAAAACTCAAATAGCTCTCAAGCAATCTTTCAAATTTTAAGAAAGGCTTATCATAAAAAGCGATGAGGTCGAGGTCCGCTACCTGTATTTTACTGTGACTCAAACAAAAGTCTATTGCCTTGAATGGGAAATTATGATCGTGTTTTTTTCTTGTGAATCTTTCTTCCTGCGCGGCAGAAATTATTTCGCCATCTTTAATAAGACAGGCGGCGCTATCGTGATAAAATGCAGAAATACCTAAAATATACATTAGCCAGTTAGTTAAATTTATAGTTATTCAAAGAAAGAAACGATTAAAGCAAAATAATTATTTATTACTGTGCAAGTTTATTTTGGTTTATATATTTTTCGACCCAGTCAACATTTGGAGCAAGCAATGGAACGGCTGTGATCCTTCCGCCAAATCCCAAGAATCTGAATCCCATAGAATTAATATCAGTTACCTCAACAGAACTTAATGTTTTCGGAAATATCTTAACACCATATTTTTTTGCCAGGTGTACTGTATAATTAATAATTGAACCCCTGGCTTTTTTATATTCCATACTTCTTTCTATAGTATCTTTAAGCTTAGTAAATGGTTGTGGCTCAGTTTTATATGGAGCACGCTTATCAAGTAATTGGAAAATAGAATACCCTTCGGGTACCTTTAATGGTCCGTAAATTTCCCCTATTTTCATAGTCGCTGCTATTCTCCCGATGTCACCATAAGCTATTATAGGAAAGAATCCAAACTCCCCGTTTTTAGCCTTTGTCCATGTTCGCTGAGTGTATTTCATAGCAAGCTTATGCATATCTACGCCCGCTTTAATTTGATTCAGAACAGTTTCTACAGTATCAAGACTATTGGTCAAAACTTCCACAATATTTACTTCTTCTGGATAATCAGCAGTCTTATTATTTTTAAGGTATTCTGCGTATGCAGCCGAATCGGATACGGTTGTAGAATCAATAAACTGGTTTTGTAAATACTGATATAAATAATTTTCCTTCCACATTTCGAGATCTGAAATAACCGACGGAAGAGAATTTAATCCTTCTACATACCCTTTCCGGGAAAGAAGTTCCTGTTCCAGAGTCGTACTGGTTTTAATATTAAGAACATGCACAATACTTCTGTAATCAGTTTTAACGCTGCTAAAACCGTTGAAAGCTAAAGTTTTCAAAAATTCGTCAAAACTCATAGGATCTTTTTTAAACTTTATATACTCAATATCTAAAGTATCTTTTCCAAATTGCGCTTCAAGATTAATTAAATCTTTTGGCTCCAAATAAACAGGATCTTTTTCTACGACGTCATAATCTTTTTTTCTTTTAGTAAGTATGTCGCTTAATTTGCTTGCCAGACTTCTGAATAGATTTGCGTTAACGTCAACATTTCTTCCCTTAAAGAAATCACTGTAATATTTTTCAAAAAGCTGCCGCTCTTTTCTTGCTTCAATTATTTTTTTTGTAGCGTTTCTGCTATTATCCCGATCATAAACTGTATTTAATACCTTTTCCGTTTTATCCTTTAATCTGAAAATGTACCATCCATCTGGTGTAAAAAAAGGAGCCGTATATTCTCCAATCTTAAGATTATAAAGCGAGTCTTCTATATTCAGCTGCATTTGCCCGTACACAACATCAATTGGATTTACCTGCTCATCTTTTTCTGGACGCAATGCAAGTATAGTATCAAAGGGAATACCCTGTTGTAACAAATTATAAAGATCCCTGATAACACTTTCACTATCAGACACAAGATAATTCACTTCCAGTTTAGTGTTATTTCTGGCATAACCCTGAATAATTTCTGAATCAGAAACTGTAACCTTATCTCTTATTTCTTTTTTATAAAGAGCGTCTCTCACAAACATTTTTTCAAATTCTTTCGCTGCAAAACTAACAACCGAGGTTGTATCTAAGTGTCTGTTCTCAGCTTCCAGTGCCCACAATTTTTCGGCAATTAACGAATATAAAAATTCAAGTTTTAAAGATTCTCTCATCCTTTTTATATGCTTCCTGAATACGGGAGTCATTTCATAACGTTCCTGAAATTCATCTTGTGAAATTGTCAAGTAACCAATTTTAGCAACGGGTTTGTTATCAATCTCTTGTGAAAATACTTTAAAAGTGCCGATAAATAACAGGCCAAGAACTACCAAAAATCCGATTTTTTTCATGAAAATTTTTAAAAGATTATTATGTTTTAAGTGCTTAAATTAGTGCAATAATCATATAAATACAAAGCAAAAAAGACTCTAAATGTCGGCTTAAGTACTTATAAAATAATAAGTTATATTAACATTTTAGCCTAATTACCAAGATGAATTCAAAACAGCAAAACACGAAAACCAAAAGTAAAAATCCTGAACTAAAAAAAGAAATGAAAAGGCCCCCGAAGTGGTTTTATCTTATACTTGTATTACTCCCGATTTTATTTATTCTTTTATTAGAAGCATTTTTAAGAATAATAAATTACGGAGATAGCTATAAAGAATTTGTAACGCTTACTAAAGATTTCCCTAACGAGTTAATTTTAAATCCGGATATAACAACAAAGTATTTTAATAATCTTAATAATTTCCCTGTACCAACCCCTGATGCCTTTACCAGAATAAAAGAAAAAAATACATACAGAATATTCATACTTGGTGGCAGCAGCGCACAAGGCTGGCCATATGAATCTGCTGCTTCTTTTTCAAGTAATCTTAAACGACGGTTAGAGCTCATTTATCCTGAAAAACATATTGAGGTTATCAATTGCGGTATCTCTGCTATCAACACTTATTCAATCAGAGATTTTTTACCTGGAATATTAGAACAAAAACCAGATCTGATTTTAATTTATGCCGGCCACAATGAATATTATGGTGCTCTTGGACCAGGGTCCTCTGTATCAATGGGTAAATCACGATTTCTAATCAATACTTATATAGCCCTCGAAGATTTCAGAACAACACAGTTATTAAGAAACATAATACAAAAAATCTGGTCGCTTTTTAGTACAGAAGATAAATCAGGTAAAGACAACAATGAAACACTAATGGGCAGAGTAATTGGTGAATCTGCCATACCGCTAAATTCAGAATCTTACTA
>Ga0307417_10001406_pt1 | contig 10066 bp, 6 predicted proteins | sample SalMarWE160210MG_2_FD_202514 | JGI IMG/M metagenome (GOLD analysis project Ga0307417, IMG submission 202514) | Salt marsh sediment microbial communities from the Plum Island Ecosystem LTER, Massachusetts, United States - WE1602-10 | ecosystem: Environmental > Aquatic > Marine > Intertidal zone >...
TATCCTTGAACGCCAGGCCGAGCACCGCCGCCGGCAGGCTGGCCAACACCAGCAGCCAGGCCATCCTGGCCGCCGGACTCTCCAAGGGATGGCCGTGGATCAGTCCCCGCAGGGCGGCCAGCGCCAGGCCGGGCAGTTCGCGCCAAAAATAGACAATGACTGCCAGCAGCGTCCCCCACTGCACCAGGACGTCGAAGACAAAGGCGGCCTGAGGATCCAACTGCCAGCCTAAGAGCCAGGGCACCAGCACCAGGTGGCCCGACGAGGAGACAGGCAGGAATTCGGTAGCCCCCTGCACGATGCCCAGAATCAGGGCTTGAAAAGCGGTCATGACTACAGCGCCTCCGGTCGGTGTTTCTGGTAGCCGGCCTCGAAGTCTTGGATGAAACCGTCGAGGGTGCCGGCCAGGACGGCCGACCGCAGGTCAGCCGCCAGAGCGATCAACATGTGCAGGTTGTGGATGGAAACCAGCGTCGACGCCAGCATCTCCCCCGCCACAATCAGGTGCCGCAGATAGCTGCGCGTGAACGTGCGGCAAGTGTAGCACCGGCAATCCGGGTCGATGGGACGAGGGTCTTCGGCGAAGGGGGCATTGCGCAGGCTGATGCGCCCCAGCCGGGTCAGGGCGGCCTGGTTGCGTGCCATGCGCGTCGGCAGGACGCAGTCGAACAGATCAATGCCGCGTCGCACACCGGCCACCAGGTCCTCCGGCGATCCGACCCCCATCAAATAGCGGGGCCTGTCCATCGGCAGCGCGCCGCTTAAGATGTCGAGGATGCCCAGCATTTCGGGCTTGGACTCGCCCACTGATAATCCCCCGATCGCCACGCCGGGAAAATCGAGCCCGGCGATGAATTCCGCCGAGCGTAGGCGAAGATCGGGGAACACCCCGCCCTGGACGATGCCGAACAGAGCCTGGTCGGGGCGGCTCTTGACAGCCAGGCAGCGCTCCGCCCAGCGATGGGTGCGCTCAAGGGCGGCTTCGTTGTAGCCCCGGTCGTGCGGCTCGGGGCACTCGTCGAAGGCCATGATGATATCGGCGCCCAGGGCTTCTTGGATCTGAATGGCTTTCTCAGGCGTGAAGCGGTGCTCCGAGCCATCCAGGTGTGATCGAAAGGTGACCCCATCATCGTCGACGGTGCGCCGATCGCTCAGGGAAAAGACCTGAAAGCCCCCCGAATCGGTCAGGATCGGATGCGGCCAGCGCATGAAGTCGTGCAGGCCGCCCTGGCGTCGGATCAGCTCGTGGCCCGGCCGCAGATAGAGATGATAAGTGTTGGCCAGGACCAGGCTGGCGCCGAGTTCGTCCAGTTGAGCTGGCGTCAGGGCCTTGACCGTCGCCTGGGTCCCCACCGGGGCGAAAAGCGGGGTCTCGAGATCGCCGTGCGGCGTGTGAAAAACGCCGGCACGCGCCGCCCCGTCGACGGCCTGAGTCTCAAAGGTGAACATTGTGAAGGAATTCACATATAGAGCGTTTGGCGAAGACAACTGGATGGGTCATTGGTGCGGGATTATACCTTCGGCGGGGTTTCATTGTCAGCCGCTCCGCTCGCGCTTATACTGCCCGGACCCATGGCCTCTTATGATGGATTATCGACCTGGCTTGAAATTGATTTGGGCGCCATCGCGCACAACGTTCAAGCCATGCAAAAGCTGGCCGACACACGCGTCATGGCCGTGGTCAAGGCCAACGGCTACGGCCACGGCCTGGTCCCGGCTGCCAGGTCGGCGGTCGAGGCCGGCGCGGCATATTGTGGCGTGGCGCGGATCGACGAGGCGATCGAGATTCGCGACGGAGGCGTCGCCGCACCGGTCCTTGTCTTGGGCGAAACTCCCAACTCGAGAATGGCGGATGCGACCGCCCACCATATTTCGGTGACGGTCTACAACCAGGCACAGCTCGATGCCCTGGCGGCCGCCGCCCGATCGGCGGGCGAAACAGTCCAGGTCCACGTCAAGGTGGACACGGGCATGACGCGCCTGGGAGCGGAACCGCATGCGGCCTTCGGCCTGCTGCAGGCGCTGCAAACGATCCCGGGAGTGAAAGTCGAAGGGCTGTTCACACATTTTGCCCGCGCCGATGAACCCTCGGCCGCCAGCACCGACAAGCAAGCCGCACTCTTCGATGACCTGCTGGGTGAGGTCACGTCGGCCGGGCTGAGGCCGCCCCTGGTCCACACCGCCAACTCGGCGGCGGCCCTCACACGGCCGTCGGCGCGCTTCGACATGGTGCGCCCCGGAATCGCCATCTATGGTCTGAACCCGTCGGAGGAAGTCCGGGTGCCGGAAGACTTTCGGCCGGCCCTGGTTTGGAAGGCGCGCCTGACGACGGTGCGCGAGGTGCCGGCGGGCACCGGGGTGTCCTACGGGCATCGCTATGTGACCCCAAAGGACGAGCGGCTGGGCGTGATCCCAGTGGGGTATGGGGATGGGTTCCGCCGCGAACCGGGAGCCCGGGTCTTGATCCACGGCCGGTGGGCGCCAGTTGTGGGTCGGGTGTGCATGGACCAAACCATCATCAATCTGGATGATGTGCCTGACGCTGCCACTGGCGATGAGGTTGTGATCGTCGGCCGCCAGGGCGACGAAGGCCTTCGTCCGGGCGACCTGGCCGAGGTGTGGGGAACGGTCGGATATGAGGTCGTGTGCGGGCTTAGCGCCCGCGTCCCCCGCCTTTATCAGTCGTGAGCCGGCACCTCGCCCCTCGTTTCTCTCTCAATCGTCGATAGATGGAAGGGGTCAATCCGCTGGGCTCAGCGATATCATCGTGTCGTGGCGAGCCGCTCGCTGGAGGTCGCTGTTTACTTTTGGCTCTCTCCTCCACAGGCCCTCGTACGAAATCCAGCTTACATCTGCTAGCTTTTAGCTGCTTGCACCTGGCACCGTGGGGGCTGCCTTCATCGGGTCGAGGACTCTGCACCCGGCCTGGTGCTCAGCCCTCAGGGCTTCTTGACGCCTCATTTCGAGGCGGCCGGAGCCAGCCGAGAAAGGCCATGAGGGTCCACTGACCTTATGGCTCACGAAGACAAGGGGACACCGGCTGGGGGTGTCCATAAGCTGGAGGCTGGGGCTTAGGAGCTGGGAGCCGTGCTTCACTGTGGTATCCTGTTCCAGCGCCGCTCCACGACGTGCCCAGCTCATGACATCAAACGCACTGTCTTCTTCTGAATTCGTTCTCCCGGACGCACGAACCTTCAGTCACCGGTCACCTGCCCGGTGGCTTGTTTCACATCTGAGATTCCACTGGTGGCTCATGCTGGTCATGCTTGCCGGAGCCTTCGGTAATGCCCTCCTGGCTGCGGCCGTGCCCCTCATCGTCGGCCAAGCGTTCAACGTGATCCTTGGCGACGGGACGATGATCCAGGAGCTCCTGCGCCTGGCCTTGCTCCTCGGTGCGTCGCAGGTGGCGCGTGGGGTCCTGCAGCTGGGACGGAACTTCAGCGCCGAAGTCGTCGCCCAGCGCATGGAGCGCGCCATCCGCGAAGAACTCTACGTGAGCCTTCTGGGCAAGAGCATGACTTTTCACAACCTCCTGCCGGTTGGCGACACGATGGCGCGCGCTACCAACGACGTCCGCGAAGTCAACCTGATGTTCAGCCCGGGGATCAACCTGGTGGTCGGTTCAGGCAACTTCCTGCTGATGCCCATCTTGGTTGCGCCCAGCATTCATCCGGCGCTGGCGCTGACCCCTGCCCTGTTCATGATCGCCTACGTCCTAGCCCTCTGGCAGTACCTGCACGAGCTGGCGCCGATTTCGGATTCGGTCCGTCAGACTTTCGGTGATCTTAATGCCCGCCTGGCTGAGTCCCTCGACGGGATCGAGATCGTCAAGGGGCATGCACAGGAACCCCAAGAGATGGCCCGTTTCTCGGCCAACGCCCGGGCATACCGGGATGCCTTCGTCCGCCAGGGAGACGTAGAGGCCCGGTTCATTCCCCTGCTCTTGCTCGGCCTGGCGACCGGAGGGGCGCTGCTGCACGCGTTGATCCTGTACAACCAGGGTGCCATCAACGTCGGCCAGGTGATCGCTTATGTTGGCTTGATCGAGCTGTATGGCTTCCCAACCTTCGTCTCCTTGCGAGCCTACTCCCAGGTATCCCTCGGACTGGCCAGCGGCCGGCGAATCCTCAACCTGATCACACGCCGGACCGAACTCGACCGCAACCCCTCCGGACGTCGGGAAGAGATGCGCGGCGAGATCGACTTTCGCCATGTGACTTATGCCTACGGCCAGGACGAGCCCGTCCTCAAGGATGTCTCCTTCCATGTTGACCCGGGACAAACCGTCGCGATCGTCGGGCAGACCGGGAGCGGGAAGACCACTCTGGCCAAGCTGCTTAACCGGACCTATGACGTCACGGACGGTGTGGTACTTGTGGACGGAATCGACGTCCGCAAATGGGATCTCGAATCGCTGCGCCAGGGAATCTCGATGATCGAACAGGACGTGTTCCTGTTCACCCGAACCATCGCCGGGAACATCGGGTTCGGCGCACCGGGGGCATCATCGGCTGCGATTGAGGCCGCCGCCCAGGCCGCTCGGGCCGACGAGTTCATCCGAAGTTTCCAGAATGGTTACCAGACCGAGGTCGGCGAACGAGGCGTGACACTTTCTGGGGGCCAGCGCCAACGCATTGCCCTGGCGCGCGCCTTCCTTACCGAGCCGAGGATCCTGATCCTGGACGACGCCACCAGCTCGATCGACAGCGCCACCGAAGACGAGATCCAACGGGCGATATTCCGCGCCGCCCAGGGCCGCACCACGCTGCTGATTACACATCGTCTGTCCCAAATCCGCTGGGCGGATCTCATTTTGGTGATGCGAAAGGGCCGGCTGTCTGCCGCCGGGACTCACACCGAGCTGATGGAGACCTCGGAGCCCTACCGGCGCATCTTCACCCGGGAAGGGGAAACATAACCTTGGGCTTCTTTACCGGGCTCGACGCCGAAGCCTACGACCGAAGCTATTCCGACCGCCAGCTCGTGGGGCGGATGGCGGCCTATTTCCGCCCACACGGGCGGCGCCTGGCAGGTATCGTGTCTGGCTTGCTATGGGTGGCAGCGGCCGGGGCCGCCACTCCGATCGTGGTGGCCTACGGGGTCGACTTGATGTCCAGTCAAGGGTCCCCTGGGATGATCACCCTGCTGGGAACCCTGGTTCTGATCCTGGGGGTGCTGGTCTGGGCCGGCAACTGGTTCGGCCGCCGCCTCACCACCCGGACCGTGAACGATGTGATGCTGGCACTGCGCGAGGATGCCTTCAACGCTGCCGCCGAACATGACCTGTCGTTCTACGACGAGTTCACGTCCGGGCGCGTCGTCAGCCGGATCACCTCCGATACGCAGGATTTCTCCCAGGTGGTAGTTCTGGTCACCGACCTCTCCAGCCAGATCGTGGAATCGGCCATTCTCCTGCTGGTGCTGGCGCGCATTGAGTTGCGCATGATCCCCTGGCTCCTGGCGGTTATGCCGCTGGTCTTCCTCTTCTCGTACGGCTTTCGTCACCTGGCCCGAATCGTCACCCGCCAGGGTATGCGCGCGATGGCCAATGTCAACGCCGCCATCAAAGAGGCCGTCACCGGGATCGGCGTGGCCAAGAACTTCCGCCAGGAAGCCACCATTTATGGGGAGTTCGACCAGGTCAATTGGGTCTCCTATCGCACCAACGTGCGCCGCGGCTTTGTGCTGTCCTTGGTTTTCCCCACCCTCAACGCCCTTGCCGGCATCGCCACCGCCACCCTAGTCTACGTCGGCGGTCTCAACGTCGCCCAGGGGATCATCACCTTCGGCGCCTGGTACCTGTTCATCAACAGCCTGGATCGCTTTTGGTCGCCGATGCTGAACCTGTCGGCGTTCTGGAGCCAGGTCCAGCAGGGACTATCCGCCGCGGAACGCGTCTTCGCTTTGATCGATGCCGAATCGGCCGTGGTGCAGACCGACCAACAACCGGTGCCGACCCTGCACGGCGAGATCGTCTTCGATCACCTGGACTTCAATTACCTTCCGGACGAACCCGTCCTAAAGGATTTCAATCTGCATATTCGGGCCGGCGAGAACCTGGCCCTGGTCGGGCACACCGGCGCCGGGAAGTCTTCGATCGCCAAGCTGATCGCCCGTTTCTACGAGTTTCAGGGCGGACGCCTCTTGGTGGATGGGATGGACATTCGTGATCTCGATCTGCGCGCCTACCGGCGCCAGCTCGGCATCGTGTCCCAGGTCCCCTTTCTCTTCTCCGGCACGGTTTTAGATAACATCCGCTACGCCCGCGCTGAGACGCCTCGGGGCGAAATCGAAGATATGGCGGCCAAAATCGGCGGCGGCGATTGGGTGGAGACCCTCCCGGAGGGGCTCGACACGGAGGTGGGCGAGCGAGGCGGCCGGCTGTCAATGGGCCAACGCCAGCTGGTGTCCTTGATGCGCGTCCTGGTCCAGAAGCCGGCCATCTTCATCCTGGACGAGGCCACGGCCAACATCGACCCGTTCACGGAAACCCAGATCCAGGAGGCGCTGCAGCTGGTGCTTTCCGAAGCCACATCAATCCTGATCGCCCACCGCTTGTCGACCGTCAAAGCCTCCGATCGGATTATCGTGCTCCGCCTGGGCCACATCATCGAAGAAGGTGACCACGACGACCTTCTGGCCCAGGGGGGCCATTATGCTGAGCTATACAACACGTACTTTAGGCACCAGTCGCTGGAGTACGTCGAGCGCGCCCGCCAGGCAGCACTCGGGGATTAAGCGCCAGGGATAGGGACCGCAATCCGTGACCGTCCTTTGTGAAACTCATCACAACCGGCTGTGTCCCGCCTGTAACCTTTCGACGGATTAAGCGTCTAAAGGTGTGCAATCAACATTAGACGCATAGGAGAATAAGGAAATGGGTTTCGGAAAGTTCATGTCGAGCATGTCGGGACGTCTGCTTCGGATTGTTGTCGGCACAGCACTTGTGGTGGCCGGATGGCTTTGGATCGGCGGCATTTGGGGGATCGTTGTGGCCGTGGTCGGCCTGGTGCCCCTGGTGGCTGGGTTGTTTGACGTCTGCTTGATCAGCGCATTGTTCATGGGAACGCCGCTCAAGGGCGAGGATCTGCGCGCCCAGCTCGATTAGGACCCCTCTCCCAGGGGTGCAGTCAATCCTCCAATCTACGTACGGGCACGGCGACGCCGTGCCCGTACGAATTTAACGACCTGCCTCCCAAGGCTTTTCCAGCAAACAGCGAACCCCGGGCTTGGGGCTCTCTGCCTGGCGCCCGGTGTTTCTTTGCCCCTCCGCCCGCCGGTGCTATCATGGGGCCGCCAAGGGCGCCGACAGGGTGCGGCGCCTGCATCGTCAAAACGCGGCCCGGCGCTGGGAAGTTCCCCGGCGCGGGCAGGAGCGCCGCATGCTTGAAGCCTTGTTCGATCCGCGCGGCGTAGCGGTCATCGGAGCCTCGCAGACCCCATCCAAGCTGGGCTATGGTGTGGCACGCAATCTGGTGATGTCCGGCTACGGCGGGGCACTCCACTTCGTCAACCCCTCCGGCGGTGAGCTGTTCGGCCGCCCGATGGTGCGCTCGGTGGCCGAGATCCCCGACCCCGTCGACCTGGCCATGATCATCATCCCTGCCGCCTCGGTCCCGGGTGCCCTGGAGGACTGTGGAAAGCGCGGCATACACGCCGTGATCATCGGCTCGGGTGGGTTCCGCGAAACCGGCTCAGAAGGCGCCGAACTGGAAAGGGCCTGCATGGAGATCGCCGGCCGCTACGGCATCCGCATCATCGGTCCCAACTGCATCGGGTACCTCGATACCCACCTCCCGATCGACACCACTTTTCTGCCCCTCCCGGGTCCGATCCCAGGCGATATCGCCTTCATTTCACACTCCGGAGCCATCTGCGAAGCCGTCATCGATTGGGCGCGCGGTCAGGGCTTCGGCCTGTCACGCCTTGTCAGCCTGGGCAACCAGATGGACCTGACCGAGTCCGATGTGCTGGCACCGACGGCTGCCGATCCGGAGACCCGAGTGGTCGCCCTGTACCTGGAGGGTGTCGGGGATGGCTCAACCTTTGTTCAACAAGCTTCGGCGGTGTCGAAAGACAAACCCATCGTGGCTATCAAGGTCGGCCGATCGCCGCGCGGGCGCGCGGCGGTCGCCTCTCACACCGGCGCTTTGGCCGGCGAGGAGGCGGCGTTCGAAGCGGCTCTGCGCAAGGCCGGGGTCCTGCGCGCCCCCACCAGCGAGGCGCTCTTCGACTGGGCACGGGCCTTAGCCTGGTGTCCTCTCCCCACGGGTCGCAAGGTGGCTGTGCTCACCAATGCTGGCGGGCCGGGAGCAATTGCGGCCGATGCCCTTGACGCCCAGGGCCTGGCGCTCTCGGATCTCAGCCCAACCACCCATGCAGCCCTGGCCGATTTGCTTCCGGCGGCCGCCAGCCTGCGCAACCCTGTGGACATGCTCGCCTCGGCCGGTCCGCACGAGTACGCCCATGCGCTGCGGCTGCTCCTCGACGACAGCCAGGTCGACGCCGCGATGGTCATCCTTCCGCCGCCTCCCGTCAGCACCGCCGCCGACGTCGCCGCCGCCCTGATCCCGGAGATCCAGATGGCCCAGAAGCCGGTGGTGGTGGCGTTGATGGGTGAGGACCTCATTCTTCAGGCGGCCCGCCTCTTCCGCCAGGCGCGCGTCCCCGATTACCGCTTTCCTGAGCGGGCTGCTTCAGCCCTGAAGGTGCTCGTTGACCGCTCGGAGCGCCTGGCACAGCCCGATGAGGCCGCGCTGGAGCCGCCCGTCGCCGATGCCGATGCCGCCCGTCAAAGCTTGGACCTTTGCCCGGTGAAAGAAGGATTGCTGCCGCCGGATGTGTGTCTCGAGCTGGCGCACGCCTACGGCCTGTCGCTGCCGGAATCCCGATTAGCCCATTCTGCGGAGGAAGCCGTTGAAGCCGCTGAGGAAATCGGATTCCCGGTGGCGATGAAGGTCGTCGCCGACCAACTGACCCATAAGTCCGAAGCCGGAGGTGTGGCCCTCGACCTGGCCGACGCCTCCCAGGTCCGATTGGCCTACATCAACGTCACCCAACGGACCAAGCAAGCCGCACCCGACGCCAAGATCACAGGCGTCCTGGTCCAGGCGATGCTGAGCCGCGGCCAAGAAGTGATCCTGGGGATGGTCCGTGACCCCCAGTTTGGCCCTCTGCTGATGTTCGGTTCCGGCGGCGTCGAAGTCGAGGGCCTGCGCGACACGGCCTTCGCCTTGCCGCCTCTCCAGCCCCATGAACTCGCCAAGATGTTGGAGAGCACCTGGGCCGGGCGCCGACTGGATGGTTACCGCCACCTCCCCGCCGGGGATCGCCAGGCCGTCGCCGATGGCCTGGCCGCCCTGGGACAGATGGCGCGCGATCTGCCGTCGCTGATGGAAGTTGAAATCAATCCGCTGCGTGTCTTCGCCCGCGGCAAGGGTGCTTCGGCGCTCGATATTCGGATCCGAGTGGGTTCGAGTTTGTGAGACTTTTCACAACCGGAATGATGGGCCCCTTGTTTCCTGATATGGGAATGAGGTCAAATTGCCCTCTTTAGTAGTGTGTGATAGATTCTTGACCACATCACCCGATTAGAGACCATGGCGTAGCCCCCATGAACCCCAAAGTTCGCTCGACTCTCACGGATGATTTCTGCCAGGACCAGGCGTGCGCTATCTGCGGTCAGAAGCGCCTGCGCGTCGTCCACCTTGATGCTTACCCGGACTACGTCAACTGCGACAACTGCAGCTCCGCCTTCGTTGTGGAAGAAGGCGGCGAACGCGTCATGTACGGCAAGATCCCGGCGCAGTATCCCGAGACCCGCCATTTCGCTCTGCAGCAGTGGGTTTGGCCCGAGGCCATCGACCGTAAGGCCGGCTCAGAGCGGTCGCCAGCGGCCCCCGGATCTTTGGCAGCCCCACCGCCCCCTGCCGAGCCTGAGGCGCCGCCAGCACCGGCCGCCCCTCCAGCCATCGAGAGCCTGACCCACGAAAGCCCGCTTTCGGCGCCGATCGATGGGGAATCGGCCCACGATGAAGGTCTGGAGGCACTTCCCGCCGGCGAAGAG